>Ga0163151_10001632_pt1 | contig 37191 bp, 34 predicted proteins | sample OliLakLV19MP5IB2_FD_145596 | JGI IMG/M metagenome (GOLD analysis project Ga0163151, IMG submission 145596) | Freshwater microbial mat bacterial communities from Lake Vanda, McMurdo Dry Valleys, Antarctica - Oligotrophic Lake LV.19.MP5.IB-2 | ecosystem: Environmental > Aquatic > Freshwater >... | reverse complement strand
AGCTTACGGCGGTCCGTATAGTCGCGAAATGAACCCCGCACACCCACCCGAGGTCCGCGCTCATGTCGATCCTGCTCGTCCTCGCCGCCGCCTTCATCGGAGGTGTCGCGGCTTACTTGTCAGGCAAACGTTTTACCCGTGGCCTCCAGGGCCATCGAGCAAAGACCTGGGTGATCGTGGCCACCGTCCTTCTCGCCGTGGCAGCAGCGGCGGCGACGCAGGCCACTCAATCCCTGCTCGACCTCGGCTTGGCGTTTACAACGGTGGACGTGCTCGAAGCCACGAACTATTTCGTGTTTGGCTTTTCAGGCACCGCGGCGTGGCTACTGCTGAAGCCATCGATGCTGCGATGGTTACTTCTGGCGCTCGTACCGATCGCGCTGTACGAACCTCTGCGCTGGGTATTCGCGCTGGTCCGCTGGTTGGTCAAGCGACTCGGGTTGTGGTGACCGCGACTCTGAACCCGCGACTCTAAACCCAATGGTTAATTCAGCCCGGCGAACTGGGTGCGGTCCGAAAGCCGACCCCTAGAACGTCGAGCGCGTCGGCCATCAGAGCACGCCGGCTATGAGAAGACGCTGCACGTCCCCGCTATTTCTTCTTCAGGTACGTCCTGACGGCGTCCGCACTATTACCCACTGCCCGGACCGCGGTGCGCAACTGGCTCAGGGTGCAGCCGAGGGAATTGCACCAGTACCGCACTTCATAGTCCTGCCCGAAGCTAATAATCGTGCGGTCCAGACCCTTTTTCGATTTGTCGCCTGACATCGTTTCCAAGTGGGCTTAACCTACCTCATGTGTACAGGCGTCCATTAAACCACCCCGAGTGGTGCTTGGTCTGTACGAGCCGTAACAAAGGGGGCGTCAACGCCGCTTACCACCTGTTACAAATGCCCGTTCACCGTTACAGGATAGCGGTTGAATGGATTGGCCCCATCCGGAGAATGGCGGTTCCCCACCAGCACCGGAGCAAGACTCGATGAAATTCTCAAGCCCTTTCCTGGCGGCGGCGCGATTGGCCCTCCTCTCCGGCGCCCTGGCGGCGTCTTTCGCAACCGCCTCGATCGCGGGCACCACCTCGGGCACCGTCAGCGGCGAATCCCGCACCTCCGCGGTGCAGGCGTACGACACACAAGCCGCCCCGGAGATGAACCTGCACGACCTCGAAAAGCGGGTTCGCGCGACCAACGCGATCTCGGTGTTCCACAAGCTGGCTTTGCAGAAAGAAGTGAACGACCTGCTTACGCGGGTCCGCCATGCGCACTCCGGCCCCAACTCGTATTCCGAGCTCTCGCCGCTGCGCCGTTCTTACGACACCCTGCTTGCGAACATCCAAGCGCGGCTCGGGCGCGATCCCCAGCTCGCCGGCGAGATCTCGGCCTCGCGCGAGGCAATCTGGAACGTGCTGACCGATCGCACGAAGTTCGCGAGCCTCTAGATCCGCGGCTAGGACCTGCGCGAACTGCCCTGCGGCTCCGGCCTGCGCCCGAAGTCGAGAATGCCGTCGGTGACGAGCTTGGTGCGATTCGAGACCAGCAGGATGTCCGCGCCCACCCTTACATAGCGGTGACCCGTCGGCGGCTTGCCGAGCTTCGCCACCAGCGGGGGCGGCACCTCAAAGCGGACGACGCCCGAAGGCAGCGGCTTGCCCACGGCCCACGTCCTCGCCACTGACGGCGCCTCGCAGCCGTCGTCCTTCTTCCTGAATCCGGTGGGACAGTTTCCAGCCCGGATCTGGTCGTTGTAGTAATCCCGAACGACGTCCCACTGCCGATCGCCGAGCGAGGCGGCCTGTTTGTCAGCGGCCGCGGCGCCGTTTGCCAGCGTCACGAGCACCACGATGAGCAGGGACCGGATCATGGCCGACCTTCGCGCACGCAGCGCCTCACCTCATCAGCCGGCCCACCACCAGCGCAGCCACCAACGCGATGCCGATCGCCTTGAACGGATTCGCGGCGACATACGAAGTGGCGTCATCGACCAGCTTCCTCGAGGGCTCTGCAATCTGCTCGCCTCGCTTGTTCAGCCAGTCCGTGGCCTGGCTCCGGGCGGTGGCGGCCTTGTTCGATGCGTCGTGGGCCAGCTCGGCCACGCGCTCCAGCGGCTCCCTGACCTTGGCGGCGGCTTCGTCGATGGCCACATGCAAGGCGGCCGAAAAGTCGTCCAGCGCCTCGCCGTATTTGATTTTCATGGCATTTTCCTTTTACGGGTGGTTCAGGCATCGTCCTCCTTGCGCCTGAGAACCGCTGTGCGACAGCGCACCTAACCGGAGACCCCATGACCCTATTGCGAACGCTGGCCTATCGCTCGATCCCGATCCTGATTGCCCTGCTCTGGCTCGGCTCGTGCTCCCCAGCGACGCCGGGTGTCGCGATTCAGGCGCCGGAGGTGCCCGCGCAGGAGCCGGTCACGATGGCGAAAGCGCCGGCTGCTTCCGTGTACACCCCGAGATCGCCGATCACCTCGCTCACGATGGAGGGCTACAAGAAGGAATTCGCGCTTCGCATCGTCCACGACAACCCCGAGGTCTTCCACGACGCGCTGCCCAAGGTGCTCAAGTCGATCGTCGTGCTCGACGTGACCATCGACCGCGACGGCCGCCTCACGAACGTTTTCGTCACGCGCTCCAACGGCTACAAGAACCTGGAAAACATCGCGCTGAAGAACGTGCGCCGCGGCGCGCCCTATGCGGCGCCCCTCGGGCTGGCCCGCCGCGGCGACGGCTCGCTCAATTTCATGGAGACTTTCCTGTTCCGTGACGACGGCCGGTTCCAGGTGCGCAGCCTCGCCGGTATCCAGTAGCACCCGCAGTTACACTTTTCCGCTGTTACACAATTCCGGTTGTGTCTTTGCACGACGGACGGTTCAATGCGCAATCTAACGGCTCCAGGAGGATTTCCATGAAATTCGTAAAGACCTTGATCCTTGCTGCGGCGGTCACCGCTGCGGCCGCGCCAGGCGTGGCGAACGCGCACGGCCGCTGGGGATTCGGATGGGGACTGGGCCTTGGTGTGGCCCTTGGCGCGCCGCTGCTGGCTTCGGCTTATTACGCGCCGCGGTATTACCCTTCATATGCACCTTACGGGTACCACCCGTATGCGCCTGCCTACGCACCTGCTTACGCGCCGGCCTATGCCTACTACTCCGCGCCGGCCTATGTGCAGCAGCCGGCAGCGCCGATGCAGCAGCAGCCCGCACAGTGGTACTACCCCGCACAGTGGTACTACTGTGCTTCCTCGAACGGCTACTACCCGTACGTGCGCAACTGCGCCACCGGCTGGCAAGCGATTTCACCGCGCCCGCCGGGCTTCTAGATACCCGTTCGCCGAAAGCAAAAAACAAAACGCCGCCGGGCCTCGGACCCGGCGGCGTATTTGTTTGCTCGAGTCGTTCTGGTTACTTCATCAGCCGGCCGACCACCAGCGCGGCCAGCACGGCCACGCCGATCGACTTCAGCGGATTGGCCGAGATGTAGCCTGCGGCGGCGTCCACCATTTGCTTCTGCTTCGCCGACAGCTGGTCGCCATGTTCCGCCACCCAGTCCTTGGCCTGCGTCTTCATGCCATAGGCCTTGTCCGCCGCCGTGCTCGCCATCGTGGAAATGCGGTCGATCACCGGCTTTGCCTTTGCAACCGCAGTGTCGGCCGTGTCCGACATGGTTTCATGCATGTTCATCAGGTTTCTCCTTGTGCCAATGAGGGCTCGCGCCGCGAAGTGCGGCGCCCACTCGCGATACTCGTCTTCTGCTGGGAGTCGCGGCATAGTCTGCATACGGCAGTTGCAGTAGGAATTGCCCTACACCGCGCTACGCAACGGGAAAAAATGGTTACGCGGCGAGGCGATGCTCGTAGTAAGGGCGTTCGCGCTCGTCGAGCAGCGCGTCCAGGGCTTTGCGGTCGGGGGTGGGCGTGAGCCACGCGTCGATGGCACGCGGCTCGAGGGGGATGATGCAGCGGTCGTGGCCGGTCTCGGCCACTTCGACCGGCGGCTCGTCGGTGATCGCGGCGAACGAGTACAGGTCGGGCTGGCCGGGCGCGCGCCAGAGGTCCCAGAGGCACGCCACGAGCATGGGCGTCGAGGAGCGCGGGTTGAAGTGCAGGATCACGTTCCTGGCCTTCTCGCCCTCGCGCAGCTCGCGCCGCTCGAAGTCATGCAGCGCGACATTCTCGTAGAAGCTCTTGGCCACCAGGATCGCGTGGTGGCGCCCGAACACGTTGCGCCAGAACCCTTCGAGGTTGTCCCGCCGGGCGTTGTAGAGGCCGTCGTACTGGTGGTCGTAGGAAGCAGGCTTGCCATTGGGGCGGCAATGGTAGCGCATGGGGCGCAGCACGCGCCTTCCGTCCCGCACGATCACCACCGGCGCGTACCAGAACGGGAAGATGCGCGAATCGGCCTCCAGCGGCTCGGTGCGGCCGAGGTCGGCGAGCTTGCCGAGCGTCCACTCGATCTTCCATGTGGCGATGCGCTTGTCCTCGAGCGCCTTCCTGGTTTGCCTGACCGCGAGCGTGCGCTCGGCGTCCGCGAGGCGCTTCTTGAGCTTGAAGAGGGAGGATTGGAGGCTCCCGCGCACCTTCGCCCGGTATCGGTCGATCAGGTCCTTGATGCGCTCCTCGACCCCGGACTCCGGCCGGTCGAAATTCGACTCGAAAGCGCGCGCCACCTTGATCGAGTCGTCCTCGAGGCGGCTGGCGAAAAGTTGTTCTATGGCGGAGAAATCGACCTCGGTCGCCACCATGCGCGCGAGCTTCTCGAGCTCCTGCTCGACCATAGCGGAATAGCACATGCGCCGATTCTAATTGGGCGTTAAAAAGGGGTCAGGCTCGATTTTCCCGAAAAAGGGGTCAAGGCTCACCGCCTCAATCGAAAATCGAGCCTGGCCCCTTTTTAACGGAAGGTTGCGATCAGCAGGAGGGCGAAGCCCACGACCGCGAGCCCGGCATGGCCGAACATCAGGCCGACGGGCAGCGGCAGCGCCTTCCAGTGATAGTTGAGGTTCATGATCACGCCGCCGAGCGCGGCGAGGATGAAGAGCAGCAACGCGACGCTGGCCATGCCAGGCAGCCCCACAGTGAACCAAGCGTACGAGAGGATCGTGACGGCCGCCGCCGCGAGGAACCCGTGGGCCATCGCAAGCCACGCGGGCGGGTTGCGCTTGCGCAGGCGCATCGTCGCCATCAGGAGGCCGCCGGCCGCGGTCAGCGCGAGCAGCGCGCTCGCGGTTTTCAGGCTCAATAGGGGTTCCACGGGGCTTTCCTCCTGGGTTGCCGGGCTAACGCTGCGCCGCGCAGCCGAAAGCTTCTGTGCGCTCGCGCACTGTACCAGTACCGGCACAAATCTGCCCGGAGGGCCGCTCCAACGCTGGGCTCCCGCAAAATTTCCCGTGGATTTTCCCCGGGGACGGACCCGTGGCTAGCCGAACCGGCCGGTGATGTAGTCCTCGGTCTGCTTCTTCTTCGGCTTGACGAAGATCGTGTCGGTCACGTTGTACTCGATCATCTCGCCAAGGTACATGTAGGCCGTGTAGTCGGAGACGCGCGCGGCCTGCTGCATGTTGTGGGTCACGATCACGATCGTGAACTCGTACTTGAGTTCGTGGACCAGCTCCTCGATCTTCGCCGTCGAGATGGGGTCGAGGGCCGAGGTGGGTTCATCCAGCAGGAGGACCTTGGGCTTGACCGCGATCCCGCGCGCGATGCACAGGCGCTGCTGCTGGCCGCCCGACAGGCTCATGCCGCTCTGGCCGAGCTTGTCCTTGGCCTCCTCCCACAGGGCGGCCTTGCGCAGTGCCCACTCGACGCGATCGTTCATATCGCGCAGCGAAAGTTTTTCGTGCAGGCGCACGCCGAAAGCGATGTTGTCGTAGATCGACATCGGGAAGGGCGTCGGCTTCTGGAACACCATGCCGACTTTGGCGCGCAGGTCGTTGAGGTCGACGTCGCGATCCAGCAGGTTCTTGCCGCCGAGCATCAGCTCGCCCTCGGCCCGCTGCTCCGGGTAGAGGTCGTACATGCGATTGAACGTGCGCAGCAGCGTCGACTTGCCGCACCCGGACGGGCCGATGAAGGCGGTGACCTTGTTGCGCAGGATGTCGAGGTTGATGTCCTTGAGCGCGTGGAACTTGCCGTAGTAGAAATTGAAGTTTCGCGCCGAAATCTCGGTTTCCTTCGACGCCTCCCTGTCCTGGGCCGGCGCGATCGGTGCGTTCATGACTGCTGTGTTTTCCATTGGGGTTCCCACTCGGATCGGGGCGCTTTCAGCGCTGCGGAGACTGATCGCGCAGGAAGTAGCGCGCGGCGACGTTGAGGGCGAGCACGCCCATCGTGATCAGGAAGACGCCCGCCCAGGCGATGCGCTGCCAGTCCTCGAAAGGACTCATTGCGTACTTGAAGATTGTCACCGGCAGGTTGGCCATCGGCTCGTTAAGGCTGACTGACCAGAACTGGTTGGACAGCGCGGTGAAGAGCAGCGGTGCGGTCTCCCCCGCAATGCGGGCGACGGCCAGGAGGATCCCGGTCAGGATGCCGGCCTGGGAGGCGCGCAGCGTCACTTGCGTCACCACCTTCCATTGCTGGGCGCCAAGTGCGAACGCCGCCTCCCGCAGGGTGTTGGGCACCAGCATCAGCATGTTCTCCGTGGTTCGCACGACGACCGGAATCACGATGAGCGCGAGCGCGACCACGCCCGCCCCGCCGGAGAAATTCCCCACTTTCGCCACGTAGATCGCGTAGACGAACAGGCCGATCACGATCGAGGGCGCGGACAGCAGGATGTCGTTGATGAAGCGGGTGGAGTGCCCGAGCCACGACCCCTGGCTGTATTCGGCGAGATACACGCCGGCAAGGATGCCGATCGGGGTGCCGATCAGCGTGGCGAGTCCGCACATGATCACGCTGCCGACGATTGCGTTCGCAAGGCCGCCCGGTGAGCCCGGCGGTGGCGTCATTTTCGTGAACAGGTCCCACGACAAGCCCGAAACGCCAAGCTGCAGTACCGTGAGCAGGATCCAGGCCAGCCAGAACAGGCCGAACGTCATCGCCGCAAGCGACAGTGCGAGCGCGACGTTGTTTACGATCCTGCGTTTTTGTCCGAGTGTCATTGCCCCGTCCTCACGTGCGGCTGCCTTCGCTCACGCGCAAGCGCAGGAGCAGGACCTTGGAAGCGGCGAGCACCAGGAAGGTGATCAGGAAGAGGATCAGGCCCAGCTCCATGAGCGCCGCCGAATGCAGGCCCGCGTCGGCCTCGCCGAACTCGTTGGCCAGCGCCGAGGTGATGCTGTTGCCGGGGCTGAAGAGCGATATGTCGTTGAGGAAGTTGGTGTTGCCGATGACGAAGGTCACCGCCATCGTTTCACCCAGCGCCCGCCCGAGGCCGAGCATGATGCCGCCGGTGACGCCGACCTTGGTGTACGGGAGCACCACGTTCCAGACCACCTCCCAGGTGGTGGAGCCAAGCGCGTACGCCGACTCCTTGAGCATCGGCGGCGTGACCTCGAAGACATCGCGCATCACCGAGGCGACGAACGGAATCACCATGATGGCGAGGATGATGCCCGCGGCCAGGAGGCCGATGCCGAGCGGCGGCCCCTTGAACAGGTTGCCGATGAGCGGCACCTGACCCAGCGTCGAAGCAAGAGCCGGCTGCACGTACTTTGCGAAGATCGGCGCGAACACCAGCAGGCCCCACATGCCGTAGACGATGCTGGGGATCGCAGCCAGCAGCTCGATGGCGGTGCCAAGCGGCCTGCGCAGCCAGCCGGGCGAGAGTTCAGTAAGGAAGAGGGCAATGCCGAAGCTCACCGGCACCGCGATCACAAGCGCAATGATCGAGGTGATCAGCGTGCCGTAGATCGGCACCAGCGCGCCGAACTTCTCCTTGGGCGGGTTCCATTCGCTGGTCCAGATGAAAGCCAAGCCGTACTTCTCGATCGACGGCCACGACGCGTAGATCAGGGAAATGATGATCCCAGCAAGCATCGCCAGCGTGAGCGCTGCGAACAGCTTGGTCAGATTGGCGAACACGAAATCGCCGATCCACTTCTTTTTGCGCGGCTGCTGCATAGGCGCGGGCGCGGGCAGGTCGCGCGCGCTCGTCATTGCCTCCGACCGGAGTTGCATTGCTGGAGCCCGGGATTATATGCGCGGGAGGGTTACTTTCCCGTGCGGATCGGCTTGCCGGACGCGTCCTTCACGTTCGCCGAGAGCGTGGTCGCGATCAGCTTGACGAGGCTATCGGGCAGCGGCACGTAGTCGAGGTCTTCAGCGAGCTTGTCGCCGTTCTGGAACGACCACTCGAAGAACTTCATGACTTCAGCGGCTTGCGCGGGCTTGTCCTGCACCTTGTGCATGAGGATGAACGTGGCGCCCGTGATCGGCCAGCTCGCCTTGCCAGGCTGGTTGGTGAGGATCTCGTAGAAAGCGGACTTGGACCAGTCCGCGCCGGCCGCGGCCGCTTTAAAAGTCTCGTCATCGGGCGCGACATACTGGCCATCGGCGTTTTGCATGTTCGTATGCGAGAGCTTGTTCTGCTTGGCGTACGCATACTCGACGTACCCGATCGCACCGGGAACGCGCTGCACGAATGCCGACACGCCTTCGTTGCCCTTGCCGCCGAGCCCGAGCGGCCACTGCACCGCCGTGCCCTCGCCGACTTTCTGTTTCCATTCGGCGTTCACCTTGGAAAGGTAGTTCGTGAAGATGAACGTGGTGCCCGAGCCGTCGGCGCGGCGCACCACGGCGATATCCTGATTCGGCAGCTTGACGCCGGGGTTGAGGGCCGCGATCGCCTTGTCGTCCCACTTGTTGATCTTGCCCAGGTAGATTTCGGCCAGCACCGTGCCGGTGAGCCGCATATCGCCGGGCTTCACGCCGACGATGTTGACCACGGGCACCACGCCGCCGATCACGGTCGGGAACTGGATCATCCCGCCCTTCTCGAGGTCTTCGGGCTTGAGGGGCATGTCGCTCGCGCCGAAATCGACCGTCTTGGCGGTGATCTGCTTGATGCCGCCGCCGGAACCGATCGACTGGTAGTTAATCTTGTTGCCGGTGGCTTTCTGGTAGGCCTCGGCCCACTTCGAATAGACCGGCGCGGGGAATGAAGCGCCGGCACCGGTGATTTCGGCCGCACCGGCCGCGGTTGCGAGCCAAAGGCACGAGGAAAGGACTGCAAGGGAAAGAGTACTGTTGCGGCGCATTGAAAGCCTCCTGTAAGGAATGTCCGGAATGCGCGAAAGTCTATCGACCCGATGTGACAACAGTGTTACGGCCCGGGCTTAAGCCCGCATTTTTGGCGCTATTTTGAAGCGACCAGTCGCCGCCCGGGAAACCTTGCCGTAAAGCGGCTGCCCTTGCCGGGCTCGCTTTCGATTTCGAGGTTCGCGTCATGCCGCGCTAGGGCATGCTTGACGATCGCGAGGCCCAGGCCCGTGCCGCCCGTTTCGCGTGACCGGCTGCGGTCGACGCGGTAGAACCGCTCGGTGAGACGCGGGATCTGGTCGGCGGCGATGCCGATGCCGGTGTCTTCGACGCAAAAAGTCGCGCCCTCCTGCGTGGCTTTCCAGACCAACCGGACCTCGCCGCCCGGTGGCGTGTAGTTGATTGCGTTGCCCGCGAGGTTGCCGAAAGCGCTGGTGAGCTCGGACTCGGCGCCCGCCAGGTCGAATTCCCCTTCGGCCTGCAGCACGATGCGGTGCCGGCCGCCCGAGAGCGCTTCGGCCTCCGCCCGCGTATGCGCCAGCAGCGGAGCCACGCGCACGCGCTCGTCGCGCTGCGGCACCGGCGCGGATTCGAGCGACGAGAGCTCGAGCAGGTCTTCGATGATGCGCTGCATGCGCGACGCCTGCCCCGACATGAGTTGCAGGTACTTGCGCGTGCGCTCGCGGTCGAGGTCCAGTTCCTGCACGGTCTCGAGGAACCCCGAAAGGACGGTCAGCGGCGTGCGCAGCTCGTGCGAAACATTCGCTACGAAATCGCGGCGCATCGTCTCGACCTTGTCCTCCTGCGTGATATCGCGGCAGAGCAACAGCTTGCGGTACTGGCCGTAGGGGATGAGCTGCAGCGAGAGCGCAAGCGTTGCGTTGCGCGCCGGGCGGATGCTGATCGCCTCGGAAAAGACGCCCGCTTCGACGTATCTGATGAATTCGGGATCCCGCAGCAGGTTGGCAATGGGCCCGCCGACGTCCACGCGACGGTCCAGGCCGAGGTAGGTCTCGGCGCGATCATTGCACCACTCGACCCGGTTGTTGCCATCGAGGATCACCACGCCGTCCGGCAGCGCCCGCCCCGCCTGCGCAGCGCGGACCACCAGGTGCACAAGGCGCCGCTTTTCGCGCGAATGCTCGCGCTCATGCCGATACAGGTGCGCGAATACGGTGTCCCAGGTGCCCGTGGCTTCCGGCACCGGGCTGCGTTGCGGGCGCGCAAGCCAGCGTCTCAGTTTGCGCACATTGACGATGTGGTAGCCGATCCATGCCACAGCCGCCACGGCCAGCACCGCGATCAGGACCGTGCCGGCGTCGTCCACCCTATTCCGCTCGCAGGCCGTACCCGCTGCCGCGCACGGTCTCGATGAGGCGGTCATGGCCGCTCTTCTCGAGGGCGCTGCGCAGCCGCCGGATATGGACATCCACCGTGCGCTCTTCGATATGCACGTGATCGCCCCACACCTGGTCGAGGAGCTGCGAGCGCGAATAGATCCGCTCAGGGTGGGTCATGAAGAAATGCAGCAGCCGGAACTCCGTCGGCCCGAGATCGACCACCTGCCCGCTTGCGCTGACCCGATGCGAGTTCGGGTCGAGATGCAGGCCACCCACGGCAACCGCATCCGCGGTGCGCTGAGGTGCACGCCGGCGCAACACCGCCTTGATGCGCGCCATCAGCTCCTTGGTGGAGAAAGGCTTGGTGAGGTAGTCGTCTGCCCCGGCTTCCAGCCCTGCGAGCTTGTCGGGCTCACCGGCGCGCGCGGTGAGGAGGATGATCGGCAGCTCGCGCGTGCGCTTGTCGGCGCGCAGGCGCTTGAGGAACGCGAAACCCGATTCGCCCGGCAGCATCCAGTCGAGCAGGATCACGTCGGGCAGCGCGCCGCGAAGGTGGTTCTCGGCTTCGGTTACATTGGCCGCCCGCAGGGCCACGTGGCCGGCGTGCTCGAGGTTGACCACGATCAGTTCGACGATCGCCGGCTCATCCTCGACGACCAGGACGCGGCTGCTCATCGAGTCAGGCGGTCCTCTCGCGTTCCATCCCGAGGCCGGTATGGCGCACATCGGTGCCTTCGACCACGTAAATCACGTACTCGGCCATGTTCTTCGCATGGTCGCCGATGCGCTCGATGGCCTTGGCGACCCAGATGATTTCGAGCGCGGTGGAAATCGTGCGCGGATCTTCCATCATGTACGTGATGAGTTGCCGCAGGATCGCGCGGAACTCGTCGTCGATCGCCTGGTCGGCATGCACGGCCTGGGCCGCCGCAACGGCGTCGAGCCGCGCGAACGCGTCCAGCGACTGGCGCAGCATGCTAAGCGCGGTGTCCGCCGCGTGGCGGATCTGCGGCAGGCGCTCGGCCGGCACCCGGCCGCTGGCGTGGATAGACTTTGCCATGCGCGCGATCTTCTCGGCTTCGTCGCCGATACGCTCGAGGTCGGTGACGGTCTTGCTGATCGCCATGATCATGCGCAGGTCGCCGGCGGCGGGCTGGCGGCGGGCAATCACGTGCGCGCAGTCCTGGTCGATGCTGACTTCGTAGGCGTCCACATCCTGGTCGCCCCGAATGACCCGCTCGGCAAGCGCCGCGTCGCCGGAAGTGAAGGCGTCCAGGGCTCCTCGGATCTGGGATTCGACCAGCCCGCCCATCGCCAGCACCAGCGAGCGAAGCCCGTCCAGATCGATGTCGTATTGCTTGGAAAGATGTTCGTTCGTCGGCATTGGGTGTCCCCTGGCCGGTTCGGCCGGTGGCGGTCTACGAGTTTGCCTGCATTTTCAAAGGCTCCGCAGTGTGGCTGGGCTATGTTACGCCGCCATTACATTGCCGAAGCCATTGACGCAAAAAGAAAAAGTGAAAAAGGGGCCAGTGAAAAAGGGGCCAGGCTCGATTTTCCGCGCAGATGTCCGAAGCATGGCGAACAGGATGGAAAAAATTGAGCCTGGCCCCTTTTTTATCCCTTTTTTATCCGCAAGCAGGTCAGTGCATAGGCTCGCCGCGGTGCTCCGCGACGCAGGATGCGGTGGAAGAATCGATGACCTGCCAGCGCATCGGCGTGCTGCCCTTGAGCTTCCTCGCGGTATCGACGGCGTCCTCGCTCGAGGCGAAGGAGGCGATGAACATCTTGCGCGCTGCGTCGTTCGCAGCGGTGAACAGCAAGTACTGCTTGATAGCCACCGGGAGTCTCCCGAAGAGTGTCCTGCAAGGTCGAAACTCATATTTTGCGGCCGCTTTGTGACAGAAGTAAGTACGCTGGCTCACATTGCGCTCACAAATGCCTTCCAAGCCCATTAAATGCGACGCAGGCTATGTGAGCTAGCGCACCGAAAGCGGCAAATCCTGACGGTACAACCCGCCGAGGAGGAGTCGCATGAAGAAATCCGACCTCGTGGCTCGGCTGGGCGCCCGCTTCCCGGGGCTGTTGCCCGCGGACGCGCTGATTGCGGTCCGGCTGATCTGCGACACCATGGCGCGCTCGCTGCGCTCGGGCAACCGGATCGAGATTCGCGGGTTTGGCAGCTTCGGCCTGACGTACCGCCCGACCCGGCTGAACCGCAACCCGCGCACGGGCGAGCGCGTGCAGGTGCCCGCCAAGTACGTACCGCATTTCAAGACCGGCAAGGACCTGCGGCAGGCGCTGCTTGCCCAATCTGCGGGAATCAGGCCCGCGCGGGCTGCGCGAGCAGGGTGCTCTGGCGCTTGAGCGCCGCGCGTCCGGGAAAGAAGAACGACGCCACCAGCGTGCATGTGGCCAACACCCCGAGCAGGATGAAGACGCTGTGGAACCCACTCGTCTTGTGGAAGTGCGAAATGATCGGCACGGCCATCGACGCGACGCCGAAAGTGACCAGGTACCGCACTGCAAAAACGCGCGAGCGGTACTCGTCCGGCGTGTAGCGCCCGACGATCGCATCGTTTAGCGGGATCTGGCCAAAGACCGAAAGCATCATCAGGACGGCGACGATCAGCAGCGCCCAGCCCTCGAGCTGGCTGGCCGTGAAGAGCAGGATCACCTGGCAGATCGAGATCGGCACGAGGAGCGTGCGCAGGTCGTGCTTGTCGATCATCGGGCCGATCACGATCTGCGAGAACGCGGCGATCGTGTAGACCATGCTCACCAGCAGCCCGATGCCCAGGCTCGTGCTGGTCAGGGCCGTGAGGCGCTCGTCGAACACCTTGGGCATCGAGATCGTCGTGGCGTTGAAGATCAGCCCGCCGCACGAAGTGACGACCAGCAGCACGAGGATGATGCGGTACATCGTGCGCGTGTCGACATGCAAGGCGGCTTTCTTGCCGGTCTTCACGATGGCGCCGGGGTCGGCCACCCACGCGAGCCAGCCGATGCCCGCGGCGATGCAGATCGCGCCCGGGACGAAGAACGCGGTGCGCCATCCGTAGTAATCCATGAGGAAGCCGGACACCACCGCCGCAAACGCGAGGCCGAGGTTGCCGTAAAGGCCGTTCCACCCGAGCACGCGGCCCATGACCTTGGGATCCGCGACGATCATCGCGGTCGCCACCGGGTGGTAGATCGCGGCGAACATGCCCAGCACCGTGAGGCCCGCGGCGATCTGCCACAGCCCGGTGGCGAACCCGGTGAGGATCAGCGCGCCGCCCAGTCCGAAGAAGAACACGGTCATCATCTTGTAGCGGCTCCAGCGGTCGCCGAGCCAGCCGGCCGGCAGACCGAGCACGCCGAAAGCGATGAAGCCGCCAAGCGACAACGGCAGCAGCTCCGCGTAAGGGCGGTTCAGGTCGCGCGAGAGCGCCAGCACCACCGTCGGGAAGATCAGCATCACGAGGTGGTCGAGCGCATGCCCGAGGTTGATAAAGGGCAGTAGCGCGGGATTGGCTTTCATGGGGTCTCCTTCACTCCAGACGCAGGTTACCCGGGCCCATTGCGTCCGTCACGCGACTATCGGACAATTTCTGTTGCGTATGAGACAACCCCAGCGATCCGCCCCCACCCCGAAAAGCACCCGGGGAGACGACTACCAGCGCGTGCCGCGGCCCGTCGCTGCGATGGCGCGCGACCTGCCCTCCGACTACGAGATCGCGTGGCACAGCCACCCGCGCTTCCAGCTCGTGTACGGCGCGCAGGGCGTGATGACCGTCGATACCAGAGGTCATGACCACGGCGGCCCCGAGCAAGGCGAGACCTGGGTGGTGCCCCCGCAGCGCGCCGTGTGGCTGCCGCCGGGCATCGAGCACCGCATCCAGACCTCGAGCCAGGTGAAGTTCAGGACGCTGTATGTCGCCGCGGAAGCGGCCGCCGCGATGCCGCAACGCTGCCTCGCGTTTGCGATCACGCCGCTCTTGCGCGAACTGATCCTGCGCGCCACCGAACTGCCGGTGGAATACGACGAGCACGGCGCGCCCGGCCGCGTCATGCAGCTCATCCTCGATGAACTGGCATCGCTCATCAGCTTGCCGTATAACCTGCCGATGCCCGCCTCCAAGGTCCTGTCGCGCATCTGCCGCGCGATCATCGAAAACCCGAACGACCGGATCACGATCGACGAGCTCGGCTCGCGCCATGGCACGACCACCCGCACGCTTGCGCGCCGGTTCAGGCGCGAGACCGGCATGAGCTTCTCCGAATGGCGCCGCCGCGCGCGGCTGCTGCGCGCGCTTGCGTGGATTGCCGAAGGCCGGCCGATCCTCGCCGTGGCGCTCGATCTGGGCTACGACAGCCCGAGTGCGTTCTCGGCGATGTTTAAACGAGAGTTCGGCCTGCCGCCCACGCAGTACCGTGCGAGCGCGGCATGAGCGCCGAAAAAATCTCCGGTGTGATCCTCGCTGGCGGCCAGGGGCGACGCATGGGGGGCGTCGACAAGGGACTGCAGGTGCTTGGCGGCAGGACGATGATCGAGCACGTGATTGCGCGCTTTGCGCCGCAGGTCGACGAGATCGTCATCAACGCGAACCAGAACCTGGAGCGGTATGCGGCGTTCGGCTACACCGTCGCGCCGGATGTGACCGGGGGATTCGCCGGACCGCTTGCGGGATTGCAGGCTGGATTGAAGGCGGCGAAGCATCCGTTCGTGGTGACCGCGCCTTGCGATTCGCCTTTCCTGCCGCTCGACCTCGTCGACCGGCTCGCAAGCGCCCTCGGCGATCGCCAACTCGCCGTCGCGAAGACGGGAGACCAGGCGCATCCCGTGTTCGCGCTCGTTCGCCGCGATGTCCTCGAGCACCTGAGCGCCTACCTTTCCTCGGGCGGCCGCAAGATCGACGCATGGTACGCGTCGCTCAACGTGGTCGAAGTGGAGTTCGACGACGAAGCCGAAGGATTCAGCAACATCAACACGCGCGAAGAGCTGCGCGCTGGGGAAAATGGGGCCAGGCTCGATTCTCCGCCGAGACCATCAATGACTGACGACCTCAAAGGAAAATCGAGCCTGGCCCCATTTTCCATTCCGCTTTCAATCGAAAGTGTCGTGAGCTGCATGGACGGCTACGACCCCGACGCGCTGCGCGTGGACAAGGCGTGCGAGGCGATCCGAGCGTGCCTCACGCCGATCACCGGCATCGAGAAGGTCGCGACCCGCTCGGCGCTTGGCCGCGTGCTGGCCGAGGAAATCGTGCCCGCGATCGACGTGCCGGCGCATGACAACTCGGCGATGGACGGTTACGCGCTTCGCGCCGCGGAGCTCGCAGTGAGCGGCGACACGACCCTCAAGGAAGCCGGAACCGCGCTTGCGGGAAAGAAATTCCAGGGCACGCTCGGTGCGGGCGAATGCGTGCGCGTGATGACCGGGGCAGTCATGCCGCCGGGCGCGGACACCGTCGTGATCCAGGAGGTCGTCCAGAGCAAGGACGGCCGCGTTGTGGTGCCCGCCGGCCAGAAGAAAGGCCAGAACGTGCGCTACGCGGGCGAAGACCTGAAGACCGGCGTGCCGGTGCTGCATGCCGGCCACGCGCTGCGCCCCGCCGAGATCGGGCTGATCGCTTCCCTTGGCATCGCCGAGGTCATGGTCAAGCGCCGGTTGCGTGTGGCTTTCTTCTCGACGGGCGACGAGCTTGCATCGATCGGCTCGCCGCTTGGCGAGGGCCAGGTCTACGACTCGAACCGCTACACGCTGTTCGGCATGCTCCAGCGCCTTGGCGTGGAAATCCTCGACATGGGTGTGGTCAAGGACGATCCCGCCGCGCTTGAGAATGCATTGCGCACCGCAGCCACGAACGCGGACGTCATCATCACCTCAGGCGGCGTCTCGGTGGGCGAAGCCGACTTCATCAAGACCATGATGGCCAAGCTCGGCGAAGTGCTGTTCTGGCGCATCGCAATGCGCCCGGGCCGACCGATGGCTTTCGGGCGCATCGAGGCCGACGGCCAGTCGGCTTTCCTGTTCGGGCTGCCGGGCAACCCGGTGGCCGTGATGGTCACATTCCACCAGTTCGTGCGCGACGCGCTGCTGTTTCTGGCCGGGCGCACCGGCGACTACTCGGTGCCCTTGCTGCGCGTGCCTTGCGAAGGCGCATTGCGCAAAGTGCCCGGGCGCACGGAATACCAGCGCGGCGTCCTGTCGAATGTGGGCGGCGAATGGCGCGTGCGGCTCACCGGCCAGCAGGGCTCGGGCGTGCTGCGCTCGATGTCCGAAGCCAACTGCTTCATCGTGCTCGAGCACGATCGCGGCAACATCAACGCGGGCGACCTCGTCAGCGTGCAACTCTTCGAAGGCTTGATATGAACCCCCTGCTCGAACTCAACAGCCTCGGCCAGTCGGTCTGGCTGGACTACATCCGGCGCGACTTCGTGACCGGCGGCGGCCTGAAGAAGCTCATCGAGGAGGATGGCCTCGCGGGCCTCACCTCGAACCCGGCGATCTTCGAGAAAGCGATGGGCGGCGGCAACGAATACACGAGCGCGATCCGCGCGCTGAAAGCCAAGGGCATCAGCGCCACCGATCTCTACGAAGCCCTCGCCATCGAGGACATCCGCGCCGCGGCCGAGCTCTTCAAGCCGGTCTTCGACTCGACCAAGGGGCTCGACGGCTTCGTGAGCCTGGAAGTCTCGCCCTATCTCGCGCACGACACTGCGGCCACGGTCGCAGAAGCGCGGCGGCTCTGGAAAGAGGTTGCGCGGCCGAACGTGATGATCAAGGTGCCCGGCACGCCCGAAGGCCTGCCCGCGATCGAGCTGCTCATCAGCCAGGACATCAACGTCAACATCACGCTGCTCTTTTCGCGCGACGTGTACGAGAAGGTGGCCGAGCGCTACATCGCCGGGCTCGAGCGCCGCGCGGCGGAAGGCCTGGACATCGACCGCATCGCCAGCGTGGCGAGCTTCTTCGTGTCGCGCATCGACAGCGCCGTGGACCCGCTGGTGCCGGAGGCGCTGCGTGGCAAGACCGCGATCGCCAATGCGGTGCTCGCCTACGAAAGCTACCAGCGCATCTTCTCGGGCACGCGCTGGACGAACCTCGCCGAAAAAGGCGCCAGGCCGCAGCGGCTGCTGTGGGCCAGCACCAGCACCAAGAACCCGGCCTACCGCGACGTGATGTACGTGGAAGAGCTGATCGGCAAGAACACGGTCAACACGCTGCCGCCGGCGACGGTCGATGCCTTCCGCGACCACGGCAAGCCGCGCGCGAGCCTCGAGGAAGACGTGGCCGGCGCGGCCGCGACCCTGGCGGCGGTAGGCAAACACGTGTCGCTCGAGGACATCACCACCAAGCTCACTCACGACGGCGTGAAGCTGTTTGCGGAAGCTTTCGACAAGCTGCTGGCCGCGGTGGAGGCGGCCAGGAAGGCCGCCTGATCAGGCCTCCGAGCCAGGCACGACCTTGAAGGGCTTGCCGTCCTTGTAGTAGGTGCGCGTTCCCTGCCGCGCCAGCAGCGTGAACTGGCGCGCGTCGTCGAGCCATTGCAAGCGCTGCAGCGGTGTGCGCGCCAGGTGATCGCGAATCTGCTCGTCACTCACCTCGAACCAATAGTCCGTGATCTGATAGTCGTCAGGCATAGGGTGCACGCTCCATTCGCAATATCTGGCGGAGCGCGGCGATGTCCGCTTCATCCTTTTGCCGGCCCGTGCCGGTCTTCAGCCGGATGATGTCCTCTATCGAAGCGACGGTTACGGTGGCACCGCCGAGCGACCGGTCGACGCGGCGCTCGTACGCTTCTTCGAAAGGCACCACAGGTTTCACGAGGATGTCCAGTGTCGGTGCCGTCTTGTCGGGCGGGCGGAGCGCTAACGCAAGCATTCCTTTCTGATCGATCCAGCTTTGGACTTTCGCCGCATCGGCCACATCGGCGAGCGCGACCGGAACGATCGGCTTCAACCCAAGAACCTGGCCGGCCGAAACGAACCGGGACAGGTTGTCCGGATCCAGCGCGAGCATGAGGTCCACGTCGGCTGTCAACCGGCCGATCCCATGCAGGTTGACTGCCACGCCGCCAACCAGCAGGTAACGCACCTCGAATTTCTCGAGCTCGCGGAAAAGGTCGACATAGAACATGCCGAATTCTACTCAGGCGTAACCCGGCGGCGGGGCGAAAGCGTAGTAGTCGCGCTCGAGCAACTGCGCGAAGCGGATGGTCGAGTAGTCGCCATATTGCGGGCCGACGATCTGCACGCTCAACGGGAGCCCTTCCCCCGATTGCCCGATGGGCGCGGCGGTGCCGGGCAGGTAGCACATGCCCGCGATGCCGGCCCACCACATCTGCGTGGTCACCGGCTGCTGCTTGCCGTTGACCGTGATCATGCGCTCCCAGCGATCCCCCGGCATCGAGTGCGGGTAGGCGGCGGTGGCGTTGTTGGGGCAGAGCACGACGTCCCAGTCCTTGAAGAGCTCGGCCCACGCGAGCCGCATCTGGTGGCGCCGGTTCGACGCGATGAGCCAGTCCTTGTGCGGCTGCGTATTGGCGCGGACCATCTGCGCGTAGTAGCCGGCGTCCCTGGATTCGAGCTTGCCCCTGGCCTTCAGCATCTGCGAGAACACCTTGGGCGTCTGGCGCCCCGAGGTCGCGCCGCGCAGCAACTGGATGAAGACGCGGTGCGCTTCGCTGAAATCGAAGTCCGGCATCGCGCGCTCCGAGACCTTGGCGCCCTTGCTCGAGCAGAACTGCGCAAGGCGCCGGATTGCGTTTTCCACCGACGCATCGGTCTCCGCCGTGGGATGGGAGGCGATCACTGCGACGCGCCAGCCCTCGAGCGTCTTGCGCTCCTCCTTGGGCAGCTGCAGCTTCCAGCCCGCGCCGTCGACCTCATCCGGCCCCGCGATCAGCGAGAGGCCGAGCTCGAGGTCCATCGCGCTGCGCCCCATCGGCCCGATGACGGTGATGTCGGTCGGGTGCACGTAGCCGGGCAGCGTGTGCCCGTTCATCGCGCAAATGTTCCAGGTGGGCTTGTGGCCATAGACGCCGCAATACGCCGCGGGGTTGCGGATCGAGCCGCCGATGTCGCTGCCGGTTTCCATGCCGGTCAGCCCTGCTGCCAACGCCACGGCCGCGCCGCCGGAGGATCCGCCTGAGGTGCGCTCCCTGTTCCACGGGTTGTAGGTGCGGCCATAGACGGGGTTCACGGTCTCCCAGTCGGCGAGCAGCGTCGGCACGTTCGACTTGCCAAACACATTGCCGCCCGCCGCAAGATAGCGCTCGACCGCGAGCGCGTTCGTTTTGGCCTTTTGCCTGGCGTACTCGGGCAGGCCCCACGTCGTCGGGTGCCCCTTGAGGTCGAAGGATTCCTTCACCGTCATCGGCAGGCCCGCCAGCGGCCCGGCCTTGGCGCCCTTGCGATCGAGCGCCTTGGCGCGCTTGCGCGCAACCTCCAGGTCGAGGACCGGCAGCGAGTTGAGCTTGCCGTCGTACTGCTTGATGCGCGCGGCATAGTGGTTCAGTAGTTCGAGGGCGCCGATCTTTTTCGACTTGAGCGCGCGGATCAGCCGCGTGGCCGACCAGAATGCGGTGTCCATCTAGATTTCTCCCTTGTAGTTCTCACTCGGGTTGACGCTGTCTTTGTCGAGCAATCCCTGGGCTTGTGCCTCGGGCAATGCCTCGACGTCCTTGAGTTTTCGTTCCATCTGCCGGCTGCGCGTCTCGGCGTCGTCGATCGAGCCGATAACCGTATGGAGTTGCTTCTTGGTCGTTGCAAGCACTTCGCCGAACTTTCGGAACTCGCCCTTGACTGCGCCGAGCACGAGCCACACTTCGGAGGAGCGCTTCTCGATCGCGAGCGTGCGGAACCCCATCTGCAGGCTGTTGAGCAGCGCATGCAGCGTGGTCGGCCCGGCGATTGTCACCCGATAGTCGTTCTGCAGCAGGCTGGTAAGGCCGGGCCGGCGCAGCGCCTCGGCATAAAGGCCTTCGGTCGGCAGGTACAGAAGCGCGAAGTCGGTGGTGTGCGGCGGCTCGATGTATTTATCCCTGATCTTGCGGGCCTCGAGCTTGAGCACGTTCTCGATGGCCTTCGACGCCTCCTCCATGCCCACTGCATCGCCGCGCTCCTGCGCCGCGAGCAGGCGGTCGTAGTCCTCGGCCGGGAACTTGCAGTCGATCGGCAGCCACATCTGGCCGTGCCCGTTGGCCTGGTCGCCGCGGCCGGGCAAGCGGATCGCGTACTCGACGATTTCCTTCGAGCCCGGGCGCGTGGCGACGTTCTTCTCGTACTGCTCCCTGGTGAGCACCTGGTCGAGCAACGCGCCGAGCTGCACCTCGCCCCAGGTGCCGCGCGTCTTCACGTTGGTCAGCACGCGCTTGAGGTCGCCGACACCCGAGGCGAGCGACTGCATCTCGCCCAATCCCTTGTGCACCTGCTCGAGCCGGTCCGACACGAGCTTGAACGATTCGCCCAGCCGCTGCTCGAGCGTGGCATGCAGCTTCTCGTCCACCGTCGCGCGCATCTTTTCGAGCTTCTCGGCGTTGTCCTTCTGGATCGACTCGAGGCGGGCCTCGATCAGGGTGCGCATCTCCACCAGCCGCTTGTCGCTCGCCTCCTGGATGGTGCCGAGCTGGCCGTTGAGCGACTCCGAGAAGCGCTTGAGCGTGACGCCGGTTTCCTCGCGCCCCTGGCGCGCGTCGTCCTTGGATTCGCGCAGCTTGGCGTCCACCGTTTCGCGCAGTTCCAGCAGGCGCCGCTCGTTGGCCGTGGTGAGCTCGACGAGCTGGCGGGAGAAGGCATCGATCTGGTTGTTCTGCACGGAAGCGATGGAGGTCATCTGCTCGCCGACGCTTTTCGAGAGCCGCGAGACGCTTTCGGAAAGCTCGCCGCGCAGGTCGCGCGCGGAGGTCTGCGACTCGGCCCGGCTGCGCTCGAACTCCTCGCGCAAGGTTCTCTCGTGCGCTTTCTCCTGGCCGTTGTCGGCCTTGCTGGCGCGCAGGACCAGCACGCCCACGATCAACGCGGACAGGGCGCAGGCGAACGACAACCAGAGGAGGACTTCGATCATCGCCTATTGTAGCGGCCGGCATGGATACTCGAGCCTGGCCCCTTTTATTGAGCCTGGCCCCTTTATTGAGCCTGGCCCCTTTTATTAAGTTCTTTTATTAGGCCGGCGCTCCGATCAGGTAGCCAACGCCGGCGGTGATGGCCATCGCGAGCATGCCCCAGACGGTGACCCGCATCGCGGCGGGTGCCATGGGGGCGCCGCCCATCCTGGCGCCCCACGCACCGAGCGCGGCTAGCGAAGCGACCGCGGTCACCGCGACCACCGGGATCAGCTGATCGCGTTGCACCACGAAGACCGCTGCTACCGGCACCGCGGCGCCCAGCGCAAAGCTCATCGCCGAAGTGATCGCCGCCCGCAGCGGCTGCGCGGACATCGTTTCGGTGATGCCGAGCTCATCGCGTGCATGCGCATCGAGCGCGTCGTGCGCCATGAGCTGCTCGGCCACCTCGCGCGCGAGCGACGGCTCGAGGCCGCGCTTCACGTAGATCGTCTGCAGCTCGCGATGCTCGCCTTCGCTGTCGGTCTCGATCTCGGTCTTCTCGAGCTCGAGCGCGGCCGTTTCGCTGTCGGCCTGCGAGCGCACCGAGACGTACTCGCCCGCGGCCATCGACATCGAGCCCGCCACCAGTCCGGCAACGCTCACGACCAGGATGTCGGTGCGCCCCGCATGGGTCGCCGCCACGCCGAGCACCAGGCTCGCGGTCGACACGAGTCCGTCGTTGGCGCCGAGCACCGCGGCGCGCAGCCAGCCGACGCTGGAAATCAGGTGCCGCTCGCGGTGCCGCCAGCCCGGCATCAGCCTTCCCGCAATGTGAGTGCCGGGGAGGCGGTCAGCACCTTGCGCGCTGAGAGCCAGGCATTGAGCGAGAGCAGCAGGACACCGGCGATCGGGCCGTAGATCCACAAGGCGTAGTTCACCGGCAGGTCGAGCTGGAAGACGCGTTGCGCAAGCAATGTGCTGAGCGCCGAGGCCGCGATCGTCGCGAGGATGCCCGAGACCGCGCCCATGACGAGAAACTCCGCGCGCTGGCTGCCCGACACCTGCGCAGCCGAGGCGCCGAAGGCGCGCATGATCGCAGCCTCGCGCCGGCGCTCGTCTTCGGTGGCCACCAGCGCCGAATAGAGCACCAGCAGACCCGCGCCGAGCGCGAACAGGAAGACGAACTGCACGGCGAGGATCACCTGGTCGATGATGCCCTGCGCCTGCTTGAGGGCCGCGCTCACGTCGACCACCGTAACGTTCGGGAAGCGCGCCACCATGCGATCGAGCACGGGCTCCGAGCCCGGCTCGAGGCGCAGGGCGGTGATGTAGCTGGTCGGTGCTTTGGCGAGCACCCACGGCGGCGTGACGACGAAGAAATTGACCTTCATCGAATCCCACTTGAGCTTGCGCAGTGAAGTGATGCGCGCGGTAAACGTCTCGCCGCCGACGCTGTACCCGAGCTGGTCACCCAGCTTGAGGCCGAGCGTCCTGGCGATGCCCTCCTCCACCGACGCCTCGGCTTCCTTGCGGTCCTTCGGGTCGAACCAGCGCCCGGACGAGATCTGGTTATGCCCCGGCAGCGCATCCATGAACGAGAGGTTGAACTCACGCTCCACCAGCCGCTTGGCGCGCTCCTCCGGGTAATCCTTGTCGCTGACGGGCTTGTCGTTCACCGACACCAGCCGGCCGCGGACCATGGGATAGACCTCCGGCAACTTCACGCCGGCGGAGGTAAAGAAGGCCTGCATCGGCTGAAGCTGGTCGGGCTGGATGCCGATCACGAAGCGATTGGGCGCATCCGGCGGCGAGGCCTGGCGCCATGCGCCGATGAGGTCCGAGCGCGTGATCGTGAGCAGCAGGATCGCGGTGAGGCCCAGCGCGAGGCTCGCCACCTGCAGCGCGTTCGAGCGCGAATGCCGTCGCAGGTTCGCAAGGCCATAGCGCACCGCGGGGCTGCGCGCGCCGAAGAACCGCATCGCGGCCGGCGAGCTCGCGGCGCGCAGCACGACCCACGCGACGCCGATGAAGAGGATCACCGCGGCGCTGAATCCGCCGACCACCGTCACGCCGAGCTTGAGGTCGCCCGACTGCCACAACAGCAGCGCGACCAATGTGCCGAACCCCAGCGCATAGGCCAGCAGCGTGCTGCCCTTGGGATTGCCGGATTCGCGCCGGATCACGCGCACCGCGGGGACGTTCTTCAACTGCAGCAACGGCGGCACCGCAAAACCGAGCAGCAACGTGAGTCCCACCAGCGCGCCCTGCACCGCCGGGATCACCGTGGGCTGCGGCAAGGCGGATTGAATGATGCTCGCCAGCCAGTACGCGATCAGCTCCTGCGCCGCGAATCCTGCAATGCAGCCGGTGACACACGCAGCGAGGCCCAGAACGATGAACTCCGCGCCGTAAAGCGAAAGGATTTTCGACTGGGTCGCGCCCATGCAGCGCATGACCGCGCAGCCGTCGAGATGCCTTTCGACGAAGCGGCGCGTCGCAAGTGCGATTGCGACGCCCGCAAGGATGGCCGCGAGCAAGGCGGTGAGGCCGAGAAACTTCTGCGCCCGGTCGAGCGAAGCGCGGATCTCGGGGCGCGCGTTCTCGAGGTTCTCGATGCGCTGGCCGCGCTCCAACCTCGTGCGAGCCCACGCTTCGTAAGCGTCCACGTCCTTGCGCTCGCCCGCGGCGAGGAGCTGGTAAGTCACGCGGCTGCCCGTTTGAATGAGACCCGTCGCGGGGACATCCGTCTGAGCCATCATCAGGCGCGGCGCGATGTTGAAGAAATTCGCGCCGCGATCCGGCTCGAGCGTGAGCACCGCCGCCACCTTGAACTCCGAACTGCCAAGCCGCACCGTGTCACCGGGATTGACCTCGAGCGCGGAGGACAGGCGCTCGTCCAGCCAGACCGTGCCCGGCTGCGGTCCGCTCTTCGCGATCTCGTCCTGCGCATGCAGCTTCGGCGCGATGCGCAGCTTGCCGCGCAGCGGATACGAGCTCGTCACCGCCTTGACGCCGGCGAGCAGGCTGCGCGCGCCGTCTTTATTCCCATCGGTCCCGGAGCCCGCCTGCACCATGCTGATGAAATTCGTGCTCTGCGCCATCGCCAGGCCGCGGCGCGTCATCTCGGAAGACAACGCTTCCTTCCACGGCTGGTCGCCGACCAGCAGCAGGTCGCCGCCGAGGAGCTGGTGCGCCTCGCGGCCGAGGCCCTGGCGCACGCGATCGGCGAAGAACGAAACGCTGGTCACGCTGCCGACCGCGATCACCAGCGCCAGCGCGAGCACGCGCAGCTCGCCCGCGCGCCAGTCGCGCACCAGCATGCGCATGGCCAGGGCCATCATTCGGCGAGAGCCATCACGACCAAGGCCATCATGGGACGACCTTGCCGCCGGCCAGCCGCACGATGCGCGTGCAGCGCTGCGCGAGGTGCTCGTCATGCGTGACCATCACAAGCGTGGTGCCGGCCTGAGCATTGAGCTCGAACATGAGCTGGATCACGGCCTCGCCCGCTGCGGCATCGAGGCTGCCGGTGGGCTCGTCGGCCATGAGCACTTTGGGCTGCACGACGAACGCACGCGCTAGCGCGACGCGCTGCTGCTCGCCGCCGGAAAGGTGCTTGGGATAGTGGCCGAGGCGCTCGCCGAGGCCGACGCGCTCGAGCATTGCAGTCGCGGCGCTCTGTGCATCCGGACGCCCGGCCAGCTCCAGCGGCAGCATTACGTTCTCCAATGCATTCAGGGCCGGCAGGAGCTGGAAGGACTGGAACACGAACCCGACCGCGCGGCCGCGCAACTGGGCGCGCGCATCCTCATCCAGCGCGAAGACGTCTTCGCCGTCGAGGTGAACCGATCCCGTGGTCGGCGTGTCCAAGCCGGCGAGGAGTGCAAGCAGCGTCGATTTGCCCGAGCCCGAGGCGCCGACGATCGCGACCGCCTCGCCCTGTGTGATTTCAAGCTCGATCTCCTGCAGAATGACGAGATCGTTGATGCCGCTCTTGACCGTCTTGCCTATGCCACGCGCCGACAAAACCGCCGACAAAGAATCCGCCTGTCCCGTCATGTTCCGATCCGTTGCCCGACTGTTCATGGTGCTCTTCGTGGTCTTGACGACTGCGGTGGCATCCGGCGGGGCGCTCGCCGCGTCAGCGGGGACGATCCTCGTCTACGGGGACAGCCTTTCCGCGTCATACGGCATTGCCCAGGACCACGGATGGGTGAGCCTGCTCGAGGCCCGCCTCAAGGGCGAGAAGCGCAATTATAGCGTCGCGAATGTAAGCATTAGTGGCGAAACCACGAGCGGCGGCATCGCTCGCATGAAGCAGGCGCTGGAGCGCCACAAGCCCGCGATCACGATCATCGAGCTCGGCGCCAACGACGGCCTGCGCGGCCTGCCGGTGGCCCAGATGCGCAAGAACCTCGACGCGATGATCGCGCAGGCGCGCGCGGCGGGCTCCAAGGTGCTGCTCGTGGGCGTGAAGATGCCGCCCAATTACGGCCCGGACTACAACCGCGCGTTCGACGCCACGTACCGCGACCTTGCCAAGGAGCACAAGACCGGCTTCGTGCCCTTCTTCTTCGAGGGCTTCGCCGACAAGCGCGAGTACTACCTGCCGGACAACCTGCACCCGACCGCGGCCGCGCAGCCAATCCTGCTCGAGAACGTCTGGAAGGCGCTGAAGCCGATGCTGAAGTAGCGCGGGTCTGGCCGGCCGCCGATGTGAAGCTGCCCGCGAAGCGTAAAATCGACGGGGTTCAAGACCTCCCATGAAGCCCGCGCCCAAACCCGTCATCACGATTTCCGCCGAAACGCTTGGCGCGTTCGACGCGGTCATCGACGTGCGCTCGCCCGCCGAGTTCGCCGAGGACCACGTGCCCGGCGCGATCTCGGCGCCGGTACTCGACAACGAGGAGCGCGCCCGGGTCGGGACGCTGTACAAGCAGATCTCGCCTTTCGATGCCAGGAAGCTCGGCGCGGCGCTGGTGTCGAAGAACATCGCGCGCCACCTCGAGACGCAGTTCGCCTCGATGCCACGCCAATGGAAGCCGCTGGTCTACTGCTGGCGCGGCGGCAAGCGCTCGGGCGCGATGGCGCATGTGCTGCGCGAGGTCGGCTGGGACGCATGGGGCATCGAAGGCGGCTACAAGGCTTATCGCCGGTTCCTGATCGACGAGCTCGCCACCCTGCCCGGCCTCTACACGTATCGCGTCATCCATGGCACTACGGGCAGCGGCAAGAGCCGCCTGCTGCACGCACTCCGCACTGCGGGCGCGCAGGTGCTCGACCTCGAAGACCTCGCGGCGCATCGCGGCTCGGTGCTCGGCACCCTGCCCGACCGCCCGCAGCCCGCGCAGAAGATGTTCGAGACGCAGGTCTGGGACACGCTGCGCAAGTTCGATCCCGCGCGGCCGGTGTACGTGGAAGGCGAATCGAAGAAGATCGGCCAGCTCCAGGTGCCCGAAGCGCTCATGCATGCCATGCGCGCGAGCGCATGCGTGGTGCTCGAAGCCAGCCGCGAAACACGCATCGCCTTGCTCTCGGACGAGTACCGGCATTTTTTCGCCGAGCCCGAGGGCCTGTATGCGCAGCTCGATTGCCTGCAGGGGCTTTACGGCGCCAGGGTCGTCGACGACTGGAAAGCGATGGCCGGGCGCGGCGAATGGGACGAGCTCGTCGGCCGCCTGCTGGACGAGCACTACGATCCCGCGTACCGGCGCTCGGCGCTGCGCAACTTCGCGCGGCTCGCCGATGCCGAAAGCGTGATCCTCGATTCGCCCGACGAACAAGCATTCGCGGCGCTCGCGCGCCGCTTGACCGACGACAAGCAGCTCGAAACGGCCTGACACGCAGTTGCGGGCCAGGGGAGGCGGTGAAATGAACGATCCGAAAACAGCCGAAAGCAAAGCCATCCTGGTCGTGGGCGCCGGCGATGCCACCGGCGGCGCCATTGCGAGGCGCTTCGCCCGCGAGGGCTATATCGCCTGCGTGACCCGGCGCACGGCCGACAAGTTGCATCCGCTGGTCGAGCAGATCGAAGCCGCGGGCGGCAAGGCCGTGCCTTTCGGCTCGGACGCGCGCAAGGAAGACGAAGTCATCGAGCTCGTCACCCACATCGAAAAGGAGATCGCGCCGATCGAGGTCGCGGTCTTCAACGTCGGCGGCAACGTGCGCTTCGGCATCCTCCAGACCACGACGCGCGTGTACACCAAGGTGTGGGAGATGGCGGCGCTGGCGGGCTTCCTCACGGGCCGCGAGGTCGCGAGGGTCATGGTGCCCCGCAATCGCGGCTCGATCTTCTTCACCGGCGCCACAGCCAGCCTGCGCGGCCGCGACGGGTTCGCGGCTTTCTCCGGCGCCAAGCACGCGCTGCGCGCGCTTGCACAAAGCATGGCGCGCGAGCTGGGGCCGCAAGGCATCCACGTCGCGCACCTCGTGATCGACGGCGCCATCGACACGGCTTTCATCCGCGAGACCTTTCCCGAGCGTTACAAGCTCAAAGAACAGGAAGGCATCCTCGATCCCGACGCGATCGCCGAGGCCTACTGGCAACTGCACATGCAGAAAAAAAGCGCCTGGACGCACGAGCAGGACCTGCGGCCCTGGCTGGAGGCCTGGTGATGGAAACCCGCACGCCCAAGAGCATCGAGTTCTGGTTGGGCTACAGCGGCTGGGCGGCGGCGGGCTTGGGGATGAGCCCCAGCAGCACCTGCGGATCCACGGGCTTGACCAGGTGATGGTCGAACCCGGCATTGGTCGACAGGCGCCGGTCCTCGACCTGTCCCCAGCCGGTGACGGCGATGAGGAGCCGGTCGCCGCCCTTCGGTTGGGCACGGATCCGCGTGCAAGCCTCGAGTCCGTTGAGCTTCGGCATCCCGACGTCGAGGATCGCGACCTGCGGGTCGAACTCGGCGGCCAGGCGCACGGCTTGCGCGCCGTCGAACGCCGTGCGCACCGTGTGGCCAACCGCTTCGAGCAGTCGCGCCAGCGCGAGGGCCGCGTCCTCGTTGTCGTCGGCCACGAGGATGCGCAGCCCGCCGCCTTCGGCGATCGCCGCCGGCTCTGATCTGGCGGGCGACACCGCCTGCGCGCCCGACGCAATCATCGGGAGGGTGACGACGAACTCCGCGCCGTGCCCGAGGCCCGCGCTACGCGCCTCGATGCGGCCGCCGTGCATCTCGACCAGGCGCTTGGCCAGCGCAAGGCCGATGCCCAGGCCCCCGCGCGAGCGCGCAAGCGCGCCCTCGACCTGCGAGAACATCATGAACAGGCTCGCCATGCGCTCGGCGTCGATGCCAATGCCGCTGTCCTTGACCGAGACCACGACGTCGCCGCCCTGCGTGAATGCGGACATCTCGATGCGCCCGCCGCGGTCCATGTACTTGGCGGCGTTGTTGAGCAGGTTCATGAACACCTGCGCGAGGCGGATCGGGTCGGCGTTGATGGTGACCGGGGCGAGGGGCAGGTCGAGCACGAGCTCGTGGCCGCACTCGTCGATCAGCGGCCGGCTGGTCTCGACCGCGCCGTGCAGGATCGCGGCCACCTCGATGGGCTCCCGCTGCAGCTCGAGCTTGTCCTGGTTGATGCGGCTCACGTCCATGAGGTCGTCGATGAGGCGCGTCATCGCGCGCACCTGGCGGTCGATCACGTCGCGCGCCCACTGCAGCTCGGGCGTGGATGGACCCTTGATCTGCATGATGTGGACCGCATTCCTCACCGGGGCGAGCGGGTTGCGCAGCTCGTGCGCCAGCGTGGCGAGGAAGTCGTCCTTGCGCTTGTCGACCTCGCGAAGCCGCGATTCCATGCCCCGCAGGTCGGCGTTGCTCTCGTGCAGCGCCTGCGTGCGCTCGCTCACGCGCTGGTCGAGAGTTTGGTTGAGCTCGCGCAGTTGCGACTCGGCCCGACGGCGCTCGGTGACTTCTTCGAGCAGGGCATTGTTGGCCAGCTCGAGCGCCCTGCCCTTGCGGTAAAGCTCTGAAAATACCGCCACCTTGGAGCGCAGCACCCGCGCGTTGACCGGCTTGTGCAGGTAGTCCACCGCGCCGCTGTCATATCCCGCAAGGACGTGCTGGTCCTCGTTGTAGTACGCGGTGAGGAAGATGATCGGGATGCGCGCGGTCTTGCGGCGCTCGCGGATCATCTGCGCCAGTTCGAACCCGGTCATGCCGGGCATGCGCACGTCGAGCACCAGCACCGCGAACTCGTTGCCCATGAGCGCAAGCAGCGCCTCGTCGCCGGAGCCGGCGCGCATCAGGTGGTAGCCCGGATCGTCGAGCACGCTTTCGAGGACGGTGAGGTTCTTGGGCTCGTCGTCGACGATCAGGATGTTGACCCGCGGGTCGTCCCGCGCCGGGATGGCGTCGTCCTCGGGCGGGGCTGCCTTCGCGGAGGCATTCGCCGGATGCGGGCCGGCCGCCGCGTGCCTTCCTTTCTGAGCCACTAGAGACAGGCGGGTCGGTTTCATCTGAACAGCCACACCCTCATCAGCGAGAGGAGCTGGTCAGTGTTCACCGGCTTGGCGATGTAGTCGCTCGCGCCGGCATCCAGGCATTTCTCGCGGTCGCCCTTCATCGCCTTGGCCGTAAGCGCCAGGATCGGCAGCGTGCGGAACTCCGGGTTCAGGCGGATCTCGCGCATGGTCTCGTAGCCGTCCATCTCCGGCATCATGATGTCCATCAGCACCATCGCCGTCTCCGGCGTGCGAGTGAGCGTGTCGATGGCGTCGCGGCCGTTGGTGGCGCTGATCACGTCCACGTCGTGGTTCTCGAGCACCGAGGTCAGCGCGAAGATGTTGCGCGCGTCGTCGTCGACCACCAGCACCTTGCGCTTCTTCAGCACCTCGTCCGACGAATGCAGCCGCTCGAGCATGGCCTGCTTGGCCTCGGGCAGCTCGGTCACCACGCGATGCAGGAACAGCGCCGTCTCGTCCAGCAGGCGCTCGGGGGAGCGCACGTCCTTCAGCACGATGCTCTTGGCCATCGCCTTGAGGCGCGCCTGGTCCTCGTCGGTGAGGTCCTTGCCGGTAAACACCACCACCGGGATGTCGGCCAGCGTGGCCTCGGAATGGATCTTCTCGAGCAGCTCGAAGCCGGTCATGTCCGGCAGGCGCAGGTCGAGCACCACGCAGTCGAACCGCTCGGCGAGCAGCGCCTCGAGCGCCTCCCCGCCGGTGCCGACCGCCACCATCTCGATGTCCTTGTAGTCGAGCAGCTCGACGATTGCCGCGCGCTCGATGTCGTTGTCCTCCACGACCAGCAGCCGCTTGGTGCGCGGCAACGTGAAGTCCTTGATGCGCTCGAACGCCGATTCGAGGCTGTCCGTGGTCGGCTCCTTCACGAGGTACGCGAATGCGCCATGCGCGAGGCCGTGCTGGCGCTCTTCCTCCAGCGTGACGACCTGCACCGGGATGTGGCGCGTGGTGGGGTCGAGCTTGAGCTGGTTGAGGACCGTCCAGCCGAGCATGTCGGGCAGGAAGATATCGAGCGAGATCGCCGCCGGCAGGTATTGCCGCGCGAGCGCCACGCCCAGCGCGCCCTTGTTCGCCACGATGCCCTTGAATCCCTTGTCGCGCGCGAGGCCGAGCAGGATGCGTGCGTAATGCGGATCGTCCTCGATCACGAGCAGTATCGGGTCGCCTGCCTGGATAGCGTCGCGGTCGTCCGCGATCTGCTCCTCGCGCGCCGCCGGCAGCGCGATCAGCAAACGGTCGCGCACGTTCAACTCGGGGATGTCGTCGCGCGTCCCAGTCGGGTCCGTGCCCGAATACCGCAACGGCAGATACAGCGTGAAGGTGCTGCCCCTGCCGTGCACGCTGGCCAGCCGGATTTCGCCGCCGAGCAGTTGCGCAAGCTCGCGGCTGATCGCAAGGCCCAGGCCCGTGCCGCCGTACTTGCGCGAGGTGCCCGCGTCGGCCTGCTGGAAGGCCTCGAAGATCAGGCGCTGCTTTTCGGGCGCGACACCGATGCCGGTATCCTCGACCGCGAAGGCCACCACCTGCTGGGCGCCGCCGAGCACGCGGTGATCCGCGCTCCAGCCCTGCGTGGCGAGGAACACGCGGATCTCGACCTGGCCTTGGGCGGTGAACTTCACCGCGTTCGACAGCAGGTTCTTCAGGATCTGCTGCAGGCGCTTGGGGTCGCTGTCCATCGAGCGCGGCAGGTCGTCGGCGAAGTTGATGTGGAACGGCAGGTTCTTGGCCTCGGCCACGTGGCGGAAGTTGCGGTCGATCGTGGCGCGCAGGTCGGTGAACGGGATGTCCTCGATGTCCACGCTGACCGTGCCCGACTCGATCTTCGAAAGATCCAGGATGTCGTTGATCAGGTGAAGGAGGTCCGTGCCGGAGGAGTTGATGTTGCGCGAGAACTCGACCTGCTTGCCCGAAAGGTTGCCCGGCGAGTTTTCGGCCAGCTGCTGCGACAGGATCAGGATCGAGTTCAGCGGCGTGCGCAGCTCGTGCGACATGTTCGCGAGGAACTCGGACTTGTACTTCGAGGTGAGCGCGAGTTCCGCGGCCTTTTCCTCGAGGGCGCCACGCGCCTGCTCCACCTCGCGGTTCTTGCGCTCCACTTCCTCGTTCTGCTCGGCCAGGAGCCTCGCCTTGCTGCCCAGCTCCTCGTTGGTCTGCTGCAGTTCGCTCTGGCGGGACTGCAGTTCGGCCGTGAGCTGCTGCGACTGCGTGAGCAAGCCTTCGGTGCGCATCGTGGCCTCGATCGTGTTGAACACCGCGCCGATGTTGAGCGCGAGCTGGTCGAGGAAGTTGAGGTTCACCACGGTGAAGGGGTGCAGCGAAGCCAGCTCGATGACCGCCTTGGTCTGGCCTTCGAAGAGCACAGGCAGGACGAGCACGCTGACCTGGTCCGCCTTCCCAAGGCTCGATGTGATGGTAACGAAGGTCGGCGGCGCATCGACCAGCAGGATCCGCTTCTTCTCGGCCGCGCATTGCCCGACCAGCCCGTCCCCGACCCGGAGGGTGGGCGCCAGCTTGACTTCGCCGGATTGCGCGTAGGACGACAGCAGCCGCATCTCGCCATCCGATTCTTCCGTGTCGGTGACGTGATACACCGTGCCCTGGTGCGCGTGCACCAGCGGCGCGAGCTCCGAGAGCAGCAGCCGCCCGACCGTGTTCAGTTCGCGCTGGCCCTGCAGCATGCCGGTGAAGCGCGCGAGGTTGGACTTGAGCCAATCCTGCTCGCGGTTACTTTCCGTCGTCTCGCGCAGGTTCGAGATCATCGTGTTGATGTTGTCCTTGAGCTCGGACACCTCGCCCTTCGCATCCACCTGGATCGCACGCGTCAGGTCGCCCTTGGTCACGGCCGTCGCCACTTCGGCGATCGCCCGCACCTGCGTGGTGAGGTTCGCCGCCAGCAGGTTCACGTTACCGGTCAGGTCTTTCCACGTGCCGGCCGCGCCGGGCACGTTCGCCTGTCCGCCCAGCCGCCCGTCGACGCCCACCTCGCGCGCCACGTTGGTCACCTGGTCGGCAAAGGTCGCGAGCGTGTCCGTCATCGCGTTGATCGTGTCGGCCAGTGCCGCCACCTCGCCCTTCGCCTGCACGGTAAGGCGCTGGGTCAGGTTGCCGTCGGCCACCGCGGTCACGACCTTCACGATGCCCCGCACCTGCTCGGTGAGGTTCGAGGCCATGAAGTTCACGTTGTCGGTCAGGTCCTTCCACGTGCCGCCCACGCCGCTCACCTGCGCCTGGCCGCCGAGCTTGCCCTCGGTGCCCACCTCGCGCGCGACACGCGTGACTTCTCCCGCGAAAGAGTTCAACTGGTCGACCATCGTGTTGATGGTGTTCTTGAGTTCCAGAATTTCGCCCTTCACGTCCACCGTGATCTTGCGGTTCAGGTCGCCCCGCGCCACGGCTGTGGTCACTTCCGCAATATTTCGCACCTGCGAGGTGAGGTTCGCGCCCATCGTGTTGACCGAGTCGGTCAAGTCCTTCCACGTTCCGGCCACGCCCGGCACCACCGCCTGCACGCCGAGGCGCCCTTCGGTTCCGACCTCGCGCGCCACCCGCGTCACTTCGGAGGCAAACGACCTCAGCTGCTCCACCATCGTGTTGATCGTTTCCTTGAGCCGCAGGATCTCGCCGCGCACGTCCACCGTGATCTTCTTGGACAGGTCGCCGTTGGCCACCGCGATCGTCACTTCCGCGATATTGCGCACCTGGTTGGTGAGGTTCGAGGCCATGGAGTTCACGTTGTCGGTCAGGTCTTTCCACGTGCCGGCCACGCCGGGCACCTGCGCCTGGCCGCCGAGCTTGCCCTCGGTGCCCACTTCCCGCGCCACCCGCGTCACTTCGGAGGCGAACGCCGAGAGCTGGTCCACCATCGTGTTGATGGTTTCCTTGAGCTGCAGGATCTCGCCCTTCACGTCCACCGTGATCTTGCGTCCGAGGTCGCCCCGCGCGATGGCGGTGGCCACATCCGCAATATTGCGCACCTGGCCGGTGAGGTTGTTGGCCATCGAGTTGACGTTGTCGGTCAGCTCCTTCCACGTGCCGGCCACGCCCGGCACCTGCGCCTGGCCGCCGAGCTTGCCATCCGTCCCGACTTCGCGGGCCACGCGGCTCACCTCGGCCGCAAACGACCGCAGCTGGTCGACCATCGTATTAATGGTCTCTTTCAGTTCGAGGATCTCGCCGCGTGCATCCACGGTGATCTTCTTGGAGAGGTCGCCGTTGGCCACCGCAATCGTCACTTCCGCGATGTTGCGCACCTGGCCCGTCAGGTTCGAGGCCATCGAGTTCACGTTTTCGGTCAGGTCCTTCCACGTGCCGGCCACGCCTTCCACCGCCGCCTGCCCGCCGAGCTTGCCGTCCGTGCCCACCTCCCGCGCCACGCGGCTCACCTCGCCCGCGAAGGCGTTCAGCTGGTCGACCATGGTGTTCATGGTCTGCTTGAGCTGGAGGATCTCGCCCTTCACCTCCACCGTGATCTTCGAGGAGAGGTCGCCCTTCGCAATGGCCGTGGCCACGTCCGCGATGTTGCGCACCTGACCGGTCAGGTTCGAGGCCATGAAGTTCACGTTGTCGGTCAGGTCCTTCCACGTGCCGGCCACGCCGGGCACCTCGGCCTGTCCGCCGAGTTTTCCTTCCGTGCCCACCTCCCGCGCCACGCGCGTCACTTCGGAGGCGAAGCCGTTCAGCTGGTCCACCATCGTGTTGACCGTGTTCTTGAGTTCGAGAATTTCGCCCTTCACCTCGACAGTCACCTTGCGCGACAAGTCCCCGCGCGCCACGGCTGTGGTCACATCCGCAATATTGCGCACCTGGCCGGTCAGGTTGTCCGCCATCGAGTTCACGTTGTCGGTCAGGTCTTTCCACGTGCCGGCCACGCCCCGCACCTGCGCCTGGCCGCCGAGCTTGCCGTCGGTGCCCACCTCGCGCGCGACGCGCGAGACTTCGGAGGCGAAGCCGTTCAGCTGGTCCACCATCGTGTTGAGGGTGTTCTTGAGCTCGAGGATCTCGCCCTTCACGTCCACCGTGATCTTCTTGGACAAGTCGCCGTTCGCGACCGCGGTCGCCACGGCCGCGATGTTGCGCACCTGGCCGGTGAGGTTGTTGGCCATCGAGTTCACGTTGTCGGTCAGGTCCTTCCAGGTCCCGGCCACGCCTTCCACCGCCGCCTGTCCGCCGAGGCGCCCTTCGGTTCCCACTTCGCGCGCCACCCGCGTCACTTCGGATGAAAAGCCGTTGAGCTGGTCGACCATCGTGTTGATGGTGTTCTTCAGTTCCAGGATCTCGCCGCGCACGTCGGCGGTGATTTTCTTCGACAAGTCGCCGCGCGCGACGGCCGTGGTCACTTCCGCGATGTTGCGCACCTGGCCGGTGAGGTTCGAGGCCATGAAGTTCACCGAGTCGGTCAGGTCTTTCCAGGTTCCGGCCACGCCGGGCACTTCGGCCTGTCCGCCGAGCTTGCCCTCCGTCCCCACCTCGCGCGCAACGCGCGTGACCTCGGAGGCGAAGCCGTTCAACTGCTCCACCATCGTGTTGAGGGTGTTCTTGAGCTCGAGGATCTCGCCCTTCACGTCCACCGTGATCTTCTTGGACAAGTCGCCGTTGGCCACCGCCGTGGTCACTTCCGCAATATTTCGCACCTGGCCGGTCAGGTTCGAGGCCATGAAGTTCACGTTGTCGGTCAGGTCCTTCCACGTGCCGGCGACGCCTGGCACCTGCGCCTGTCCGCCGAGCTTGCCCTCCGTCCCGACCTCCCGCGCAACCCGCGTCACTTCGGAGGCGAAGCCGTTCAGCTGGTCGACCATCGTGTTCATGGTGTCCTTCAGCGCGAGGATCTCGCCCTTCACTTCCACCGTGATCTTCGAGGAGAGGTCGCCCTTGGCGATGGCCGTGGCCACGCCCGCGATGTTGCGCACCTGGCCCGTGAGGTTCGAGGCCATCGAGTTGACCGAGTCGGTCAGGTCCTTCCATGTGCCCGCGATGCCCGGCACGACCGCCTGTCCGCCGAGCTTGCCTTCGGTGCCCACTTCCCGCGCCACGCGCGTCACTTCGGAGGAAAAGCCGTTCAGCTGGTCGACCATCGTGTTGATGGTCTCTTTCAGTTCGAGGATCTCGCCCTTCACGTCCACCGTGATCTTGCGGGAGAGGTCGCCCCGCGCCACGGCGGTCGTCACGTTCGCGATGTTGCGCACCTGCGAGGTGAGGTTGTTCGCCATCGAGTTCACCGAGTCGGTCAGGTCTTTCCACGTGCCCGCGACACCCGGCACCACCGCCTGGCCGCCAAGGCGGCCGTCGGTACCGACCTCGCGCGCAACGCGCGTCACCTCGGAGGAAAACGAGCGCAACTGGTCGACCATCGTGTTGGTGGCCTCTTTCAGCTGGAGGATCTCGCCGCGCACGTCCACGGTGATCTTCTTCGACAGGTCGCCGTCGGCGACCGCGATCGTCACTTCCGCAATGTTCCTCACCTGCGCGGTAAGGTTGCCGGCCATCTGGTTGACCGAGTCGGTGAGGTCTTTCCACACGCCCGAGACGCCCTTCACCTTGGCCTGGCCGCCGAGCTTGCCTTCCGTGCCCACCTCCCGCGCAACCCGCGTCACCTCGGAGGTGAACACCGCAAGCTGCTCGATCATCGAGTTGACGAGGCGCGCCGAGCGCAGGAACTCGCCCTTGAGCGCGCGCCCGTCGACCTGCAGGTCCATCGACTGGTCGAGGTCGCCCTTGGCGACCGCGCCGATGGTGCGCGCGATGTCGATGGTCGGGCGCACGAGATCATCGATGAGTGTGTTCAGCGAATCGACCTTGTCTGCCCAGCCGCCCACCGCGCCCGGCACGTTCATCCGCTGCGTCAGGCGGCCTTCCTTGCCGACCGTCGCGGAGAGCCGCGAGGCTTCCTTGGTGATATCTCCCTCGCGGCCGATGGCCTCGTTGAACGCTTCGGCGATGCGCCCGTCGGTGCCCGCCCAATCGTCGGGCAGCCGCGCGGTGAAGTCGCCATCCCGAAACGACATGAGGCCCGCGAGGATCTGGCGCGAGCGCCTTTCGGAGATCGAGCGTTGGGCCCGCATCTCGGCGTACTCGCCGGCGAGGAGTGCGGGGTTCATCTCGATCAGGACCCCGCCGCCGCCGCCGTTGGACGGTCTCCCGTTGGACGGTCTCCCGTTCGACGGTTT
>Ga0163151_10001631_pt1 | contig 37200 bp, 28 predicted proteins | sample OliLakLV19MP5IB2_FD_145596 | JGI IMG/M metagenome (GOLD analysis project Ga0163151, IMG submission 145596) | Freshwater microbial mat bacterial communities from Lake Vanda, McMurdo Dry Valleys, Antarctica - Oligotrophic Lake LV.19.MP5.IB-2 | ecosystem: Environmental > Aquatic > Freshwater >... | reverse complement strand
GGTTGCAGCTGATTGGCAGGCGCTTGCTGACCGTGCTGTGGCTGATGATTGCCAGGCGCCTGTTGCGGAATTTGAGCTGCTTGACCGGCGTTTGCTTGTGCGCCACCGCTCAGCGGCCGTGCCCATTGATTTGGCTGGATCCCAATTGCTACTGGCGCTCGTCCAGGATTCTCCTCGACATCTACCCAGTATGCACCATCAGAAATTCTCTTAACCGTGCCGATCTTCCAGTTTGTTTTTCCGTCGTAACTTGCCGAATTCATGTTGGGATCGACTTCGATTCGATCACCGATCTTGAAGCGGGGGTTGCTCATCGTGCCACCACCTACGCCACCAGCGCCACCAACATCTCGAGCTTGCTGCGCCTGTTGCGACCGCTGATTGGCTAGCGGCTGCTGTGCAGCGGCCCGCAGTGGTCGCGCCCATTGATTCGGTTGGATCCCAACTGTTACCGGCGCTCGGCCAGGATACTCATCAAGTTCTACCCAGTATGCGCCATCAGAAATTCTCTTAACAGTGCCGGCCTTCCAGAGTGTTTGTCCGTCGTAACTTGCCGAATTCATGTTGGGATCGACTTCAATTAGATCACCTATCCGGAAGCGAGGATTGCCCATCGTACCACCACCTATGTCACCGGCAGCACTGCACTTGAAGCTGAGCAATGAACAGACCAGGACGCTCAAAGTAAGCGCGCAAAAGAATTTCTTCATCGAATCTCCTTGTGGCGCACGCCGCATGACAAGCCCGCGGAGCGCCCTTCGTTGGTTGATTATTCCATGTCGTTGCCTCTAAATTCGCGAAGCTGGAGTCTTGGTCAATAATCATTCCGTCGGAAATGTGTCTTGCCTTGGTAAAGTCACGCGCGGCACAAGATTGTTAGGTCTACCTTTGCGTCGACTATGGACACTGCGGAACAACGCAAATGGCAGCATCCAAGATTGCGACATCCGTGCGTGCAGGCATGCGCCACCCAGAATCAACAAAGTAATATCCACTACCGTCGACAGCCGGCTTATTGTCCGAGACAAGCAGGTTGGCGTCGTCAAATTTCTTCATCTGGAGAAACTCATTATTGGGCATCGAACCGCAACGTGGCGAAGGGTCATGAACAACTAACACGCTCGGGTCATCTCGACCATTGCAATCGACTCCATACCCGACCAGGCAAACCCAATGTCCGCCTGTCCTTTTGTATTCACTGATCGCCCCCGACGACCTATACCAGCCGAAGTTTAAAAACACTCCGCCACCGCGCTTCAGAATCGCTTTGAGGTTGCCTAACTCGGGCGATGAGCCTGTGCATCCGCTTCGCCAGCCTGCGCAATCCAATTGGGACACAGGCAGTCCCTTGGCGCGGAAGAACGATTCAAGACCTGTACTGAACTGCATCGCACTGGTGCCTCTGCCTTGAGTACCCATCATTCGTTTTAGCTCAGACAATACCGGCTCCGGTCCAAACTCTGGCGCAGCTAAGGAAGACCGACCATTGGAGGCTAACCAAAATATGTAGTTTGCAGCGGCGGCCGGCCCACAAGCAATCTCCCCGTTATCGCCGGCGTCTAGCTGATTTATATCCGGCAGCGGCAGCAGCAACTTATCGCCGGCAATAGCTGAGCCTGTACAAAACAAGCACAGCGATATGGCCAAGGTGAGCATTACAGATATTCGCCGCATGATATTTTTATACCATAGCCTCGTGTGCAGTTTTGCGAACTCGCTAAGCAAGCAAGCAAGCAAGTCGATGCAGCCACTATATATGGTGCGGCTGATTGCACTGGCTTTGTCAACCGTTGCAAAATACTTTGCAGGACCTTATCATTTGCCTGCACCGGGAGAATTTCATTTGCCGAGCAAAACCCTATGGTTGGCCTTATTCGCCACATTGATCATGTCTTGTTCGCAGACTGTTTACTCTGACACGATGTCAGTCGATATGGGATCGCGTGGTGTCACATACTCAAGCGAAAAGCCGAATGTCACGAAATACGGAACATCGATTGGCGGCATGCACGCAGAAAGCTCGGCGTTGCGATGGGAAGCTGAGAGCGATCTGCGCAAACGCCTCTACGATGAAGCTATTCGAAAAGCGCGAAAAGCGGTTCAATTCAATTCAGCTGACCCAGAAACCCATGCGACCCTGGCCAGGTGCCTGACGGAAAAACTTTACGCCTGCAATTTCCACGTACCCAAGCAAACCTACGACCAGTGTATTCACGAGTGGCGACTACTTCGCTGGAAAGCGCCAGATGGATTCGATCAAACGGAAGCAGCTCACCAACTAATTCGGTTGCGCATGGCAAAGTTGACTCATCGGTTTACGCGCAATCGTGCAGACAAAGATGTAGACGCAATCATCACTGCCGATTCGCGCAAGAAAGCGATCAAAGAAGATCAGTACTAGGTTTCTTTGCGTGGGAACGGCGCAAGATGCTGCCATTTGACCGAAGTTAGTTGTGCTTGTGCCGAAGAGGCGGGCGGTCACCAGTGTCGCACCTACATCAGAGGCCGGCTGGAAGCCGGTGCGCCTGGGCGAGTTGCCGCCCCGCTCTAGGCAGTTGATCTTTGTCTGCTTGGACAAACTTCTTGAATCACCGCTTGCACACTTTCCATCAACCGACCCAATCCCTGGCGTTCTCGGGCAGAAACGATAATTGGGTTAGGAAGTTGGCTAGCCAACCACATCAAGTCTTCGTGGCGTGTCTTGTCTGCCTTATTCAGCACTGTGATCATTGGCTTATCGATCGCCTTCAATTCAGCCAGAATGTCATGGACAGCGGTAATGTGCTCCATCACATTTGGATGAGAGGCATCGACAACATGAATCAGCGCGTCCGCTACCGTCACTTCCTCCAATGTGGCGCCGAAAGCAGCGACCAGGGAGAGCGGCAGCTTCTTGATGAATCCGACAGTGTCGGTGATCAGAACAGGGCTGTTATCTGGCAGTACAGTTCGTCGAGTGGCCGGATCCAATGTCGCAAAGAGTTTGTCTTCAACTTGTGAATCTGATTTGGTCAGGGCGTTCAACAGCGTCGACTTACCTGAGTTTGTATATCCAGTAAGGGCAATTACCGGCATATTTTCAAAGATTCGCTTGCGGCGCTGAGTATCGCGGTTGCTTCTGATTCGGATTGTCTCGCGTTCGAGCAAATTGATCCGATCGCGTATGCGTCGTCTATCTATTTCGAGTTTGGTTTCTCCAGGACCTCTTGTGGCGATGCCACCACCGAGTCTACTTAGCGTCGGTCCTTTACCTATTAAACGCGGATAGAGATATTGAAGCTGCGCAAGTTCCACCTGGAGTTTGCCTTCCCGGGTTTGTGCGCGTTGGGCAAAAATGTCCAGAATCAGTTCGGTGCGATCGATTACTTTTACTCCAACAAGCTCTTCAAGATTTCGTTGTTGATTGGGTGTTAACTCGTGATCAACGACCACCAGATTTGCACCATACTCTTGCACCATTAGTCCGAGTTCTTGCACCTTACCGCTGCCAAGGAAGACACGAGGATCAGGAGCCAGACGGGCCTGAGTCATTCTGCCACAGACGGTAGCGCCAGCAGTTTTCGCCAGTTGGGCCAGTTCGTCCAAATCGTCTTCCATTTGCCAGGCATCGAATCCATCGGTGATCAAGGCGACCAACAGTGCCCGTTCTTCACCCGCTGCCGGTTGAAATTTCGGCATCACTCGGCGAAACTCACCTTCCAGCGACTGAATAAGCTTGGCGAAATCCTCTTCCTGCGATTTGCGCGCGGTCATTGGTTCGCTGAGCTTCCAAATCTTCCCATCGGGATCACGATTCGGAATAAGGTGAGCCAAGTAAACGGCATCTGCAAACTGTGTTTGTTCACCTCGAGAGCGGCTGAATTTGCCGTCTGGGTCGACCTCAATCAAGACCAAAACATCGAGGCGATTACGGGCAAGACATTGCAAGTCTTCCTTACTCGGTCCGACCTTACCGTTCGGATTTTTTCCCGATAAATGCGTATATATGATGCGATGACCGCTTAAGCGTCCAGGTCCGACTCGTGCGCCCTTCATCTCCGGCACGTTAACGTCACCAGGACGACCTACGGTGATGTTGACTACATGGCCTCTGCGATTCACAACTGCTGAGATTGCTGAACCAGTTTCAAATGAAACTTCGGCCAGTGACTCAGCTAGATCAAGCGTTAAAACTCTGTCTTCAGGAACTCTTTCTTGAAGCAACCTGGTTAGCTTCTTAATCTCGGATTTCTTGAGTCCCTTATTGTTTGTTAGATCTAGCTTTCCGTGCAAAAGGCAGTTACCTCTTAAAGGGGATCTAGTCGGCGAACCGGGGCACATACACCCCACAACAAATCGACGTTTTCTACCCGCATCATACTCCTTCGCTAAGCCCATGCAAGTGAAATTTAATCTTGCTCAAGACTGATCTGTAGCGGGTTAGCAAGCAGAAAGACGATGGCGCAATAGAGGCCGCGCGCCCGATTCGCCGCATGATTTGGGTGTTGGAACGAGTTTTCCAGGGTTCAAAATCAGGTCCGGATCAAAGGCCGAACGCAGTGTGCGCATTGCATCGAGGTCGGCTTCCGCAAACGCAAAACTCATTTGCCCTATCTTTTCTACACCAATTCCATGCTCACCAGATAGCGTTCCACCCAGTCGAACACACATCTCCAATATCTCTTTCGATGCCAAAAGCACCTGTTTTACCTGCTCTTCGTTGTCCCGATTGAAAAGCAAACATGGGTGCAAATTACCATCGCCTGCGTGGTACACATTGGCGATGAGAACCTCGTGCCTTTTACCAATCACTGCAATTTCATTTATTGCCTCGCTCAATTTAGAACGAGGAATCACCCCGTCCAAAACATAGCCGTGCGGCGCCAACCGGCCCAGCGCACCGAAACTCATTTTCCTTGCTTTCCAAATGGACGCACGTTGTTTTTCATCGCTTGCCCAGGTTATTTCCATGCATCCATGGGCGCGCACGCATTGCTCTACGGTTTCGCGCTCAGTTGCAATCCCGGCATTCGGTCCATCAATTTCGACAATCAACAACGCCTCGGCTTGGCGATTGAGTCCAAGCGAAAGCGAGTCTTCAACGCAATTGAGCGTCAACTTATCGATCATCTCCATAGCTGCCGGTATGACACCGTGAGCAACTATGTCGGACACTGCCTGTCCGCCTTTCTCCACCGAGGGGAAGTAAGCTAGCATAGTCTCCACAGCCTGGGCACGGGGAATCAATCGCACCCACGCTTCTGTGGCAATACCAATCGTCCCTTCCGATCCGACGAACACACCGACAAGATCCAATCCCAAACTGTCTCGGACAGCACCACCAAATGTGGTGATATCACCATTGGCCAGTACCACTTTCACACCAAGTACATTGTTTGTCGTCAACCCATACTTAAGAGTGTGAGCACCGCCGGCATTTTCAGCAATATTCCCACCTATCGTTGAAGCGATTTGGCTGGACGGATCCGGTGCGAAATAAAGGCTGTGCTTGGCGGCGGCCTGAGACACTGCAACATTAGTGACACCGACCTGGACATGCGCATAGAACTCATCAGCATCAACAGCCATCACTTTGCTCATGCGGGTAAGAACAAGGCAGATCCCACCCATAATTGCAGTAGCACCACCAGAAAGTCCAGTGCCGGCACCACGAGCGGTGACAGGCACTTTATATTTGTTTGCCAGTTGCATCACCTTCTGAACGTCTTCCGTACTCGATGGCAAAACCACAAGATCCGGGATTGCCACGTCCATTGACTCGCCATCACATTCGTATACAGCAAGATCAACTACAGACGAAAGCACGTACTGCGCAGTGAGCGCGGCAATAAGCTCAGCTTCCAATTCTTTATATTTGGTTGGTTTCAGGCGAGTCAAAGCAGATCCTTATCAGCGACAAGGTCATATTATCTCGCACCTCAAGTTTGTTTACCGCCGCCCGCCACCTTGAACAGTTTCTCGATCTCCAACGGTATAACGGAAGCCTTCCGCTCCATAATTTTGAGTAAACGTTCCGGTCTTGGGCACGTACATGCGCCTTGATCCTTCGGGGAACGTCAGCATCGACATATCGCCATCGAGAGACTTAACCGACTGGAAGACAAGTACGTTAAACAGGACGTTCGATCCCTTCTGCGGCATGTTTATGTTCGTTATATGCCCGTCGCGGGTCACGACATAGGAAAGCTTTGCCATGAGCGGTGGGCTGCGGCGAAAGGCCGCCTTGGCAAAGAAGTTAAAGCGCTCGAAGATACACTGAGCAACGCGTTTGTGCCACATGTCCCATGCCAGTTGCATGTCAGGCGAGGAGTCAGGGTCATTGGGGTTAAATGCCGGGGGCATATTCTGGTTGGTTTGCATCGGTAAATTGTCCGGATCGCCTCCCATTTCCATCGGTGCCTGAACCGGCGGCTGGGCCACGGTGTTATAAGGATTGCCCTGGTCAGTAGCCTGTAAGACGAAGGGCTTCTGAGCCTTTGGCGGCTTGCGAACAGGCTCAGCCTTGTACTTGGGAGCGTCTAGTAGTTCCCCATCTTCGTCTGTGCCGCTGAAAGGGTCGTTGTTGCTGGGTTTAATGTCGGTCCGGCTAAGGGAAGGAGGGCGAAGCTTAGTGGTGTCCTCAACTCTTCCTTTCAGGACATCGGATTTAACCGGCAGATAAGTACCTGAAAGCAGGCAGGTGAGGAGCAAACAGCTCGATATTTTTGGAAATTGCATAGTTGTTGGCGCCGTTCTTGTCAGGGGCTTAGATTTAGCTTAGCTAATCTATCTAAAAAGTAAAGGTGGCTTGTACGAGGCTGATTAACGTCGGAGGCGTTAGGATTATCCCTCTATCCCCTTTTGCTCGAAGAAACATGCCAAGCACGATAATCGACAGTCACGCTCACCTTGACTGGGAATCCTTCAAGGAAGACCAGGCAGCCGTAATTAGCCGCGCCTTTGAAAGTGGCGTCGTCCAAATTGTGCAAGCTGGAGTGTATATAAGCTCCATTCCGGAGATGCTCAGGATCTCCGAGGCTTACGAGAATATCTATTGCGGCGTCGGGCTTCATCCGCATGAAGCAAAAGACTGGACTGAAACATCAGCACACTCGCTGCGCGAAGCGGCAAAGCATCCTAAGGTGGTGGCGATTGGCGAGTGTGGTCTCGACTTTCACTACAACCACAGTGAACCGGAGACGCAGAAGCGCATCTTCGCCGAACAAGTTGAACTGGCGCGAGAAATCGGCAAGCCGCTGATTCTGCACACTCGCAACGCCTGGGACGAGACGTTCGAAATTCTCAAGAAACATGGCAAGGGAGAAGTGCGCGGAGTCTTTCACTGCTTCACCGGCGGTCCAGAAGTTATTGCGCAAATTAATGAGCTGGACTTCTATGTCTCATTTTCTGGCATTGTCACCTTCCCAAAATCAGCCGACATTCAAGCGGCGGCAATTCTAGTGCGGCCCGAACGAATAATGGTTGAAACTGACTGTCCATATTTGGCGCCTCAAGGGCAGCGGGGGAAACGAAACGAACCATCGTTTGTCTGGCTGGTGGCGGCGAAATTGGCCGATCTGCGCAATTCAACGAAAGACGATATTGCCATTCAGACAAGCGCGAACGCGCGCCGATTGTTTGGTTTGCCTTCTATCTAGTTGTTAGGCAGCTAGATCACCGTCAAACCTTTCCAATTGCCTTGTTGGAAAAAACTATTGCACAATCGTTTCATGGTCGAGGTTAACAAGCCGGACCAACAGATTAGCAGCCGATTGTAAGAGACGCTTTGACCGAAGCGTCTCTTGCGATTTGGTACCAATCCCAAACAATGTGACGGGCAGCGTTCCGCTGCCCGTCAACTTACGGCGTTAGCCTGTTGCGATCCCTCGGGAAAAGGGCAGTTTGCTTGACGCTTGGAAGTCCGAGCAGTTGTTTGGTCAGGCGTTCAAGACCTATTGCAAAACCGCCATGTGGTGGCATTCCGTACTTGAAGCATTGCAGGTAATCAGCAAAACTCTGCGAGTTAAGTCCGCGCGCTTCCATGCAAGACAGCAACTGTTGGTACTCATGAATACGCTGGCCGCCTGTGGTGATTTCCAATCCTTTGTACAAAAGGTCAAAGCTTTTGCTCAGCCCAGAGTGCAGCTCTGGCATCGCGTAGAACGGTCGCACACTCCACGGGTAGTGCGTCACAAACACCATCTGCGATCCTTCAGTCTTGCTGAAATATTCGCAAAGAAGACGTTCGCCCTCAGGATCAAGGTCAGAACTTTCAAGTCCAGCACTTTTCCAACTGCAATGCTCACGCAATAAGGCGCAGGCCTCGGACAGTTTTATCCTTGGTATTGTGCCAATTTCCGGAAGCTTGGCACCATGAAGTTCAAGCTCTCGAATGCATGTTTCACTGACGGCATTGAACATCGCTTTGAGCAAGCGCGTCTCCAAAGCCATCAGGTCGTCCTCGCTGTGGATAAATCCCAATTCCACGTCCATGCTGATGTATTCGTTTAAGTGGCGAGTGGTGTCATGCTCTTCCGCGCGATAAACCGGACCGATCTCGTAGACGCGTTCAAACACGCCCACCATCATCTGTTTATAGAACTGTGGACTTTGGGCAAGATAAGCTGTCTTTCCAAAGTACTCCAGTGCAAACAGTTGTGCACCACCTTCTGTGCCGGTGGACACAATCTTCGGCGAGTGGATTTCAGTAAATTTTTCGCTGCTCAGAAATCCTCTGAATCCCTGACACAGAGCGGCTTCAATTCGAAAGATACTGCGGACCTTCTCGTTGCGCAGCGTCAGCGGCCGATAGTCGAGCAATGTGTTGATCGCCAGAGCTTCCACCGATTTGTCCTTAGAGACTTCCACGGGCAGCGTGCCGTTCCTGGTAGATAGCGGCGAAATTGCCGTTGCGCGAATCTCACACTTTTGCGCTGAGCCTGACGGGTGCGCCACCACTTGGCCAATAATGGACACAGGCATTTCATGCCCCAACTGCTCTACAACCGGCAGCAAATTCGCATCATCAACCACCACTTGCACCGTGCCGGCGATGTCGCGAACGACGATAAATACCAGATTGCCGAGTTTTCTCAAGGTTTGCACGTGGCCCTTGATCTCGACGGTGGCTTCAAGGTGCTGGGACACCTGCTCGGTAGAAACGTATGTGGTTTGCATAATCTATAATTTCCCTCTAAAAAGAAAAGCCGCAAGCTGTGTGGCTTGCGGCTTATGACTCATTTGCAGGTTCGCAATTACGCGCGATACCTGCCTGACCGCAAGATATTTCTTGTGCGATCATCATTATTAGTGGCACGGACAACAACCATCGCCTTAACGGGGACCGGCTGGAGGAGAAGTTTTTGCAAAAGAAGTAGGAATCTATTGAGCATAATGGGTACCCCGCCGAGTCGACGTGAAGTCAACCCCTTGAAAGCCATCGTAATCCCAATTGATTGGGACGTCAAGAATATAACTTTTTCATTAAGCACAACAGCGGACATTGATACATGGGTCACGCAGGACTTCTCAGTTGCAGTGGCAGTGCAACCTCACCTGGTGCAAAAGCTGAGATCCAAGGATTAGTTAGCTGAAAACGCAACGCGCGCCATGTCTTGCCGCGAGTACCAGTCGCCCGGTAGGCGGTGAATCAGGCCTCCCAGCTCAAGCATAGTCAATGAAGCTGATAATTCCCCGGCCGGAATCCCTGTTCGCTCGCAGATCACGTCAAAGTGCGTCGGTTCATTGGAGAGAAGTTCATACACTTCTTTCTCGCGACCAAAGAGCTCAACTACAGTCCGGGTCTCTTGTAAAATCGTAGGCACCCACTGCAAGTCATCCAACACATCGCGATGGTCGCGAATAATGTGAGCCATGCTTTTGCGAATCAGCGCATTGGTACCTACCGACATCGGGCTATCGACGCGTCCGGGAAAGGCAAACACTTCTCGATTCTGTTCGAAAGCCAGATTGGCAGTAATCAGTGCGCCAGATGACTCACCGGCCTCCACTACCACAAGCGCGCTGGATAAACCGCTAACGATGCGATTTCTAGCAGGGAAATGCCACTTCTCCGGTTTGGTTCCAGGAAAGTATTCTGACATCACAATGCCGCGTCCATTGAGAATCGAATCGTAGAGCTTTTTGTTGGAGCTTGGATAACATAAGTCAGGGCCGGTTGCCACCACAGCAATTGTTCTGCCACCACCTTCGATGGCGCCCCAATGAGCTAATGAGTCAATGCCTAATGCCATGCCACTACAAACGATGACACCATCAGAAGATAGGCCCCGGGCCACGTCTTTTGCAAGGCGCATACCATACGAGCTTGGACGTCGCGTACCGACAACACCGATAGCATGATTGAAGTCATGCTCTTCCAGCGCGCCTTTGAGAAAAATCACGGTTGGCGGATCGTGGATTTCACGCAATCGCGGCGGGTAGAAAGGGTGATTATAAGGAAGAGCCTGGACGCCGCTTTTCTTAAGTGCATCCAACATCACTTGCGGCTCGGCAGCGGTTCTTCTGGCAATAAAGTTATTGGCGAAGTCAACCGAGACCCGGGCCTGCATCAAAAGCTGCTCTTTGGAGGCATTCCAGAGTTCTGTAACGTCTAGAAATCGACCAAGCAGCGCCAGGATGCCTTTTGGGCCGAAGCCAGGTCCGGACATCGAATGGAGAGCTAACCAGATAGCTAGCTCGTCGTGATCCTGCTGAAGTATGTCGGACGTCATTTCTCAACCTGTTGGCTCCACCAAATTGTATACGATACGTAGTTCCCCCAGTTACAGGCCGGTCAGTGGATCTTATATTTGACCCCCTGAACCGGTACTCCTGTAAAAGGGCTAAGAATGCGTTTTTCGAATACCAATATTCTCGCATTTGGCACGGCAATTGTGGCTCTGATGGCTGCTGCTCCTTCTTTTGCTCAAGCACCGCCGGCACCTATCAAGGCTGACAGATTCGAACTGAACGCCTCTGTCACAGCAAAATCGCAGCTTTCTCGCGGGGAAGTGGACCAGTCCGCCCTTGGCATGGGTAGTCTTCCAACTCCCAGGCGCGTCGTTCAAGACAGCCTGATTGCCACAGCTCCAGAACAGCCACGGACGGCGCCTGTAAGCGATGAAGTGCCCGGTTCGTACTTGCAGGAATACAATATTGAATGGTCAAAGTGGGTTAGCACCTTGGCAGACCGCTGGTTTTACGTTCTGCGCAGTGTCGAATACAACTATGGAGTGCAGTTTTCCACGTCCCGCCCGGCGTTGATACAGTTCACCTGCTATGCTGATGGGACAATTGGTAAGATCGTTCTTAAACAAAGTTCCGGGATTTCTGCGTACGATCGCCTGCAAGTTGACTCTTTGTTGGCCGCAGCTCCAACACTTCCCTTTCCTCAAGGCACCAAACGCACAAGCATCACTTTGGTTCAGGGCTGGGAATCGCATCCCAAACAACCCGGAGAGCAAGACTTTCAGCCTGGCAGCTTTGGAAAGGACTTCCCGCGGGAGAGGGTTCGGCAATGGTCACAGGGTCAATGAAGCGAAAACTACTGCTTAGTTTTTCCTTCTTAATTGCCGCCAGCATTCTTACTAGTTATTTCCCAAACCCACTATCGATAGCCTTGGCAAAGAAGCCGACGGGATCAAAGTCCAAGCCAGTTTCCACACCAGTTGCGCCATCGGCGCTGAGTTCCGAGCCAGCACCGAAGGACAATTCGCCGCCAGTTGTGGCATCATTTGAACAGCGACTATTCTTCAAGACTTACCCGGACGATGAACTTACCTTGCGCCTTTCGCGCATCGAAAAACAAGTATTCGGACAACCAATCGCCGAATCAATTGACAGTCGCCTGGGGCGACTGGAAGAGATTCTGCGCAGCAAATTGGAAGAAGAACGGAAAGCCAAGGAAGGCCAGACCTATCGCAACGGACAAGCGGCATCTAGCACCGGCAGCGGTGGCAAAGGGACAAACCCTGGCGCACAAGGGGCAAACCAAGACGAAGATGATATTGAGCGGGCAAGATTGTCTATTCAAGCTGCCAGGGAAGAAGAAATAAGCGTACTTCTTGCAGAAGGCGTGGAATTGTATCGGCACAAACGTGGTATGCAGGCACAGGAAAAGTTCGAGCAAGTACTCAGACTCGATTCTCAAAATGCTCAGGCTCATTTTAACTTAGGCATCATAGAAGAGACGATGGGTAATTTCGTGGAGGCCCTTTCCAGTTACAAACAGGCAGCGCAGAAAGAACCGGACAACAAAGAGTATTTGGACGCCGTAGCTGCTACGGAGAAGAAAGCTAGTACACAGGCGCGTCTGGTCGGGAAACGCGCGGACTTGAGAGTGCTTGCGGAAAGTGCCAATGCCGCGTGGAAGCGAGGCGAATACATTTCGGCATTGGATCTGTACCAGCAACTCGACGCCAAAGAACCGAACCGCGCGCTGATCAAATACAACATCGGCTCCATTTATCTGATGCTGAAAGATCAACATTCTGCCCTGGATTTTTACAAGCTAGCCACAAAACTTGAACCGAACGAGCAGAAATACGCCAAGGCGTATCAGGGGCTGGCGTCAGAGCTGAAGAAAGCCAGCATTGAGCAGAGTCAAGTAGAGAAGGAAGCGACCGCTGATTGGCAAGCGGCAAGGGCACCGAACGATTCAGCCAGTTCCAAACAGAAAGTGAAAGCCTCGAAGAAAGGTAATTCCAACAAATCGGCGAAAAATGCACCGCAATACTCTGGATCGCCCTTTGCACCGTATGCGGTGATGGGCGGCAACCAGGGACAACCAGTTCAGCAGCAGCAATTCAGGCAACAGCCACAGCAACAACAATCTCAGCAGCAATTCAGGCAGCAGCCGCAGCAGCAACAGGTGCAGCAACAATCACCTCAGCAGCAACCTCAAAGCGCAAATGTACTGGCACAATGGGGTCTTATGGGTCGCTCGAACGGAGACGGCGTGACCATTGTCAATGTTGGTGCTGCAAGCAGAGCCGCTACAGCCGGCGTGGTGCCCGGGGATGACATTAAGGCCATTGATGGCGTGCAAGTAACCAGTACTGGCGAAATGGCTGATGTACTATCGCGACGAAACCCGGGCAATCGAATTCCGATTTTGATCATGCGAAACGGAAACCTAGCTGTTATAAACCTCTAGCCTTACTGCAAACGCGTAGATTTTGAGGCTCTTTTGCGGCCACAGCCTTGATGAAATACTGGAGCTGACTATGTTCAGGTGCATGAATCAAAATATTGAGCGTATAACTTCGATACTATTTCAACCGAGTGCAACGATGAAAACACTTCTCCTATCCGCGCTTAGTTCTTTGTTATTGGCTGCCGTTTATCCGGCTGTCATTTTTTCTCAGACCGATGACATCAAGACTCGCGCAAACGAACTGACCTTACGTGGGGTGCATGCTTATCGCGCAAAGAACTTCGAGGAAGCTCAGAAGTTTTACAAGGAGGCCTTTGCACTGGTTGACGGTAACTCCAACTGTCAGGATCAAATTTCAGCACTTAAAACTAATATGGCTATTCTCGACGAAGCGATGGGTAAGGGGAGTTCGGAACTAATACGCACCAAACCGGAAGTAGTTACCACATCCATCAACTCACCCAAGCCAGAAGTAGAATTTAAAAAGCCCAACCTTCCTCCGCTTGGAGCAAAGGCAGATAAAGTGCTGACGCAAAGATATTTGAAAACGGCAAGCGATCTCTTAAGCGTTAATAAGTATGCGGAAGCTGGTTGGACTTATGAAGAGCTATCAAACAACCTCGGGAAAGTGTCGCTCAGTGACAAAGACTCAGCAGTGAAATTGATGCAACAAGCTGGTAATGCCTATTCCACCGCGGGTCATAAGACCGCAGCTGAGCGCTGCCTCAAGAAAGCCTCAGCTCTAAGTCAAACGGCTTATGGCAACAATGCCCCGAGAACAAATAGGGCACGAATGGATCTCGTAGAGTTTCTCTTGAAAATTGGTAGGGCACGGGAAGCTAACGACTTACAGGCGGTCATCGGGCAATCCATCGCCGACCGTCAAAACGAGCCGGTGCTCGTTTCCGACAAGCTCCTGCTTCGCAAGATGGCTGTAGATTGCATGACAGCAAAGCTACTCCCGAAGCAAGCATTTTTTTTGGACAACCCGGATGCCTATGTCATCAACCGGGAACGAGATGATGACCCGCTTCGATTCGATCAAGTTTCAGTTAAATCATTTAGCCAGACAAAAGATGCAGCTGGAAAGTCAGTTGAAGTGGAGTGGGATGTTAGGTTTTCCGTTGGTGCCGACGGTAAGTACAAAATGGTGAATGTCCTCAGCGAGTCACGGAAATAGTGTTGAAAGCGGCAGAAGATTTGCCTGGTCCCTATCGAGCGCTTGTTTTGATCACAGTTCTGCCCTAAACCTAGCGTCGACTTTCTACCCTGGATTCCCGTTGAGAGACGCCCTCGAAGCGCTCCGACAGGATACCGAATCATCAGCAAATGATGTTTTGGCGACCTTATTCCTTCATCATAATAACTGTCCAATGGCTGAGACAGCGACTATACTGTACAAAAGGCAGTACACGGCGAAAAGCGCGCTCATGAACCTTTTGGTGACTTTGATAATTGCTTATTTGTGCACCGCAGTCCTTTGCGGCTGCAATTCTGCGCACTCCAGTTCGCCAGCAGCTCAAGGCATGTCGGCGATGCTCGTAAAGGTTGCACCGGTAGGTTCGCAGGTGCTGTTGGATAGCTCCACCTTCGTCGGAACGCTCAAGTCGCGCAAGTCAGTAACTCTCCGGTCGCAAGTCAGCAGTCGAGTTTTGCAGATATTCGTCCGCAGCGGGGACGATGTGGCTGAAGGCACACCTTTGCTTGTGCTCGATAAGAGCAAGCAAGATACCTTGGTATCGAATGCAGCAGCAGCAATTGAATCCACTACTGCCGAACAGCAGAGCGCTCGAGCAACTGTCAGGTCTCTTCAGAGCGGTAAGGTTTCGCGTCAGGCAAACTTAAAGTTTGCTATCGTCCAGCATGAGAGATACAAGGACCTAGCCGACGAAGGTGCTGTCTCGTTTGAGGCTGTAGATGGCTGGCGAAACCGGCTCAGCGTGGCACAAGCGGAGGTTGAAGCAGTGGATGCCCAGATAGCTGCGCAACAAGCGACATTAAACAAGTGCGCAAAACTGATCAAGCAAGCGCAAGCGCAGATGTCTGAGCAACAGGAACAGCTTCGCTATTTCACGGTGCGAGCCCCGTTTTCTGGGGAAATCGGTGATATCCCAGTTCGCATCGGTGATTATGTCACCACTGATACAGCCTTAACTACAGTTGATCAGACTCGGGCATTGGAACTATATATCGCAATTCCGACAACTGACGCCAAACGCCTGCACAAGGGACTCACCGCGCAGGTGATGAACGAAGATGGCAGCGTTGCGCAGCAGGGACGAATATTTTTTGTGGCCGCACAAGTTGATCCTAAGGACCAATGCATCCTCGTAAAAGCAGAATTAGACAACCCAAAGGGACTTCTGCGCACTGGTCAGGTAGTGAATGCTCGGCTCATCTGGGGCAATACGCCATCACTGACGGTGCCTGTAACTGCCGTTACGAGCTTAACTGGACAAGACTTTGTCTTCGTAGCAAACAAGGGTGCTGACGGTCAATTGATTGCCAAACAAAAGGCGGTCAAGCTGGCTGCCATAGTAGGCAATGAATATAGAGTACTGTCCGGGCTGAATGCAGGCGACCAAGTAATCACCTCCGGTACTCAAAATCTGGCAGACGGTCTCCCTATAAAAACCGGTTCCTGATGAATTTTGTTGACTTCTTCATCTGCAGGCCAATCTTCGCGACAGTACTTGCATTGTTGATACTGCTTGTCGGCGCTGTCAGCATCCCGAATTTGCCTTTGGCACAGTATCCCGATATCGCACCACCGCGCGTCAGCGTCAGCGCAAACTACACCGGCGCCAGCGCGCAGGTTGTAGAGTCGGCAGTGACAACTCTATTGGAACAGCAGATCAATGGTATCACCCAGGCGCAATACATCACATCGAGCAGCGGTAGCGATGGCACCAGTAGCGTGAATATAACTTTCGATTTGGACAGGAATGTTGATCTGGCTGCTGTGGACGTTCAAAGCCGGGTTGCTACCGTTGAAGGACGGCTACCGGATGAAGTTAAACGCACCGGAATTAGCATTGAAAAATCCTCAGCAGCATTTCTTCTTGCAGTTGGATTAGGAGATCCTGAACAGCGGTACAACACTCAATTTCTGAGCAACTACGCCGATATCTATATCAAAGATGCCCTGAAGCGGGTTAAAGGTGTTGGCGATGTAAAAATATTCGGGGAGCGCAAGTATTCGATGCGCTTGTGGCTGGATCCTCATAAGATGGCCCGTCAAAGACTTACCACCAGCCAGGTGATAGCAGCAGTTCGCGAGCAGAACGTGCAAGTTGCAGCAGGTCAGGTTGGACAGCCCCCATCTGTTAGTAATCAGCAATACCAGATAAGCGTAAGAGTTCAGGGCCGACTAAAGACAGCCGAAGAATTCAATAACTTGATCATCAAGACCGGTACAGATGGCAGTATCACTCGCTTGCGCGACGTTGGACGGGCAGAGCTTGGTGCGGAAGATTACCAAACCGTAGTGCGTTTTCGTAACGCTGACGCTCTAGGTATCGGAATCTTTCAACGCCCTGGTTCAAATGCTTTAGAAGTCGTGGAAGGCGTCCGGCGCGAAATGAAGCGGTTGGAGAAGAAATTCCCACCGGGAATGAAATACGAATACGCCTTCGACACAACCCTGGCTGTTAGTGAATCCATCTCAGAAGTCTTAAAGACGCTTGCTGAAGCGATTCTGCTGGTGGTGCTGACAATGTTCATGTTTTTACAGAATTGGCGCAGCACGCTCATTCCGCTAATAACAATCCCCGTGTCATTAATCGGCACATTCGGTTGCATGCTTCTTTTGGGATTCTCAATCAACACACTTACGTTGTTCGGTATCGTATTGGCCACCGGTCTTGTGGTAGATGACGCCATCGTTGTAATCGAAAACATCAGCAGGTTCATCGCCGCCAAGAGAATTCGCGCAAAAGAGGCATCCATTCTCGCTATGAGAGAAGTAGCAGGAGCGGTTCTAGCGATCTCTCTGGTACTGGTGGCGGTATTTGTTCCAGTCGCTTTCTTCCCTGGTACCACAGGTCAGCTATACAAACAATTCGCGTTAACTATCGCTTGTTCCGTGGCAATATCAGCACTGACGGCACTAACACTCACCCCTGCCCTTTCGGCACTCTGGCTGCAAGGAGGAGAGCACGAAGAAAAGACAGGTGGGCTTTTTGGACTATTCAACCGCGGACTGAACTTTGTCACTAACGGCTATAAATGGAGCCTAAGTCAAGCGTTGCGCTTCAAAGCAATTACATGCTCGGTATTCATCGGACTAATTGCCGCCACATTTTTTCTCTTCAAACTGGTGCCCAGTTCATTCATTCCGAATGAGGACCAGGGCTACTTCATCACTATTGTGCAAGGTCCTGAAGGCGCGTCGCTCAATTACACCGTGGACGTCATTAAACAGGTAGAAAACGTCTTCAAAGGCATCCCGGAGATCGAGTCGAGCTTTGGCGTAGGAGGATTCAGCTTCGCTGGAAGCAAACCAAACAACGGGATCCTTTTTTCAAATCTGAAACCCTGGCATGAGCGGAAACGCCCGGACCAATCATTGGATGCCGTCGTCAACAAGGTGCGCGGGCCACTGATGCGTATCACTGAAGCCATGGTGATTCCATTCAACCCACCTGCTATTGAAGGTTTGGGGAGCTTCGGTGGCTTCACCTTCGAAGTGCAAGATTTAAATGGTACCGATATTGAACAATTGGCCAAGGCAACGAAGGATGTGTGCCGAGTAGCTAACCAGCAGCCCGAGCTAAGTGGGGTGTTCTCCAGTTTTGCGGCAAACAGCCCACAAGTGCTGATTGAAGTAGACCGCAACAAAGCCAAGACACTCGGTGTTGGGCTCAACGATCTGTTTGAAACATTGCAAACGTATCTGGGCTCTTACTATATTAACGACATCGACATCGGAACGCGGGTCTATCGTGTGTATGTGCAAGCAGACGCCATGTACCGTTCAAATCCGAAGGATATCAACCAGTTTTATATCAACGCTCCAAATGGGAACGTGGTGCCGCTGTCTAATCTAGTCACCCTTAAGACAGTAAGTGCACCACAAACAATTAGCCACTATGACCTGTTTCGTTCAACGGAAATCAGCGGATCCGCAGCTCCGGGGTATAGCTCTGGTCAGGCGATGGCAGCGATGGAAAGAGTCGCGGCGGAGGTGTTGCCAGCAAGCATGACGTATAAATGGACCGGGATATCGTTGGAAGAGATGGAATCCGGTTCGAAGGGAATGGTGCTGTTTGCACTCGGTATCATTTTCGTGTTTCTTGTTTTGTCCGCGCAATACGAAAGCTTCACCGACCCCCTGATCATTCTTGTGTCAGTGCCCACTGCCCTGTTCGGCGCGATGTTGGCGCAATATGCGCGCGGCTTACAGAACGACGTTTTCTGCCAGATTGGTCTGGTCATGCTAATTGGCCTGGTGTGTAAAAATGCCATCTTGATTGTGGAGTTCGCCAACCAGCTTCGCGAGTCAGGTATGACAGCAGAAAAAGCGGTGCACCAGGCGGCGGCGACTCGGTTGCGCCCGATCCTTATGACCACATTCGCCTTCCTTATGGGAATCGTCCCGCTGGTGCTTGCTGAAGGCGCGGGGGCGAATTCACGCCACTCGCTTGGTACCGCCGTTTGTGGTGGCATGATCGCGTCTTCGATCCTGAGCTTGTACATCGTTCCAGTCGTTTATGTGTTAAAGGATTCGCTCATTCAACGACTCACAGGCAAGAAGCCACCGGCAGCAAAGAACGAAAAAACTCAGACACCTTCAGCACCGCAGACCATTGGCATCAGCGTGGAACGCCCGGCAGTTAAGCAGTAACATCGGCTCACGACAACGCCGAAAAATGAGGCGCCTGTGGTATCAGTGCGCAAGACCTTCGCTACATCACGGTGATTCTCGACCGTCAATCCTGGTGCTATGCAGAGCAAGCTACGTGCTTAATGTCTGCGCCTTCCAATTTGACAGCAGTTACTTCAACACAAAAGGGCATTTACTGCAATAAGCCTTTGGAAACACCGTTGGATACCCGTGGATGTCCAACGCTTCCTGTATGCTACATCGCAAAGAGCTACCGCAGTTAGGACAGAGAAGATTGCGCGTGCCTTGTAATACAGCATCTGCAATTCGCGCCTGCTCCACTATCATGACACCGTCATCTGCCGGTGGACGTGATTCTGCTTCCTGAAGAATCACTGGTTCAACGGCCAGCGCTTTAGCCAAGAGTTGGCGCTCGGTAGCGGAAAGCCAGGTTTCCATTCCGGACTCAATGTCTTCTATACGCTGCAATCCGAATCGGCTTATCTTAGCCAAGTCCTTAGCGGTCATATTTCTAAAATCGCGCAGTTGCTGCACTCGGCGGGCTAACGTTGAAGCCAGCACCATATCCGCCGGCAGCGGTTTGAATTGACGCACTAATGGCCCCTTTGCAATGCGCTGTGCTGCGCAGCTACAAAGTATATTCCAAGTTTAGTCAGCAATACCAACAACAGTACGATTTTGTCCGGTATGCGCGCGCCTATTAATCATCTGGCGCATCAGTTCGTAAATTTCCTGAGCCTCTGCGACCCGTCCTCGAGAATGGTAGAGCATTGCTAATCTTTGCAGTTGCTCACAGGCATCTCCATGGGAATCAGTTTGACTAGCTTGGATGCCACGAGCGTAGTTTTCCTGACCGTTGTTGTAATTGAGATCCATGATCGAACCTGCCTTTTTTGCCCTAGTCCCTTCGAAGAAGGTCACATAATCATAGTACTGAGCTCGTCATAAGACTGATAGCGCTGCTAACCATATAGGGCTTATGGATAGCCTTATAGACAGGCTTAAAAAAGTGCCGGTAGTTTTCGCCAAAAACCGTAATTGAGGACGAAAAACTGGCGCCCCTTCACCTACGCAAAGCGCCAGTACATGGGCATTTTGGGCACGTTCTGCCCAGCCTGCGCGCACTAGCCAACCGATATCGGTTGACTAGTTTAACGGTCCAGCAAAAGTACTGGTTTACCGCCCGCTTAACCGGCATGAGCATCCGTTAAGGCCATCGACGTGAGCTGTGCGCGATAAAGCTTGTTCTTGAGTGGCAGAGGCATTCTGGCGTCACTCTGTGCGTTTGGCTAGCGCTGCTCTATCCCCCACCCAGCTGGGCATGCGACCGTCGATGCAGGTCAGATCGTAGTTGCCTTGCCAGTTCATGTAGCGCCGCCACTTTCGACCAGTGCAAGCTAGGCCCATTCTTTGTCGGCAGTACCGGCACTTCATACTGATTGCTTGTATTGGCGTCGACGATTAGAATCAAGGCCTGATTCCATAGCTCATTAACCGCATGGCAAACAAGAAAGTTGATCTCAAGCAAACGGGCCCAGCGGCTCGTTCATCCGCTCGTAGTGTTGGTGCCGATGAGTTCAAGCAGGCATTGATGAAATACGCTAGCCGTGCAGTAAAGGGCAGTCAGGGTTGTGCGTTGATAACAATTGCTTTGAGCAACAAGCAGACCATCGAAGCAATCGCCGGTGCGGACGCATTGGCAAAACTTATGTGCTCGGCCCGGGGCGCGATTTTGCACGCTGCCAAAAACTCATCCTTGCTATGTGGTTTAGACAGCCGCAAGGTCCTGCTGGTGGATCCGGAGCTGGACGCAACAGCTTTAGCCGGGCTGGTCGAGGAGATTAAGAACCAGCTGGCTACGGTCATGCTTGTTGGCCACCAGTTGAAACCCATCTTTCAAGTCAGCCAGGCAGTGGACACCAAAGGGGACCTTACAGCCCTGTTGGAATCAGCCGATTGTGAAATCGATGAACATGGAAATTTGATCGAATCGGAGCGCCGGTCTTGGACGAAAAATCTCGGGTCCAAGCAGACCTGGTATGAGCGCTACAAACCTCAGACAGAGAAGACATGCGATGCAAACGGTTTGCAGCTGCTAACTGCATTCGACCTGTGGCGCAAATCGCTGTGCAGAATCATTCATCTACCAATCCTGGTTGATGCTGACAGTATTCACAGCGAACTTATAAAAAGAGCGAAGATGCTGCAAGTTATCCAGCATCCCGGAATTCAGACATTGTCCGATTTTTGGATGGAAGAGGCACAAATGAATTGCGTTGAAGCAGAAATTGATGCTCGCCGATTGGACGACTGGCTGAATTTGCACTCAGTAAACGAAGCGGCCGTGGTCGAACTGACCCTGCAATACTTGAGTATTTTGACTTACATCAACAACCTGACACCAAATATAGTGCTCGACGATTTTCTCGAGGACCTTTTTATTCTTCCGGGCGAGTTAAGACTCTGCTTGGCACACTATCAACACAAAGCATTGCTACAAACCGCACAGGGAATAATCCATGCGCAGAGCTCGGAGTTCTATCAAGTCTCGCTGTTTGTTGAAAGACTAACGAAAGCAATCGCGAGCACTTCTCGACATGAAGTTGTCGACTTCGTTAGCAATTGGGCGGAAACAATTCTGGTCGAGAATCGTTCCCCGCACAAACTGAAAAGCGCATTGACCAGCTTAGGCGATCAGCTCGGCGCACTAAAGATAATGCCAAAGGAGCCGCTTCGACATGCTTAATTTTGCCAAGTTGATGCCTCAGATTGAAACGCTCGGTCCTGAAGTTGCCGTCGAGAACAGTGACCGCACAACTTCCGCGGTGGAAGTGTTTGTCGATGCGCAAGCCAATAGCAGTTCCTTTAAATCAAAGCTGATTGATAGTGAGCAGTTAACGTTCTGGCCACTAGCTATGCCAATTGAAGACTTTGGGACCAGGATACATGTGGATATGGTCAAAGAGCCTCACACAGTAGTTGCAGTTGACGGATCTCAGATTATGCCGAGTCAGCACGAGGTGTACAGCTGTTACTTGATCAACCTTGGTCAAACCATAATTTCCTACGGTTCCACAGCTCCAGTAGTGCTGGATTCTTCACCATTGCTTTTCCACACAGTCCAAGACATATATCCGCTGATTGACCGCCGTCGCGTGCACGTGGATGAATCATATGTATCGTTCGAGCGAACACTAAAAGAATTATCCTCGCTGCGCGACCTGTCGCTTCAAGCTCAAGAGCGCGCACTGCCGGTAGTATCATTCGTCGACGGTTCCTTGGGAATATGGGCTCTGGACAAAATGTCTGAGACTTACCAGCGTTACTTCCTTGACCGATTGATTCCGGTGCTTGATTCATTCAAGAGAAATCGCATTCCGTTGATTGGTTATATTTCACACAGCAGAAGTTCTGACTTGATTAACGCGCTGCGAATATGGCGCTGTCCCTACGCTGTAAGTAACTGCGAAGCGAAGTGCGGGCATCTCCAAGAAGACGAATTTCCCTGCTCTGACATTTGGCCTTCTCTGGATAGGAATGTGCTCCACGAAAGCCTCGAGCGTCATGAAAGGGGTCCGATCATGGCTTCCGGCTCTAGTAAAGGTCTGCCATTGCCCGATGAGCATCGACGGTGCTTTGTTTATATGAACGTGGGCAAGGAAGTTGCTCGCCTTGAGTTCCCTCGGTGGCTAGCCGATGATCCGATGCTTTTTAGCCGAACTCTTCAAATTGTACTGGCGCAGGCCGAAAAGGGCGCCGGTTACCCTGTATGCGTCGCTGAAGCTCATAACATGGCGGTTGTGCGGGGCGAAGATCGCTCGAAATTCTTCGAGCTGCTGGCCAAGCATCTTGTAGAGATGGGAGTTCAACGGGTCAAAATTAGCCCCAAGGAAACGGGAAAGCGACGCAGTATCGTTTGATAGCCTGAAATTCCGCTAAGAACTGCCCGGGAATTCTCAACATTGGGTCATGCTATGGCAACTTGTAAAGCTGCGCGTGCTACGATTCTCGCGCGAAAGCGCAGCAGATCGTTGTAAGGAGTCTTGAAGGTGGCAATTGCGTTCGATAAGGCTCTGGAAAGTTCACACCTTCTGCATGACATCGCCGCGAAGGTAAAAAATGGCGACAGGCTGAATCGGCAAGATGCCATCAGACTTTATGATTCGAATGACTTAGTCACGATCGGTGCCCTCGGTGAGTTTGCTCGTAAGCGCAAAGCCGGTGCAGGCAAAGAAAAATACGTTTACTACATCCACAACATGCACCTCAATCCAACAAATTTTTGCGTTGAGACCTGCCGCTTTTGCTCATACGCCAATCCCACAGAACGAAGCAAGGCATACACGTGGACGGTAGACAAAGTGCTAGAGGAAGCTCGCAAGGGCGTCGAATCTGGCATTAATGAGATTCACATGGTCGGCGGCTTAAATCCGGCTTGCGACATAAACTACTACGAAGAAGTTTTCCGCGCAATTAAGTCTGAATTTCCGCAGATCCACTTGAAGGCGATGACCGCTGTAGAGATTGAATACATGGCAAACCTCGAGGGCATCAGCTATCGCGAAACGCTGGAAAGATTGATAGCGGCCGGTCTGGGTTCTATGCCTGGTGGCGGCGCGGAAATTTTCGACGAAGAAGTGCGTGAGCGCATGGCTGTAAAAAAGACACCAGCACCAATCTGGCTAGAAATTCACGGCATCGCCCACGAACTAGGATTGCGCACCAATGCCACCATGCTCACTGGCATCGGCGAAAGTGTTGCAAACAAAGTAGATCATCTGCTGTTGCTGCGTGAACAACAAGACAAAACTGGCGGCTTTTTCTGCTTCATTCCATTGAAATGCTATTACGACGGCACCACCATTACTGAAGCTGAAGTAGCTGAACCGAGCGGTTACGACGTACTGAAAGACATTGCGATCTCACGACTGGTGCTGGACAACTTCGATCACATCAAAGCGTATTGGATTCAACTTGGTGAAAACCTTGCACAAGTAGCTTTCTCGTTTGGTGCCGACGATATGGACGGCACCATCAAGGAAGAGAAGATTACGCATGCTGCCGGAGCAACCTCGCCGCTTCAACTGGCGAAAGAAAACCTGGAGTATTTGATTGCATCGGCAGGCTATCAGCCGGTTGAGCGCGATACTTTGTACAACATTCGTCGAATTGCCGACATTGGACTAGAGTCGCAACCGGAGCTAGCCTTAGCCAAGTAGTTGGACATTCACTGGGCGAGCGAAGACTGAATTCACTAATGGAATCCATGACTGATGCCATTAAGAGCAGCTGGCCTGCTCGTTACCTTTGCGTGCTAGTTTTTTGCATAAGCTTAAGGCCGTCCGTGCTCCCCGGAGCTTACTCCAAAGCGTGGGCCAGAACCGTGTAGGCATCGTCATTGCAATGCAGTGGTGCAGGTTCGAACCACACTTGGAAAGATCGCGCCAAGGCACAAAGTGATCGGCAGTAGAACAGACGCTGCTAGCAAAAAGCGCACTGCCTGAATCCAAGTATCAAAGTACGACTAGCAAAAAAACGTAAATGCATCCTTACTCTAAGCGGACATTGTGCGCTTAAGAAAACAACGCTTCAAAGCATCTTCGAGAGCCAACTTAATCTTGCCCAATCGCAGCGAAATCTCGAGCTTACGTTTTTGCAGATTCAGCACTTGTTTGCGGCGATGATCATCAAGAGCCTCATCGAACACGTCATGCAGAGCTATTTCTTCGCTATATGTCCACCATAAGTCTTCGATGATACCACCGATTTCTTCATGCTCTGCTTCGTCCGGAACACTCAGCATGCGGTATTCTTGCGTCCACAAATGCTCCACAATTGAGCGGCATTCCGCTCGCAGATTTTGAGCAGTACCAGAGACGATGGTGGCAATAACTTCCCTTTCAATCGGTCCCGTGCGCTTGACCAGCAGTTTCAGCGTTTCTTCCAGTAAATACCGCTGGTAGGCTGTTTGCGTCATCAAGAAATCCGGCAAATAAGCAAGAAGCACCATCAGCACAACTGCCGAGCGGTCTGGCAACTTGGGCTGTGAACTGGCGGTAGTATCAACCAGACGCTGCAACGAAGCGATGCCTTCCAGCTGCTGCCAAACAATCTCGGCAATACCAGTGATGATCGTAGACTTGGCTGCCGGAGCGTTCGGCGATAGACAATCCTCGCGGGCGATGAGATTCAAAACTTGCCGACGCAGGAATGTCAGATTGGAACCCAGCTCTTCCAAGATGCGCATGGCTCCATCATCATGAAGGTCCACCAGGGCAAGCAATAAATGTTCTGGCGCTACTTTGTCTCGGCCAAAGTACAAACGAAAATCGTTGGAGCGGTCAAATATCTTTTTGACTGATTCATCAAAGGTTATGCTGGAGTAGGGAATCATCGACGAGATGCCGATTGACGGCTCTGGCTCCAATCGGGCAGTACTTTTCATGGCGCGCTCGATTTCGCTTTGCACGTTGTCGGAAACTACGCCCATGGTGGCAAGCGCTTTGGCCGCGATATTGAACGGATCTCTTGTCAGGGCCAGCAACAAATGCTCAGGTTTAACACCTGTGCAGCGCAACCTCAGACACTCGTGACGTGATGCGGCAAGAACATCATTTGATGCCTCATCAAACTTTTCAAACATTGAACGCCCTCGGTGAAATTATGCTCATCAGATACAGCTTTCCAAAGCATATAGAAGACGATTGCATCCTACTGTTTTGAGCCGAAATCCGCAACCACCCCGAGCTTACAGCTTTCTTTCAACCTCTGGCTACTGAGCTTGAACTTTTACGACGAGGCAATCGATAGTCAAGCGGCGTGTAAAATGCTTTTGTGTCAGGGGCTCTGCAGCAGCAGAACCGGCAAAATTGGAGATTCGCAATTGAGAATTCTTGTTAGCAACGATGATGGGATCAGCGCACGCGGCATCAAGACGCTTGCCCAGCGACTAGCGCAGGAACCAGATTTTGAAGTCTACGTCTGTGCCCCAGATCGGGAGCGCAGCGCAACCGGTCATGCCCTGACGTTGCACAAGCCGTTGCGAGTTGAAGAGCTTGACCTTGGTCCGAACATTAAAGGTGCCTGGCTGACCACCGGAACGCCAAGCGACTGCGTTAAATTCGCTGTCGGCTGCCTGCTAAAAGACAATCCACCTGACTTCGTCATTTCAGGTATCAATAGCGGTGCCAACCTTGGAGGGGAAATTCTCTACTCTGGAACTGTATCTGCTGCCATGGAAGGCGCTTTCCTCGACATCCCCAGTATCGCTGTAAGCTGCGCCGGCAGTGGGCATCGTTTGTATGATCCAGCGGCCGAGTTCGTCTGCAAATTTGTGCGCATCATTAAGAAGGCAGAGTTTATGGCCGGCAAAACTCTGATCAACATTAACGTGCCGAACGTTCCGGCAGAACAGATTAAGGGTACTCAAGTAACCAAACTCGGAGTCAGAGCTTACAACGACTATTTCGAGAAGCGCGTCGATCCACGCGGCAAAGTATATTACTGGCTTGCCGGTGAAGCCATTGAGGAAGGCGAAGAAGAAAACACCGATGCCTGGTGCGTCAGCCATAACATGATTTCCATCACTCCGGTGACCTTCAACATGACTGATTTTAAACTGGTGGAAAGATTGAACCAGTGGTCGGAGCTGTCGGACATTTTGCGATCGCCAGAAGTACCAGTTGGTGGCAGAATAGATTCTCAACAGATCGTCAACAAGGACACAAAATGAACCCATCGCCGGCAGCGCTTGACGCCGATCTTGCAGTTCGCTCTTATTTCGGCGACCCTGATTGGATGTTCAAAACGGGCCTGGGTGGAGTGCTAAGTGCAGCTTGCCTTCTGGTCGGATTGATGGACGTACAGCGGTTTCTTTTTGTACCTGTGGGGCTAGCTTTTGCTGCAGTCATCGTGGGGTTTCTGCTTCGTAGCGCCCGCCAGCGGCTAAAAGATCCCGATGGACGCTTGCCTGAATGGAATGAATGGGGCGATCTCTTCTTTTCGGGGTTGAACTGGATCGCAATCCAGTTTTGCCTGACCATTCTGGCAGCGATCCCAATTACGATTATCATGATCACATCGTCATTCTTACTGGCAAGCTATTCAACGAATCCCAACGCTGTCGGCGTCATCGTCGGGCTGATTTTCCTGTCAGTTATCGCGATAGTCATGGGGGCGCATCTGATTACTTCATATCTGTTGCTCAATTTTGCAGCCGAAGAGAAACTTCTTTCAGGCTTTGCCATCGTTAAGGTTTTACGCCGGATCGCGCAAGCCCCAGGCAGACTAATCACCGCCTGGATACTTTCTTTTCAACTCCAGTTTTTTGCTGTACTCATTCCAACCATGACCATCCTCGGCGCGTTCGTTGTGCCGTCAACTCTATTTGCCGCTCAGTTAGTCGGCATCAGCCTCATGGCCCAGGCATGGCGCTCCGTAGAAGAGGCTGAAAAATTCACAGCGCGCGTTTGATAAAACCATGGAAGCGTGCACCGGTCACCGATTTAGCCACTTCTGCAGCCAGCCAACCGATATCGGTTGGGCATCCGACCAAGAACTCTAAAATTCGTCTCTGTGGTCATTTCCAGAATGAAGACTAATCGGAGTTACATTCGCGTTGCGACAGCCAAGCAAAAGTCTGCCGGCTTACTGCATTCCCACGACCATGAATGAGCAACGAGCTGAGAATCTACTGCCCGACCACGGTTTTCAAACGCCGCTCAGAAGTGTAATAGAGTGTTCGATCTCGATTAACCGGCTCTGACAACGGTCGCATTGAACTGGTTGGTGGTTCCGGCGGCGAAAATTCGGTAGAAGGACTGAACACCGGCACTTCGTTGAACTGGCGCCACATAGTGCCTACCCAGGTTGCCACATCGCCAGCTCGGCGGACGGCAATTTTCGAAAGCCCATTGGCCACTACCGTGCCTTTTTCAATTGCCTGTTTAACTTCCGGGCTGAGCTGGGCTGGACTCAGTCCACCAGTTTTAAAGCCGTGACCATCTAAGCGCGTCGAGCTGGGCAAATTATGGATCCGGGTCGAACTCGTGCGCGAGTGCGACGCTTTCGCTACCGGTGATGCGGAAACAGGTGATACATGCGCCATTCCAGGGATGACAATTGCTAGCTGCCGTCCGGAATTCTCCCGCGGGCGCGCTTCAGGTTCGGCAGCCATCGCATCAATACTGACTAGGCCGGACATCAGCACACAGAGACTGGTCAAATAATAGCGCAGGCACAAGTTCATCAAGTCTTCCCCGGAAGGCACTTCGGCTCAGCAAAAGCCGGACAAATTATCCCATGTAGGCTCGACTCAAACTCTGCAACCCAGCATTATATCTTGATAACCGATCTGCGAATCAGTTATTTTGGGGGGTCACAATCTGGGTCAGACGCAAACCAGCAACAGCAATCGGAAAATGGTGTGGTAGGATATTTCTGGAGGATTCTGGCTCAGCTGGAACATATTCATATTCCGAAATGGACGAACCTCAGAGTAGTAACGAAAACATTCATTGGTGTTGCCTCCGCGGGCTTGGTATCGAAGGCGCCCAGTTTTATCCGGCTTTTGGCAGTCACAGCCTTGCCGGGCATGGCCAGCGCATTGCTTCGGCATGCGCTGCAATGGTGAGTAGCTGTTCAAGGGAGCCAGTCGCCGCCTGATGCGGCGTTGATACTGCCATAACACACATAGCATTAATGATTGTTCTCATTTTCTTCAACGCGTTTTTCGTCGCGGCGGAGATGGGTCTAGCTCGGATTCGCCGCACGCGCGTTGACCAGCTCGTAGAAGAAGGCGACAAGACGGCGAAAATTGTCCAAGAAGAGCTTGAGAATCCGGAGCGATTCGTTTCAGCCTGTCAGCTCGGCATAACTTTGGCGACCTTGGCCTTAGGCGCCACCGGTGAAGCGACTTTTGCCGACGAAATGGCTCAAACTATTGCGCATTTAGGAATCCTTCCGGCTGAGGCCCTGCCGATAGCCCGGGCATTCTCGTATGTGATGGCCTTTTCCATCACCGCCTTCTTTCAAACAGTGTTTGGCGAATTGGTGCCCAAAGTTTATACACTCGAACGGGCTGAGTTGGTGTTGTTCGCTCTTGTCTGGCCGATGCGCTTATGGTGCAAACTGACAGCACCGTTTCTCTGGGTGCTTAATGGATTTACAAGTTTAGTTTTTCGCCTCTGCAAAATTCAAGCGCCGCCGCGCAGGCACTATGTGCACAGTGGCGAAGAGCTGCGAATGTTAGTTTCAGCAAGCCATGAACAAGGCGTGCTTGAAGAGAAAGAAGAAGAGATGCTACACAGCGTCTTTGATTTCTCCGACACTATTGCCAGCCAAATCATGACTCCGCGCACCGATATGGTCTGCGTCGCTGCTAATGCCACAATCAACGAATTCGTGGACCTGGCGCTGAAACACGGGCATTCTCGATTGCCCGTTTACGAAGAAGATATCGATAGCATTTTTGGTGCCGCTCATATTCGCGACGCCCTGCGCGCAGTAGTGGAGCAAAAAGGTGCAGCTCAAGTTCGTGAGCTGGCCAGGAAGATACTAATTGTTCCGGAAAATAAAGATGCCGGCGATCTGCTGACCGAATTCAAGAAGACCAAGACTCATATGGCAATTGTCGTAGATGAGTATGGTGGCACGCGCGGCATGGTAACGATAGAAGACTTGATCGAAGAGCTCGTCGGCGACATCGCTGATGAACACGAAATCGTCGAAGAATATATTCAAGTGCAACCGGATGGTTCGGTACTGCTCGATGCTCGAATTCCTCTTTATGAAGCCAACGAACAATTGAATTTAGATATTGAAGACGAGGAATTCAATACACTTGGTGGGCACGTTTTCGGTCAGCTGGGACGGGAACCGAAGATAGGCGACACGGTAGGCACTGAACTTTACACGCTGCGGGTTGAAGAAGCCGATCGCCACAGGATTGTAAGAGTTCGCTTGATCAAGCATGAATCGAGTACGCCCACTGGTGCCCCGTCAGGCGAGACAAACGGCAACAATCTCGCCCATCCTGCAGATGGACAGAATGGCACCACACGTCCGATCGAAAGCAGCAAACAGTGAGCGTTGAAATCGTCACCAGCGCGACCTTAACTAAGGAAGCGAAAGCATTTCGCCCGAACAAACGCTTGGGTCAACACTTTCTCGTCGACATTGAAGCGTTGCAAAAAATCGTGAAGGCCCTTGATGCACGCCCCGGCGATACGGTGATCGAGGTCGGCCCTGGAATCGGATTCTTGACACGCTTCGTATCCAAAACTGGTGCCCAGACTATTGGCGTGGACCTGGATCGCCTGAGCATTGAGCGGCTGAGTGCTCAAAATTTGCCGAACCTTGAACTTATCCATGGCGACATCTTGCGATTCGACCTTAACCGCTTAGATTTCTTTGGCAAGAAAGGAGACGAAGCGGCGGTCGTAGCAGATCCTCCCACGTCGCGGATCAAAGTGGTTGGCAATGTTCCGTACCAGATAACTGGAATGATCATCGGTCATCTACTTGGGGAACTCGACAAACCATCGCCGTGGATTCAAAGAATCGATAAGATCGTCTTGACCGTCCAGTATGAGGTAGCGCAGCGAATTGTAGCCCAGGCAGGAGAGAGCGAATACAGCCGAGTTAGCCTGCTTGTCCAACAGTACTGTCGGGCCGAAATTGTAGCTGTAATTCCACCGGAGTCATTTTTTCCGGCTCCACAAGTGAGTTCAGCGGTCATCAGGCTTACTCCGCACGCAATGCCTAAGGTGTCGGCCCGGAATATGACGTTGATGCGTCAATTGATTCAGGCCGGCTTTCGTCAACGCCGAAAAATGTTTCGTAATGCGTTGACTTTTCTGCGCATCCCTCAGAATCAAATCGATGCAGTCTTTTCGAAACTGGGACTGGACCCACAAGTTCGCGCAGAAAGATTGTCGCTCGAACAATTTGCTATGCTTGCTGACGCGCTCAATGAGTTCACTATAAATGCCCAAGCTGAAGACATTAGCTCCAGCGAAGATTAACCTCACGTTTGATATTCTCGGTGCACTGCCAGATGGTTACCATGAGGTTGAAACGTTACTGCAGGCAATTGACCTGTCAGACATGATCACATTTGATATTGAAAAATCGTCCGAACTTTCCATAGAGATTTGCGCTCCGGGACGAATAGACTTTCCTGATGGTCGCGAGAATTTAATACACAAGGCAGCCTCTCTCTTTGCACAGCACACTGAGAAGTCGTTTCGTCTATCGGCTTCTGTGGTAAAGAACATTCCAATAGGGGCAGGATTAGCTGGCGGCAGCGCAGACGCCGCCGGGACACTGGTGGCACTCAACCATTCTTTTGGGAACGTGGTATCTGATGACGAGCTGTATATGCTGGCCGCCAAGCTCGGCGCTGACGTTCCGTTTTGCATTAGTGGTGGCACAAGATTAGGCGTTGGGCGAGGAGATAAATTGCTCTCTTGCCAGTCTTCGTTGTCGTTTACAATTTGCGTCGTAAAGCCATTGGAAATCAGCGTTTCCACACCGTGGGCTTACCAAAGATTCGACGAATGCAAGCTCCCGCTCAAGAGGCCTCAGACAAGTCGCGCATGGGAAGCCATGCAAAACGGGGAACTGCTGCAAGCGATGGATTCATTTGCCAACGTTTTTGAACCGGTAATTTTTGAAGAGTTTAAAGTGCTAGCAGAAATTAAACAAGCTCTGCTCAAAAATGGAGCCTGGCATGTTCAGCTGTCGGGTAGCGGTCCAGCATTGTTTGCCATCGTTGGTGATGTGGAGCAAGCGCACTTCATACGCAACAAGATCATGCAGCTCAATGGCGTTGGCATTGAACACAGGCTAGAATTTCATATCTGTGAATCGATCAAAACGGGCATTGTTACTACGGCTCAGTGAGGGATGATGGCGAAAACAGCACTAACCAAGAAAAGCGCCAGAGGACACCTTGGTGCGGGCAAGTTCAAAAAGGTCAGTGCCAAAATTGCCGCAGAAGCGATGAAAGCGCTCTGCCAGCGCTATCCCGATGCTGACTGCGAGCTCACGTATAAGAACGACTTTGAACTGCTCATCGCGGTGATTCTTTCCGCCCAAACGACTGACGTCAACGTAAACAAGGTGACACCAAAGCTGTTCAAGAGATTTCCGACAGCAGAGGCGCTAGCCATGGCCCCCCTTGATGAAGTGAAGGAAATTGTGCGATCCACCGGCTATTACAATGCAAAGGCCCAGAACATTCAGGCCTGCGCGCAGGGCATCGTTGAGCGATTCAACGGCAAGGTTCCAAGTAGCCTAGAAGACCTCATAACACTGCCCGGGGTGGGGCGGAAGACCGCCAATGTATTGCTGGGCGTGATTCATAATATCTCCGGGTGGACTGTGGACACCCATGTTCAGCGCCTGTCGAAAAGGCTGGGTTTCAGCCTGGAAGTAGATCCGGCAAAAATCGAGAAAGAGTTGCAAAAACTTTTTCCCAATCAGGATTGGACAAAATATTCGATCACACTTATTTGGCACGGTCGGCGCTGCTGTTTTGCCCGTAATCCAGATTGCCCATCTTGCCCGGTCAACAATCTTTGTCCCAGCAGCTCGATATAGCTCAAGCGTGCCTGTATAGCTTTGCTATGTACTCAATCACGGTCAGAAGATATACTCATATCAGGGAGAACTCGGGTCATTCGTTTTCCCGAGCGTCAAGCCGTCGGTGAGATCTAATGGAAGTGCTGCGGACTGATAATTGCCCTAGGCAAAGTTACTGTGCACGAAGACGAGGACGTGATTCTTCGCACCAGCGAAAAACCGCTTGACTAAGCTTTCCTGGCAAATCTGAACCCGCTCGACCTGGCCGGCATTCAGGTCCTCAATAGAGAGTTTGGAAGCGCAGACCTGGCACACTTCAGAAATTTATACGGGCTGCAACTTCTGGATGTCCGGGAAACGGAAATTACCGATCAAGGTGCTCGCAATTTATCTTGCATCAAGCAGTTGCAGGCATTATCCCTAGACAATACCAAGATAACCGGCACCTGCACGGACTACTTCAATGTCCTTAAAAATTTGCTGAAGATCAACCTAAATCGAAATACCATCTCTGACGAAGCGTTGGAAAATTTCGCAAGCATTGAACCACTTGTATGGCTCGGCCTGGATGATACGAGGATAACAGATTCAGGTTTGCGTTCCTTGATGTATCTTCCGAACCTTCAGGCGCTGAGCCTGTCTGTCACGCGGATAAGTAATAACGCTGTTCAAAATCTCAGCAAACTTTCCCAACTGGCATATCTTCTGGTATCGAATACGATGCTATCCGACGATTGCCTTCCTCACTTCAAATACTTTCCAAACCTTTCTTACCTCAACATCAAATTTACACGCATTTCGCATTCTGCCTTGGATGCGTTGGCGATGCAATTACCCCATGTAAAGGTCGAATCAAGGTCCAAGCCCATTGTTTCAATGTTCAATTTAGATGATACTTAGAAATTTGAGCTGCAGCGGTTTACCAATTATCTACCTCAATCTGCCCTAGCCAGGTATTCAAAACGATCGTGCAGCAGCGACAACCTCGCTGACATTCTATGGCAAACGCTTCTGCCAATAACCTTGTCAGCAATCGCGCTTGAATGTATGCTAGAGCGGAATGTGACATCCGGACCGAGAAAGCGGGCAAAGTGGTCTTTTCATTCTTCACGCGATGGACATCACCGTCATCGCCGACTGACGCCGAAGCAGACAAAGGCCGCTTGAAGGTCGATCTTACTGACACTATGGACGACGAAGTAAACCCGTTTTCTCGAATGTGCTTTCGTCATCCTTTGCGAAAGTACCAGAAGGAAATTCTGGAATTGATTAAACTAAAGTTCGAAAGAGGCGATCGGCAGCTGCATATCGTCGCGCCACCTGGTGCTGGCAAGACAATCATCGGGCTTCAATTGATTACGGAGTTGAAGGCACCGGCGCTGGTGGTATGTCCAACAACCACAATTCAAGCTCAATGGGGACAAAAGCTGGATCTATTTGTGCCGCCAGATTTAGAAGGGTTTTCGCTTCAAGAAATCATCGGCACTCATGAAGACAAGCCGCTGAAACCGATCACATTGCTGACCTATCAGGTCCTATCAACGCCCGGTCGCGAACAGGAATATCTTCAGAAGCTAGCGCACGACAGTTGGGTCAACGAACTGTGTAAAAGTACCCGGTTGACTCAAGGGGAAGCCGAACTGCGCATCATTGAACTGATGCAAAACAACCGAAAAGCTTATGACAAGGAGCTATCGCGCCACCTCAGTCGCCTTCGTCGCAAGTTAGCCGATGTCATTGATTTGAAAGAAGTCCTTCACCCGAACGCGATGGGTTTGCTCCAGGCGTTGCGGCGACAAAAGTTCAAAGTAATCATTTTCGATGAATGCCACCACCTAACAGATTATTGGGCCGCGGTGATGAAGAACATCATCAGCATGCTGGATGATGCAGTGGTTATTGGTCTAACAGGGACGCCCCCAGAAGGTAAGTCCGCCTCTCAAGATACGCGATATATGACGCTAGTTGGCGAGATCGACTATCAGGTGCCCACGCCAGCACTCGTCCGAGAGGGCGGCTTAGCTCCCTTTCAAGATCTCGTTTACTTCACAGAGCCAACTCCGCGCGAAGAGAAATTTTTAGAAGAGCAGCACGAAGAATTTCATGCTTTGCTAGAAGAACTGGTAGTTGCTGAACCACCTCTGTTAACTCAATGGGTGGCTGAACGGCTAGACGACACCGACAAGGGTAATCCCGAAGCGTTTCTTGCTCGCCGGTCCGAGCTTTCAGCAGCGATGGTGCGCTTTGCTTGGAAGCACAAACTGCCTCTGCCTCGGAACGTCGAGCTTTCCGAGTCGCTGACTCAATCACCGCTGATCGATGATTGGATGATGATCCTCGAAGACTTTTCACTGAATTTCTTGAAACTTAGTGCGTCCACCGATAATCATGACCTATACGAAAGAATCAGATCTGCTGTTGCAAAATTAGGCTATGGTATGACCGAGCGTGGATTGCGCAAGCAAGCATCGCCTGTGGATCGCGTGCTGGCGTTTTCCAAGAGCAAACCACAGGCAGTGGCAAGCATATTGGAGACAGAGTACCGCAGCCTTGATGATCGCTTGCGAGCGGCCATTGTTACTGATTTTGAAAAGATGTCTGCAACTTCGGTAAAAAGCGCCAAGGGTGTGTTGAATGCCGACTCCGGAGGCGCTGTAGCCGTCTTGCGGGAATTGCTTAATCAGCCCATTGGTGAGTATATAAATCCCTGCCTATGCACCGGTTCGCTACTTTTGGTCGACAGGCGCATTGCCGACCAATTTGTGGCGGCTGCTAAAGAGTACCTACGCGAGATGGGTCATAAGTTCGAACTAGAAGTTAAAGAGCGGATCACCAAAAGGGCTCCCAGCGATGAGGCAGAATCTGTCTTTTACGAAGAGCCAGAAGACGATGAGCAATTACGCGTTGCCGAAGGAATCATCTCCTTTGACCCTGACGCCGTGGTTCTAGATCCGATTGCGGTGCCGGCAAAAGATGATACCCAGGTAGATCAGTTTGTAATAAACGTAGATGCGCACGAACAGTTCGTAGAAATCACCGCCGTCAGTGGCGAATGGGAAGCGCGCCTATACGTAGGTTTGGCCACTGAACTGTTGGAACGAGGTATCACAAAATGCCTCATCGGAACTCGAGGGATTTTCGGTGAAGGTTGGGATTGCCAGTCCTTGAATACCCTGGTGGACCTAACCACCACTACCACTCCGATGTCCGTAAAGCAGCTACGTGGCCGCTCGATTCGATTGAACGTTCAAGATCCACTTGGAACGCGCAAGGTCGCTAACAACTGGGACGTGGTGTGCATTGCGCCTCATCTGGAAAAAGGTCTGAACGACTATCAGCGTTTTGCAAGAAAGCACAATGGTTATTTCGGAATATCGGATGACGGTCAAATCGAGCAGGGAGTCGGCCATGTTCATCCATCATTTTCGGAGCTGACACCGGCAGAAGTATTTTCGCACTACCCAGAATTCAACGAAGAGATGTTGAATCGCGCTCTCATCCGCGACCAGATTTACGATCTTTGGAAGGTTGGCCAGCCTTACAACAATCGACTTCTCGGCTGCGTTGAAGTGTCATCATTGCGCTACTTAGCCCTGACTCCGCCCAACATACGCAAAGACCTCACTTACAAAGAACATGGGCAGACGATGCGTGCCTCGCTGAACGGTCTTTGGTTCGAATACGGTGGGCTAAGCGCTCTGATATGCGCAATTCTTTCAATAGCTCTTGCTCAATTTGGCTTTCCGGCCTTCGCCGGATTGTTACCCTTTCTACCGGCTGGAATGCTTGGCAGAAAGAAGTACTTATCTTTGTACAACAAATTGAAGTCCGAGACGTGCCAGCCCAACACGCAAGAATCGTCATTGATGGACATTTGCATCGCGCTACTTTCGTCGTTGCAGGAAGTGAAGTTACTTCCAAGGCATATCCAAAAAATCTCGATCAAGGTCACGCAGAGATCCGACGGCAGCTATCGAGTATTCCTTGACGATGTCGAGCCAGAACACTCTGAGTATTTTGCAAAGTGTGTTAAAGAGCTACTTGCTCCGGTAACTAATCAACCTTACCTGATTCCGAAATACGAGTTCTATTACCAGACAGATGAAGCGTTTTTCTCAGCTTATTTGAAAGGCAAGGCTCAGCCTAAAATTGCCGGGTACCATCCGGTTCCTAGCCTACTGGCTCGCAGCGAAAAGGGCAGAGAAGCCTTCCAAAACTCTTGGAATAAATATGTTAGCGCGGGATTTGTAACCCCAAGCGCAAGCAAGCCAGAAGTGTTGAAAAAATACCTCGGTATTGGACCGAGCTTGGCTCAACGCCTTCTCTGGGAATAACGCCACCAAGTTGCTTTCCACGCGGAATGATCCGAGCAGCTCAATCTTCTCAATAGCGACTGTATCGTCGAATATTCAAAACGATCACATCCCCTCATCACGAATTCACGCACGTTCGACGGTTGCTGAAAACCCTAACAGGCGCGCCTCGAGGCCAAGATCGTAATTGCCCAACCGATATCGGTTGGGCAACTTGTCTAGCGTCAAGTAAATTTCTGATTGACGACAGTCAGAACTGCCGCTTGGCAGGATTGTCAGATCCTCGGTTTTGTTGACTTCGAGCGGCTGGCGTTCAGAGTTTC
>Ga0163151_10001628_pt1 | contig 37232 bp, 25 predicted proteins | sample OliLakLV19MP5IB2_FD_145596 | JGI IMG/M metagenome (GOLD analysis project Ga0163151, IMG submission 145596) | Freshwater microbial mat bacterial communities from Lake Vanda, McMurdo Dry Valleys, Antarctica - Oligotrophic Lake LV.19.MP5.IB-2 | ecosystem: Environmental > Aquatic > Freshwater >... | reverse complement strand
GGCGCTGGGACGGCTGTTCATTGCGCTTCAAGCCACCCTGACCGGCCGGTCCCTCCGGGCCTCGGCCGCCCTCCCGCAGCTGGCGCTCGCGAGCTGACGCGAAGAATCGGACTACATCAACGGGCTGTTAGGAGAGTGAGGCTGCTGAATTTCTGCCGCACTTTTTCGACATTTTTCTGGATGTTTTGGTCGTCGCTCGTTGTGCGGGGTGTCCGGCGTGATCGGCTTGTCCAGACCGAGGCAACGAGACAGTCGAGCGATCTCGAAAAGACCTGCTCTACTCGGATGCGCTTCCGAAATGTGATGCGGATCTTGGCCACGCCAAATCAAATGGCAGGGGCGGCAGACCAGAATGACGGTCCTCGGGTTGAAGAGGCCGAAGCGGTAGGTGAGGTGGTGGATGTCGCAGCCGGGACCACCGCAAATGTGGCATCGGCCATCGTAATGGTCCCAGATCGCTCTTCGGAAAAGCTGCCATTGGTCGGTGTTGAGGAAATCTTCGTAAGTCATACCTTATGTATGCTCGTCACCGACAGAAATGCTCCGACAAGTGCGACCAGCAGGAAGTCCTGCTAATCGCACTCGCCAAAGGCGTTTCGCCCAATTACACCGCCTGTTCGAAGATCGGGGGCATCTTCGGTTCAAGATTGGACGCCGCCGCATTGAGGGCCTGCTGAAACTCATCCGGCGTGGCCTTGATCGGCTGCTGGTAGAAATGGTTTAACGAACCAAGTGCGTGCTTGATTATCTTGCCTTTGAGCCGCCCGATCTCGTCGATCTCCTCTTGCAGACGCAGATTCTTCGTTGCGACGATGGCTCTGGATTGTTTGTGTACGGCTGTCGTGATCCTGTCCAACGCCTGATACGATCCGACAGGAGAATTGCCGAAGTCGACTCTGGCATGAATCGCCTCGTCGGAGGCAATAAACAGTTCATGCGTCGGGTCGGCTTCAGCAGCCTTTCGTCTGGCAGCCAGCTTCTCTTGGAACTCGGGGCTGCTGAGATACTCTCGCTTCCGTTCCTCACGTTCCTGCTCTTCGAGGACATCGATCCGCTTCTGGTAGCAAGCCTTGAGGTAGCCCCCAAAGACCCCAGCAGCGACCTTGCCTGCCACGACCCGGTCGTCGTAGACCGCCTTGACCCGGTTCATTCCATCGAGGAAGTCACCGGGCGATTCGCCCAGGCGTTTAGCCATCTGAAAAATCTCTTCAGCCTTCGATTGCGCCATCTGGCCTTCGCATGCTCGGCGGCAGTCGTCCCAACGGTCGCCGCCGAGCTTGAACTGGGTGATAGTTGTGCGAGGCTTCTTCGCCATCGGCTCGACAACCTTCCCCGCCGCTTTGCCCGTTGGCATAGGTCGGAAGAGCTTGAGGTGGTCAGCAGTCAATGGGAGTAGCTTGATCTCGGAGTAGGCACTGAAGTCGACTCGCTCGATCAGATTCAGCCAGACCAGGTCGCCAATCACTGACCGAACGGTTTTGGGATCGAGGTCGAACAGTTTCGCCGCACCGGCAACCGTGAACCGCCGCACGGCTCCGCCGTGTTGCTCAGCCTTTCGGACCAAATAGCTCCAGACGACGGCATGATTGAGGCCAAAGCGGGTCGTTGTTTCTGGGTACTCGACCTTTGCCCCTTTCTGAGGAAGATAAATGATCGAATAGGCAAATTGGTCGGGCCAGTGCTTCGCAGCCTGGTCCGAGAATCGGGTGACGAACATTTCTTCGGGCGGTTCAACTGCGATCCATTCCTGACCTCGCCGCTCGACGAGGTCGCCGAGGCTACTAGCGAGTCATACTCTCGCTTGTTCTTGACGATGACTCGGCCGCTTTTACGCCGGTTGCCGATCTTCCTGCTGACGCCATCTTTACCGATGGTCGCTGTCACCGGTTCCAGCTTATGCGAAAGCATCAGTGCCCGTTTGCGACGATTCACGGTCGATTGATTCACGCAAAACAGTTCGGCCACTTGATGCTCAGACAGGTGTGGTTTGGCGATCAGGTACACGTCAAGCAACACGTTTCGCTGCCGCTGCGTCAATTGAATTGGTCGACGCCACAGGTTCAGTTCGATGGCGAGGGCCTTCCGCTCGATCTCGCTCAGTCCAACTCGAACGTCTGCTCCTGCGAGCCAGTCGATTCCAAGTTCAATGCAGACATCTCGCCGCTCGTGGCCATCGATCACGTGGCCTGCCTCGTCCATGACGACAGGGCTCTGCACGCCGACGGCTTCAATCGAAAGCTTCAGATTGGCACGCTCCTCAGCAGTCGCCGGAGGGAAGATACGGAATGGGTCATTCATGATCTGGTCCTTTCGGTTTCTCGGATTCTCGCTTTCTGCCAAAGTGAGAAAGTGAGAATCTGCACGGGGAAAAATCAAAACGAAGGCCCTGCGGGACTGATGCAATCGCATCAGTCCCGTGTCAAATGGGGACGAATCAGAAGAGGGGCGGTCACGTTCCGCGCCTTGGGCGACGTCCCCGGCGCTCCGAGCGCCGCTTGCCGCAGCGCGGCGCTCAGCGACAGGCTCGCTCCACCGGTTGCGCCCACGCACAGGAAACTGCGGCGATGCAACCATCGAGTCGTTGTCTTTGGGTGAGTGGATTGCATGCGTATCGCCTTCTCATTCAATGGTTCGTGGCGAACTCGCGCGTGTTGACGAGCGCCCAGACGACGTCGGCGAGCGCGGCGCGGCGGTCGGCGCTCTCTGCCAAGTGACGCCAGACGGCGTCGCGCTCCGCGTCGTCCGGCAATCGTGTCAGCGTGGCGAGAGAGATTTCCTCGACGATTGCCGCATCGGTCGCACCGTCGTTCAGCAACCGTGCCAACCGACCAGACGAGATTTTCTCGATCACGCGCGGGTCGCTCATCAGATAAATTGGCTGGCGGATCGACGGTCCCGTCGCGCGATCGCAGTCGCACAATGATTTGCGGTCTCCGCGGCCCAGGATGCGAAAGACGTTGCTCACCGCAGGCTGAGAGAACCGATTTGGCGCCAGTTCGACGGCGGTGCTGCCTGCTGGCACGTCCGGCCCAAACCAGCGGCGCCTTGTAGCGGATGATCTCGAAGCCTTCGACGTCATCGTTCAGCGTGCCGAAGTCGATGTCGTCCTGACGATTCTCCAGTTCCTTCCCCGGTCCGCGACGATACCGCAGCGCGCCGTGCTCGTTCGTTGACAATTGCACACGGACCTTTTGCAAGCCGTGCGGCACTTGCAGGGCAATCGTCCCCTCGGTGTCGGGGCGACCTTGACCGAACCAGTATTGGCCATCCATTTGACCGAACATGTGGAATGCATGGCCGCGAGTTTTCTTGCCGGCGCTGTCCAGGACTTGCGCGTGGAACACGACGTGCGGCACGGCCTGCACCTCGATCGTCGTCGAGCGACCGCCAAAAGGTCTCCGACCTGCTCCTGAAGTTTTTCACCACCGATCCCAACGCCAAGACCTGGTTTCTAAAGTCCCTCTGAACCGGCTGGTAGAACGATTCAGAGTCACCAGGTGGATCAGAGGCGATCCTCCACGGCATTCAGCAAATTCGTCTCTCAAATCCGGCTACCGATGTCAAAAAACTCCCGAGAGGAGGCATCCCGGATGAGAACTCACGGACTGGTTGGCAACCCGCACGGGTGGCAATAAAGGGAGTGAAGCCAGCTCAGAACTCTCGTCCGGAATCTTGACACTCACTTGCGTGATTGTCACAATCGGCCACCTGATTGTCAGCAATCATCCGGGAGTAAAGCATCGTGTCTGTCGCCATTTCCAGTGGAAAACTTGTCAGCGACCTGATGGACTTGGTACGCCGCGAAGGTCACGAGCGTGGTGACCGGCTGCCGTCGATTCGCAAACTTTCGGCGAAGATGGGCCTGGGCCGGAATGCAATCCGCGACGGGTTGTTGGAGGCTCAGTCAAAAGGGTTCGTGAAGATCGAACCGCGACAGGGTGTCTACGTGCAGGACTTGGCTCCGGGCAGCAAGTCCGACGGACTGGAACAAACGCTCGCCCAAAGCTTGGCGGCGGAAGCGCAGAACCTCTTTCACCTCATCGATGCTCGGATGTTGGTCGAGGTGGAACTGGTCGGCGAGGCGGCGCGAAATCGGCGGCCGGAAGAGCTCTTGCCGCTGCGGCAGGCCTTGGAATCGGTGCTGGCGATTCGTGAGGACCGGCTCGCGCTGATCGCAGCGGACGAGGCGTACCATCTGGGCATTGCGCGGCTGGCGGGCAACGGTGTGCTGCTGACATTCTTGCGGACGCTGCTCGGACTGCTGCGACCGGCCAAGCAGAGTTTGATGCTGTCGTCCGGCGACCGCGGGCAAACGGATCGCGAGCATGTGGAGTTGTTTCGCTGCCTGCTGGCTGGCGATGCCGAGCGGGCACAAACCGTCATGCGCGAGCACATCGCCAAAGGACGCTCACTGTTGCTGGAGCATCTCAACACGATGCCGGGAACTGTTGAAGAGAATGAAAAATGAAGAGTGGGATAGGCTTCCAGCCTGTCGTGCATTCTCGTGAAGATGACAGGCTGGAAGCCTATCCCACGGACCCCACCGCTCCTTGACAGCATCCTGCCCACCTTTTTGGAGACTTAGCCATGTGGAATTTCTTCGGACCGATGCGGAGCTGTCGAGGCACGGTGTCGCGGCGCGACGTGTTGCGAGTCGGCGGGCTGTCGTTCGCGGGACTGACGTTGGCCGATGTCTTGCGGCTGCGAGCCGGTGCGGCTCCGACTGCGGCTGAAGGCGCGGGGCGAGGCAAGTCAGTCATCATGATTTGGATGCGCGGCGGGCCGTCGCACATCGACAGCTTTGACATGAAGCCGGACGCTCCGGCGGAGGTGCGCGGCGAGTTTCGGCCGATCCCGACCAACGTGTCCGGCATTCAAATCTGCGAGCACATGCCGCTGTTGGCCGGTGACATGGACAAGCTGGCGATCGTGCGCGGCATCAAGTCGAATGATCTGGGCGATCACACGCCGCACTACATCATCAGCGGCTCGCCGGATCGCGGGAAGCGGCCGGCGTTCGGTGGGATCGTCAGCCACTTGCAGCCGCGCTCCGACGGGCTGCCGCCGTATGTCAGCCTGATGTACAAGCCGCCGGGACTCTACGACAACGAGGGCCCGGTGTATCTCGGCCAGTCGCATCGGCCGTTCGTGCCCAAGTCTGAGGGACTGGCGAACCTGAGCTTGGCCAAAGGCGTGTCGCTCGACCGGCTGAGCGACCGTCGCCGGTTGCTCAGCGAGTTCGACGGGCTGAATCGCGAGGTCGAGCAGCACGAGGCGATGTCTGGCATCGATGCCTTCACGCAGCAGGCGCTGGAGATGGTCACGTCGTCCAAGGCACGCGATGCGTTCGACATGTCGCAAGAGTCGGCCGAGACGCACGCGCGGTATGGCAAGTTCTGCGAGAACTTTTTGATCGCGCGGCGGCTGGTCGAGGCGGGCATCTCGGTCGTGACGCTGAAGGTCGGCGACTGGGACACTCACGAGAAGAATTTCATCGACATGCGCGATCAGTTGCCGCAACTCGATCGCGGCTTCCACGCGCTCGTCAATGACCTGCACGAGCGTGGCCTGGACAAAGTCGTGGCCGTCGTCCTGTGGGGCGAGTTCGGCCGCGCACCGCGCATCTCGCGCGGCGACGGCCGCGATCATTGGCCCGAAGCGGGCGCGGCGGTCCTCGCGGGCGGCGGCTTCAAGGTCGGCCAAGTCATCGGCGAAACCGACAAGCAGGGCGGTCGATCCAAGGTTCGCCCCTACACGCCCGGCAACGTGCTGGCCAACCTGTATCGCCATCTCGGCATCGACCCGGCCCTCACGATCCCCGATCACAACCAGCGGCCGATGCACCTGCTCGACGATCGCGAACTCGTGCGCGAACTCATCTAACGATGAAGCTTTGCCTCAGATCATCAGCCGGAACGCGCTAGCGTCCGGTTTGAAACGGCAACCGGACGCTAGCGCGTTCCGGCTGATGAAACTCGACACAGCCACAACAACTTTCAGACCTCAAGATTCCAGCCAACGCAGCGTTTGCCCTCGCTGACGCTGCGGGTTACATCCCTGCGAAGCACAACCTGCGAGCGACCGACATGAAATCACCACGACCAACCGCCACCGTGACGGCTCGCAGCCGTGTGATGCTGCTCGGCACCTCTGTGGTGATTCTCGCTGCCAGCCTGGCGCTCATTGCTGCTGAATTACAACCGCAGACTGTCCTGAAGACCGAGCACTTCGACCGCGATCCCGGTTGGGACGGACACAACAACCGCGTCAAGGTCGAGAAGCCGAACTCGGTGATCCAAGACTTCGGGTACAGCCAGACCAACCGCGCGGGCGGCAAGGCGGCCGGGGAATTCGGCGGCCGTGTTCAGCGCTGCAACACTTCGGCGTTCTACGGCATGAGACTGGACCAGCCGAAGACTCTGGACAGCAAGCTGCGCTGCTCGGGTTCGTTCGCCTTGACGCAGAGCACGGGAACGTCGGGGCTGTTCTTCGGTTGGTTCAACACCAAGACACCGGGATCGCGTCCCTACAACTGGATGGGGTTTGGCCTGGGCGGTGAGAAGACGGGCTGCTGTGTCAACGTCGGCTATCGCACAACCGGCGGGCTGGCCGACGGGCCGGGCCGAGTCACCGGCTACGGGCCTGGATGGTTTGCGAAGCCGAAAGTGCGAGACATCCATCTGATCCCCAACGACGGCACCCGCTACACCTTCGACTTTCTGTACGACCCGGAGGCCAACGGCGGCATCGGCGAGATCACGTTCACGCTCGGCGGGAAAGGCCCGTTCACCGGCGGGCCGTTTGTCTACAAGCTGAAACCAAGTCACCGCGAGAGCGGCGCGACTTTTGACGCCTTCGGGATCATCAACTCGCAGTCGGCGGGAGGTTTTCTGACGGCCTACTTCGATGACTTGGTGATCGACGGTCAACCCCTGTCCTTCGACGACGACCCGCAGTGGATCGGGCAGGGTAACCGCGAGAAGCTCGATGACTACGGCCTGGAGGGGGCGCACCAATTCGGCTTCAGCGACACGGCCTTCGCGGGAGGACAGCGCGGCGAGTTGGGCGGACTGATGTACAGTTCGGCTTCAACGTCGGGTTACTGCGGCGACAAGGTTGTCCGGTTGACTCTGGACGACAAGCTCACGGCGTCGGGCAAGGTCGCACTGACGCAGTACGGCTCGGACGGCGGGCTGTACTTCGGTTGGTTCGATTCGAAGAAGCGTGGCCATCGTCCCGTGAACATTCTCGGCGTCTTGATCGAAGGCTCGACCTCCAGTGCCCCCTCCTTTCGGGCTTGTGCCGCCTCGTCCGACGCCAAGAGTTTTCTCCGTCGCGAGAGCACAGCCTCGCGGATCGCGCCCGACGGCAAGTCCCACATTTGGAAGATCGAATATCAGCCGGATGCCGACGACGGATGTGGCCGGCTGACATTGTGGCTCGACGATCACAAAGACTCATTCACCCTGCCGCCGGAGTTGCGAAAGGCCGGCGCGACGTTCGACCGCTTCGGCCTGTTCGTCCACGAAGGGGGCGGGCGAGCCTCACGCATCTATCTCGATGACTTGAATTACACCGCCGCGAACAAGTGAATGCGCAGGTGAGACGATGGGGGAACATCTTATGAGCAGGTTTCGACTGAGTCGGGTTGGACAATGCGGCAGGATCGGGGTCGCTCTCGGCCTAGTGCTGGTCGGACTCGCCCTCGCCGGGCCTTGTTCCGTGAGGGCCGCGGAGGCGTCACCGCCACGCCCCAACATCCTCTTCATCCTCGCCGACGACTACGGCATTGACGGCGTCGGCTGTTACGGCTCGGATCGCTTCCAGGACAAGACACCCAATCTCGACGCGCTGGCGAAGACCGGGACGCGCTTCGAGCGTTGTTACGCGGCGCCGGTCTGTGGGCCGTCGCGGTGCCTGCTCATCACCGGACGCTACGGGTTCCGGACCGGTGGCCTGTCGAACGAGACAGCCAGCCGACCCACGCCCAAAATCGAACCGTCCGTTGCGAAGATTCTCAAGCAGGCCGGCTACGCGACGGGCATGGCCGGCAAGTGGCGGCAGATGGGCGGCACGCCCGGCGAGTGGGGCTTCGACGAGCACCTCATGTCCGACACGGCCAGCGGCCACTCTCATGTGAAGAGCTACACCGTGAACGGCAAGCAGGTGGAGCAGACAGGGGAGGTCTATTACCCGGACGTGCAACAGGCGTTCGCCCTGGACTTCATCCGCAAGCAGCGCAGCGAGCCGTTCTTCTTCTATTACTCGACGCATCTGGTGCATGACCCGATCGTGGCCACGCCGGACAGCCAGCGGGAGCAGAAGAGCAAGAAGGAACTCTACGACGACAACGTCGCCTATCTGGACAAACAGATCGGCCAACTCGTCGCGGAACTGGACAAGCTGGACCTGCGCGAGCGGACGTTGATCGTGTTCTCGGCCGACAACGGCACCGATGTGGGGCGCGGGCCCAGCACGATCGGCGGGCGGACACTCAGCGGCGGGAAAAGAGACCTGTTGGAAGGGGGCGTCGGAGTGCCGCTCATCGCCAATTGGAAAGGCACGATGCCCCCCGGCCGCGTGCTGCGGGACTTGGTGGATTTCACTGACCTGCTGCCGACCTTCGCGGATGTCGCCGGGGCCAAGCTGCCGCAGGGCGTCCGCTTCGATGGCCGCAGCTTCGCGCCTCAACTGAGCGGCGCGAAGGGCACGCCGCGTGAGTGGGTGTTCCTGCACTACCGCTCCAACTGGCATGTGCGCGACGACGGCTGGAAGTTGAACGAGAACGGCGACCTGTTCGACATGCGGGACGCGCCGTTCGTGGAACAGCCCGTGCCCGCGAATGCGACGGACGCGGCAGCCGTCGCCGCCCGGAAGCGCCTGCAAGCCGTGCTCGCGCAGCTCGACCCCGCCGGTGGCAAGACCGAGCCACCACCCAAGAAGAAGTCCCCAGCGAAGTAGCCAGACTCACTCAAGAAATAACCCGCATGATTTACGTTTCTCACCCACAATTCACATGACATCGGAGACCTTGCCATGACCGACTCTTTGAACCGTCGCGATTTCGTGAAACTTTCTTCGGCGGGTATTGCCGCCGCATCGGTGCTCGGTGCATCGCCGACGCAAGCCGCTCGCGGGGCGAACGACAAGCTGGTGGTCGCGTTGATCGGCTGCGGCGGACGCGGGATGGGTGATGCCGGACAGTTCAAGAAACTGCCCAATGTCGAAGTCGCTTATGTCTGCGATGTGGATGAGGCTCGGCTCGCGTTGGCGGCGAAGAGTTTCAACGTGCCGGCCGGCAAGGCGGTCAACGACCTGCGGTGGGTGCTCGATGACAAGTCGGTCGATGCGGTGATCGTGGCGACGCCCGACCATTGGCACTCGCTGGCGGCGATCCTGGCGTGCGACGCGGGCAAGCATGTCTATGTCGAGAAGCCGATCTCGCACAACATTCGCGAGGGGCGGTTGCTGGTCGAGGCGTCGGCTCGGAACAAGACCCTCGTGCAGCACGGCACGCAAAGCCGCAGCACCGTCACCATGATCGAGGCGGTCAAGCGGCTGCGCGAGGGGATCATCGGCGACGTGCTCGTGGCGAAATGCTGGAACATTCAACGTCGCGGCCTGCTGCCTCCCGGTAAGGACACGCCGCCTCCGGCCGGCTTCGACTACGACTCGTGGGTCGGCCCGGCGACGATGATTCCGTACCGTACCAATCGCGTCCACCAGCGGTGGACCATGTGGTATCACTTCGGTGTCGGCGAAGCGGGCAACGACGGTGTGCATGACATCGACTACACGCGCTGGGGTTTGGGGGTCGAGACGCATCCCACGAAGATCTCGGCAAACGGCGGCAAGTTCCACTTCAACGACGAGACCGAGTTTCCCGACACGCAACAAGCGACGTTCGAGTACCCCGGCGACGGCAAGCCGGGCAGCCAGAAACTGCTGATTTACGAGCAGCGGCTGTGGTCCACGAACTACCCGCACAACACCGACAGCGGGGCCGAGTTCTACGGCACGAAAGGGCAGATGTTCCTGAGCCGTCGCGGAAAACTGACGGTACACGGTGACCGCAACGTGGAGATCAAACTCGACATCGAACAGAAGCCGCAAGACGACGCGGCTCATGTGCGCAACTTCTGCGACTGCATCCGCAGCGGAGCGAAGCCCAACGCCGACGCGCTGACCGGCCACCTCTCCACCTCGCTGGCTCACCTGGCCAACATCGCCACGCGCGTCGGCCGCTCGCTGACGTTCGATCCGCAGAAGGAACAGTTCGTCGGCGACGACGACGCCAACAAACTGATCCGCCGCGAGTACCGCGACCACTGGGGCACGCCGCGCGGTGTCTAAGTGGAACGGCGGAAATTGTCTGGTCGTCGCCGAACTCGTGCGAGTTCGGGGTCTGAAGTCTCACGACTTCAGCGACCCAACTCTCTCTCCACAGAAGCCATCAATCTCAACGGAGCCAAAGCCATGAACCGCAAAATCAAGAGGCTTCCATTCGTCATTCCGGCGATGGTGTTGACGATGGGATGGCTCTGCTGTGTTCGGACAGCGGCGGACGAACCGCCCACAACGAAAACTGCCGTCAAGCAGGAATCGTTCGACCGCGATCCCGGCTGGGAGGGGCACAACAACCGCATCGTGCCGAAGAAGGTGCTGATGGTGAAACAGGACTTTGGCTTTAGCGCGACGCACTTCGCCGGCCAGTCCAAAGGCGAGTCGGGCGGCGTCATCCAGCGTTCGACCACGCCGGCTTCCTACGCCGCTCCGTTGGCTCCCGCGAAGACGCTCGATGACAAGCTCACCGCTTCCGGCAGCTTTGCCGTCACCGGCGCGACACCCGGCGCGGGCGTCTTCTTCGGGTTCTTCAACTCGCAGCAGCCCGGCGGCAGCGGGCGACCCATCGGATCACTTGGCTTGAATCTCGACTTCGAAGGCAACGGTGGACGGCTGGCCGTGCGGCTCATCACCAGCGGGAACAAGTCGTGCGGCACGTTCATCACGCCGTATCTTCCTGGCAAGTTCCGGCCCACACCTATCAAGTTCGACGGCACGCGCTATCACTGGACTCTCGACTACGACCCGCAGGCCGTCGGTGGCAACGGACGTTTTACCTTCACGCTGCGAAGCGAGACTCACCAGACGCAAGACTACGGCCCGCTTCCGGAACTCTCCGAGCGAGAGGCTCAAGCTCGCTTTCCCAACACGACCACGTTCACGGTAGACCTCACGCCGGGCCACAAGAAAGAGGGCGCGACGTTCGACCGTTTCGGCGTGCAGAACATGATGAAGGCCGGCGGCGCGGTGACGATGTTCTTCGACGACGTGCAATTCAACGGCCAGACGCAGGACTTCTCTAAAGACCCGGAGTGGACCGGCGCGGGCAACCGGATCACGTTTGAAGATCGCGAGCAGGTCGGTGCGCACGACTTCGGCTTCAGTGCGATGACGAACCACGCGGGCGGCGCGGCGGGTGAAGTCGGCGGCGGTCTGTGGCGCAGCGGCGCTTTTGGTTACTACGCCGACCGCGTTGGTCCACTCAACTTGGAGCAGCGATTGGAAGCGCGCGGCAAGGTGAAGCTCGTCACCGCCGGACCCGACTCCGACATGTCTTTGGGCTGGTTCAACAGCGCCGCCAAGGACAAGGAGCCGGCGGACGCGAGAAATTTCATCGGCGTCCATGTCGGCGGGCCGACGCGCATTGGCCACTACTTCATCCCTCAGTTCGCGACGGCGAAAGGGACGACGGGCAAGGTGGATCAAGGTCCTGTGCTCACGCCGGGCAAGGTCTTCGACTGGTCGTTGATCTATGATCCCGCTGCGAACGGCGGCCACGGCGAGATGCGCGTGACGCTCGGCAAAGAGTCCGTGACGCTCGCCTTGAAGCCGGGCCATAAAACTCAGGGCGCGAGTCTGGATCGGTTCGGCCTGTTCACCTCCACGGCCGGCGGACAAATGGTGAAAATCTACCTCGACGATTTGAAATACACGGCGGGAGGACGGGCCGAATGAACCGGGCCGATTGCAAACTTCATCGCCTGATGGAATTGTTCCTAGTCGCGTTGGCCTTGGCAAAGACGCCGTGCTTCGCGCGGGATGCCGTCGAGTCGCCCGGCCGCCCGAACATTGTCTTCATCCTGATCGACGACCTGCGCTGGGACGCGCTCGGCGGCACGGGGCATCCGTTCGTCAAGACGCCGAACATTGATCGGATCGGCTCGGAAGGTGCGCGGTTTCGGAACGCGTTCGTCACCACGCCGCTCTGCCTGCCGAGCCGCGCCAGCTTTCTGACCGGACAATATCCTCACACGCACGGGGTCACGGGCACCGCCGATCATCGGGCGAGGAGCTATGAGTTGCCGACGTTTCCGCGCTTGCTCCGGCCCGCCGGCTACGAGACCGCGTTCATGGGGAAATGGCACATCGGCGATGACGCCGGGCCGCGTCCCGGCTTCGATCGCTGGGTGAGTTTCAAAGGCCAGGGCGAATATGTTGACCCGGAGATCAATGCGGACGGCCAGGCGTCGAAAGCCAGTGGTTATCTCACGGACATTCTGACCGGGCACGCGGTGGAGTTCATTCAGCGCCCACGCGCCAAGCCGTTTCTGCTCTATCTCGCGCACAAGGCCGTCCACGCGCCGTTCGTCCCGGCGGAGCGGCACAAGCATCTTTTTGCCGACGTGCCCATCGTTCGTGCGCCGAGCGCCAAAGACACCTGGGAAGGCAAGCCGGTCCTGCGACGGCCCGTCATTAAGCTCTCGCCCAAAGACCCGGACGTGCATTCCAGCGACGAGATGATCCGCAATCAACTGCGCTGCCTCATGGCGGTGGATGAAGGAGTGAAGCGAATCTTCGACGCCTTGGAACGGACGAAGCAACTCGACCAGACCCTGATCGTGTTCACCAGCGACCACGGCTACTTCTGGGGCGAGCATGACTTGGGCGGCAAGCACGGACCTTATGAGGAAGCGCTGCGCATCCCGCTGCTCATGCGTTATCCCAAGCTCATCAAACCCGGCACGACGCTCGATCAATTCGCGCTCAGCGTTGATCTCGCGCCGACGCTGCTAGAACTGGCGGACGTGCCCCCGCCGGACACGATGCAAGGCCGCTCCCTGCTGCCGCTGCTCAAGGGGAACACCGCTGGCGCGCGCACGTCATTCCTGGCCGAATTTTTCCTGGGGAACGGAACCAACCGTTTTCCGAACTGGCAGGCGATCCGCACGGAGCGCTGGAAATACATCCGCTATACCGACCTACCGGAGATGGACGAACTCTATGATCTCCAAACCGATCGTGGGGAGATGCAAAACCGGATCGATGATCCCAAGTCGGCGACGACTCTCGTCGAGTTGAAGACGGAATTGGAACGGCTCCTGAGAGAAACTCAGAGCCGCTAACACCACCCGCACGCTTCGGGTTAGTAGGTAGGGAGACTCGCAACAATGAAATTTGTGTTGTTTACCGACGACCTTTCTGATCTGAGCATCCGCGAAGCCTGCCGCGCCGCCAAGAAAGCCGGCTTCGACGGGCTGGACCTCACGCTGCGCCCCGGCGGGCATGTCCGGCCGGAGAACGCCCAACAGGGTCTCGCCGCGGCGCACGAAATCGCCGACGAGGAAGGGGTCTCGATCCCGATGGTCACGACGGGGATCACGGCCTCCGACGCTCCGTTTGCGGAAGAGGTCATCGCCGCGGCGCACATGCGAATCAAGACGATCAAACTGGGTTACTGGCGTTATGAGCCGTTCGGCAGCCTCTTGAAGCAGCTCGATGAGGCGCGGCGAAAGCTGGAAGGGATCGTGGCGCTGGCCCGTCGGTATCACATCCGCCCCTGCGTGCATGCGCATTCGGGGCCGATCCTGTCCAACGGTCCGCTGCTCTATCTACTGCTCAAGGATTTTCCGCCCGCCGATGTCGGCGCGTATGTTGATCCGATGCACATGAGCTACGAAGGCGGAGGGTCGGGCTGGGAGATGATGCTGGACCTGCTCGCGCCGTGGGTGGCGCTCGTGGGCGTGAAGAATTACATCCTTTCCGCGACGGCTCGCGACGCCTTCGGCCAGCAACGCTTTCAAATCAAGAAAGCTCCGCTCGCCGATGGCATGGCACCCTTGCCTCAATTTTTCCAGCGGCTCAAGCAGATTGGCTACGACGGCGTCGTGTCGCTGGGCAGCGAATACAAAGGGCCGAACAGTTTTCGCCCGCTCACGACGCCGGAGTTGCTGGAGCAATCCGCCGCAGACCTCCGCTACCTGAAGCAGGTCATTGCCAAGCTTTGAGCCAGAGACAACCAATGACTTTCCGGAGAAGGCCCAACGGCCGTGACGGCACGGCAAGAGATGAAGAACGAATTGGAACGAACGCTCGCGGAGGCCAAGCCATGACATTGATGAGTCCTCGTACTCGAAAATCCGTCGTCGGTTGTCTGATCCTCGCTGCACTCGCCGCGAGTGTTCGACTTTCGCAGTCGTCGAATCCCGGTACGCTCTCCGCCCAGGATCAAGTGCAGACCAAGGCGCAGCTTGCGACACCGGCACAGGCCCTGCTTCAAAACATCGAGGTCACGCCTGAGGGATGCGTCAATTTCTACACGACCGACAAGGGCCAGCGCCGGAGAAGTTTCTCGATCTCGCCGGGCGGGTCATTGATCGCTGGCGGCGTGTCGCGCGCCGGCACTCCGTTCACCGATGAGCCGCCGACAATTGATCCGGTCGAGTACGACAAAGCCGGCGCGAGCGGCGGCAGGAACTGGATTCACGATTTCTACTTCGGCCGGTTTGGAAAGGGTCACGGGCAGCCGCGGCTGTACACGCGAGGAATGTTCCTGTGGGGCCGAGGCGACTCGCCCGACATCCAGTTGGGTAGGACCGGTCCCGACAATTCCGAAAACTATCCGGTTACGCAGTATGGCCCGCCCACGGATACGACGCCGGGCACGAGCCTGGGGAAGATTGTTTTCTTGAACTGGGGCGCGGGCGAGTTCCAGGGCGATCTTGCGAGCATCACGGCTCGAAACGACACCGTGGCCACGAACACAAAAAATCCCGGCAGCCTGGAATTCCACACCGCCGGGCCGACGACGTTCACCGATCCGAAGAAGGAGGCTCGCGCGTGGCGGGACGGGCCGGCCCGGATGGTGATTCGATCCAACGGGTACGTCGGCATCGGGGACGAGCCAAGCGCCGCCGAGCGACTGCACGTTCATGGAAACATCCGAGCCGAAGGCAACGTCGTCGCCAAGGGAGATGTCGTCGCGCAGGGCGCGAAGAAGTTTGCGATCTCGCATCCCACACAGACAGGCAAGACGCTGGTTCACGCCGCCATCGAAGGCCCGGAAGCGGCGGTCTATTACCGAGGCGAAGCGCAACTCACCAACGGACGCGCCGTCGTTTCCCTGCCGGATTATTTTGAATCGCTGACTCGCGAGGAAGGGCGCACCGTGATGCTGACCAACGTCGATGGCTTCGACCGGCTCGCGGTCCAGCGGCAATCCGGGAGTCAGGTCGTGGATGGCAAGTTCATCGTCATCTCGGACAATGCCTCGTCGTCGCAAGCCTTCACTTGGGAAGTGAAGGCCGCGCGGGCAGATCTCGCGACACTCGAAGTCGAGCCGTAAGTTATCCGAACCGTGAGCGAGCGCTTCACGAGACTCCGAATTCATTGTGTTGTGAAACGCTCGCCCTCGCTCACGCTTCGGGTGACATGGCTGACTGCCCTTCGGGAACTCGTTTCCTGCGTGTTCCTAAACAGGAAATCCAACATGACAACTTTATTACGCTGCCTCGCCGATGTCGTGACTGGAACATTTTCCACGTCCCGCGCTTGTCGCCGGAGAGAACCAACCGTCAGCCACGGATCAGAAATCCAAGAATCTGGCGCGGCCCGCAAAACCTTCGCGCGAATCGGGTGTTTCATGGAATAGTCCGCCACCGTACTAAATTCCGGGAATGGTCCGATGTCTGCAGCAACAGCCTCTCACAACGTGCCGAAACCGATCCGTGAGAAGCCGTGCTCGCTGGCACGGCCTGCGGCATGTGTCGAGCTGGATCAGGCAGTCTTCTTCTTGGGTCGGGCGTTCTACTCCTACATCGGAGTTCTGGATCGAATCCTGGTCGAAGCCGGGTTGGACGGGCATGTGCGGCCGGGAATGGGCAACGTGCTTTTCGCGTTGTTCGAGCGCGACGACCAGACGATCTCGGAAGTCGCCGCCCGGTTGCGGTTATCAAAATCCACCATGACCGACATGGTCGCGCGGATTCGCAAATCAGGTTTGATTACCGCGAAACGCGATCCGGCCGACGGACGCGCCATCCGGCTGCGACTGACACCGCTGGCACGTTCCTTGGAACCGCGCTGCCGGAAGGCGGCCCGGCGCATGGACGACATTGCCTGCCGTCGATTCAACGACGAGGAGCGAAACGTCTTGCGGGATCTGCTCGGCAGAATGATCGAGTCGATGTCCGAGGAACTGGAAAGAAGCCGTCGCGATTCCCAAGCCTGAGTCGTTCAGGAGATTGCACCACATTTCCCATGCAAGGATCAGATCATGAACCCTGTGGCATCAACCGCTCGCCGACTCGTGTCCGCGCTGCTCCTGCTCGCGCTGTTTGTGGCTCCGACTCACGCTCAAAAGAAGCCGTGCAAAGGCGGCGAGAAGCCGACGCCCGACCTGGCTGAGGTGAAATACGGGCCGCACGAGCGCAACGTACTCGATCTCTGGAAGGCCAAGTCGGACCAGCCGACGCCGCTGGTCGTGTTCATCCACGGCGGCGGCTTCAAATCAGGCAGCAAGGAAAAGCTCTCCGCAGTTCTGCTCGAAGGCTTGTTGGCGAACGGCATCTCGGTCATGGCGATCAACTACCGGCTCTCGCCCGAGGTGAGCTTCCCGGCGCACTACATGGATTGCGCGCGGGCGATTCAGTTCGCACGCTCGAAGGCGAAGGAGTGGAACCTCGATCCAACTCGGATTGGTTCTACCGGCGGCTCGGCCGGTGCGGGCACGTCGCTCTGGATCGGCTTCCATGACGACATGGCCGACCCGAAGAGCAGCGACCCGGTGCTGCGCCAATCGACGCGGCTCACCTGCATGGACGTGAGCGCCGCACAGTCGAGCTACGACCCGCGCGTCATCAAGGAGTGGATCGGTGAGTCGGCCGCGAAGCATCCGGCGCTCATGGGGTTCTACGGCTTGAAGTCCGACGAACTCGATACGCCCAAGGCTCACAAACTCTACGAGGGTGCCTCGCCAATCAACTCCCTCACCAAGGATGACCCGCCCGTGTATGCCTTCTACGGCGAAGTGGGCGAGGTCGCCGCCGATGCCAAAAGCGGTGCGGGCATTCACCACATCAACTTCGGCCTGCGGCTCAAGGAAAAGATGGACGCGCTCAAGATCGAATGCACCATCAGCAGTCGCAAGGATCGTGTAGATCCGGACAAAGAAATGATCGAATTCTTCGCGAAGCACCTGCGCTGAAATCGTCCCGGTCAAGATCGAAGCGACAATCAAATTTTGAAAGGGGATCACGCAATGATGACTTGGAAACAAATCGGGAAGCGATGGGTGACGGCGTTCGGCGCGCTCGCGCTGCTGTGCGGTTCGTTCGCCTCATTCGGTCAAGAGCAGGCTGAGCGGCCGGTGAAACGGGCGGATCAGGTCAGTCGCGAGCGTGCTCGCGAACTCTTCGAGAAATCCAATCGGGGCGAGAAGCTGACCGCGGACGAACAAACAGAACTCGACCGTGCGCGCCAGCAACGGCGGAAGGGAACGGCCCGCGTCCCAGCGAACAGTGGCGACGCGAAGTCCGCCACGCCGACTGGTGGCAAGACGACTGCCGGACTCGTGCCGCTCACGGAACTGTCCGCGTCCGACAAGTACAAAGGCGAAGACGGCGGCTTGTACGGCGGCGGCAAAAATGAACCGCCGGAGACGCAGCGACTCGCGGCGCAGAAGGAGTTGGCGAAGATCGTGCCGCTCGACGCGAACGGCCAACCGGCGCAGGACGGCAAGATCGTGCTGCTGTCGATTGGCATGTCGAACACTACGCTCGAGTTTTCCGCGTTCCAGAAAGCGGCCAACGCCGACTCCGCGAAGAATCCGCGACTGGTCATTGTGGACGGCGCTCAGGGAGGCCAAGGAGCGGCGGAATGGACCGAAGGCGATGGCGAGAAAACTTGGAACCGAGTCGCCGCTCGCTTGAAGCAAGCCGATGTCGCGCCTACGCAAGTTCAAGTCATTTGGCTCAAGCAGGCGGTCAAGAGGCCGAAGCCCGGCGAGGAACTGCAAAACGCGCGGGCGCTGCAAGCGTATCTCGTCACGATCCTGCACACGGCGAAGACGACCTATCCGAACCTCCGCATCGCCTACCTGTCGAGCCGCAGCTACGGCGGCTTCTCGACCCGGCATGGCGAACCGGAATCCTATGAAACGGCATTGTCCGTGCGCTGGGTCATTCAAGATCAGCTTGCCGGCAAGCCGGCGTTGAACCACGACCCTGCGCGCGGCGACGTGAAAGCACCGCTGCTCTTGTGGGGACCGTATCTCTGGTCCGACGGCAGCACGCCGCGTCAGAGCGACGCCCTGGTCTGGACGCGCGAAGACTTCGTGGCGGACGGCACGCACCCGTCCGATTCGGGACGCCAGAAGGCTGTCGATCTGCTGCTGAAGTTCTTCAAGACCGACCCGCTGGCGAAGGCGTGGTTCCTGAAGCCATGATCGACGACGGACGGCGATGGATGACTTGTCCCATTGGGTGTCCAATTCGCGGAATCACGAACAAAGGTTGACCATGCGTATCATTCCCACTCGTGGCCTGCTCGTCGGATTGCTGTTCGGGCTGGCGACCATCGCGTTTTCCTCCACCAGATCGGCGGAGGAGGATGCGCCGGCTCGACCAAACGTCGTCTTCATCCTCGCGGATGATTGGGGCTGGGGCGATCTCGGTTGTCACGGCAACAAGTTGGTCAACACACCTAACCTCGACCGGCTGGCGCGCGAGGGGACCGACTTCCATCAGTTCAACGTCGGCAGCCCGGTCTGTTCGCCGAGCCGCGTGGCATTCATGACGGGGCGGTTTCCCGCGCGGTTCGGCGTGCATGAGGCGATCGGCGCGCCGGCCAAGAATCGGGAAGTGGGACAAGTCGATTGGCTCGACCCGCAAGCGGTCACGTTGCCGCGCTTGCTCAAGAGCGCGGGCTATGTCACGGGGCATTTCGGCAAATGGCATCTGTGTGCCCGCGTCGCCGACGCGCCGCTGCCCGCGGCCTACGGTGTGGACGAGCACGCGGTCTGGACCGGCCCGCCCAGCGCCAACGCGACCGACCATCGCCAAGTGTTCGACGAGGCGGTGACGTTTCTCCGCCAGCACAAGGACGAGCCGTTTTACCTCAATCTCTGGATCAAGGAGACGCATCTGGTGCACGAACCGAGCGAGGAGTCTTTGAAGGAACACACGCATCTCGACGAGCAACAGCGAGTCTATTCCGCCGTCGTGGCCGACGGCGACAAGGGGATCGGCAAGGTGCTCGCGGCGCTGGACGAACTGGGTTTGAAGGACAACACGCTGGTGATTTTCTCCAGCGACAACGGGCCGGAGAACACCGGCCGCGACAAGGAATCGCGTGGCGAGCTACGCGGTGGACTCTGCGGTTACTACAGCGTCGGTTCGACGGGCGGCGCGCGCGGCCGCAAGCGCAGTCTCTACGAAGGGGGCGTGCGATTACCGTTCCTCGTCCGCTGGCCCGGCCGCGTGCCGGCGGGAAAGATCAACAAGACAACCTCGCTCGCCGCCGTCGATTTGCTGCCGACGCTGTGCGCCGCCGCGAACGTGAAACTGCCGAGCGATTTTTGCCCCGACGGTGAGAACATGCTTCCCACTCTGTTGGGCGAAGCACGTCAGCGCACGATGCCGCTGTTTTGGGACTGGCGCGGCAAAGACACGCCGCGCGACTGCTGGCCGCGCTGGGCCGTGCGCGACGGCGATTGGAAACTTCTCACTGACGGCGAGCAGCGCGTCGAACTTTACCGCTCACCCGACGACTGGGCCGAAGCGACAAACGTGGCCCAGGAGCATCCCGAAGTCGTCGCGAAACTCTCCGCGGGACTCACCAACTGGCAAACGTCACTGCCCAAGCAAGTTCCGCAGGAGTTCATCAGCAAGGCCCGTCGCGGGAAGAAGCTCGACTAAGACGTCGCAGCATCAAGAACCACAGCACGATGCCAGCAGAATGATGATGACTCGACATTTCTTCGCATCGCGCGCGGCACCGGCCCGAATGCCGGAGCAGTTGTCGCTCAGGCCGTGCCTAACAATCCGCCGCAGTGAAACACCTTCAACCTCCCCGGTTCCCGCGAACGATCCGTGGTTCACATCTTCGATTTGATATTTTGGACATGGCTGGCCGTTTCTCTGATCTGGTGTGCCGGGGCGTTCATCGCCCAACACGCCTTCGGGTGGCAACCCTCGCCTTTCTCATCACCACTCCACTCAGTCAACCATGACGGCACCAAATCGCAAATGACCGCAACCCCAAACCATGCGCTGCAGCGAACGGCTCCGTGTGTCACGGTCGCCGCTGTTCTGGCTTGCGCCCGTCTCGTCCGGTCGTGGCTCTGTCCTACGTTTGTTTCTTCTTTCGATGGATGGCACTCCTGACGGAACTCCAGCTTTGATTGACCAAACAGGCACAAAGGACTCAAAGATGACGCGACGACGGGTTCTCATCGTGGCCGTGCTTCTGAGCTTCCTCATCGCTGGAACCGCGACGGCTTGGGGGCCGCACACCGAGATCACGCGCGCGGGAATGTCGGCCTTGGCCAATCGACCGGAGTGGCGGCGGTACTTCGGTGACGAGTGGGACCGGCTGGCCGACTATTCGTGGATTCCCGACTGGCAATCCGATCTGCACTACGGCGTGTACTCGGACGACTTTTTGATTTGTCCCGCGCTGCCACGGCACATCAGCCACATGGTTCCGGAATCGAAGGCGGCGTTCGCTCCGCTGTTCCGAAGATGTCTGCAAGCCTTGCGGACCGAGAACTCCTTCAACGCGGCGCGGTGGGTCGGCAGCCTGCTGCACTACATCGAGGACTCCGGCTCGCCGCCGCACGCGGCCGGCATTGGCGGTGACATGCACTTCAAAATGGAGAACTGGTTGGACGCGAAACGGATCCGGCTGGACGGCTACGAACCACAATTGCTCGGCCGCACCGACGATGAGGCGGTCCGTGGCTTCAAGGCACGCATGGAGGGGCTGATCGTGTTCTCGCGCGAACGAGGATTGCAGCTCAAGCCGATTCTCGAACCGCTCCAGGCGCGACAGGATCAGGAGTTGATTCTGGAGTGTGCCATTGAGGTCTCGCGCACTGTGGCAGATTCGCTGCACACGTTGCTCACGCTCGGACTGTCTGCCGTCGAGCCGCCCGGTTGTGAGTTGCGCGGCCGAGTGCGTATCGGCGATCGCGAGCGACTCGCGCGGACCGGAGCGCGCGTGATGCTCGCGGGGACGAGTTTTTGCTCGGTGACCGATTTGGAAGGTCGCTTCGCGTTTCGCAATCTGCCGAGCGGTCGCTACACGGTCCAAGCCTTGGCCACCGGCGCGGAACTCGGCGAAGTCACCGAACTCGAACTCCGTCGCGACCGACCGGCCGAGTGCTCGATCACTCTGACCCCCGATTCTGTCGGCGACAACATCGTCCGCAATGCCCGCTTCGCGCTGAAATGGTCCTCGCTCGAGACACCCGACTGGTGGCAACGGGACGAAAAGAATCCACGTCGCTGGGCCAGCCTGCCAACCCCGATCCCACACGGGACGCGGTTGCGGCTGACGGTGGAATTCGTGGACAAACCCGTGCCGATTCACATTCGCTGGCGCGGTAATGGCCGCGTCGTCAGCAGCGGCTCGACCACGTTGATCGAGCCTCCGGCAGAAGCAAAAGACTCCTCCCTCCTGATCGCCGATCTCGCCGCCGACCCATCCATCAAGCCTGCCTACGAGCAGTCGATCTTCGCGGAAGTGCTGATCGAAACAGTACAACCGCTCGCCACCGTCTGCCGCCACGTCGCGCTGGTGCCGATCACGGCCGACAAGTAACTCCACCCCCCGAACGGAAAAGGTTCAATGAACCGTTGATTGACCCCGAAGCAGCACCGTTGTCTGATGACGAACTGCTCACGACATCACACTTCACAACAGGAGCTTGAGATGCGACACGTTTTCTTGTGGATGATCGCCACACTGACTGGCTTCAGCACTGCCGCATTGGCCGAGGACGCGGCACAGCCGCACACGCTCAAGTCTCCCGACGGACGATTGCGGGTGACGTTCAAGCTCGGCGAGTTGGGTCGGCCTGCCTTCGACGTGGCGTACCGGGACATCTCGGTCGCTGCCGGAACGCTCGGGCTAGAGTTCGCCGGTTCCGGGCCGCTCCACGAGAACATGAAGGTCGTTGGGACTCAGCGAAAGAGTCACGACGAGACCTATGCGATCCCGGTGGGGAAGGCGTCGTCGGCCCGGGATCATCACCACGAATTGATCGTGTCACTGGAAGAGGCCGCCGCGCCGCGTCGCAGGCTTGATGTCGCGTTCCGGGCGTTCGACGATGGCGTTGCCTTCCGTTACCTGATCCCCGACCAGAAGCCGCTCGCCGAATTCACGATCACCGACGAGCACACGCGGCTTTCGTTCGGAGACGATCCGATGGCGAAAGTCCTGCCGCTCAAGAACTTCACGACGCCCTACGAGTGGTACTACAAGACACTCCGCGTCTCGGAGATCCGGCCGGACCTGCTCCTGGGACTGCCGATGCTGCTCGAACATCCACGGAAGGTCTGGCTCGCCGTGACCGAGGCGCATCTGACCGACTACGCCGGGATGTATCTGTCGGGAGTTGGCGGCGAACCGGGCGTGCTGGTCTCGAAGCTCTCCCCGCTGCCGGGCCGGAAGGACGGCGCGAAAGTCATCGGGAAGGCACCGTTCCAATCTCCGTGGCGCGTGCTGATGGTCGCCGACCATCCGGGCCGCCTGATCGAATCCAACCTCGTGTTCAACCTCAATGACCCGCCGGCGATCAAGGACACGTCGTGGATCAAGCCGGGCAAGACGACGTTCCCCTGGTGGAATCATTACGTCCTCGAAGGGGTCGATTTCAAGCCCGGTGTGAACACCGCCACGATGAAGCACTACATCGACTTCTGCGCCGAGCAGGGCATCCCGTATCACTCGCTCGACGGACTCGACATCGCGTGGTATGGCGGCCCGATCCATCCGAATGGCCCAACCGATATCACCAAGGCCGCTCCCTCGATCGACATGCCCGAACTGCTGCGGTACGCCAAGGAGAAAGGCGTTCGGCTGCGATTGTGGATGCACTGGAAGCCGCTGAAGGCGCAGCTCGACGAGGCATTTCGGACCTACGAAGCGTGGGGCATCGAAGGGGTAATGATCGACTTCATGGATCGCGACGATCAAGAGATGGTCCGCTGGTACCACGAAGTCGCCGAGAAGGCCGCCAAGCATCACCTCACCGTGACTTGGCACGGGGCCTACAAGCCGACCGGAATGGAACGGACTTGGCCGAATGTGCTGTCCTACGAAGCGGCCCTCAACCAGGAGTACAACAAGTGGCAGCCGCCGGGTGTGCGGGGAACTCCGCCGGAACACAATCTCGACATCGCCTTCGTGCGGATGCTGGCCGGCCCGCTGGATTACCATCAAGGCGGCATGAGGAATGTTCTGCCTGAAGACTACCGCTTCCGCGACGTAGCCCCGCCGGTCCAAGGCACACGCGGGCATCAGCTCGCGATGTACGTCGTCTACCAGAACCACCTGTCGATGATGGCCGACTACCCCGCTGCCTACCAAGGTCAGCCGGGGCTGGAGTTCATGGTGCAGGTTCCCACGACCTGGGACGAGACGCGAGTGCTGCACGCCGAGTTGGGGCTGTGCCTGGTGATCGCTCGTCGGAAGGGGGACGCTTGGTATCTCGGCGGGATGACGGCTGCCAAACAGCAGGAGTTGGACTTGCCGCTCGATTTCCTCGGCGACGACTCATTCGAGGCCGATTTATATCTGGACGACTCGGCCACCGGCCCCACCTCTGTCACGCGCCGCAAGCAGACGGTTTCCTCAACTGATATGCTTCGGGTTGTTATGCCCCGAGCGGGCGGCTTCGCAGCACGACTGGTAAAAACCGTGCCGTAACGGAAGTTGCGAAAGAGGGGACAGAGCGACCCACTGTGTGAATGGTTTGTGCCGTCCAGGTCTTCCGAGAGGATGGGTAGCGGCGGTCATCGCCCTGCCGTTTCATCCATTTCCCGGAACGACCCCGGTCGTTTTCGGCATCGTTTTTCGGCCTTCAAGGCGCAAGTGATTTCGCTATTGCAATTAACGACTTCGTCCACGCGCAAACCGAGCCCGAAAAAAGTTCAATAGACGTCCTGTCGCCCCGAGTAACGGCCTTCCGATGCGTCAACCGGATTCAAACTACTGGGCGAATCCGTGCCTGAACGCTACACCTCGCGTTGGCGCGCTCATTTCTGTGCGGGAGCAGCCGGCTCCGCTGGCCAGCGGGCTCCTTGATCGATCCAGCCGCGGAGCAGTGCCAGATCCTCGGTGGAGAACGATGGATACTTGTCGCGGGAGTCCACGGGAGGCATCTCCATCTTCTCGACCAGCCCAGCGGCAAAGCGGATCAAGGGACTGTCGACGCTTGCTCCCGGAATGATGGCGGGCAAATCGCTGTCCCCGCCGCGCAGGAGCGCTGCCCGGGACGTCAGCGAAAAATTCGACTTCGGGTCCTTATCGCCGTGACAACCCACGCATGAGCGGGCCAACAGGGGCCTGATGTCAGCGGCAAAGTCCACAATCCGAGTCGCGGGCGGGACGAGCTGAGCGTCGGACGTCTTTCGGGACGGCGGTGCGGCCGACGCCGGGAGATCCGTGGCCGCAGACAGATTAAGCTGTTCGAGGTCCTGCGGCTTGACTGAAAGCACCAGCGCCATCACCGCCCAGGCCGTCGCCGGCGCCGAAATCCACTGATCGCGGCCGTAGGGAAACTTGCTCTCGAAGTAAGGCTGGAATGGCCAACTGCGAGTCTGCACGTACCAGCTTCCGTCGTCGCACTGCGTGCGCAGCAACATGTCAATTCCCCGCCGGTAGGCAGGATGCGTCGTTGGCAGCCCGCAGGCGATGTGCAGCGCGACGAGCGATTGACCGGTGGCCCAGGCGTCGCTGTCCAGGCCAGGCAGTTGCGCCCAGCCACCATCGTCGCGTTGGCTGGCCAGCAGTCCCCGCATCTCGTCACCCAATTCTGTAGAAGTTTTGCCGGCCCAGCTCAGGCCCAGCGTACGGTAGAACACGTTTTCATGGGTCCGGGGTTCGGCCGATTCAAGCCAGCCGCGCGCTCGACCAATTCGCTCCGCGATTTCTTGCTCGCGTCCCGGCGGAGGATAAAGCTGTAGTGACCGCATCGCCAACGCCGTGGCTTGAAATACGTCACCACCCAGCGGCGGACGAAGCATGCCTGCCACCCAGTGGCCGTCCGGATGCTGCGTGGCGGCCAGATACCAGGAGACAGCGCGCGTCAGCTCATCGGGGCGGTAGCCATGCTCTGCAAACATCCACATTCCGTACCCCAGGAAAGTTGGCGGTACAGGATAGGGCGAGTCGAGCTCATACGATCTGCCCACGCGAGGCATCCAACTAGCAACCTGGCGTTCAAGCGCCCGATCCGTAGACGCTTTACGGAAACGAAAACCGCGGTCTCGTGCCCAGCCAATCGCCACGCCCGGCAGATTCTGGTGATGGCAGGAAACGCAATTGTTCCGCACGTCGAGAAAAGTATCCGAACTGAGTTGTAATAGATCGATGCTTTTCTGCACTGCCTCGGCGATCTGTCGACTCCCATTCCCGGCGTGCAGGTCGACGGTCCGGGTTTGGATCGCGGGCTTGTCGGGCATTTCACCTTGCAGCGCGCCGGACTTCTCCAGCTGATCGATCAACTGGCGATGCCCACGCAACTGAGCCCAGGTAAGAGCGGTCTCGCGGTCTTTGCTGGTAGCACGGAAATCCGCGCCGTGATCCCCCAGCATTTGTACGATTGAAGGGTCGTCCAACTCCGAGTAAGCGGAGAGTACGGAAGTGGGAACTTCTCCCGGGTTGATGCGGTTGTCCAAGTTACTTCCGTGAGCGATCAACTTTCTTGCAATATCGGTGTGGCCGGCCAGGAGCGCGGCGTTCAGTCCATGGCCGCGAGTTCCGTTCGCCTGATTCGGGTCCGCTCCGTGCGCCAACAGTAGCTCGACGATGTCTGGGAATCCGTCACTGGCGGCAATGGCCAACGACGGCCCCGCGGCACCGACGACTTCCGGCAATTGGCCCAAGCTCTTGGCTTTCTCGAGCAGCAGCCGCACGGTCCGCACATCCCCACCACCAGCGGCGAACCGCAACGCGGTGCGGCCCCCCTTGTTGCGGAGGGTGATATCCGCACCTGCCGCCAGCAATTGCTCGACCGCCGCCGAACCCGTGGGCGAGCCGGCCGCTACCATTAACGGGGTGTTGTCCAGCGCGCTGCGAGCATTCGGATCGGCACCACACTGGAGCAACTGGCTAACCTTGTTTGCATCCCACGCGCCCCACAGCAGGGCGGTGATTCCGGCCTCGCTGACCGCGCGCGGATCGGCCCCCGCGTCCAACAGCGCCCTGACCATCTCGGCGCTACCGTGGAGAGACGCCGCCATCAACGGCGTCGTGCCGTCGCTGGCTCGGACATCCGGTGGCGTGCCCGCTCGCAATGCGCCGCTGAGCAACTCCGTGTCGCCACGGCGAATCGCCTGAAATAAGATGTGCTCCTGCTTGCTTTCCTGCGCAAAAACCGTCGTGGCCGACGGCAGCGCTGTACCCAGCCACACGAAACCGAGGCTGACAACGCGACGTACGAACAGCGGAAACATGCAGTTTCTCCGACTGAGGTGACCGCCACCAGTGGAAACTCCCTTGGCACATCGGTCCTGATTTTACTCCCCTGCTCAGTATTGAAGAAGAAACGAAGTTTCGAAATGACCAACAGCATGTGGCTCAATTGCAGTGCATTACCGATCATAGCCCGATGCGTCAGCGAGGGAGTATCCCGAAAACGCCCGCGCTTACACGTCGGCTTGCGGTCTGTTTGCTTGCCAACGGCCAAACAAGACGCGAAAGTTAGGGGCTGGAAAGCCCACTTGCCTCTGGTCCCATCAATGAGACGCACTCTCGAAAGAATCGGGGAGCACTCGCGCTGCCCCTCGTCGCAGTGGACTCAACGGAACGATCGCGCGTCTGAGCGGAGTTTTCAATGGCAACCAATTTGTCCCGTCGCCAGCTTCTGGGCGCCGCAGCGATGGCTGTCGCCGCAGTTCCGGGCAGCACCAACCTTGTAACGGCGAAGCAAGTGCCCGGCCGAGCAGACGTCGCCCCTTCGGTTCCGTAGACCTGTTCGCTTTCCCAACGCGTTCCTAATGCTTGTCGAAACCCCCTGAAATCAGGGGGTTTCTTTTTGCCCACGCTTTGCCAATGCGTTGCTCAAAGTACGCTTTTGCGTATTAGTGGGGGGATAAGTGGGGGGAGCGAATCACGTTTTCCGCCCAACTTCGAGGTGCCAACCAGGGCCTTTGTGCGGCCTTTAACGTCCGCCGAAAACGGCCTTCGACCGGCTTCGCAAATCGTCCGTCGCCGAGCGATTTTTTCTGCATAAAGCGCGGTACAACGAATGTGCAACTCCTTCCAGAATACGAAGTCAGGACATTACCGCAGTGGCGCGATTCTTTCATCCTCTACTGACCCTGATTGCTTCCGCCACTGACCGGGAACTGGCGAAGTACGTCCAATTCCTGAAAGAAGAGAACAAGATCCTCCGCAAGCGGGCCGGCGGCGAGATCCATACTCGCCCGGAAGAACGCCAGCGGCTGATTCAGTTCGGAAAGGCGCTGGGCCGTGCGATCGAGGAGCTGATCACGATCGTGTCACCGGGCACGTTCTACCGCTGGTGCCGGGATGAGCAATTCGGCAAATCAAAGCCAAATCCCAAAGGAGGGCAACGCAAGCCCCGCGAGATTCGGGAGCTGATCATCGAGATCGCGAAAACCACGGGGTTCGGCTACACCCGAATTGTTGGCGAGATGCGCAAAATGGGGATCAAGCAGGTCAGCCGGCAAACGGTGCGGAATATCTTGAAGGAAGCCGGGATCGAACCGGCCCCGGACCGGACGTCCGACAAGTGGAGCAACTTTCTGGAGCGGCATAAGAATACGCTGTGGGCGACGGACTTCTTCTCGGTGAAGTCGATCACGGCGCGCGGCATTCAAGAACTGTATCTGATGGTCTTCCTCTGCATGGAGTCCCGCGAGGTCATCGTGTCGACCTCGACGCAGCGGCCGAACTCGAAATGGGTCGTGCAGCAGACAGAGGCGTTCATCGCGAAGACCGCGGAACGGACCGAGAAGCCATCGATCGTGATGCACGATCGGGACACGAAGTTCACCAAGGAGTTCGTGGCCGCGCTGAAGGCGAAAGGGATTCGGACGAATGCGCTTCCGGTCGCCTCACCGAATCTGAATGGACGCTGCGAGCGTTTCATTCAAAGCATCAAGCGGGAATGCTTGCAGAGATTCATCCTCTTTGGTCAGCGGCACCTGGACCACATCGCGTCGGAGTGGGTGACCTACTACAACACGCGACGCTCGCACATGGTCCGCGGACACTTGCCACCGATTCGCGAGGTTCCTGAAGAGGTGCCGAAGCTGGACCGCAACCAGATCGTCGTGCGGTCCTACGTTGGCGGGCTCGTGAAGTCGTTCGAGCGGAAGGCGGCGTGAATGACTGCCAGGTGCTCTACGTCCCGAACGTATTGAGCATGACGCACTTCCTAGCGGAAATACGCATTTCCGATTTCTAGCTTTTTTAGATTCTCCACCGTTTGGCAACGATTCTGGACACACAGAACACATTCGTCACACCCAGCGTCTTTGGTCATCCGGGCGCGGCCGGGAGAGAATCGCTCGAATCACGTGGCTGCAATTCATCCGCCATCTCCTGCCGAAGTGCGTCCCACGTGACGAACGAGAGATTGAATTCACTGACATTTGCCTGCTTGTTGAGCTCGTACCATTCCGCCCAACGGCGATACGTGTGCTCGTCTGTCGGCATGATGACGGTATAGCCGACATCCCACTTCTCAAGCGGGACCGGGACCGCAAGCCCGCCGAAGGCCGGGGATGTGACGACTGAAAGCGATGGCGGAAGCGCCTCGAGTGGAACGCGCAAGGCGATACTGTCGAGGGCAACTGCGCTTGATTTGGCGTCCCGGATCTGCTGACGCACGGGGTCATACAGAGGTGAGAAAACCGGGGGAAAGCCGACCTTCTTGAAGAGCAGGAGGTACGCCGATTTCAGTGCCGCCGTGAGGGCCTTCCGATTATCCGGAATTACGGCTGGTCCGAAATGCATCTGCATCGGATTGACCACGCCCTGCTGTGCGAGCGCTGCCATTTTCTCCTGAGCCGCCGCTACGCTCGTCGGATCAGACTGCTCGGCGATGATCCGGATATCCATCCGGGGCTTGTCGCCACCTGTTCGCTTGACTTCGATTCCCAGGCTCTGTCCCTCGCATGTCATCCGTGCCCTGACAGGCTCTTCCTGTGTCGCCTTGCAGAACGACTCAAAACGCAACCGCTTGTAGAGGTGCTGGTCGATCATCGAGCCGCCGGTGTTATTGCAAGGCGCGCACGTGAGGACAGTGACAACCTTTCCCAGCTCCCGAGGAATGCAGTGTTCCTCTGTGAGCGCGGGTTGACTTCCGAGAACGGACTTTTTTGTGAATCCACCAGTTCCACAGAGCGGGCAGACGTACTGCCCTTGGAGCTCCGGCTTATATGCGCCAAGCCGCGAAGAGAGCTGACGAAAGAGCTTGATCCTACGGGCTTCGCCGTTCATGGGCATAACTACCACTAACCCTCAGAGGGTTACGCTCCTTCAGATTGTCCGGACCCAGTTCGATCATCATTCTGACGTCACCGCAGGCCCCGTGGAGGCCCCGTGTTCAGCGCGTCGCGGTACTGCCGGAGCGTCAGCCGCATGTACTGCACCGACGCAGGCAGTATGCCCGCAATCGCAAGCCGTTCTGAGACCGACTTGCTCCGAGCAAGTTTTCCGGATTTTGTTCCCCGACCACTCCCCTGCTAGTGTACTTGCCATCGGGTTTCCCAGCGGCAGATCGGTGTACTTCGCGTCGGGTTTCACCTATCGACCGGTGTACCTGCCGTCGGGTTTCTTGCTGGGCGGAAGCCTCGGTTTGTTCCCATTTGTCGCGACATGAAGCTGAAAATCTGGCACTGGGGTGACCGAGCGGTCACCTGCGGCAAAGGTTCTGTTATCAAAGATTCTGTTAAACAAAGAGCATTGCTTCTGAAAAAAGTTCGGTACGACGAGCGGACGACGGGTGGTCATGCTGATTTGCGCTTCATCAGATCGGCCAAGTCGATGGAAGGTCCGCCCGCGGCCCATTCGGGATGGGCGTCTCGGAAACGATGACGGAAGTGCGGCTCGACCATCTGGCGGGCCTTCTCATCGGCGTCGCGAGGATCGCTGCCGGCCGCCTGCAACTTGGTTTTGAGGTCGGTCAGGATGTCGTTGAACGTCTCGCGGGCTTCCGTTTCGAGGTACGTGCGGAACGCGGCGTTCTCTTCGGTGCGGGAGTGGAGCAGGCTGTCCACCGGACGCTGCTCCTGTTCGCGACGCAATTCCTGCACGCGGAGCTGCTGCCACCAATCAGGGGCGGTTCGTGTGCCTTCAGCCGCGTGCTTCACGTTGTCGAGGAAGTAGGCCGCGGCCGACTTCGAGAAGAACTCGTCGCCATGCTTCTCACGGGCGGCCAGTGTGATATCGGCCCACGTCTGCAGCACCGTCCGACTGTAGGTCCGCAGCATCCGGCGGATGGCTGCGTCATCGAAGCCAATCGCCTTCAGCGGATCGACGAGAGGCGAGTCGGCGTCGGACAGAACCTGGCGAGTGGCCTCCGGTCGATCAAAGTACGAACCGCGATGAAAACTGACGACGTACTGACCGACGCCCCGCTTGGTGAAGAGATCACGCGGTGACGTCACGCCCAGCGGCAGGCGGAGAATGCCGGCGTCGATCAACCGTTCTGTGCAACGCACGATGCGTTGCTTCAAATCGCAGACTTCCATCGTCGGCGAGAAGCCCAGCGTTCCCACCGCCAGTTTGCGAAGATCGAAGGACGGAGAGACCTCGTGCCGCCAGAAGATTTTCTGGAGCAGGACGAACAGTCGGCGGCTGGCCGGATCGAGTTGGCGATAGGTGCCCAGATCAAAATGAAAACTGCCTCCTGTCGCTTGGCTGAATTCAAAGAACTGTTGATCCCAGAGGAATCGCCACGTCCGGGACGACTGGGGATCGATGGGCAGGCTGTACTTCAGCAGACCGAAGGCGACATCGCGGTGTTCGCCGCGGATGGGATCGTAGAAGGCCGAGTTTTCATAGATCACGCGCGACAAACGGCGGATGGTCTCGCGGAACAACTGATATTGCTTGCCCCCTTTGCTGGCACCGTCGGAGATGATGCCGAGTTGCCGCAGGCAGAAGTGCGGCGTCGCCTCGAAATCCGCCGTCGGGTCCGGTTGTGAGAAGGTCAGTGCCAGCAGGCCCCACAAGGTGAATTCATCGCTGGCCGAGAGGCCGAACGGACAGAGCACGCGGACTTTGGCCGTCTTCGTGTGCTTATTCTTGTCGGTGTATTCGTAACTCGTCTCGTGCATCAGATTCGGCACGAGCGAACTGGCCGGATCGAGCGGACACAGGGCGTGCTCGACGAGCGAAAGCTGCGCCCGGCCGTGATGATTCCGCCGCGGACGCCTGGCAGAACTGGTGACAGCCGGTGCGGAGTCATTCAAGGACACCGCGGGAGTATACGGCGAAGCACGAATGGTTCCGTCACGGTTCGACTGGCATCGCCGGAAGAAGTGTGGTCTGTCAGATTACTGACCATCTGCTGATTCCTGCTCCCGCAGCAGTCGAGCGGCTCGGTCCAAAGCATCCAGCACGTCCGCGTCCGTGGCTTCACGCTTGCGGAACCGGACTTCCACCGTCGCATTACCGATCACGAAGCGCCGGAAGCTGCCGCGGCGGGCGGGGACGGGCCGGCCCGTCCGTTCGCCGACTTTGTGCGCGACTTCCCGCTCGGTTTCCATCGCCGTGAGTTTCCGTTCCCGGACAGATTCCACAAACCCCGGCTGTTCATTTGGATGGAGCTTGGCAACAGCGACCAGATGCCGTCGCGTCAGTCCACTTTGATCATCAGCCGCGAGTGTCTCGCGGAGCGACGGATCAATTTTCTGCAATGACAGCAATCGCGAGATTTCACTTTCGGGTTTCGAGAGCCGTTGACTCAACTCGCGGGAGCCGATGCCGAGGGCGTCGCGGAGTTCCGCCAATGCGTTTGAGAGTTCCAGCGGCTTGAGGTCGGCCCGCTGCCAGTTCTCGCTGATCTGCTCGACAAGAATCTCCACCCTCGGCAACGACGGCTGGGACGACGGCATGTCCTCGACGAGACAGGGGATCGCGGTGAGACCCGCGGCTTTGGAAGCCCGGTACCGGCGCTCGCCGGCGATGATCTGATAGATCTCGGCTTCGGCTTTGTACCACACGCGGATCGGTTGCCGAACTCCGCGCTCTTGGATCGAGGCCGTAAGATTCAACAACTCCTGTTCGTCAAACTCCCGCCGCGGCTGGTCGGGGTCGGCTTGGATACGGTCCAGGTCGATCAGGAAGGCCCCTCGGAGGCGTTGCCGTCCCTCCTGGGCGGGATCGACCGCCGAGACGCTCTCAAGCGGCAGCGACGCCGGCGTGGCGAAGGTTCTGGCGGCGGCGTCCAGTGCCGCCTCCGCGGAATTGCGCCGCGCGCCGGAAGACTTCGTCGACAAACTGCCGGGCAATTCGAGCGGCAGAACTGGCCGGGGCGTGCTGGGTGATGGGGATGGCATCGGTGACGGAGCGCTCGAAGGCTGCCAGATCAGGGAGCACTACGTCAAATGTGTCGGCCCCGAAATGCTGCTTCAGCTGTTTCAGATAGCACTGTTGATAGGACCGGCGCTGCTTGAATCGGGAAACCAGATATCCCAGCAGTTGCAGCCGCTTATTGTGGCATTCGCGGACATGTCGGATAGCCGCAGCGACCTGCACGATGCCCTGAGCGCCCCAGTCGGCCGCCTCCAGCGGCACGATCACCGCATCGCTAGCACACAGCGCGGCGAACGAGACCAACGACAGCCGGGGTGGGCAGTCGAAGACGATCACGTCATACAGCGGACGCAGCGCGTTGACCGGATCGACGAACGCGAGTTGCAGATCGCTCTTCTCCCACGCCTGCGCGTCGGACAAATCGAAGCGGGCCAGAAGGGGATTGCTGGGGATGATGTCGATGTGGGGATAGATCGTGCGGCGGATGAGATCGCGCACATCGGCATCGGCGGACGGATCGAGCAGCCGTTCGACACCGGAGGCCGCGCCGCGATCGCGGGCAAAGGAGTTACTGAGATTGCCTTGCGTATCGGTATCGATACACAGGCAGCGGAGTCCCCGCTCTTCACAGACCGAAGACAAGAGCCAGGTGGCGTGCGTCTTGCCGACGCCGCCCTTGAGGTTCAGGACGGTGACGACGAGAGCCTGTCGTGACGACGCGGAGGACACAGAGGCAGCGTACCACGGCTCAAAGCGGTTACGCCAATTCCAGGCGATCAAAGGCACGTCTCGTGTGACTTGCTCGGAGCAAGTTCGGCCATTTGTGGCATGGTGTGGACGAATAATCGAAAAATGGGCGAGCGGAAACTGTCGCGACGCATTCGCGGATTCCCAAAATTCGCTATTCGGCGTGCGTCTTTCCCACTCTCGCCATAAGATTGAGGAAATCCGCAATCAAGGGAGTTGCGTTGGCCAATCTTCTTGGACGAATCCACAGACTCGGGGACAACTGATGAACGCGACGCCGGAAGTAAAGACCGTCGGAGATCTTCTGGATCTCAAGAAGGCAAACATGCTGTACCCAAACCCCGAATATCAGCGCGGCGCTGTCTGGACACCAGCCCAAAAGAAGCGCTTGGTCGATTCGGTCCTGCGCGGTTATCCAATCCCGCTGATTTACCTGCACCATACCAAGCGCACAGCGGCAGGGATTACGAATGAAAACTTCGAAGTGATCGACGGACAACAGCGCATCACGGCGCTGCACGAGTATCACGAGGGGGGATTCAAGCTGTTCGATCCGAGCGCAGACGAGGAGGAGGCCCGTTTCCCCAGCTTCATCAAAGACACACCTTGTCCATGGGGCAGAAAGAACTTCGAGGACCTCGACGCGGACCTGAAAGACCGCTTCCTGCGCACGCCTCTATCAGTCGTAATGGTCGAGACGGAAGTCGTCAATGAGGCTCGCGACCTCTTCATCCGCTTGCAATCGGGGATGCCACTCAACTCTCAGGAGAAACGTGACGCATGGCCGGGCCAATTCACGGAATACGTTCTCAAGATTGGCGGTAAACCGCAGTTGGCGAAATATCCAGGCCACGACTTCTTTAATCGAGTCCTCAAGGCCAAGGAAAAGAATCGTGGCGAATACCGTCAGTTGGCAGCCCAGATGGTCATGTTGTTCCTGACACGTCGTGAGACGCGCGGCGAGCGGCTTTGCACGATCAACCGCGAAGCGATCGACACCTTCTATTACAAGCATCTTACCTTCGACGGGAGCGCTTCGGACGCGAAGCGGATCAATGACGTCCTATCGTTGTTGGTGCAACTCCTGGGTGACGGAAAGCGCAAAAAAGTTCAAGGACACGAGGCAATTCACCTGCTTCTACTCGTTGATACGTTGCTCGACGAGTACACGCGGTCGTGGATCAGCTCCTTTGCCGCTGCATTCGATCAATTCCGTGCCCATCTGGCGCGCGATACGAAGGACCGGCTCCACCGCCAGGGAGAGTATTGGGCTCACTACGGCCAGTTCGCTCGCACCAATTCCGATCGCGCCGAGGTGATTCAGCGGCGTCATCAGTTCTTCGTTGAGAAGATGCATCACGCGATCAAGCCGGCGTTGAAAGATCCGACACGTGCTTTTGGCGAACTGGAGCGCGAGATCATTTATGCCCGCGATCGAAAACAATGCCAGGTGTGCTCAGCCGAGGTGCTGTGGGCAGATGCCGAAATCCATCACGTCGAAGAGCATTCGAAGGGAGGACGAACACTACTTCCGAACGGGGCTCTCGTGCATCGACACTGTCATCCGAAAGGTCCTGCACAAACTGCGGACTTCGCTATGAAGTGGAATGCCAAGTCCGACGCCAATACAAACTCGCTGACTTGAAGACGCCACACTGCCGCCGAGGGGTCGCCGCCACCGGCGCTCGGGCGGCGGTCGATGGGCGGTCGGAGACCGCTCCCAAGAACCGCTCGGGAGAGCGAAAGAGAGGTCCACACTATGAGGGAGACCACGTCGCGGCCTTCGCCGCGACCCCCAGCCCAGACGACACGCACGCCACTCGCTCCCTCGCGGACGTATTGCGGCGTTGCGCTGGGGGTCGCGACCGCCTTAGGGGCGGCCCGCGACGTTGCTCCGCACCACGCGCCCTGCGGCGGCACGACCGCGAAGCGGAAGACCTCTCCACTCGAAACAATCTAGTTCAGTGTCACTCTTCATCAAAATCCGTCGCGTGTTCGCTCAAGTACGGGTACTTAGCGATTATCTGGCGCCCCTTGGCTAAATCAATTGCGGCTTCTTGCGCTCGACCCAGTCGGCCGAAATTCAGAGCACGCGTCTTCAATGCCATCAGCAGCGTGCCACGCGGAGGCTCTCTAATCACCTCCACATCGATGATTTGTGTGAACTCGGCGATAGCGTCGGCCGGTTTCCCATTTCTACTAAGAGCAACACCGTACTTGTGCCGAGTTACAACGTTTTCAGGCTCATACGTCAGTGCCTTTGCCAAGCAGTCCACCACCTTCTGGCGGTTTCTAACGACATCATATGCCCGCGCCAACACGGTATAACATAAATGTCCCGTGAGCTTAGTGCATCGCTCACACGCACGCTCCGCATACTCTGAAGCGACCCCAGTCCTATTCCGAGCAAGTTCATAACTCGCACACATTGCGAGCACATAGGCGCTGTCTGGCGCAGTTTCACGGGCTTCCTTGAAGAGATCCTCCGCCATCATGGTGTTCCCGCTAAAAAGCTCAGCTTGACCCCGCGAACACAGAATGGCTGCACGTTTCCCCGAATCCGAAGTAATGCCGAATCTCTCGAACGTCGATGCAAATCGTCGAACCTCCGCATCCTGCAGCTTCATCTGTTGATCATATGCATTGACGCGCTGTTGGCATTCCCTTTCGAAGACTCCGAACTCAGATGCTTCGTTTCGTGCAAACGATTGTGTGATGGGGAGCGCAACATAAACGGTTTTTCCATCAACCTGCCGCCTAACGCCACTTACCAGCGTCACGTCGGACAATTCGTCCAATGCACGGACAATACGCTCGGTATCCCAGTGCGACGCAATACACAAGCCTTGGAGTGTCGGCGGCTGTTCAAAAACCGTTTGCGCAACCATAACTGATCGAGCGTCACTGGAGATTCGTTGCCAAATGTTACGAAAGCTGAATTCGAGGACGGGTGATCCGTCCGAACGCACATTGGCGAGAATCTGATTCGCCGGAATACCGAGCTTTAGTTGCCCCAGGACCCACTGGACTGCAAGCGGCAAGCCCCCCGTTGCAGTCCGTAGCTGTTCCATGAATTCCATTGAATCCGAAATCGTCACTCCCATTTCCAGTGCCTTCGCAAGGGCGAACTCGCGCAATTCCATCAAGCTGAATTCCTGCACAGAAATCGGAAGCTCCCACCCGCCGGTTCGCATACGGCTCGTCAGTAGGACTTTGCAACGGTTAGATGGAGGAAGCTTTTGGACGAACTCCAGAATCCGACCATCTTGAATCGTTTCCATGTTGTCGAGCACGAGTAGTGTATGCCAAGCGCTCAAGAATTCGGTCGCGACTCGCATTTTAATGTCGGCGTTCTCAACTCTCAAACGCACCGGGGCGTTGAACTGATCTTCGCGAAAGCCACCGCTGGGGTTCCAATGGTTGTTGCCACAAGCCTTGGAACGGAGTCCCAGCGATGGCAACTCAGC
>Ga0163151_10001627_pt1 | contig 37235 bp, 32 predicted proteins | sample OliLakLV19MP5IB2_FD_145596 | JGI IMG/M metagenome (GOLD analysis project Ga0163151, IMG submission 145596) | Freshwater microbial mat bacterial communities from Lake Vanda, McMurdo Dry Valleys, Antarctica - Oligotrophic Lake LV.19.MP5.IB-2 | ecosystem: Environmental > Aquatic > Freshwater >... | reverse complement strand
GAGGGGGCGGAGGAGGGGGCGGAGGATAGAGTTCCGTGAACTTCTTCTCGAAGCTCTCGCCTAGCGAATCGGTGAAAAGGGCGTCGGCTTTCTGCGGATCGGTGGTAACGGTGTACACGCCGCTTTTGATGAGTTCGCTGGCGAGAAACTGGTCTAGCCCGCTGCCCATTCTTAGGATGTAGACCGATTTTACGTCCCGCGCCGCCGGGTCCATGCCGAGGAGCGCCGTCACGGCGATCGCTGAAAGAAGGATTGCTTTTCTCACTCCTTCATCATAGCCGTCCCGGCTCGGTTAACTTCTGTCAAAAGCGAACACCGCCGCGTCCGCATTCTTCTTCCCCTCAAACAGATCGGCCAGAATCCGGCATGCCATCTGGCTAAACGTAATCCCGTTTCCCCCGTAACCCAGTGCAAAATAGCCCCCAGGAAACTTATCGTAGACCCCTATATACGCCAAGCCGTCCTTTGTATGCCCGAACGCTCCCGCCCAGGAAAACGCCACTTCAAAATCCACCGCTCCCGGCACCAGCTTCCGAAAATCCCGCACAAGCGTCCTGGTCTTCGCTTCTACCCGCGCGTCCCGAAGTTCCGCATCCTGCATATCGTCGTCAACCCCGCCAACTAGAATTCTCATCTCATCCGTCGTGCGCGCATACAGATACCCTGCGCCGCTCTCCCACAAAAGCGTTCGATTCTTCCACCAACTCATGTCATGAACCGGCTCACTGACAAACGCGTACGTGCTGCTTATCTGCACGATGTCCTTCGGCAGAAATTCTTGCGTCTCGTAACCCGTCGCGAAGAATACCCGGCGCGCGCGAATCTGAAAGCCTGTCGCGGAATAAGCGCGAACGCCTCGCTTTTCCTGCGAGTATCGCTTGAGTTCCGCCCGATCGTAAATCCGCGCGCCTTTCGCTTTCGCCCGCAACAGCAGCCGATGCGTCAGACGATAGGGGTCCACTTCCGCCGCGTCCGCGGATCGAATCGCTCCCGGCCGCGAAATTCCGTACTCCGACTTCAGATCGCTCGAATCCAGCCATTCCACGCGCAGCCCCGCCTCCGCCCGCGCTTTAAATTCGCGCAGTAAGCCGGCGGTTTGGGCTTGATTCCGCGCCAGCATCAGGCTCGGGCGCCGCGCGAAACCGCTATCCTTGCCAGCCACTTTCTCCAGCCGGTCAATCGCTTCCACACCCAGCAAATAGGCGCGCTCGGCATGAGGTGTTCCCACCACGCGCTTCAATTTTTCCAGCGGAGTGTCAATCTCATATTGCAGCAGGCCCGTCGAGGCGCTGGTGCTTCCAAAAGCCGCGTGGCGCCGGTCGACCAGGATGGTGTCGATGCCTCGCGAGCTCAACTCATTAGCCAGCAATGCCCCGCTAATCCCCCCGCCCACCACCAGCGCATCGCAACTCGAATCGCGCTCCAACCCCGGATAGACCGCCGTTAATCCATTTCGGATCAGCCAGAAGGGCAGGTCGGAGCGTAAATTCATTTGGACTCCCCTTACACATACAGCCGAACCACCCGTGAACTTATCCCGCAAAGTACCGAATAAGATATCGTTCCCGCCAGCTTCGCGATCTGCTGCGCGTCAATTGACTCAGATCCGTCAACGCCCAGCAGAGTTACGGAATCCCCCGGCGCGACGGTGAGCCCGGAGACATCCACGGTCGTCAAATCCATCGACACGGCCCCCAAAACCGGCACGGCCTTCCCCTGCAAAAGTACCTGGCCCTTGTTCGATAACCGGTGCGGATATCCATCCGCATAACCCACGCCCAAAACCGCAATCCGCGTCTCCCGCGAGGTCGTGTAGATCCCTCCATATCCAATCGCCGCCCCCCCCGGCACGTCCTTCACTTCCAAAACCGTCGCCTTCCAAGTCAACGCCGGACGCACCTCCACAGCACAAGCTGAACTAGCTCCTTTCGCTGGCGAGACATATCCATAAATCGCGTGGCCCGGCCGCACCAAATTCCCCCAAGCCTCTGTCCGGCCATACGCCACCGGCACCGTGCTCGACAAATGCACCAGCGCCGGATCCACGCCCCCTTCCTTTAATTTGTTCAAGACTCCGGTGAAAACGGCAATCTGTTCATCCGTCTGCGAGGTCGTATAGTTCGGCGCCGACGCAAAGTGCGACATTAATCCTTCCAGCCGCGCCGCCCGCGTTTCGCCCAAAACATCCAAAATCTCCCCCGCCGAAGCGCGCGTTCCCAGCCGCCCCATTCCCGAATCGATCTTCAAGTGAAACGCCGCGCTTTTCCCGGCCAGAACCGCCAGTCGCTCATAGTCCCGAATTCCCTCCAGCGAATGAATCGCCGGGGTTAAGTCATAGTCCAGAAACAGCGGCCGGTTCGCTGGCAGAAAATCCGCCATCACTAATATCCGGCTGGTAATTCCGGATTCCCGCAACGCAATCCCCTCATGGACGTTCGACACCGCCAACCACCGCGCTCCCGCCTCTTCCAAGACCCGCGATACCTCCACGGCGCCATGCCGGTAAGCGTCGGCTTTAACCACGGGCATCACCGTCACGCCAGCCCCCGCCACCTTCCGGATCGCCCGGAAATTGGCCTCAATCTGGCTTAACGATACCTCTAACCACGAACGATACATATTCTCTCGATTATCGCGCTATCGTGGTCTCAAGCAGCCCATGTCCAAAGCCATATTCACCCTTGTCCTCCTTCCTGCGCTCGCCTTTAGTTGGGGCAAAACCGGCCACCGCGTCGTCGGCCAGATCGCCGAAAACCATCTCACGCCGAAAGCCGCCGCCGCCATTCGCGGACTGCTGGGTCCGGAGAGTCTCGCCGAAATCGCCAACTGGGCCGACGAAATCCGCTCCGAACCCGCCATCTGGAAGAAAGCCGACCCCTGGCACTACGTCAACATTCCCGATGGCCAGACCTATGACGCCATGGACAAGAACCCCGCGGGCGATATCATCGTCGCCCTCAAACGATTCGAAGCCACGCTCCGCAACCCCAACGCCCCCAAAGAGGAGCGAATTCAAGCGCTGAAATTCATGGTGCACCTGATCGGAGATCTCCACCAGCCATTGCACGCCGGCAAGCGCGAAGACCTCGGCGGCAACCGGGTCACAGTCCACTGGTTCCGCAACGCCGAATCGACCAATCTTCACACCGTCTGGGACGACCTCATCATCGAACAGGAAAAACTCAGCTTTACCGAATGGACGCGCTTTCTCGACCATCCCTCCCCGGCTGAACGCAAGGAATGGCAATCCACGTCGTTTAACGCCTGGATGGAAGAGTCCTACAAACTGCGCGGCCGCTGCTACGACTTCAAACCCGAACTGCCCTTGAGTTACGACTATGTTTACAAGAGCCTGCCCATCGTCAAGCAGCGCCTGCTGCAAGCCGGCGTGCGCTTGGCCGGAACCCTAAATGGGATCTTTTTGTAGGGTATAGTTTAGACATGGAACGCTCCAAGGCCGACAGTTTCACCGCCTTTCTTCAGGAACGGCAGCGGCTGAAATCCGTTAGCCAGAAGCCCCGGCAGGGTGCCTCACCCTTGACGATTCTGGGGATCCTGGCCGACGTTTCTGGTCACCAAATGCCTGTCCAGGAGGTCCAGGCCGCGAGCGGGATGTCGTTCGGCGAGTTCGCCACCGCGCTCAATGGATTGCGTGACTCCGGGTACTTGGCCTTAAGCGGCCCTCCCGGCGGCGAATCGGCGGTTCTTACTGCGCTCGGCGTCGATGTGGCCGGACTCACACGGCCAAGGTAACGCCGTTGAATTTCTTCTTACTGGACTACTTGGCGGCCGCCTTTTTGGGCGGCTTGGTGGGCGCAGGCGAACTCTCTTCCCGCTATCGCGACGCTCCCGGCCGCGCCCTCTACACCCAGCCCGCGCGGGCCAGTTGGAACCGTTCTCGGAGGGGCATCGGCGGGACAGTGATCCGCTGCGGCAGCTCGGCCAGCCAAGCGCGCTCGTCTCGCCGGGAGGTCAGCAGGAACTTGGCCTTAGTGTCGCGGGCGTCTCGCAGGAACGCGACGAGCTCTCGCTGTTCGTCGCCGGTCCAGGCGGAAGGCGTGCCGAAAGGGAACCCTGCGACAGGCTCAATGTTGTCCCAGATCCATAGAACAGGGACCTGCCGCAGCACGTCGAGCGCGACGGCCCGGCGTCCTGCCTCCGAAAGAGCCAGCCACTGTACGCCCGTCTGCTCTAGCATCCCGCCAAATGCCTGGCCAACCTGATCAAGCACGCGAGAAAGTGGCCGATACTGCTCGAAAGAAGTAAACAACACCGAACCGGTCACGCCGCCGGTGAGCTTGTACCAACGGGCGAACTCGGCGGCGGTAGTGGTTTTGCCGCTGCCGGCATAAGCGTGGAGCAGCACAATAGATTGGCCATCAAAAGCGCGGTCCAGCGCCAACAGCGTCTCATCACGACCGAAGAAGCCCGCGTCGGGCCGCGAAGGCAGCCCCGCCAATTGACTGCTATCCGCGTTACCCAAGGTGATGCGTAAACGCACTTCTAAAGTTCGACGGCATGGCTCCGCCAATTGACTGCTATCCGCGTTACCCAAGGTGATAACAAGCGGCGTGGGCTTCGGCCGCTTTGGAAACAACGCGACGGGCGCGGCTTCGAAGGCCACGGGTACCTGCCAGTCCTGCAAAGCCCGAGGTTCGTAAGCAATAGTGCGCATCGGATCGTCCGCGAGTTGCTTCCGTGCGAAGGAAACCACCTCTCCCAGCGACTGCCCTTGCGCCAGCGGACAGTAGAGATCGGCCATGAATTTTGCGGCGGTCTCGACGTACACGTTGTACCGCATGGCCACCACGCCGGCAACGCCCGCGTCCACCACTTCCTGGGCCAATGAACCAAGCGCCCGCACTCTGAGTGAAGCGCGGTGGCCGCGCCGTCTGGGTACTCGCCCGCACAAACACTTGCGCCTCCAAGGCCAACGGGCGATCGGTCTTCGGATCGCGAAGCAGTTCCCACGGAAGCGTGGTTGCTTCCCGCACGCCTGCCACAATCTCCACGCGAGTGTCGTTCAAACTGCCGCGGAGCGTTGCCCACAGGTCCCGCGGCCCAGCGTTCGACTGAAAGATAGCGTCGAAAAGCTCCACACCAATCGCCCTCATCCGCCGCTCAATCCGAGCCGCAATCGCCGGGTTCGGATCGAACGGGTAATCGAGGAAATCTTCCAAGTACCATCGCACATCCTCCCGGCCCCGAGGCGCCAACGCAAACGAGAACGTAGAAACCGCCGTCTGGCGAGCCCGTCCCCCGCCTTCCAACGCTATCTCAATGCGGTACCGATCCGGCCCTTCCGAAGACTGTGTCAGGCGCAGGATAAGCACGAGTACATCTTATCCCACCAACCGCGCGAACAATGCTTCATACTCAGTCGTAACAGCGTCCCAGCTATATCGCTCCTGTACTCGCGCCATTGCCGCCGCCTGCAACCGCTCCCGCTCCGCTGGATCCAATAACAAAGCCTGCCGAATAACATCCGCCAAATTCGAAACCGTAAACGCCAACCCGCACTCTCCAGCCACTTCCCGGTTCTCCACCGTGCCCAAATACAGAACCAGTGCCCCCCGTCCCATCGCCTCAATTAACGCCGGATGAGTACCTCCAACTTCGGTGGCATGAATGTACGCAAAACAGTGCGATCCCAGTTCCTTATAACCCTGCCCAAACACATATCCCGGCATCACGATCCGCGCATCCGCCGTATCCCGAACCCGTGCAATATACTCCGGCGCATACGGCGCATCCCCAATTAGCGCCAGCCGCATATCCGTGTCAACCCGCTCAAATGCCTCCCGCACTAACAACGCATTGTTCTCCGGCTCCCACCGCGAGACATACAGGAAGTATCGCAACGGCTCCAATCCTAAGCGCCCCAACGTAGCAAAACCAACTAACTTCCCCTGCTCCGCTCCGTAAGATATGAAAGTCGTCTCACAGCGATACCGCTCTTTGTAATAAGCCCGTATAGCCACTGCGTCCGAAACGGCATGAGTCGGACAAAACGTCGACAGCCGCTCAGAAAGTAAATACCAGGCCTTCGCCAACCGATTCCACTTCTTCCGGTTCCGCTCCAACCCATCTACATTCAACGCCACCGGTGTCCCGAAAACGCGCGGCAGCCAGCAGAAAATCGCGTTCGCCGCATTACAGCAGAGAATAACATCGAACCCCTGCGTCACCGCATGAAGTGTCGACAACGCCGTATGCGCCAATGTGTCGAGATACTTATGCCGGATCGTAGGCAAAAAGACCAATTTCACGCCCAAATATGCCGGCGATGAATGCCGCTCCCGGCAGTAAATAGTTACGGCATGGCCACGGGCCGCTAACCGTTTGCCTAGCTCCTCCGCGAACGTCTCAAAACCACCGTAACGGGCCGGAATTCCGCGCGTGCCCAGAATGGCAATGCGCATGGACACCTAGCCGCGCGCGGCCTTCAGCCTTGCCAGCACTCGCGGCGATGGCTTCGGCGCCGGACGGCTCACCGGCTGCGCTTGGAACCACGACGCCATGTATTCATCCGTCGCTTTCCGCCGCCGCATAATCTCCGCGCGCTTCTCCCGCACACTGCTCCACGAACAAGCGACTTTCCAGAAGGCCTTCAACGAACTATGCTCCCGCAGAATACAAGCCCCGATCACCACCAGGTCCCGTACCGTTATCGAAAACCAGTTGCGCCGGTATAAGTCCCAGGTCATGTTCTTGATTCGCATCAGAAACCGGTTCTTCACCGAGTGCATATTGATCTCGGCCGGCAACGCCCGTCGATTTCCGGGCAGAACGCTCCGCACGTGATAGGCCCGCGCGTAAGGCGTATATAGACAGCGCCAACCCAGCAGTTGATGCCGCCATGCCACATCGGCGTCTTCACGGTAAACAAAAAAGTCGTGGTCGAAGAACTCCCCCTTCACCGCGACATCCTCTATCATTTCCCGCCGGTATAAAGCCGCGGCCGCCGTCGCGCCAAATACGTACTCAAAATTGGAATACTCGCCGCCATCCGGCGACTGGCTGCCCCGGTCCAAATGCCGCAACATTGGCGTGAAATACATGCCCGTCGAATCGATCACGGCCTTCTCCGGTAACTCAAATGTCGATTTGATTGTCAACAACTTGCCGCACACCGAGCCAATCCGCGGGTGTAATTGCCCCGCATCCACCAACTGTTTGACGAACCCCGGCAGCAGCAGCACGTCCGGATTCAGCGTCAACACCCAGTCACCCCGCGACATGGCTATCGCCTGGTTCTGCGCGGCGGAGAAACCCACGTTTTCTTCGTTATAGACGATGCGGCAGCGCCCGTCGAACTGTTCCAGAATATCGACCGTGCCATCGGTCGACGCATTGTCGATCACGATCAATTCCAGGTCTGAGTACTTTTGCGCCAGCACCGATTCAAGGCATTTTTTGATGAATCGCCCGCTGTTGTAGGTCACCAATGTGACGGAGACAAATTCGAGTTGGGACATGAATAAAGGGGTAAGATTTAACACGGTCAGGAATTATCCTTTACGATTTACCTGCTTTGTCGTGTTCTCCGGGGACCCCGTAATCCGTCGAAGGGCCCGCGCGGAGGCACTGCCGTGCCATTCTCCAGATGAATTTAATAGTTGAGATTTGAGACCAAAACCGCTCCCCTTTGCTACCGATGAGTATCCGGGGAACGATTGCTACAGCTACAACAACTGCCACGATTCCGCGGGACGGGGGACGGAAATGCTTCGCGGCGTACCTAAGCAGACTACCATACCAGAACCGCTGGCGGCATCCAACGCTAATGTTTTGAACAGAATGGCCACCATGATGAAGTACCCGAACCGAAGGATTGAACCAGATTGTGCCGCCTGAAGCTAGCAGGCGTTGGCAGAAGTCGACGTCCTCATACCAGACTGGATAAAACCCCTCATCGAACCCGTCCAAACGTTCCCAGTCAGCCCGGCGAAACAAGAAACAAGCGCCCGCCGGTTGCTCAACCACCTGCGGTTGCAGCGGATCGAGGTCCAGGCAGCGGTACCACCGGTTGACCGGATTCACCGGCCAGATTCGATTTATCCCTAGCACTTCGAATGCCAATGCCGCCGGTGTCGGTAAACGGCGGAAACTAAACCCTTTCTGCGGATTTCCCGCCTCGTCCACCAACAAACCGGTGATCGCATTGTGTCGTTTTTCAACCAGCGTTTCCAGCAATGGTCCGATCGAGTCGATTAACTCAGCATCTGGATTTAACAGTAGTAGATATTGGGCATCCGATTCCCGCACCGCGAGATTCACGCCACCCGCAAACCCCAAATTATTGTCGTTCGCCAAGACCCTCACCTTTGCATTCACCGGAATTGTCGCCAACGTGCAATCTGTCGACCCGTTATCGACCACCAACACGTTGAGGTTTTGACGCAAGCACGATTCCACCGCCCGGCCAATGTAACGCGCTGAATTATAGGTGACCAAGACGGCCAGCAAGTCTTCCATTAGCTGACCCTGCCCGCCAACCGGAAATACCACTGCCACAGCCGATCCGGCCCGCTAGCGGCCTGCAACTCATACAGCAAATTCTCCGATTCTTGTAGTACTGACGCCAGTTGCGCCGGGCGCGGCTTCGGCTGGATCGTCTCCGGCGGTACATGCGGCCACCGCCCATGACGCAAACAGTGCGCCATTAACAGCGACCGGGCTATCCGGTACTCCGCCCCATACTCCGGCAGCAAATATTGGTACGCCAACCGCCGATGGTTCCGCAGAATCTGCCGCGTCGAGTAAGCACTCCACGCACCGGCGGTCGCGCTGCCCGCGTGAACGCCAGTCGCGGATGGCTCAAAGTAACCTCTTTTGTTGAGCATAGCCGCCCGCAAGCTCCACTCCACATCCTCGTAATAGGAGTGATAGGACTCGTCCAGTTCGATTGCTTCCCGCTTTCCCAGCACCGCCGTAAACGAGGTCAACGCAATTCGCCGCCCTTGTGACCAAAGGGGCCCATCCGCCCGGCCCGCGCCTGCCCGCCATGCCAACCCGCCCCGGCTCAGCAAGTCGAAAGTCCCGTCGATCAATCCATCGGGCCGGTAAAGTTTACCGCAAGCGAAATCAACCTGCTGTGTCGAAATGACAGGCTCCAGCCGTTCGAGCCAATCCTCCGACAGCGTCACATCATTATTAACGATGGCCACGAGGCCGGTCTGTGCCGCCCGCAGCCCGGTGTTCACCGCCGACGCGAAGCCTAGGTTCGAATCGTGCCGCACTACGCGAGCGTCCGCCATCGGTACGAATGGCGTGGCCGACCCGTCATCGACGACGATGATCTCCGCTGGCGGAGAAGACTGCCCCCGCAGCCGGCCAACGGCCCGGCGAGTCTCCAACTCGCGACCAAAAGCCGGGATGATCGCCGTCACCTGCGCCATCGCTCCTACTTCCGCCGCGCCGAGAACCGTTTTCTGACAAGAAAATACAGGTTAAAAAAACCGTCCCGCCACGGATTCAGCTTGATTTCTCCAAGCCTGGAGGTATACAGGATGGACAACTCGGAAAAACGAACGGTCGAACTACGGAGCGCTTCAATCTTGATCTCCTCGCTGAACGCCATCCCATCGCTCTCCAGATTGAACCCGTCCAGGATCGACCGCCGGAAGACCCACATGCCCGATTGGGAGTCCCGCACCCAGCGGAAGTACAGCAAACTCATCGCCAGCGACAGCACGAAATTGCCGAATTTGTGCTTAAAACTCATTGCCTCACGGTCCCTCACGGGAAACCGCGAAGCATTCAAGAAATCGACCTGTAGATGCAGAAAGGCCTCCAATAAATACGAGATCGCATCCGGCGGATAGCTATGGTCCCCGTCCAAAGTGACGATTAGATCCCCGGTAGCCTCCGAAAACCCGCGTTTATAAGCCCGGCCATAACCCCGGACATTTTCCCGGATAACATTCGCTCCAAACGACTTAGCGACGTCGGCAGTGCGATCCGTCGAGCCGTTGTCCACCACAATCACATCGTCGACAAACGCCGGCATCAGCCGAAGAACCTTTTCAATCCCCTGTTCTTCATTCAGGCAGGGAATGATCACCGTAATGCGGAGATCTTTGTACAAGAAGCCATTGTATCTAGTCGGGGCGGACGGCGGTAGCGTAGTCCGTAGGCGGGATCCAGCCGGGGTGGGGACGAGTGGAGGAGAGAATGTCCCCGTCCGGGTGGAGAGTCAGCCACTGGTCCAGCGCGGCGCTCAATTCCCGCGCCTTGGCTGGATTGGCATCGCGAACATCCTTGGCCTCCGCCGGATCGGTTGGCAAATGGAACAAATACTCCGCCGCGCCGATCTTGCCCTGCTCCACAGTTCGGATCAGTTTCCATTCCCCATGCAGCGCGGCGTAACGGTAGTCGGCCCGTTCATTGGACTTGACGCCGAAGAAGAGCGGCTCGCGCGCTACAATCGTCGCGCCCGAAAGTTGAGGCCACAGGTTCAGCCCGTCCAACGGCTTCTTCCCCATTGGCGAGCCGCCGATGGCGCTTACCAGTGTCGGGAAAAGATCGGTGACCGCAACAACCTGCTGAGATCTCGTCCCAGGGGCAATCCGTCCCGGAAAGCGAATGGCGGCCGGGACGCGGATACCGCCTTCATACGTGGTCCCTTTGCTTCCTCGCAAAGGACTGTTATCGCTCCCTTGCGCCAGCGCGCCGCCATTGTCGCTGAGGAATAGCACGAGCGTATCCCGCGCCACGCCTTCCCGCTCCAGCGTGTCGAGCACCTGTCCGACGGCGCCATCCATCGCATCAATGGCTCCGGCCAGCACACGCCATTTCGCCTGCGGCAAGTGACGGTACTTGAACATCACATCGTCAGGCGCGGAGAGCGGCGTGTGGACCGCATTGAAAGGCAGGTACAGGAAAAATGGCTTCGTCTTATCCCGGCGCCGGATCCAATTCACTGCCTCCTTGGCCAAAAGCGTAGTCGAATACCCATCCTCTTCCACGCTGACGCCGTTGCGCTGCCAATCCAGCCCGCCCATGTGCCGGTGGGAATCGTAGTGAATATCGGCGTTGACATGGCCGTAAAAGTGATTGAAGCCGCGTGCGTTGGGCAGCAGACGCCGATGCGCGTGGCCCAAGTGCCATTTGCCAATGCACGCCGTCTGGTAACCCAACGCCTGCAGCGTTTCCGGCAACAGATGTTCCTCAACGGGCAGCCCGTGCGGCGACCAGGGGCGAATGACGGTAAAGACCATCCCGTAGCGGATCGGCATGCGGCCCGTGAGCAGCGCCGATCGCGTTGGCGAGCAGAACGGAAAGGCGTAGCAACGCTGAAGTTCCAGGCCCTCGCGGGCGATGCGATCAATATTCGGGGTGGGCGTGCGGCCGCCATGGAAACCAACGTCGCGCCAGCCCAGATCATCGGCCAGCAGAATAACTATGTTTGGCCGCGGCGCGGCCGGTTGAGCAAGAGCGGTGAGAGAAGCAGTGAATTGACGGCGTGTCCACATAACCCTCCTCGTCAACTACGGCGCAGGAAGCAACTCCGGAATTCGATCGCCACCATAGACAACCCACGAAACCGGCTCCTTAATTTTGGGATTACCGATGACGGCTTCCCACACCAGCTTCGCCGGCTTCGTGTGCGTGTACTCGCGGATGCGGGACCAGTTCGTATTGCTATGAATCCCGGCCCAGTCCTTTCGCGCCTCGCGCTCGCCGGGCGGCCAGAGGGCCCCGTAGTGCGCCAGAATGTTCCCGCTTTTCGGCAGCCACTGGACGTCACCCATGGCGGTGCTGACTACGGCGCCCGCGCCGCCGGTCTCCGAGGTCCAAATTTCGCGCATTGTGCGGGTCTTTTCATCGAGTTGATACTCAACCGCGCGGCTGTAGGCGGTGTTGGGCGGGATGGCTTTGTTGTACGGACGCGCCCCATAATTTCCGTTGTCGAAGAGTAGCAGCGTCCCTTGCGGGGTCATGGACGGACTATGCTGATGATAGAACCAGCGGGCGCCGCCCTCCATCTTGAAAAGCTTGTCCCGCAGATTGGCCGGCCAGCCTTCGGGCTCGCCGGCGATCCACTTGATCTGTTTCGTTTTGCGGTCCACTTTCACGACGGCGGATTGGATGCGGAAGTTGATTAGCAAGGAGTCGTCCGAGGGGTCATGCACGATGCCGTTGGCGTGGCTGAAATCGATGACGCCGGGGAAATCGCGGCGGAACCAGTAGCCGTCGAAGGTTTCATAGCCGATCCGGTAGGGGTCCACGTTGTCGAAGGCGCTCCACTTCCACACGGCTTTACCGGCAGTATCGAACTCCACCATCTCATCGCCCATGACTCTTTGCCGCTTGCGTGGAGACTTCTCGTCGGTTTCGCTGGTGAAGTAGTTGTCGAGTTCGCGGATCTCCGATCCCAGTACGACCAGGTTGCCATTGGGCAGGACGTCCACTTCATGATGGAAGGTAAGGGAGTCGACGGGAATGGCGTCTTTGGCTGGACCCTGCGGACGGCGGGCGGAGTACCACTGGTTAACGACGTTGCCGAGCAGATCGATTTCGGTGACGCGGAAATCCTGGGTGACATAGAGGACATTGCCATTAGGCCGGCGTTCCAGATCGCTGATACGCGAGTTGGTCCGGTAGAACCAGACTGGCTCGCCGGTATCGTCAACGGCGACCAACATGCCGAAGCCAGTGGCGAAGGCCGGAGTTGAGCCGCCCGCGCGGCGCGGACTGAAGAGCGTGAAGCCGGTCTCCATTTTCTTCGGCTCGCGAACGTTGATTTTGATGGGCGGGAAGTCGTCGCCACGGGGCAGCGCCGGAGTGGTGTGTGTGAGAGTGGATTTTTTGATCGTCTTGCCATTCGCATCGAAGGCACGCAGGGCGAGCGTATGTTTGCGCGCGGCGCGCATGCCAACAACGGGCAACCCCTTATCCGGGGAGTGGCTGTTGCCGTAGCGGAGCGTCCAGCGGTGTTTACCGTCGGAGACGTCAATGGTCGCCCGGGCATAGCCGGGGGCGGAGAACTGGACGACGGCGGCGAGCGGGACAGCCGGGTTAGGGTTAGGCGTCACGCGCGTCTCCGCCGCGAGTTTCGGCGCGATGGAAAAGAGAAAAATGGCCCAGAATGCCCGCATTGCTATCACCTTCTCCTATGGCGCGGTACCATGAAAAGCTAGCAGCTACATGGCCGAATCACCAATCACACTCCGCGAAAAAGACTTCGCTACATGGTATCAGGACGTCGTCATCCAAGGCGACATGGCCGAACCGGCCGAGATCGTCAAAGGATGCATGGTCATCAAACCGAACGGCTATGCCGTTTGGGAGGTGATGCAGCGTGAGCTTGACCAGCGCTTCAAGGCGACCGGTCACCAGAACGTCTATCTGCCTTTGCTCATTCCAGAGAGCTTCCTGAAGAAAGAGGCCGAGCACGTCGAGGGCTTTGCGCCCGAACTGGCCGTCGTCACGGTGGCGGGGGGCAAGAAGCTGGAAGAGCCTTATGTCATCCGGCCGACGTCGGAGACGATTGTCGGGCACTTCTTCTCCAAATGGATCCAGAGTTATCGCGACTTGCCGATGTTGATCAACCAATGGGCCAACGTGGTTCGCTGGGAGTTGCGCACACGCATGTTCCTGCGCACCACCGAGTTCTTGTGGCAAGAGGGGCATACGGCGCATTCGACGCACGAGGAAGCCTTGGAGGAAGTGCTGCGCATGCTGGACGTGTATGCCGAAGTGGCGGCAGACGTGATGGCGATGCCGGTGATCCGAGGCGCGAAAACGAAGGCGGAGAAGTTCGCGGGCGCGCTGCGGTCCTATTCCATTGAAGCGATGATGCAGAACGGATTGGCGCTGCAGGCGGGTACTTCGCATGACCTGGGCCAGAATTTCGGCAAAGCTTTCAATGTGCAGTTTCAAAGCAAGGAAGGCAAGCTGGACTACGTGTGGCAGACAAGTTGGGGCGTGTCGACGCGGCTGATTGGCGGGTTGATTATGACGCACTCCGACGATAAGGGGCTGGTGCTGCCGCCGAAGATGGCGCACAGGAAAGTGGTGCTGGTGCCGATCTTCCGCAAGGATGAAGAACGGGCTCTGGTGATGGAAACGGCGGTTAAACTGGCGGCGGAAGTGAGCGCGCATATCGACACGCGCGACGGGCATTCGCCGGGCGCGAAGTTCTTCCACTGGGAACGGCGCGGTGTGCCGATTGTGCTGGAACTGGGGCCGCGCGATGTGGCGGCCGGGAACATTGTTATTAAGCGGCGTGATACGGGAGCGAAGGAAGTAATCCCGCAGACGGAGTTGGTTTCTAAAGTGGCTTCTATTTTGGATGCCATGCAGAAGGACATGTTCGCCAAGGCCAAGCAGCGTCTGGCGGATAACACGGTGATCGCAAATTCAATTGAGGAAGTGCGCGCGATTCTGGATGAGGTCACCCCTGAAAAGGGCGGCGGTAAGTTTGTAATGGCCCATTTGAAGGACGATCCGGCGAATGACGCGGCGATCAAGGAATTCCGCGCCAGTATCCGGAACATTCCGCTGGTCGATGAATATGACGGGCCGGGGAAGTGTATTTTGACGGGCGAGGAAGTTACCCAGCGGGTGGTGATCGCGAAGTCGTATTAGAGTTGGGCGGGCTAAAGCTGAGCCACTAGGGCGTGCGGGGGTACGAAGGCGTGGGATGAGACCGCCGCTATGATCCAGCGGAGCGTGCGCGGTTCACGGGGGTCCTGGTTAAGGAACGTCACTACGTCCACTGGTTTGCCTGGGTGGCGCAGGCGGATGTGGTTTCCTTTTTGCGGCGCGAGCTGGTAGCCGCGGGATCGCAACAGAATGATCACTCGAATGGGCGAGACGTTTCGCGGCAGTTTCATAGGGCTTCGAGCGAAATCAATTCGTCTTTGACGTAGTGAAGTTGGACGATGCGGGGGCGTTCGGGCGCCTCTTCAAAGTGAAGCAGGACGGCTTCGATGACGTTGGCGCGGAGATCGTTCCAGGACTCGGCGCCGGTGAAGATAGCGTGGCCCAAGGCGCGGGCAAACAGGCCGCCTTCGTCGGCGTCGCGGACTTCGAAGATAACTTCCATGACCTGAGAATACTGTACTGCGTGGTACGATCACCAGATGTTTATACGGTGGTTTGGTGTCCTGCTGATTGGCTTTGTGGCGCAGTGCGCGGGACAGAAACCGGTTGTTTGGGTGCTGTCGACGGGCGGCACGATTGCGGGGCAGGGTGCGACTTCGACGAGCCTGACGCAGTACAAGGGTAGCGTCGTTTCCGGGGCTGAGCTGGTGAAAGCGGTGCCCGAGATAGCGCAGATTGCCGAGGTTCGGGTGGAGCAGATCGCCAATGTCGGCAGTCCGAATATTACGCTGGCGCATTGGCTGACGCTGGCGAATCGTATCAACCGCATTTTTTCAGAGGATCCCGGGACGGCGGGCGTGGTGATTACGCATGGGACGAATACCATGGAAGAAACGGCGTACTTCCTGAGTTTGACGGTGAAGCACGATAGGCCGGTGGTGCTGGTGGGGTCGATGCGGCCCGGGAATGCGATCAGCGCGGATGGACCGTTGAATCTGTTGAATGCGGTGCGGATGGCCGCTGCCGCCGAGGCGCGGGGGAAAGGGGTGATGGTGGTGTTGAACGACGAGATCCATGCGGCGCGGGAAGTGACGAAGACGAACACGCTGCGGGTGGAGACGTTTCGCTCGCCGGACTTTGGGTATCTGGGGTATGTCGATGGGGACAAGATCAGCTTTTACCGGGCTCCGGTGAGGCGGCATACGACTCGCTCGGAGTTTGATGTGAGCGGATTGAAGGAACTGCCGGCGGTGGAGATTGTGTATTCGTATGTGCAGGCGAGCCCAGTGATGATTCAGGCGTTAGCGGCGAGCGGGGTGAAGGGGATTGTGGTGGCGGGGACGGGCGCGGGGTTGATGACGAATGTGGAACGGGACGCGCTGGCGAAGATTCGAGGGCCGGTGATTGTTCGATCCAATCACACGGGAAGCGGACGGGTGTCGGCGCGGGATGAGTACGACGCGTTGGGGATGATCCCGGCGGACAATTTGAATCCGCAGAAGGCGCGGATTCTGTTAATGCTAGCGCTGACGAAGACTACGGATTTGAAGGAGATTCGGCGGATTTTTGAAGAGTATTGAGGCGGGGGCGGCGCGGAACGTCGCCTCATGGCGAAGAGTGCGATTAGATGGGTGGGAAGCAATGCCCGCCGCCGGGAGACGACAAGCCTTAACTTAAGTCAGCGCCGTCTGAGGAGTTGCCTACGCGGGACGCTGCTCTTTTTCGAGGGCCTCGTGCAGGAGCATCTTTATGTAGGTCTGATATGGCAGCCCCTTCCGATGCGCGAGATCCTGAGCGGTCTCGAGATCGACCACCGGGAGCCGCATGGTGACGGTCTTTAGTGGCACTGAACGCCGGGCGGTGCCTGACTTCAGTGCGCGTTTCATAATCTCCGTGGCCGCTTCTGGATGGCTGTCCCACCACTTGGCCTCCGCGGCTTCGGTTCGAAACGCTGGAATTGCGATTTGTTTTGCGAGCATTGTCATTTCCCTTCTAGATACATTCGTTGTTGCTGCTTCGTCATCTCGTACGCCGTGACCACTCTGATCTTGCCGCGCCGTTCGGTATAAAGGATCGTAAGCAGGCGCCCGTTTTGGAGCCCAAAACAGAGCACCCCTTCTTCGCTTTCGTGCGGCTGAACATCGGCTTCCAATGGTTCGATCAGGACCGCCTCTTCGGCTTCCCTTGGGGTCACGCCGTGTCGTGCGATGTGCTTTAGGTTGCCAGCGTCCCAATCGAACTCCATGCTTTACATGGTAAATACGCGGTAAAGGACGTCAATAGGTAATCGATACCTGCGGCGGAGGCGGCTGTTGGTTAACGTTCGCGGCTCCGCACAAAAAAGACGGGCGACCCGCGCGGATCGCCCTTTTCCGGTTTACACCAGCTTCGTATTCCGAATCGGCAGATCGCGAACGCGCTTACCCGTCGCGGCGAAGATCGCGTTCGCAATCGACGGCGGTACCGGGGGCACCCCGGGTTCGCCGACGCCCGCAGCCAGTTCCTTACTGGGGATCAAGTGAATGTGAGTCTTCATCGGCGCTTCAGGCAGCCGGGCCACACGGTAATTATGGAAGTTCGACTGCTGCACCTTACCGTCCTTCACCGATATCTCGCTCATCATTGCGATGGACGTTCCAAAGACGGCGGCGCCTTCGAACTGCGCGAGTACGCGGTCCAAATTGTAGGTCTGGCCGGCGTCAACCGCAATGTGCATATTCGGTATGGTCACCCGGCCGGCGTCGTCCACCTTTACTTCGGTGACCACGGCGACATAGGTGAGAAAGCTGCGATGGGCCGCGAAGCCCCAGCCGTGGCCCTTTTCCGTTTTGCGGTTGGCCCAGCCGGACTTCTGCGCCACCAGATCAATGACGTTGCGGAGTCGCGCTGTATCGACGGGGAAGTCCGATTGCTTCTGGTTGTGGTTCCAATAGTTCATCCCGATCGGCTTTATCTCGATCTTGCGGCCGGGGCCAATCAGGCCGAGCGTGTACTCGATCGGATCCTTACCCGCCAGGTGAGCGAGTTCGTCGGCGAAGGAATGAATGGCAAACGCGTGATAAACGTTGGCTACCGCGCGAAGCCAGCCGATACGGATATGGTTTTTGGCCGGGCCGTTTTCGGCGCGATGGTTGGGAATATCGTACGGCAGATCGTTCCAACCCATGCCCATCTCGAGCTCCATCGCGTATTCGGCCTTATCGTCGAAGGTGGTGCCGATCGAAGGGAAGACGCTGCGGTGGAGCCAACTGGTCGGCTTGCCGCCGGCGTCGAGTCCGGCTTTCAAATACATGCCGGCGGTGGAGTGATAAAAGTCATTGCGAATGTCGTCTTCGCGGGACCAGATCACTTTGACGGGCTTGCCGGTTTTCTTCGAGAGCAGCGCGGCTTCGGCGACGTAGTCGGGCTTCGACTTGCGGCCGAAACCGCCGCCCAGCAGGGTCACATGGCAGATCACGTCTTTCTTGTCGATTCCCAGCGCGGCGGCTACAGTCTCCTGCACGGCCTGCGGGTTTTGCGTGGCGGCATGGCAGACCACTTTGCCGTCCTTGAATTCGGCGACGGCGGCGGGAGGCTCCATGGGCGCATGGCTGAGCAGCGGCGTGGAATAGGAGGCTTCATGGATTTTGGCGGCGCTGGCGAAACCGGCATCCACGTCGCCCTGATTACGGCACACTTTGCCCGGCTTTTTAGCAGTGGCGAGGAGCGATTCGCGGTAGCGGTCGCTGTCGTAGGCGGCGTTGGGGCCGAGGTCCCATTCCACTTTCAACTTCTTGCGGCCTTGCAGCGCCGCCCAAGTGTGATCGGCCAGGACAGCGACGCCGCCCAGCGGCTGGAAGTTGTGCGGCGGTTTGAATTGATCGAGCGTGATGACGTCGCGGACGCCGGGGACTTTCTTCGTTTCGGCGGCGTCGAAGGAAGCGAGCTTGCCGCCATAGACCGGGCAATGCTCGATCGAGGCGACCAGCATACCGGGCATCTTGGCGTCCATGCCGAAGACGCCTTTGCCTTCGCAGAGGTCCTGCTGATCGACGGAGGGGACGTTCTTATTGATGTAGCGGTATTCCGATTCAGGCTTGAACTTGAGCGTGGCCTTATCGGGGACGGGCAGTTTCGCGGCGGCCGCGGCCAGTTCGCCGAACCCCGCTTTCTTGCCGGATTTGGAATGGACGATCTGGCCGAGTTGCGCCTTGCATTCGCCCACGGGAACATTCCACTTCTGGGCCGCCGCCTCTTCGAGCATCGTGCGGGCCGTGGCGCCGGCGATCTTCATAATGGCGACGAAGTCGCGGATGGAACAGGAGCCGTCGGTGTTTTGCGAGCCGTACTTTTCGTCGCCAATGGCCTGCTCGACGCGGACGCGCTTCCAGTCGGCGTCGAGTTCGTCGGCGACGACCATGGGGAGCGTGGACTTCGAACCGGTGCCCATTTCGGAGCGGTGGGCGACGATGATGACGTCGCCGTTGGGTTGAATGCCGACGAAGACGTTGGGATGGAAAGTGGCGTTATCGGCATCGGAAGCCCAGGCCTCGACGTGGGTGCCGAGGATCAGCGCGCCGGCGCCGAAAGTGTATTTAAGGAACGCGCGGCGTTCCATAATTTGGATGGTACTCATGCTTTCACCCCCGCGGCCGATTTGATGGCCGAGCGAATGCGGCCATAGGTTCCGCAGCGGCAAATGTTGCCCTGCATGGCTTCGTCGATGTCTTTATCGGTAGGCTTGGGCTTGTCTTTCAGAAGGGCGGCGGCCTGCATGATTTGCCCGCTTTGGCAGTAGCCGCATTGCGGTACGCTGGCGGCCATCCATGCTTTTTGCACGGCGTGCTGGCCTTTCAAGCCTTCAATAGTTACGACGCTTTTGCCGGCGGCGCTGGCCATAGTTGTCTGGCAACTGCGGACTGCTTTGCCATCGACGTGGACCGTACACGCCCCGCACAGGCCCATGCCGCATCCGTATTTCGTACCCGTCATTTCGAGCATATCGCGGAGATACCACAGCAGCGGCATTTCCGGATCGCCCTCAAATTTGCGGGTGACCCCGTTCACTTTGAGTTGCACCATTCATCCTCCTGGACTCTATGATTCTATACTTTGATTGTGAAGTTCTGCATCGGCGTTTTGGGAATCTCGTTGTTCGGGCAGACACTGCCTTTGGAGAAGGAGCGGGCGTTGGGGGCGGCGATGGCGGCGGAGCATCGGAGGCAGACGAAGCCCTTGGATATACCGGACGTGTCGGCGTTTGTTGAGCGCGTCGGTGGGCGGTTGGGTGCGGCGGTGCCGGGCGGTGAATTCCGGTTTGAGGTTGTCGTCGCCGAGAGAACCGAACCGGTCGGACTGCCTGGCGGATACGTGCTTGTACCCGCGTCGTTTCTTCTTGCCGTGGAAGATGAGGCCGAATTTGCTGGAATGGTGGCTCATGCGATGGGCCATGCGTCGCTGCGGCATGGATTCGTGAACTTGCGCGAAGGGAAGGAGGGAACCATACCGGTCTTTTTGACGGGGGGATGGATGGGAGCGCATGCGGATCCTGGGAGCGTGTTTCCGATAGGGTTTTTGGAGGCGATAAGAATTCGCGAATTGGAGGCCGACAGGTTTGGAGCCGATTTGGCTGGACGGGCAGGTTATGATCCGACGGCGCTGGCACGGTATATTCGGCGGGTACAGCCGGAACAATCGACGACGCTTTCGCCGTTGCCGATGAAGGGGACGCGATTGGCGGCATTGGCGAACACGGCGGGGAATGCCGGGGAGGTCGGCGGGAGCGAGTTTTTGCGGGTTCGGGAGTTGGTGCGGACGGCTTTGCGGGGTTCTGGAAGGAAGGCCCCGTCGTTGCTACGGTGAGTTATTGCCGGGCGAAATAGGCGGCAACGTCCGCGCCCTGGGCGGCCCTTCGTTCTTCGCAAAGGCGGATTGTCTCCAGCGCCTGCCGGTAATTCCGCGGGCCGCCAACGAATTTATTCGAGCTCTGTTCGAACAAGGCGACAAACTCCTTTCTGGAGTCCGCATCGCAAAAAGCCGTACCAACTCCAGGAAGAAATGCTCGGATGTCGTCGGGCAAACGTCCGATCAATTCTTCATAGTTCGCTCTTACAAATTCAAACGGGAGCCGCTTGGTTTCGGGGTTCGCCAGGGGGCCAAACAGGATGCGGAAAGTCTGCCGCCCGTCGAGGCCGGACTGCAAGATCAAATCTAAGGCGGCTTGCACAACTTTCGGTTCGCGGGAGGCGCTAAGCGCGCGAATCACAATCTCTCGCGGGACCGGCCGGCAAGGGAGTGGCTAACCGCAGGCCCGCGAAGTCCGCACCGTCCGACTCGACGGTAGCCGTCTGCTTCGTGGCGCCAGTCTCCACCGTCGCTTCGCTGATTGATAGCTCCGTCGCGTTCAACCAGATGAGAGAGGACGGCTTCCGGATATCGACGTCGATAACCATCTGTCCCGAGAATGTCTCCGTGCCTGGCCGCAGGCTCAGCGCGGCGGTGTGCTTTAGGGGCCGCACATCGCCGGACAAACGCAATACGGGTGGGGTGGCGGCTAATCCGGCCACCGAAATGCCGAAGAGCATCGCTCGCGCTGAGAGTTTGGTAAGGGGCATAGTTAACCTCTGGTCCTAATTTAGGATCGGCGATTGGCGGCGAAGGCGGACAACGACCGCCAAATGGTGCAAGTATAACTCGTAACGCAGCTCCGTGCTGCGGGTGAGCGGAAGGCGCCTTCGCTGCTATGGAATTGAGCCGCCCGAAATACGCGAAAAGGGCCGCTGCTCCATAAGAAGAGCGGCCCTTCGCTTTGTTGTTGTTTATTGGCGTTTAGCGGTCGCTGCGGCTGGGAACCGATTCCGTACCGCTCAGGTCAACCGGGATCTTCGATCCGTTGGCTTCCAATACGACGCTCAGCACCAGTTCCGCGCTGTGGTCGGCAACCAGAATACCGAAGTCGTCGGAAATGAACTTCGCTTTCGTCTGGCCCGCTTCGATAACGAAATCGGCCTCGCGGCCGCCCGTTACGAACCGGATATCAGTCGAATCCCGGCCAATCTTGCTGCGCGATATCAGGTAGGCGCGGCCAGTGACCGTGAACGGCATCGTTTCGGAAAGTTCGAACGCCATCGGCACGAGGCCGTCGGCATTCTCTTCCCCGTAGCGAATTCCGCCGCGTGAGGAATGGGTAGTTCCGGTGCCCGGCAAAACCGTCATCGAGCAGCTTGTCTGCGAACTCAAGCCGTTGGCGCCCGTCACTTGCAGCGTGAAGGCATACACGCCGGCGTGGAAGGGGGCGCCGGCGAGCACACCACCACTGGTCAGCGTTAAAGGACGGGGCAGGAGACCGGACGAGACTGCGAACGTGTACGGAGCCGTACCGCCGGTCGCCGCCACGTTCAGGGAATAGTGAATCAATTCCGTGGCATTCGGCAGCGGGCAAGCGGTGGTGATCGTGGGCGCCGTGGGCGTGGGAGGAGGCAGCGGCACTGCATTGACAACCAAGGAGCAAGGCAGCGCGCCGGTCTGGGCCGTAGGCGTGGTCGAGTCGCTTACCAGAACCGTAAACGTTCCCGTACCAGCCGTCGTCGGAATGCCGGAAAGCACACCGAGCGAGGACATCGTCAAACCAGCGGGCAACGTGCCGGCGCTGATCGAGTAGCTGAGCGGAGCAAACCCGTTGGAACTCGTGAACGTCTGCGAATAGGACGTGCCGACGGTCGCACTCGTCAACGGGCAGCTAGTGTTAATCGTCGGTGCGGCAACCGGATGGCTGCCAGCCTGATTGATCGTTAACCCACAGGCTTGCGAAACCGTTCCCGCCGCGTTCGACGCCGAAAGCGTGAAGCTGGAAATGCCCACCGCCGTCGGAACGCCGGCAAGCGTGCCGTTCGAAGACAATGTCAAACCCGTCGGCAGCGCGCCGCCGGTGATCGTCCAGGTGATCGGCGCGGTACCCGTCGCCGTCAGTACGAGATGATACTGAACCGTGTGCGTCCCAGCCGGCAGCGGGCAGGCCGAGGTGATGACCGGAGCGACCGGAGACGCCAAGACCGTCATCGAACAGGACTGCGACACGGACTGCGGAACGGTATCCGTTACCTGAATGACAAAGTTCGCCAATCCAGCCGTCGTGGCCGTCCCGGAAACGACACCGCCCGCGCTCAGCGTCAGGCCGACCGGCAGCGCGCCCGAGGCGAGCGAGAACGACAATGCGCCTGTGCCGCCCGAGGCGGACAATGTCTGGGTGAACGCCGTACCGATCGTCGCCGAATTCAGCGGGCAGGCCGAGAGGATGCTGATGCCTGCCGCCGGATTAACAACTGTAAGCCGACAATCGACGTGTACCGGAACCCCGTCGCTGCCAGTGCCGAACACCGTGTAGTTGAAAATACCGGCAGACTGCGGCGTTCCCGACACTCCACCGGCCGGGAACATGGAGAGACCCACTCCCAGGTTTCCGGACGAAATCGTATAAAATACCGGAGCCGGGAGCGTCGAAGTGATCGCTGTGCCATGTACCACCGGGACTCCTGCGGTCAGCGGTCCCGTCAAACATGAAATAGGGTGACTGCCCGATTGACCCGGATCCGTCAGACCGCCCGATCCCGTCAGGCCGCCAATAATGATCGCATTGCCGCCGCCATCGGCGGCAAGCACCTGCAAACCGCCAAGGTTGCCGAGGAAGTTATTGTGGCACGGGCCCGAACGGATATCCGTATTCGTGAGCGCGGGGAACACCAACTGGCCAACGGCCGTCAGCGACAAAGTACTGGAGTTACAGCTATTGCCCCGAGTCGATCCCGGCAAAACCGCGGTTAGCCATGTGTATGGACCCGTATGAGAGAAAAGTCCTCCGCCTGATCCTACGTAAGCGTTCAGTGCCGAGGAGTTTGCCGCCAGTACCGCTTCTTCAGCGCTATCGGTTCCGCCGGACCCATCATCTCCAGGGATCCAAATAATCTTGGGGTTGATAGTCCCGGCCGCCAAACTGGCGAAAAAGGCCGTAACCGCCGTAGCGCCATCCACGTACTGAACCGTCAAACCGGCATTCGTCGCGGCGGACAATATGGCCGAACCATCGTTGAAGCCGGTCAAACTCGTCGTCGGCGCCGTGGTTAAGGCCAGAACATCAACGGTGAACGGTCCGGCACGTCTCACTTGAGGCGCCATGCTCCGCAGCCCATTTTCCATATACTTCCAGCCTGTGACATTCACACCCGCTGAGTTGCGGGATCCATGTGATTGCAAATCGTCGCCGCCCAGCAGCACAACGCCGCCCTGGCTCCACGCGACTGAACTTAGCAAAATACCCAACGCACCCGTTGTTAACAACCCTCTGAAATTTTTCACTCGTTCTTCCTCCCTGGAGATTCCTTATATCTGCGCACCACAGTCTCGTCTGACTTTCATCAAGCGAAAGTCCTACCTAGGGGTACAATGAGACCCCTATGAGGATACACCAATAAATTAGTTCGATGCAAGCTGCATTTTACAGTTGACATTCGGCCAACCGCTCGCCGGCCGCATCTAAGGTCTCGGCCTTTTTGCAAAAACAGAACCGGACGAAATGTTTTCCCAATTCCGCTCGCGAGAAAAAGCTGGAGCCCGGCACTGCCGCCAGCCCCACTTGGTTAATGAGGTGCCGCACAAACGCAACATCGTCCGCAAAACCGAATTCCGCTATATCTGTCATCACATAATACGCCCCCGCGGGTCGGAAACAACGAAATCCGGCCGCTGTTAGTATCCCCAATAACTGCTCCCGCCGTGCCCCGTACTCCACCGCCAAGTGCCCATAAAATTCCGCCGGTTGCCGCAGCGCCGCCACCCCCGCGTACTGCAGCGGCGTCGCCGCGCCCACCGTCAGAAAATCATGCACTTTCCGGATCGAATCCGTCAGATCCGGCGCCGCCGCCACCCATCCTACCCTCCAACCCGTCACGGAATAGGTCTTACTCATGCTATTTACAATCACCGCCCGTTCCCGCATCCCGGGCAGCGTCATTACCGGTACATGCTCGGCTCCGTCATAGATAATGTGCTCGTAAATCTCGTCTGTTATGCACAGCGCGTCATACTCCTGGCACAATTCCGCAATCAACTCGAGTTCCGAACGGCTAAATACCCGCCCCGTCGGATTATTCGGAGTATTAATAATGACAGCCTTCGTCTTCGAGCTAAAAGCCCGCCGCAATTCATCCGGATCAAAACTCCATTCCGGCGGCTGCAGCGTCACAATCCGCCGGACCCCGCCGCACAATTGAAGATCCGGATGATAGTTTTCGTAATACGGCTCGAAAACGATAACCTCGTCACCGGCGTTCACCGTCGCTAGCAGCGTCGCCACCATCCCCTCGGTCGACCCGCACACCACCGTGATCTCCCGCGCCGGATCCAACTCCAACCCATATGTCTGCTTATACTTGAACGCAATCGCGTCCCGCAGCGGCGGAATGCCCCACGTAATTGGATACTGATTATGATCCGCTCTTATCGCTTCCGCCGCCGCTTCCTTCAAGAACGCCGGAGCCGGAAAATCGGGGAACCCCTGCGCCAGATTCACCGCGCCGGCCGCATTGGCCAGCCGCGTCATCTCGCGGATCACCGATTCCGTGAAATCAGCGGTTCTTTCGCTTCGAAACCGGCTTCTTGACAGCGACCGCGGGAGGCTTGGCGACAGGCTCATTCGATGAGTGTACCGAAGCCAGTTTGCCTTCGTACAGCCGCCTGTATACCGCCGCGTTCCGCAACACGCTCTGAACGTAGTCCCGCGTCTCATCAAAGGGAATCGTTTCGATGAACTCCGCCTGCTCCCCAAACGTCCCGAATCGCCGCCATTTTGTCACCCTGGATCCGCCTCCGTTGTAAGCGGCCAGCACGTCTTCCCACCGCCCGCCAAAAGTCTTCAGCAGCATTTTCAGATAGTACGTGCCCAACCGCAGATTCACCGCCGGGTCAAACAGCATCGAAGGTTGAAACGCCCGCAAACCGACGCGCCGGCTCAAGTCCCGCCCCGTAGACGGCAGTATCTGCGTCAGTCCATACGCGTTCGCATGGCTGACAACTTTCGGATTAAACTCGGACTCCTGCCGAATCAAACCCGCCACCACATACGGGTCCACGCCGTGTTCCCGCGCGTATTTCCCCATATCTTCCTGGAACGGCATCGGGAACGCCAACCGCCAAAACCTGTCTCCCGCGCCCTCCCATGGGAAGAACAAGTAGCCCGGCAGCAGTCCCTTGATGTACCGCAGCCCCTTGTCCGCCTGCCCGAGCTTCGTCATGTGGTCGGCCAAATCCATCGCCAAGCCGATCGGCGCTTTCTCCTCGCGCGCTCCCATCCGCAGTTCGAACTCCGCGTAATTGTCCAACCCCGCCATCGCCAGCAACGCCGCCCGTTCCCGCCGTTCCTTCGCGGTTGCCGCTTCCGCCGCCGAAAATGCGGCGCGTTGCGGCCACCGCAATCCGTCCGCCCACAGCTTGGCGTTCATAGAAATCGCCGCGGCGCGCACCCGCGGATCGTTCAGACGCTCCCCCGCGATCAACGCGTAATAGGTGTTCGCAAACTGCCTCCGCACGGTTTCGTAATACACCCGCGCCGCGCCCGCGTCTCCCTGCCGATCCGCCAGGCGCCCCAGGAAATACAACGCGGAGTTCGCTTTCTCCGACTGCGGGAATCGTTGTAAATGTTCCCGCAACAGCCCCCCGGCATCGTCCCGGCGTCTCAGATAGGAGCTCCAGACCAGTTTCCAATGGCAGAACGGCGCTTTCGCTTCGCGCTCGAAGTGCGTCACGCACGCCCGGTAGAGCGGCTCATAGGCCACGTAGTCGTTCTCGGTCAAATGGAGATAGCCCTCCGCCAGCAGCGCCTCCATATAACGCCCCGAACCGGTGTGATGCTTTTGCAACCGGTCAAATGCCTCCAGCCGGTCCGCCGGCAAATCCATCCGCCGCCCGGTCTGATACAGCCACCAGCTACGTTCAGCGTCCGCCGCCGGCGTCTCCAGTTTCAAACCCGCCAAGGCCTGCCGCGCTTCCGCGTACCGCCTCGCCTTAAACGAAAGTTCCCAACCCTTAACCTGCGCCAACTCGCGGTCTTCCGGCGTCCAACCCGCCGCCGCCGCCAGCAACTCCTTCCGCACCGCCGCAGCCTGCCCCGTCCCGCTCCTCTCCGCCCGCATCCAATAATCGGCTGGACTCCCCTGCTTCGCCCATTCCGCCCCTACTTTTCCCGCCTCCGCCGATTGCGGATACCGGAAATAAACCCGCGCAAAATAGACGCCCGCCTTTTCCGGATTCCCGGCCGCCAGCCATGCCTCCGCCGCCGCAAAATCACCCTGCGGCTGCGTCAACTGCGCCTCATTCGTCTCCAGTAATTGCGCCGCCTCCGTTTGCCGCCCCATCGCGATGTACGACTTCGCCGCCAACAGCGCCGCGCGGCCGGTGATGGCCGAGACAGGCTGCTGCCGCCAGACGGGTTCCAACGCCGCCACTGCTTCGGAATGTTTGTTCAGACCAGCCAGCGCCGACGCCTGAAAGAACGCTAAATAATCGTCGATCCGCCCCAACAGCGGCACCCGCACGCGCTGCAGGATCGGCTGCGCTTCGTCATACCGCTGCGCCTCAATCGCCGCCACCGCCATGGCCAACCGGGCCGCCGCTCCCGCCGGCGTCGCCGCCAATCGCACCGCGCACTTCTCGAGCGCCGCCCGGTCCGGACTCTTCGCCGACCCCCGCCACGCCCGCGCCTCACTTTCGCAACTTGGCGCCGCCGCCAACGCGGCGCCCGCCAGCACAAACCAAAAAATTCTACCCCCCATAACCAACACCCATCGCCCACCGATACCCCGGCCCCAACAACGAAGGCGTCCCCAATGCCAGCCGCGCCAAAATCTCCTCATGCAAATAATCCGGCCCCGGCTGGTATCGCTCGCCGTAAACCATCCGCGCGCCATCGATCAGCGCGCCCATCCCGCCATACAAATCCCGGCGCGCCCGGCCTTCGGAAACAAGTTCCGGAAAATTTAAAATCCACGCCGCCACCGTCGTCCGCGCAAACCGCCGCGCCGATGGCCTTACCTCCGGAGCGGCCGCAATCAACGCCACTCCCGGCCCAGCGCGCAACTCCAAAGCCGCCGCGCCTAATGACAACAACACCTCCAGCCCATAAACATCCGGGCCCGCCTCATCCACCGCCAACAACACACCCAGCACCCGCGTCTTCCCCGCCAGCGGAAACAAATGCGCCCGCCCCTGCAACCCAACCGCCGCCGCTCCCAACTGCGACACGGCAATCAAGGAAACAACCGTCTCCTTACTTTCCACCGCCTGCCGGAACGCCGGCGCTTCGTCGAGCGAAATCGCTCCCGGAACCGCATCCATCCCCCGCGCCGCCTCACAACGCACCGCCGCCCCATCCACCCGGAAAAACGCAATCGCGCTGGCGAATGGCGCCGCCGCGTCCGCCAATATCTGCACCCACTGCGCCGTCGATTCCGCCTGCCGCAGCGCCCGCGCCGCCAACTGCAAATTTCTCAAACGGCCAGCCCGCTCCCGTGCCGCCGCCGCCGCCAGCGAGTCTAAGTCCCGATGAATTTCCGCCAGCCGTTCCCGCAGTTCCACGTTAGTCGTCGCTCCCAAAGAATCCGCCAATCGAACCTAATGGGCTCTTCTCATCGCCGCCCGATCGGCCCGGCGCCAACTCCCGCCGCAACTTATCCAGCGTCATACTTTGTACGATGACGCGGCCCGGCCCCGTCAGCGTCGCCAGGAACAAACCTTCGCCCCCAAAGATCGCCGTCTTAATCCCGCCTACAAATTGAATGTCGTAGTTGACGCTTTCATCGAAACCAACCACACAACCCGTGTCTACCTGCAAGACCTCGCCCGGCCCCAGCGTGAAATCGATAAAATCGCCGCCGCCGTGAATAAACACCGTTCCCGGCCCGGTGAGCCGTTCCAACACAAACCCTTCCCCGCCAAAAAAACCCACCCCCAGCTTCTTCACAAAGGCGATATTCAGCGTCACCGTATTCTGCGCGCAAACGAAGCTGTCCCGCTGCACCAGCACGCTCTGCCCCGCAGCCAGCGTGAACGGCTGGAGCCGTCCCGGATAGCTTCCCGCGAATCCAACCTCGCCCGATTGCGTTGCCTTGAAGTAAGTCAGAAACAGACTCTCACCCATTACCTTCCGCTTCAACGCGCCCCACAACTTCTCCCCCATGCTCTCGCCCGACATCCGCGTCTCCCATTGTACCGACGGTGTCTTGTACAGCATCTTTCCCGCCTCGGCGAACAACTCCTGCCCTGGCTGCAGTTTGATCCGGACAACTTGTAAATTGTCGCCCTGAATTTGATAGTCCAACGGCATTACCACCGGCGCGGCAAGTACAGTCGGGCCATACGGCTGGCCGCATCGCGGACAAAATCTGGCATCGTCGGCAATTGAGTTGCCGCAGCTTGAACAATAGGCCATGCGGGGGGAAGTCCTCTAGTTCGTATCTTACAATGGAGGATGAACTTCCGGACGTTTAGTTGCCTTTGTTACGCGTTACTTCTACTCCCCCTGGAAGCCCGTACCGGCCCCGCATCCTGTGGCACTTATCCCGGAAACTGGCGCGAGGCCATCGATCATCACGAGAAAGCCGAACGCCGGCGCGCCGCTATCGGGAAAGGTCTTCGGGCCGCCACGCTCCGCCGCGATGCCGATATCGGCAACGTCGCAATCCTTGAAAACGACGATTCCATTTTCGGCCGCCGCAACCCGTTCAATCTCGACAAATTTCAAGTCGCTTTCACGCCCGCCGCCGGCGGGTACGTCTATGTCACTTCCCCTGGCGGATTCGACCAAGCCGCCGCTGGCTCCGGGACCCCCATAACCGGCCTCGGCGATGATGACACGCGCCGCGTCGCCTTGCCATTCGCCTTCCCTTTCTACGGCAACGAATACCTCGAACTCTGGGTTAATTCCGACGGCAACGTGACCTTTAACGAAGGCGATGACGCCTCCAGCGCCCGGTCGCTCGGCCGTATGGCCGCCGGTCCGCCCCGCATCTCCGCCCTGTTCTCCGACGTCGACCCGTCCATCGTCTCCGGTTCCGTCCGTGTAACTTCTACACCCGCCGCCTTCACCGTCACCTGGCTTCGCGTCCCGGAGTTCACCGATTTCGGCACCGGCCGCCCTCAGACTTTCCAGCTTCGCCTTTCCGCGGACGGCAAAATCGCCTTCGCCTGGGACGGCGTCAATATCGCCGATGGCGTCGTCGGCATTTCCCCCGGCGACTCCGCAAGCCGGCCCCTCCTCGCCTCCTTCCTACAAAATACATCCGGCGCCCACGACGCCATGATCGCCGAACGCTTCGGAGACACTCAGGCGCTCGACCTCGTCGCGGCCGCCCGCCGCTTCTACGAAAACCACGACGACGCCTATGACTACCTGGCCTTCTTCAACGCCAATGGCGTACAACCCGGCGCCGGCGTCCTGGCCTTCGAAACTTCCGTCCGCACCAGCCGCCGCGGAATCGGCGACACTCCGGTCGATGTCGGCCGCCAATATGGTTCCGCCAACCGGCTCCAAGCCGTGCTCAACATGGGACCTGTCGGCAACTATCCGGCCAATCCGAACTCCCCCCACCCGGCGCGGTTCTCCACCGGCGATACCGGCTTAACCGTTTTCGCCCACGAAATCGGCCATCTCTTCCTGGCTTTCTCCAGCATCCGCAACCCCGCCAATCCCGCCGCCCGCCCCATGCTTGGACGCCAACTATTCCATTGGAACTTCCGCTTCAATTCGGAAGCGTCAATCCTCGAAGGCAATCGCATTCGCGACGATGGCCCAAACGCCAATCCTCGCTTCACAACCACCGCCACCGTCGAAGGATGGTCTCCGCTCGATCAATACCTGATGGGTCTCCGCGCGCCCGAGGACGTCCCGGCAACGTTCCTCGTCGAAAACGCCTCCACCACTCAAATCGATCCCCGCGTTGGCGTCGCCTTCAACGGCGACCGGCGTGAAATTACGGTCGATGACCTAATCGCGGTTGACGGCCGCCGCATCCCCGATCACACGGTCGAACAACGGCGTTACCGCTTGGCCGTGGTTCTTATCGTCCCCGAAGGCGCCACGGCCAGTTCACAGGATCTCGCTCTTCTCGAACGGTACCGTGTGGAACTCGAATCCGCCTGGCCGCGTTATTCCACGAATCGCGGAGCGATCGAAGTTTCGCTCCGCCGCGCCGTCCGCCTCTCCATTGAACCCGCCGCCGGGGCGATCACCGGATCCAACCCGGCTATCGAGGTGAGCATTTCGCAACCCGCTTCCATTCCCGTCACCATCGCCATTCGCTCCCAAAATGGTCTTATCGACGGTTCCGCGTCGATTGTCATCCGCGCCGGCGCTCGCTCCGCCACTGCCAGTTTCAGAACGATTCGGCCGGGCGTTGAGTTTATCCGCGCCGAGCCCCTAGACGCGAGCGAGTACATGTCCACCGAAGCCCGGCTCCAGATCGCCGAGCCCTCCGCCCTCACCCTCCGGATTCTTGCCGGCGACCGCCAGATCGCGGCGCCCGGCCAGCCCCTCCCGAACCCCATCGTCATCAAACTAACCGACGCCAACGATCTTCCCTACCCCAATGTTCGAATCCTTGCAACCGGCGGCGCCGCCATTCCAACTTCGGCGTTAACCGGCTCCGACGGTCGAGCGACGTTTCAATGGACGACTTCCGCCGACCCCGCCCAGATTCTTCGCTTCACCATTGAAGGATCCCCGAGCCCTGTCGCCCAGGCCATCGCGCTTGGCCGGCCGGCTTTCGCCGCCTCCGCCGTCGTCAACGCCGCTTCGTTCCGCCCAGGCATCACCCCCGGCGGCATCGCCACTATCTTCGGCGCTAACCTCGCCGAAGCCAAAGTCACTATCGAGGGTCTGCCAGCGCAAGTCTTTTACGCCGATGACCGGCAAATCAACTTCGCCGTGCCCCAACTCACGCAAACCTCCGCCGTCGCCAGTATTCGGGTCCAGACCACGCTCGGTTCCGCTTCCGCCAGTGTCCCTCTGCTTGCCGTTCAACCGGGGATATTCTTTGACGCCGCCACCGGACGCGCCGCCGCTATCGACCGCGGATCGCGCATTTTCGAGATCTACGGTACCGGCCTCGGTACGGCCACATCGGTGACCGCCCAAGTCGGCGGCAGGTCAGCCGAAGTACTCTTCAGCGGCCTCGCTCCGGGCTTCACCGGTCTCCATCAGATCAACATTCGCGTCGACGCCGCCGTGCCATCGGGCGACCAGCCAGTCTCACTTACCGCCGCCGGCTTCACCAGCAACGAGGTGAAACTGGCCATCGCGCCGTAGGCTTATTACTTAACCGCGATGACCGTCCGGATCACTCCGCCCCCGCCTTCCGGCTGATTGGACGGAATACTCCGCATCGTAACCACCACATCCGTCATCGAACCGGGCGGGACGGTCATCGGCACCTTCACATTGATCTGCCAAACTCCCACCAGCCCCGGCGCTAAGCCCGAATACAGAATATCGCTATCCGCAACGAAGCCGCTTCCGATAATCACGCGCGGCAAGTCTCTGGTCGGCACAACACCGGTCGGCGGAGTTCCATCGGGTGGTGCGTTATCCACAACGCCCTGCCCCGTCGCGTACAACTGGATCACTTTACCCCGCTCAATCCCGTTCGTATTCGTGTTCACCGTGTTGTCTTCATTCAACGCCGCTATCTGGCCCTGGCCATTCTGCGTCGTCGTGAAAAATGCCGGCGTCGCCGTCCCTACGTCCAGGATGCCGCTCGAAAGGATTTGCCCATTCGATTTCCGTTGCACGATGAACGTCGCCTGTGTTCCCGCCTCCAACCTCATCGGCACATAGAAGTTAATCTGTCCCGGAGATACAAAGTACAGCGGCGCCGGAGTCTCATCCACCAGGAGCTGAAGGTCCGCCAAATCCGTGGGCAATGGATAACCCGGCGCCGTCACCGTCTCTTCGCCAAACCGGATCCCCAGCGGATACATCGCCGCCACCATTCCTGGAGAAATCCGCCGCCGCAAGAAGTGCGCCGCGCTGATCGCCGTCAATCCCGGAAAGTGAAACGCCACCCGGTTCGATCCCTCCGCAATCAGGAGGTTGTCAAAAGCATCAATGGAAACCGCCAGCGGCAGGGTGGTCGAGATACGATAATTCGGCGCGGGAGTTAGTGTTAGAACGTCAAACCGCGGGTATCGCAAAACCCGGTTATTTCCCGTATCCGCGACCCAGATTTCCCCGGTTCTCGGACTCACATTAATGCCCTGGACAAATCCGAGCCGATCGTTCAGACTCTCCGCGATCGTCAGCGTGATGGCCGGCGCCGGGTTGTTCGTGGCCGATAAAACACGGTCGAAAATCGCGACTCGCCGGTTGCCGGGGTCGCAAACATACAGCCGGTCATCGGTGTCGGTCGCAATATGCATGGGGGCATTGAAACGAGTTTCTTCCGAAGCCGGCGCCGATGAAACGTAGTCCCGCTGACCGAAAACCGTCGATGCGGCCTGCCCATTTGAAAAGTCCCCGGTCGGCGCCCGCCGGAACAATAGCACCCGGTTATGCGCCAAATCGGAAACAAGCAACTGCCCGTCCACCGAAAACGCCAGGCCATACGGCCGCGACATGTTCCGCTGCGTCGGATCGGTGATCTTGATATTGAATCCAGACTGCCCCAGCACCAGATTCGCCCGCTGCCCAACTTTTTGAGGCTGGTCAAACGGCCGCGCAAATCGTAAGACTCGCCCATTCCCGGAGTCGGCCACATACAAGTTTCCGTTCGGGTCCACCGCCACGCCAACCGGCACCAGCAGTCCCTGATCGGTTACCTGATCGACGTTCGCCGTCGGAGAATTGACTTTGGTTTCAAACTGGTTCACTTGCCCGATAATTACATCCGCCTGGTCGCCCGGTTTCACCACCCGAGCGTCGGCGAATCCTAAAACGCGGTTATTAAACGTATCCGATATATATAGACGAGGCGGATTCGAAGCCCGGTCTATGACCACCGCTCCACCGATAAAGACGTTACCGCCGCCGGCGATGCCTGTCGACCCACCCGCTAGAAACAAGCCGCCGCCTTCCGCCAAATTCACCGACCGGTAGTTGAACCCTAACTGGCCAATTACGCGCGCGGCCGGAAGGATGTTTCCGCCATTGATTGGCATTACCAATAAACGATTGTTCCCGCTATCGGCGACAAAAAGTTCGCCATTCGCTACCGCCGCTCCCGTCGGCGATTGAAATCCATTCTCACTCGATTCCAGCCCGCCCCGGTTTGCCCGGAAGCTCAACAGATCCGGCTGTCCAAAAACTGCCTTCGCCGGGGGCGATGGCAATAGTTCCGTTTCGTTCGGCCACTGTTCAAATGGATCAAAGCGCACAATCCGGTGCGTTTGGCTCTCCACCACAAATATCCCGGCGCTGTTGGCAAAAACTCCTTCCGGACCAAAGAGCGTATATTCATTCACCGCCGGGCGTGGCGGCTGACCCTGTACGTTAACGGCAAGCCCCGCCAAACGCGCCGCGTCCATTCCGCTCCGGAACGGAGGCGCGTAGACCACTAACCGGTTGGCCCCGTCGGTGACCAACAGCCGTCCGCCTGTGTCGAATCCAACCGCCGATGGCTCCCGAATGGCGCTCTTCAATAGACGGCTCTCCCCCCGGCCCCAGTCCACGGTCTGCGTCTGCGTCATTCCCGCCTGCCCGATCACCAGATCCGCGTCCGGCCCATTAAACGCCGAATCTCCCAAGGCCGAAGCCGGGTAGCGCAGTACTCGCGCGTTGCCCGGATCGACAATCCACAAATTCCCGCCCGCGTCAACGGTCAGCGATGCCGTGAATGTTGTCGATCCACTCGAAAAAAACAAAGTTTTCGCCGAAGGCGCCGGATTCCCCTGATTGGGCTGGTTCGCCGAAAACGACGGCTGCCCGATCACCAAATTAGGCTGGATCAGATCCCCGGACTGCCCCGAGGTTCGCGGATAGCGCAGGACCCGGTTGTTCCCCGTGTCGATGACATACAGGTTTCCCCGTCCGTCCACGGTCATTCCCGTCGGCGACCGCAATCCAGTGGAATTCACGGTCCCAGGTCCTAATCCCGCCGTCGAAAATAAATCGTTCTGACCAATGACAAAATCCGCTCTACTTCCCGTCACCGCCCGTGCGTTCCGCCACGCCAACACCCGATTATTGTTGGTGTCCGCCACGTAAAGTGTGGCTGGCGTCACCCCTGTATCCACCGCCACTCCTATCGCCGCGTTTAACTCCCGCCCGTCCACAAAGTTCGGCGCCGCCGTCACCAACTGCAGTTTTGGATGCCCGAGCGACCGCGATGGCGCCTGATTGAACTGCACCGGCAATTGCCCAAAGCAACTAGCAACCGATCCAGCCACCAATAATGATATCTTCATTCTCATCGTGAGCTTCCAACTGAATTCCATGCTTATTCCTCTTGGGTTACCGCGGGGACGCGAGCGGGTCCATCCTTTGCCACCTTAGCATCAGATCGGCGCGACTGTCTACCCGATCCCTTCTGCTCTTATCGGCTGTAACTCACTAAATCTGTAGCACTTGCGCATTTTAAACGCGCTTCGATTGTTTACCCGTGGCACGCGCCCGCCGCTACGCTAAAATGAATGCAGTCACTCGTTTTATTAAGATGCATTCCGACCCCGCTCGCCCACGCGTCGCCGTGATTTCTTATCTCAATACGGTCCCCCTTATTTGGGGCCTGGAAAACAGCCGCCGGCGCCACCCGTTTCTCTTGGACTACTGCCTTCCCTCCGAAGGCGCCGACCGCGTCCAATCCGGCCTGGCCGACATTGGACTGCTCCCCGTCGTCGAGATGGCCCGTCAGTCCCTCGCCAATGTACCCGGCGTCGGCATCGCCTGCGATGGCCCCGTCCGCTCCATCCTCCTTATTTCCAAAGTACCGCCTGGCGAAATCCGCTCCCTCGCCGTCGACCGCGGCTCGCGCACTTCCGTCATGCTCGCCCGCGTCATCCTCAGCCGTAAATTCGACTCTCACCCCGCTATCACCGTCGCCGAACCCGTCCTCATCGAAATGCTCGCCGACAACGACGCCGCTCTCATCATCGGCGATCCCGCGCTCTACCTCGACCCCGCCGTTCTCCCGTTTCTCACTCTCGACCTCGGCCAGGAATGGAAGGAACTCACCGGCCTGCCCATGGTCTTCGCCGTCTGGTGCGGCCATCCCCGATTCATTACCCCCGCCAATTCCCAGCATTTCCTCGAATCCCTCGATTATGGCGAACGCCACATCGCCACCATCGTCGCCGGGCAGGCCGCCCAGCGCCGCCTTCCCCCGGACCTCATTCACACCTACCTCACCCAACACATTCGCTATCGTCTCGGCGACAATGAATATAAGGGCATGCAAACCTACCTCGACTACGCCGCCACGCTCGAACCCGCTCTGGAGGTCAAATAAGTGCTGACTCACCCTCAAGCCCTCGACATGTTCCGTTCGCATGACCTCATCGGCATTGGCATGGAAGCCGACCAGTTACGGCGAAAGCTTCATCCGCATAACATCGCTAGTTATATAATTGACCGCAACGTCAATTACACCAACGTCTGCACCGAGTTCTGCAGCTTCTGCGCCTTCTACCGCCCCAAAGGTCACGACGAAGCCTACGTCCACGCCAAAGAAGTCATTTACCAGAAGATCCAGGAAACGCTCGATCTGGGCGGCACCGGCGTCCTGATGCAAGGCGGACTTCACCCCGACCTTCCCATCGAGTGGTACGAAGATCTTTTCCGCTCCATTAAGCAAAACTTCAAGATCCACCTCCACGTGCTTTCCGCACCGGAAATCCTGAATATCGCCCAGATTTCTAACATTTCCATCAGCGACACGATTGCCCGGCTCCGCGATTCCGGCCTCGATTCCATTCCCGGCGCCGGCGCCGAAATTCTTCACGACGAAGTCCGCCAGCGTATCGCCCGCCTTAAATGCAACACCGAAGAATGGCTGAGCGTCCACCGCGCCGCCCATAAGCTCGGCGTCCGCACCACGGCTACCATGATGTGGGGCTGCGGCGAGACGGTTGAACATAGAGTTCATCACTTACAGGTACTCCGAGACTTACAGGATGAAACCGGCGGATTCACCGCGTTCATACCGTGGAGTTTTCAGCGCGATAACACTTCGCTCGGCCGCTTCGTCAAAGAGGAAGCTACTAGCGTGGAGTTTCTTAAGACACTCGCCATCTCCCGCCTTTATCTGGATAACATAATAAACGTGCAGACCTCCTGGGTGACCCAGGGTTTGAAGGTTTGTCAGACCGGCCTCCGCTTCGGCGGCAACGATGTCGGCAGTATCATGATCGAGGAGAATGTGGTGTCGCAAGCGGGCGCCCGATTCTCCGCCACGGAAGAAGATCTCCGCCACATCATCCGTGACGCCGGCTTCATTCCCAAACAGCGCGACACGCTTTACCGGACTTATTTTCTCAATTAGTACCGAATGCGGCGTCAATCGTCTCCTCCCACCCTAACAATCCCTCCGTCGCCCCAGCCGCCGACACGCTCTGCGCCCCGTACGCGTTTGCCACTCGCGCCGCGTCCAGGGGCGCCAAACCGCGCATCGCCGCCGCGATAAATCCTCCGCAAAAACAGTCTCCCGCTCCCGTCGAATCCACTGCCCGCA
>Ga0163151_10001624_pt1 | contig 37271 bp, 29 predicted proteins | sample OliLakLV19MP5IB2_FD_145596 | JGI IMG/M metagenome (GOLD analysis project Ga0163151, IMG submission 145596) | Freshwater microbial mat bacterial communities from Lake Vanda, McMurdo Dry Valleys, Antarctica - Oligotrophic Lake LV.19.MP5.IB-2 | ecosystem: Environmental > Aquatic > Freshwater >... | reverse complement strand
AAATGGTTCAGGAAGCAGTATCGGTAAAATTGATTCAGATGGGACGATTAGAAACGGTTCTGGAAGTAGCATTGGTAAAGTAGATAAAGACGGAACAGTAAGAAATAGCTCTGGAAGCAGCATCGGCAAAGTTGATTCAGATGGAACAGTAAGAAATAGTTCAGGAAGCAGCATTGGAAGTGCTAAAGGTATTTCTAAAGAAAAAGCAGCTGTTTGTTTCTTCTTTTTTCAGTTTAAATAAGAATTAAGAAATATTTTAAAAGTCCGTTCTGCTGAATGCAGAACGGACTTTTTGTTTGTTTGATGGGACAGCTTTATCTTACTTCACCACAAAACTTTTAACACCATTTATTTTCGTGCTGTTAATTCTTGCAAAATACATTCCTGATGGAAGACCTAAAGTCAACTGATAAGTTATTTTTCCTGTTAAAGTAGATTTATAAACCATTCTACCCGTTATGTCTACAATTTCTAAATTTAAAACTTCAGCAGCTAAACTTTGATCAGTGAATTGAATTGTAAACGCCCCATCGTTAATAGATGGAAACAATTCTATTCCAATAGCTGTAGGTTTTACTTCATTGATTCCCACTATTGATGATAAACTTGTTTCCCAAACACCTCTCCCGAAAGTAGACACATAAACCTTATCTAATACTGTATTGAAATCTAAATCGGTTGTAATAACATTTGGTAATCCTGCACTCTGACTAATCCAAATACTTGACACTTCATCTAGTAAGTAAACTCCTAGGTCCGTTGCAATCATTTTTTTATTGCTTCCAGGAACCGTTTTAATACAATTGACAGGAATGTTAGGTAAGTTGAATGAAATATTTGTCCAGGTTATTCCACCGTTTATTGTTTTGTAAACTTTTTCACCAGCAACAAATCCAGATAATGTTACAAAGGCGGTGTTTGCATCTGTTTGACTCACATCCAAACTTGTATAATATAAAGTATCCGGTAAATTAGAAGTGATATCAGTCCATGAGCTTCCTCCATTTGTTGTGGTATACATGGTAGAATTAGCACCCAATTCAAAACGAATTCTTCTTGCTGCATAAAGCACATTGCTATTTGAATTTGCAACTGCTAAGGCACACAATTCATTATCGTTTATTGGATGACTTGGCATTTGATTTAATGCCGACCAATTATATCCACCATCTGTTGATTTTACAACATTTTGAAAACCCGCATAAATTGTTCCCGGAGTATTATAATCGGCAACAACAGGAGAAACCCATTCTCCAGGTTCGCCATTCACATTTACAGTTGCACCTATATCTGAAAGGCCACCATCAACAGAAACATAAAATCCTCCATACTGACTAGAACCAATTACAACATTATCATCCAAAGGATCTAAATAATTATCCATTCCATCCCCACCAAAGATGGTACTCCAGGACGAACCATCATAATAAAATGTAGCATTGTCTTGTGCTCCTGCGGAAATTCTTCCTGTTGAATTTCTTGAACTGGATAATTTATAAAAAGAAGTGATGTTCATTCCGTTTGTTAAATTAGTCCAAACAGTTGGCCAAGGTGCTCCGCCTGTTGTGGTTGCCCAATCTTGTGGAATAACATTATCTGTTTTGTAAACACCACCATCGCTGCAAACAAAAATATCATTCGTTAAAGGATGTATTTCTATAAAGTGAATGTCGCAATGCAAAGTGTTTCCATAAAATTGTGTCCAGTGGCTAGCAGGATTAAACGTATTTGCACCATCTGTAGAAGCCCAAACATTTACTCCACCTACATATACAATGTCTTTATTCGTTCTGTTTACGGTAAATCCTAAGTCGTATGTACCTTGTCCACCTGTTCCAAATCCACCATCGTATTCCAACATATTCACACCCGGATTAATATACGTCCAGCTGACACCTGCATTGGTTGATTTGTAAATTCCTGCAGAGCCTTCATCTAAACCAACGGTCATTGCATAAATGTAATTGTTATCAGTTGGTGCAACTGCCAGTTTTATTCTTTGCACTACTCCAGTTCCGGGAATACCTGTTGGAAGCATTGTCCACGTAGCACCAAAATTTGTGGATTTATAAACGGCTGCAAATCCTTTACCTGAACCAGCCAACCATCCAGATGTTGCATAGAGTGTATTTGGCAAAAGTGGATCTTGTACTAAGTCCCAGCAAAGTGAATCCAACACTTGCGTCCATGTTGCACCAGCATTATTGGAAGTATATATTCCGCTTACTCCAGCAGCAACAAGATCATTGCTGTTAGTTGGCTTTATTAAAATTTTTCTGATTAAGGATGCATCACCATCAGTTAGCTGAAAGCTTAATCCTGTAGGATTCCAAGTTAAGCCACCATCTGTGGTTTTATAAACTCCTAATCCGTAATGCGTGTTTCTTTTTCTAGCATCAATATTTAGTGCCACATCAATATATTCAAAATCACAAACAGAAATATACATTGTGTTTACATCAGCTGGGTCAATTACAATATCACTAATTCTGGTGATAGGCAAATTGTCTGTTAAGGGAGTCCATGTTAAACCATCATTTGTAGTTTTCCACAGTCCGCCTTGTGCAACACCAACAAAATAAGTAGCTGCAACAGTAGGATGAAAAGCAATACAATTGATTCTACCCATTCCTGTTTCTAAATATCCTGTTAAATTAGCTGGTAAGTTATATGGACCGAAAGGGGACCATGTTCCTGCAGCAAAAGAAGAGGAGGGAGGGTTTGCATTTTTTGCATTGGCCGCTTTTACAGCTTCGTCAATAAATATGGCTGGGTCAGCAAGTTCACCACTACCATTGGTTTTAAATTGCATATCATGTTCCCATCGTTTGTAATATTTCCAATGTTTCGTTTTTGCCAAATCATGCGTTCTTTTGAAATCAGAAAACTGACGTTGCATTTCAACAAATGTTAGTTGTTTCCCTGCTTGTTTTCTAATGAACTGCTGAGCATTAATAAAAGAAATGCTGAATAGCAAAATGATAGCCGATAGAATGTGTTTTTTTGATTTCATAAAAAGAATGTTTTTTCTATTTGTAAATATACAAAATAGTCTTGTTTAATCGACACTTCAATTGGTGCCGTCATTCCGTGCTACGACACGGAATCTCATTATTATGATTTGGATCACCAATTGGGAGATTCCGTGTCGGGGCTCGGGATGAGGTTGTAGGTTGTGTTTATTCTATTCTAACGAGAAGTTATTTCAAGTATCTTTGCACCTCATTAAAATAAAAAAACTGTGTCAACTTTCCTCGAATTAGGCGTTTCAGAAGAACTTATAAAAGGACTTATTGAAAATAATATTTTTGATCCTACTGAAATTCAAACCAAATCAATTCCTTATTTATTAAAGGAAGGTTTCGATTTTATTGGACAAGCACAAACAGGCACAGGAAAAACGGTCGCTTTTGGCTTACCTCTTTTACAAAAAATTGACACAGCCAATCCAAAGGTTCAAGCTTTGGTATTGTGTCCTACTCGTGAATTGGGACAGCAAATAGCCAAGCAATTATTTCGTGTAGCCCGCTACAGTCCTTCTCGCATTTTTGTGGAAGCTGTTTATGGGGGTGAACCAATAGAAATTCAAATCCGTAATTTAAGTCGACCTACACATATTGTTGTTTCTACTCCCGGCAGATTAATTGATTTACTTGAAAGAAAAGCTATTAGTTTAACGGATGTAAAAACAATTGTTTTAGATGAAGCAGATGAAATGTTAAGTATGGGTTTTAAAGACAGTATTGATACTATTTTAGAACAAACAAACGGTCAGCGCTATACATGGCTGTTTTCCGCAACCATTCCTGATTCGCTAAATGAAATTATTCATCAATACATGGATGAAAGTCCATATAAAGTGGTGATTGATGTTAAAAATGTGGTGAACAGAGATATTGAACATCAATACGTTCAATGCATTGATACAAAGGATAAGTTGGAGACCTTATTGGCATTTTTAAGAACGCAAGGGAAGGGGAGAGGCATTGTTTTTTGTAAAACTAAAGACGGCACTCAGTCCTTATCAAAACAGTTGATTGCTAGAAATTTTGCTGCTGAAGCCATTCATGGAGATTTACAACAACGGGATCGTGAAAAAGTGATGCGCGCCTTTAAAAATGAAAAAGTTCAAATTCTGGTTGCAACCGATATGGCTGCAAGGGGAATTGATGTTCAAAATCTTCAATATGTAGTTCATTATCAACTTCCGGAGCAAATAGAGTATTATACTCACAGAAGCGGTCGTACAGCCCGTGCCGGCAAAAAAGGGCTATCAATAAGCTTAGTTACCAGCTCGGAAATGGGTCGCTTAAAGACAATTGAAAACGAATTAAAAATTGCCATTCAAAAAATTCGCAGGGAGTAATCATTTAAATAAGATTAAATTTTTTTACAACCTTACTTTTGACTATTTTTGCAAGATTTCGAAATCGAGAAAAATATGAGTTTAGAATCTGTTGATATTGAAGAAAAGAAAATAGGGAAGGAGCTTTATGGCTATCAGCAAGAAGCGATTGATAAAATTTTCAATCGAATAAACAATCACACCGAAAAATACAATCTCCTTTATCAACTGCCTACTGGCGGTGGAAAAACAGTTATTTTTTCAGAAATAGCGAAACGCTACATCAGCGAAACAGGAAAAAAAGTATTGATACTTACTCACCGTATTGAGCTTTGTGCGCAGACTTCTAACATGCTTAATGAATTTGGTGTTGAAAACAAAATTATCGACAGCAAAGTAAAAACGCTTCCTGATCAAGGGGATTACAAATGCTTTGTGGCAATGGTGGAAACATTGAACAACCGATTGCAAGATGAGAAACTGGAAGTAGAACAAGTTGGGTTAGTAATTATTGATGAAGCGCACTATAATTCATTTAAGAAGTTATTCAAATTTTTAGAAAGTAGTGTAATTCTTGGTGTTACTGCAACTCCGCTTAGTTCAAACATTAAATTACCAATGAAGGAAACCTATAATGAATTAATTGTAGGCGATTCTATTACATCCTTAATTTCAAAAGGCTTTTTGTCAAAAGCAACTACTCACAGTTATGATGTGAATTTAGGTTCCTTGAAAGTGGGTATTGATGGTGATTATACAGTAAGTTCATCCGACAGATTGTATACCAATTATTTGATGCAAGAAAAATTGGTGGGTGCTTATGAAGAACAATCCAAAGGAAAAAAGACCCTCATTTTTAATAATGGAATAAATACCTCTATTCATGTTCATTCTTTGTTTACTAACGCAGGGTATGAAATTCGACATTTAGACAATACCAATTCAGAGCAAGAACGAAGAGAAATTTTGGCCTGGTTTAAAAACAAACCGGATGCTATTTTAACTTCAGTAGGAATTTTAACTACCGGTTTTGATGAACCAACTGTTGAAACAATTATTATTAACAGAGCTACTAAGTCGCTAACCCTTTACCATCAAATGATTGGCAGGGGTTCTCGAATTTTACCAAACAAATCTGCTTTCTCAGTAATTGATCTAGGAAACAATGCAGCACGTTTTGGGTTGTGGGATTCTTTTGTGAACTGGCATGATATATTTCGCTCTCCTGATTTTTATTTGGAAAGTTTATGGAACGACAGAGATATTGAACGAAACTTTACTTATAAAATGCCAGCTGAATTAAGAGCGAAATTTAGCAAATCGGAAAACATTGATTTTAATATGAAAGAGGAATATGCCTTGGTTGCAAAACAAGGTTTAAGACCCATGACAGCCATTGAAAGATCGATCGAACACCATACACGAATTTGTTTCGAAAACAGTGCCGATTATTTTGAAGCTGCTGATCTAGTTAAACTTCTGGAACAGGATATTGAAGGTCGCGTAAAAAAATATTCTTATTGCATTTGTTCTAGCACCGACAATTATGTAAAGTGGCTTCAAGATGAATACAAACGCAAATTGAGTTTGAGTTTAAATAAGCGATTTGCTTCCGTTTCTGTTGAAGAGTAATTCTCTTTTGCTCAATCATCTGAATTTACTATCTTTAAATATAGAATAAATTCCATGAAAAAACAGTACTTCCAATTATTCGTTATTTTCTTTTTAATATCTGATTTCACCATTTCACAAACGTCTAGAACGCCAATAGAAGAAGGCAATTCAAAAAAAAGACAAGAGTGGCTTTCAAAAAGAAAATTCGATCCGACCATTACAAATACTGAAAATGCCCGCTGGAAAACCTATTTGCAATCGCAAACAAAATTAATGGAATCGTCACGGGCTCCTGTTGCAAACTGGCAATGCTTGGGTCCGAACAATCAAGGAGGAAGAGTTATTTCACATGCTTTTGATCCAACTGATGTACAAACAGTATGGGTTGGAAGTGCATCTGGTGGATTATGGAAAACAGCTGATGGCGCTACAACGTGGACAGCCATGACTGATCAGATTCCTAATCTTGCCATTGGAGCTGTTGCTATACAGCCTCAAAACCCAAGTGTAATGCTTATTGGTACAGGTGAAGGTTATTTGTTGAGCCCTTGGTTTCAATATGGGATAGGCGTTCTTCGTTCGACAGATGGTGGTAATACTTGGAATCCAACAAGTTTAACAATAGATGATTCGTTACAATTTGCTTCTTTAGGATTTGCGTGGGATCCAATCAATACGAACAATGTTTATTTGGCAACCACTTTTGGAATTTTTAAATCAGCAGATGCTGGAATAACTTGGTCGCAAACGCTTTCCGGCATAGGAACATCCATTGTCATAAACAAAAAATCTTCTGCAAATGTTTATGCTTCTCTACAAGATTATACTGGTTCTGTTGGAGGAATTTATCATTCATCCAACTATGGTGTAAGCTGGACATTGCTTAGCAGTGGATTGCCTGTTCCTGCAGAAGTTGGCTTTACAGTGTTATCCATTTGCGATTCTTTTCCTACAGTAATTTATGCCGGTATGTCCACTCCTGCATCCGATCCCAATTGTGGAATCATAAAAGGATTGTATAAAACGTCTAATGCCGGTGCAACATGGGATACGGTTAATAGAAGTGGAGTCGATTTTTATTGTTATCCTCCGCCTTTCAATAACATTTGCCAGGGCTGGTATGGTAACACTTTACAAGTTGCACCCAATGATAGTAATCATGTTTTTATTGGAGGTGTATTTCTTTACAATACAGCAGATGGTGGAACAACTTGGAATTATTGCGATTGGGCGCCAGCAGAAGATCCTGTCTGGATGCATCCCGATCATCATAGTTTTGGAATTAGTCCGCTCAATCCTGCTATTATGTATTCTTTCAATGATGGTGGTGTTTTCAAATCAACAAATACAGCAGCAACCTGGGTGAAGAAGCCAAATGGGATGGTAACCACACAATTTTATTCCATCGCCTCGTCAGCTCCTGATACTGATTTGATGATGGGTGGCACTCAAGATAATGGTGTGTTTTATAATTCTTCTACCAATACTTCTCAAATTTGGACATCATTTGTTCCTGGAGATGGCTTTACTTGTATCATGGATCCTGTGAATCCGGCCATTTGGTATACGAGTGAATTGTTTAACGGAAGATTAAAAACCATCAATGCAGGAGTTTCTTATGATACAATTCAAACCGGAATTGTTGATCCAACTTATTTTTTGATTTCTATGGCGATGGATCCCAATAATAATCAGGTATTGTATACTGGTACAGATGTTAATCTTTATAAGTCGGTAAATGCTGGAGTAAACTGGACAGCCATTTCGAACAAGCCTTATATTTCAAGTATTGCTATTGATAAACTCAATTCCAATTTATTGTATATCTGCAATGATCCCGCTGCAGGCGTTTCATACATTTACCGCTCTTTGAATGCTGGTGCAACTTGGTCCTTTTTAGGTGGACCCGGAGATAAAATTATTGATATGGAAACAGATCCACTTGTCACGGGAACTGTTTATGCAGTTAGAGGAAGTTATACGCCAGGAAAACAGGTTTACAAATCAGCCAATTCAGGAAGTACCTGGATAAATATAACAGGTGATTTGCCAGCAATCCCTGTAAATACAATAACTGTAGATGCTTTTAATTCCAATCACATATACCTTGGAACCGACTTGGGCGTTTATTTAACGACAAATGGCGGAATCAGCTGGAGTCCGTTCAATGATAATTTGCCATTGGTTGTTATTCAGGATATGCATTATTTTAAAGGCGACAGCACAATTCGTATTGGGACACATGGCCGTGGTATTTGGAAAACAAGATCAGCTTTGGCAGTTTCAATTCACAAAAATACTGAGAATAACATAAACGTTTCAGTTTTTCCAAATCCGGCAACTAACTACATTACGATTAGTTATAATCTAAAGGCGAGTGGGAATGTTTCAGCAATCGTTTATAATTCGACTGGGCAAGAAATAATTTCTTTATTCAATTCTCACCAAACGGAAGGAAAGCAATCTTTGGTGTGGAATCGTAAAAACGAACTCGGACAGCGAGTTTCTCCTGGAGTTTATTATGTGAGAGTTATCCTAAATGGCTATGCATTTAGCTCTAAAATTGTTGTTTTGTAATATGTGAGAGTTATTCTAAATGGCTATACATTTTGCTCTAAAGTTCTTGTTTTGTAATTAAATCATATAACTACTTATAAATCAATTTTTTGTATATTACTTTGTCTTATAATTAATATTATGTTAAGTAATATTTAATTGAATATCAATATATTATAAATAATGTTAGCAGTTGGGTGCCTCTCCTTTTAAACATAATTAAATAGGTACAAATAAAAAACGGAGAACATTTCTGTTCTCCGCTTTTATGAATTGCAACTAGGTGGAAGCCTTAGTTGTTCTTCAATTTCTCATTGATCTCTTTTACTTTCTCTGGTTGTTGTGTTCTAGCATATATCTGCTTCAAAGCATACATTGTATTTCTGTCTTTCGGACTAACAGATAGTGCTTTTTCTAAAATTGGTAAAGCTTTAGCAAACTCCGCTGTAGCAAGATCATTTGCAGTTTTATATTTAGCATTGTCAGTAATCACATCTGCAAGTTTATTCAAGGCTACACCGTGATTGTTATACAAAACACCTAAATTGTACAATGCATCAAAATAATCTGGTTTTAGTTCAATTGCTTTTTTATAATCTGCTTCCGCTTGTCCAATCAACTTTTGATACTCTTTGGGTTTTTCCATGTCTTTGTTAGCAGCATCTTTGGGGTTTGCTAAGTTGTCATAGATGTTCCCTCTCACTAAATACAAGTTAGCATCAGTAGGTTTTGCCGCTAAAGCAATATTCAGGTTGTTTAATGCTTCTTTGCTATTGTTAATCTTTAGGAAGTAATTAGTCTCGGTAATCACCAAATTGATATCATTTGGATAAGTTGCACGGCCTTTTTTCAATACTTCCATTGCTCCAACACTGTCTTTCATATTTAGGTAAACATTCACCAAAGAGGAATATGTATTGCCATAACCTTGTTTGTTCTCAATCATTTTCTCGTAATACATTTTTGCTTTGTCGTAAATAGCTGCTCTATCGGCTACCAAAGCACAATTTGCAAGTGTTGTGGTATCCTTCGCTCCTTTTATTTCATACGTTTTTTCGAAAGAAGGAAGTGCTTCTGCGTATTTCTTTGCATTGTAGTCAGCAATAGCTTTGTTTTCGTAGTGAATAACAATGTTAGACATATAAGAAGCGACTTCTGAGGTATAATTGCCTTTTGTGTCCAGCGTTTTAGAAGCCAAGCAAGCGGTATAAGCTTCAGCTAAGGGATCTGAAGATGTTGCTTGGTAAGCAGCTAAATCACGTTTTGCAGGATCAGTAATTGTTTTCATCAGCTTTTCTGTTTCCAATCGTTTGCTGTTATCATAAATCGTCATATACACCTGTGCTTTCAGAGTTTGCGTCTTTGCCAAATCCTTTGTGTCAGGATGAGTGCTCGCCAAGTCGATATTATCTTTCGCTTTATTTAAGGATTCAATGTCTTTTGATTCAGTGAAATCACGTAAATAATTTTTAGTGTTTACGATTTTAACGTTTTGTGCAATGCTAGTAAATGCAAAGGCGATTGCAACAAATGATAGTGTTAGTTTCTTCATAAATTTATTTTTATTTTTAAGTATCTCACCAAATACCCCTTCTCCACTTGGAGAAGGGATAAAGGGATGAGGCTATTCTGTTTCTGGCGGAGTATCAAGTTCCTTGCCATCAATTTCTGTGTTATCAGAAGACGCATCAGGCCCATCATTTCCATATTCCGCAGTTGGTGTTTCGGAAGTTGTTTCTCCCAATGCTTCTACTTCCTCCTCCTCTACTTCTACTTTACTCACAGCAGCAATTTCATCTCCTTCTTTCATGTTGATTAAACGCACACCTTGAGTTGCACGGCCAATTACACGCAATTCAGAAATAGCCAAACGAATTATAATTCCGGAGCGGTTGATAATCATCAATCCATCCTTATCCGTAACATCTTTAATGGCAATTAAATCACCTGTTTTGTCAGTAATATTAATAGTTTTTACTCCTTTTCCACCACGTTTTGTAACACGATATTCTTCAATTTCAGAACGTTTTCCGTATCCTTTTTGAGAAACCACCATTACATTGCTTGTTTGATCAGGCATTGCAATCATACCAATCACTTCATTTCCTTTTTCATCACCCAGGTTGATTCCTCTCACTCCTGAAGCATTTCTTCCCATTGGACGAACGTTTGCTTCGTTGAAACGCACTACTTTACCAGCTTTTGAAGCCAACATAATTTCGTTCGTACCGTTTGTTAATAATACTTCTAATAAAGTATCTCCTTCTCTAACTGTGATAGCGTTGATTCCGTTTTGACGAGGACGAGAATAGGCTTCCAATGTTGTTTTCTTGATGATACCATTCTTCGTACACATAATAATATAATTATTCGCTATATAATCGGCATCCGTAAGATCTTTTACATTGATATATGCTTTTACTTTATCATCACTTGGAATATTGATCATGTTTTGAATCGCTCTTCCTTTGGATACACGGGTTCCTTCCGGAACTTCAAATGCTCTCATCCAGAAACATCTTCCTTGCTCCGTAAACAACAATAAGTAGTTATGTGTAGATGCTATGAACAAATGTTCGATAAAGTCATCATCACGAGTAGTGCTTCCTTTGGCTCCTTTACCGCCTCTTCCTTGTGTTCTGTATTCTGTTAAAGGTGTTCGCTTGATGTAACCCATGTGAGAAATTGTAATAACTACATCTTCGTCAGCAATCATATCTTCCATGCGGAAATCCCCCGATGCATAAACAACTTCTGTTCTACGCTCATCCCCGTATTTTTCTTTTATCTCAGAAAGTTCGTCTTTTATAATAGCCATACGAAGTGTTTCGTCTTCCAATACTTCCTTCAAATATTTGATTAATTCCATTAAAGTATCAAATTCTTCTTTAATCTTATCTCTCTCTAAACCAGTAAGTACACGCAATCTCATTTCAAGAATTGCTTTAGCCTGTATTTCACTTAATCCGAAGCTGGTAATCAAACCGTCTTGTGCTTCCTGAGGGGTTGCTGAAGCGCGGATTAATTTAATTACTTCGTCCATATGATCCAAAGCAATTAAATAACCTTGCAAAATGTGAGCTCTGCGTTCTGCCTGAGCCAACTCAAATTTGGTTCTTCTAACTACTACTTCATGACGGTGAGCCACAAAATGCACAATCATGTCTTTTAGATTCAACATCATTGGGCGGCCACCCACCAAAGCAATGTTGTTTACACTAAAAGAAGTTTGAAGTTCGGTATATTTGAAAAGGTTGTTTAAAACTACATTCGTAATCGCGTCACGTTTGATTTCGTAAACAATCCGCATTCCATCTCTATCCGACTCATCGCGGATATCAGAAATGCCTTCTAGTTTTTTGTCGTTGATTAAATCCGCTGTTTTGCGGATCATCTCTGCTTTATTCACCTGATAAGGAATTTCATTTACAATGATACGTTCTCTTCCTGCATCAGTTGTTTCCATTATGGTTTTAGCACGCATCACAATACGGCCTCGCCCTGTTTCAAAAGCGTCTTTCACACCTTCATATCCGTATATAATTCCACCTGTAGGAAAATCAGGCGCTTTTACAAACTGCATCAATCCAGCAATGTCAATTTCTCTGTTATCTATGTATGCCATAGTAGCATTCAAAATTTCTGTTAAATTGTGCGGAGGCATGTTTGTAGCCATACCCACAGCAATTCCGGATGCACCATTGATCAATAGATTAGGAATACGAGTTGGCAAAACAGTCGGTTCTTCCAATGAATCATCAAAGTTCGGACGAAAATCAACAGTATCCTTTTCAATGTCGTTAAGCATTTCTTCTGCTATCTTTTTCAAACGAGCTTCGGTATAACGCATTGCAGCCGGACTATCACCATCAACAGAACCATAGTTTCCTTGTCCGTCTACTAATGGATAACGCAAACTCCAGTGCTGTGCCATACGAACCATTGCATCGTAAACAGATGTATCGCCATGTGGGTGATATTTACCCAACACTTCCCCTACAATACGAGCAGATTTTTTATGTGCTTTATTAGACATTACACCCAAATCAAGCATGCCAAACAACACTCTTCTGTGAACTGGTTTTAAACCATCTCTTACATCGGGTAATGCACGCGATACAATTACCGACATCGAATAATCGATGTAAGCTGATTTCATTTCTTCTTCAATGTTGATCTGAATGATTTTTTCTCCGTCTGCCATAATTTCGTTTTTCTATTTTTTTTACTTGTTTTATCCTACTTTTCCTATATTACATCTGCGAGATTGTCATAATTTGTTTTTAGCACAATAATTGATAATCCAATGCTGTTTTAAGGAGGTTCGAAAATACTTATTTAGTAGGAGACAAAACCGATTTAAAGCGTTAAATTATCAACATTATTGACACTTTTTTGTTGATAAGATTAAGGTCCAATGTAAGACAACTTTAAAAGGAGTAATTACTTTTGATAAACTGCACGAAACTATTATTATTCGTGCCAAAAAGTAACTCTTGAATAAACAAAAACGTTTAATCAATTAATTAAAACTAAGCATTATGGAAGCTAAATTTTCACCAAGAGTTAAAGATGTAATCACTTACAGCAGAGAGGAAGCGCTACGTTTAGGGCACGATTACATTGGAACAGAACATTTATTGTTAGGGATTATCCGTGAAGGTGAAGGAACTGCTGTTCGTTTGCTGAAATCATTGAATGTCGACTTACAAGAATTACGTAAAACAGTTGAACAATCTATAGGAACTGGAAATCACAAAGTAAGTAACCTAGCTAACATTCCTTTGATGAAACAAGCTGAACGTGCTTTAAAAATAACTTATCTGGAAGCCAAATTGTTTAAAAGTGCTGTTATTGGTACAGAACACTTAATCTTATCGATATTAAAAGATGAAGATAACGTGGCTACTAAATCTTTACAAAAATTTAAAGTTGATTATGAAGTTATGAAAAGTGAATTAGAATTATCGAAATCAGACCCTAAAGCTGAATTTCCTGGAACGCCTTCTGACGATGATGCAGAAGAGGATTCATTTAGTGCGAGCAGTACTAAAAAACCAGTTGATAGCAAATCAAAAACGCCTGTGTTGGACAATTTCGGAAGGGATTTGACAAAAGCAGCCGAAGATGGAAAATTGGATCCGATTGTAGGACGCGAAAAAGAAATTGAACGCGTTTCACAAATTTTATCTCGGAGAAAAAAGAACAACCCAATCTTAATTGGTGAGCCAGGTGTTGGTAAATCAGCTATTGCTGAAGGTTTAGCATTGCGTATCGTTCAACGTAAAGTCTCTCGTGTGCTTTTTGGAAAACGTGTTGTTACACTGGACTTAGCTTCATTGGTTGCTGGTACAAAATACCGTGGACAGTTTGAAGAGCGCATGAAAGCTGTAATGAATGAACTTGAAAAATCGCCAGATGTAATTTTGTTTATTGATGAAATTCACACCATTATTGGTGCAGGTGGCGCTTCTGGATCATTGGATGCTTCCAATATGTTTAAACCAGCCTTGGCGCGTGGAGAAATACAATGCATTGGCGCTACAACTTTGGATGAATATCGTCAGTACATCGAAAAAGATGGCGCTTTAGAAAGACGATTCCAAAAGGTAATTGTAGAACCTGCAACACAGGAAGAAACAATTCAAATCTTAAATAACATCAAATCAAAATACGAAGATCATCACAATGTAACGTATACGGATGAGGCAATCAAAGCTTGTGTTTCGTTGACTGCACGTTACATTACTGATCGTCACCTACCCGACAAAGCGATTGATGCATTGGATGAATCGGGTTCTCGAGTTCACATTACTAATATCAATGTTCCAAAAAACATTGTTGAAATCGAAAAAAAATTAGAAGATATTAAAGAAGAAAAGAACAAAGTTGTTCGTTCGCAAAAATATGAAGAAGCAGCTCGATTGCGTGATACGGAGCGCACTTTACTAGAACAATTAGATGCAGCTAAAAAAACTTGGGAAGAAGAAAGCAAAACTCACCGTGAAATGGTGAGTGAAGACAATGTTGCTGAAGTTGTTGCAATGATGACTGGTGTTCCTGTTCAGCGTATTTCTCAAAACGAAGGCGATAAACTTGTAAAAATGGCGGAGCTTTTACAAGGTAAAGTTATCGGACAAGATGAAGCTGTAAAGAAGGTCGTTAAAGCGATTCAACGTAACCGTGCTGGATTAAAGGACCCAAACAAACCAATTGGTTCATTCATTTTCCTTGGTCCTACTGGTGTTGGAAAAACACAATTAGCAAAAATATTATCGAAATATTTATTTGATAATGATGATGCCTTGATTCGTATCGACATGAGTGAGTACATGGAAAAATTTGCTGTGTCGCGCTTAGTTGGAGCGCCTCCGGGATATGTTGGATATGAAGAAGGTGGACAATTAACTGAAAAAGTTCGTAGAAGACCATACGCAGTTGTATTGTTAGATGAGATTGAAAAAGCACATCCTGACGTATTTAACTTGTTATTGCAAGCTTTGGATGATGGAATGATGACAGATAGTTTGGGTCGTAAAATTGATTTCAAAAACACAATTATCATTATGACTTCTAACATTGGTGCTCGTCAGTTGAAAGACTTCGGACAAGGTGTTGGTTTCAGCACCAGTGCTAAAAAAGAATTCGAAGATGAAAATTCAAAAGGAATCATAGAAGGTGCTTTGAAGAAAGCATTTGCTCCTGAATTCCTAAATCGTATTGATGATGTGGTGATGTTTAACTCCCTTTCAAGAGACGATATACATAAAATTATTGATATTGAATTGAACAGCTTGTATGGAAGAATTAACGGATTAGGATATAGCATTAAAGTTTCTGGTGAAGCTAAAGATTATATTTCTGACAAAGGTTATGATGTACAATTCGGAGCCCGTCCTTTAAAACGTGCTATTCAGAAGTACCTAGAAGATCCTTTAGCAGAAGAAATCATCAAGTCAAACTTGACTGAAGGTGATGTAATTGAAGTGGATTTTGATAAAACGAAAGACGAAATCAAAATTAAAATCAATAAGCCTAAGGAAAGCAAACCTAAGAAAAGTAAAAAAGAAGAATAAAAAATAAAGCAAAAACGTCTCGCTCCGATTCATTCAGAGCGGGGCTTTTTTTATAACACCTACCGCTCAATCGAAATAACCTGCCTTTTAAAAGATTGAAGGAAATCAAAGGGCTTTTATTTGCAAATTTGAATACATCCCAAAACTTAAATACAATTAACGCATGAAAACCATCCCAACCCAATTAGCGATTCTGTTTTTTTTCTTTTTCATGAATGCAAATGCCAGCATCAACAATGAATTTGGCTATTATATAACAAAAGATGATTACCTAAAAAAAAAAGTGACCATTGTTGAAAATATGCAAGAAAGTGAAAACTATAATGTTGGAATTTTAATGTACAAAGACAAAAAAAATGTGGAACAAAAAATCAGTTGTATTAAAGAAAAGTATTGGGGATTCCGATACATTGATGGCTGTGATTATATGTATATGGATGGTTTTTTTGCAAAAATTGTGCTGCTAGGAAGAATAGACTTATTGATTAGTCCGAAAGCAACTTTTAAAATTGATGCCGAAGGGAAGTATGTGTTTAATAAAACGACTGATGGCAAATTGAATTTTTACTACATGAGAAATCTGGATCCTGAAACACAGGCACCATTTGAAAAACTTATTGCAGACGAAAAACTTATCTTAAAGGAATATCAAGCAGATAAAGATAACTACGGAGAATTTATTAATAAACAAATGATGTATTTGAAGAAATACAACGAAACTATTCCTAAACCTAAAAAAGGTGCTAAAAAGTAAAAAATCCTCCCCGCATGGGGAGGTTTTTTTTTAATCTTTTTTATTGGATGTCTTTACATCGTCTTCAAGTAACTCCCCAGCTTCATCAAATACTAATTCGTAAGTATTCTCACCTTTTATTATATCCATTGCATAAGTTGTAGCCTTTTCTTTTTCAACTTTCATCGGTGACTCTATTTTATAGGCACTCAATTCGCCATATTTCTTAGAAAGCGCATCCTTGACAATTTTAGGCAATTCTGATGCTTTTAAATAGGTTTCTGTCTCCAGCCACTTTCCTTCTTTATCAAATTTCGATGAAAATTCACTTTTCCCTACCGTAAAATCTGCTTGAAAATTTTCATAATCCATTTCCCAAGTCGTTTTTTCAGCAATTGAAAATTTCGATTTAAACGCTGTCGTTACAGCTAATGGCACATTGTCAGAAGTTATTTTTTGTGCATGAATAGAAGAAAGAAAAAGTGTTCCAGCAAAGACTAATAGTATTTTTTTCATTTTGTACCGTTTAAATATTGTTTCTACAAAATTATAATAAATTTGCGAAGTATTATGCACCAAAATAAATCAGCCCACGATCCTTATGCTGCTTTAAGAATAAAAGAGTTCTTGTTTTTTTTAAATACTCGATTCTTTTTGACTTTAGCCATTCAAATGCAAAGTGTTATTGTTGCGTGGCAAATTTATGATATTACAAAAGATGAATTAGCATTGGGGATAATCGGATTATCGGAAGCTATTCCATTCATTATCGTCTCTTTCTTTGCTGGTCATGTAGCGGATACGGTAAGTCGAAAACTAATCATTTTGATTTCTGTATCATTTCTTATTGTTTCTACTTCTGCCCTACTCTATTTCTCATTGGATACTTCTACCATTCTTGAAAATTACGGAACGCTACCCATTTATTTGGTATTTGGCTTCATTGGAATTGTGAGAGGTTTCATCTCTGCAGCTTTTCCGGCCTTTATGGCCCAAATTGTACCGCGTGAACATTATGCGAACTCTGCAACGTGGAACAGCAGTATTTGGCACATTGGTGCTGTTGTAGGCCCCGCTATAGCCGGCATTATTTGCACTATAAGTTTTTCTGCTGCTTATACCATTAATATTGTTTTTATTGTATTGTCTATTTTCTCTTTTGTTTTTATTGCATCAAAACCACTTCCACTCAAAGTGAAAAAAGAAAGTTTGAAAGAAAGTTTATCAGGAGGAATAAAATTTGTTTTTAGCAATCAGCTAATATTGGGCGCGCTTTCATTGGATTTGTTTGCTGTTTTATTTGGTGGTGCAGTTGCAATGCTGCCTGCTTTTGCTGATAAAATTTTGCATGTAGGCTCCATGGAACTAGGATTTATGCGCGCTATACCTGCTGTTGGAGCAATTTTTACTGCAATTATTCTAGCTTATAAACCCATTACAAAAAATGCAGGAAGGAACTTATTTGTTAACGTAGCACTGTTTGGTGTTGCAACTATACTGTTTGCAATTTCTACCAACTATTATTTATCACTTTTCTTTTTATTTTTAACGGGTGCTTTTGATAATGTGAGTGTTGTCATTCGTCACACTATTTTGCAGCTAGCAACTCCCGATGAAATGCGTGGAAGAGTGTCTGCTGTAAACAGTATATTTATAGGCTCTTCCAACGAAATTGGAGCGTTTGAATCAGGTGTGGCAGCGAGTGCCATGGGTGGTGGTGCTATCGGATTGGTACGTTCTGTCATCTTTGGTGGAGTGATGACCATATTAATTGTTGCGGGGACATATAAAGTTGCACCCAAGTTGAGAAAATTAAATCTAAAAGAAATAGAATAAAAAAAGACCTCTGCACATAAGCGCAGAGGCCAAAAAAGCAAATCGCTTTTTATCTCCTCTTAGCATTAAAGCCGAAAGAGGCCCCCATTCTTATCCCATCTTTATTGGGAACTACGTAAATATTTACCGGGATATTTAATTTCCCTGATTTAAATGTTTTGCCAACTGCAATAATAAATCCTGCTTGTAATTCATAAGAACCTCTGCTATCCATACGTTTTATAATGCTGTATGGATTAGATGTTGAATCTGACCAATCATTCTGCAAATGCCAGTTATTCTCTCCATCAAAGTATCCATCAGCTTTTGATACAAGATTGAATGTTGGACCAAAAGCAATCTCCCATCCATGTTTGTTTTCCCTGAATCCGTTCATTACTGTTAAACTAGGAATAAAAACATTTTGATTAAAACCTGTAATTGTTGGCAAAAATTCAAACAATGCTTGATAGTTCCCTTCGTTCAAATATTGAACTTCAAATTGATATCCGAACTGAAACATTAATGGGTAAGAACCATACCCGCCTTCACTTCTCGGAGCTTGTAACCGTTGTCCGGTTTCTCCTGTAAAATATGTAAATCCACTTCTTGGCCCCGATAAATTGACACTCGTTTTATTTGGGTTACTAGTTGAACTTTCAAAATTATTTTTCTTTGTTAGATAGGTTACAAGCGGTTCTTCTACTTCTTTGTTAAACATTTTGCGAACTGATATTTTTACCATCGACTGCAATTCTTTTGGCAAATTCAAATACTCATCCACCTGTGCTTTCTCAATTTTACCTGTTTTTACATCTATTAATCGAAAGCTGACGATCACCGTTTCACCAATTAATTCAACGCTTCCTGTAAACATTTTTTCGGAATTGATAATTGAACCAACTTCCAAAAGGCAAATCTTTCCATAACAATTGTTTATGTTTAACTTGTTTTTTTCTACTATATAAGAAACATCGTAACGATCCATCACCTCAAACGTGTCTAGTTTTTCCAGCTCAATACGCACCATGTTTCCCATTTGATTGGGATCCAGATTTAAAGCTTTAGTATCTATATTTAAAACAGTGATACTTGGTTTTACAGTGGTTTTTGCCAGTTTAGTTTCTTGTGCCATCATCCCTAACGAAAACAAGCTCATCATAAAAAATAATGACCATTTCTTTATTCCGGTTAAAGATGAATAAAGATCAAAGGTTTTTTTGCTGTATTTCTCGAGCATATTTAAGTTTAAGAACAATAACAAATTTTCTGTGGAAATTTTCGCTGCATTCATCGCAGTCGAATTCATTTTTTTGATTTGAGTTGTTGTTTTCATGTTTTTAGGTGTTTAGGAGATTTTATTAATTAGAAATTTTGTTGGTATAATTTTAAAGCAGCGGTATTGTTTTTATGTCGTTTAACTTTAAGTATTATAGAAGTTGTAATGCAAGCCATTCCGAGTAAGGCAAAAAGCTTAGCATTGTCTTCGTATTGTTGATCTTTTGTTGCATTTTGATTGCTGAACAAGCCTCCTGCACTCTCGCTTAAAAAATAAACAGAAGCTAGCCCACATGGAACTGCGGCAAAACCAATGTGTTGCCACCCTCTTTGCCTCTTTGACGTTTGAATGTGATTTGTTATTTGAGGATAATTGGTTCCCAATAAAATGTCCTGCATTTCACTTTCATTTAATACCTTGTCACCGTACCAAAAGCGGGATCCAACTTGTTTCATCTCCGTATGCTTTTTTAGGGCAACAGGTTTGAACTCTTTATTTTCTTCAGGTTTATTCCAAGGTTTTATATATTCAAACTCTTCAACAACTCCATTTTTGTATTTAATTTTTGAAATGTTGGTTTTTAGTTCAATGTAAGTTGGACCATCAGTTGTGTCATTTTTTTTATATTTCACTTCATTAGGTGATATTTCAAAGACTTTTCCAATTTGCTGTTCACCGTTTCTCAGAAACAATGTATCCTGGCTAAACACCTTTATCGGCATAAGAATAATTAGCATTGAAAACACTTTCATTATTAATTTCAGTTTCATTTTTTATGGGTTAGGGGTTAGATTTTTATTTGTGTTTAAAAGAGATTACTCAGTATCAGATTTATATTTTCAATTACACAAATGGTAATCGATAAAATAAATAGTAAAAGGCTGCACTTTAGAACGGCTTGTTTTTTCGATATAACTTGAATTTCTGTTTTCATTTGTTTAGGAGTTTAGAGATTATATAGTAATTGTGATTCCTGCTTTTATTCTTGCGCCAATACTCATGGAAGGAATTGGTCCCATTTCGGAAATATTGAAAAGATGAATTCCTTTTCCGTCTAATAAATCCAATGAGAAATTTGGAGTATATCTTGCTGTTGAACTTTTTTTGTATTCTTTACGAGCCATTAAATAGCTTTTTAATGAAAGGTTTTTAATTCCGTGTTTTGATTGACTTACTGAAGTTGAGTTTTTCAAAAATGTAGATTGTTCCTTTGTTTGTCCTATCATATAAGAGCAGATTAAAACTTGAATTAGTATTAGTATCGTTTTTTTCATTTTTAGGGGTATTTGATTTATTTCTGAAGCAAATCTAGGCCAAGAAAAAGGGCTGAAGAAACGGACTTCCACAACAGACAAAGCATTCAGGACTATGAATCGCAAAAAAAGGATATGGAAGGAAAAAAAACGGCTCCAATTTGCAATATTTGCAAATCGATTTCATACTTTTAGTAAAAATTGCAAATGTTGAATAGTACTATTATTAAATAATACCAATTTATTATGGCAAAAAAAGAGGAAGAATCCGCACAAATTATCTTAATGCGAAAAATAAAAACAGCTTTGCCTGCTAATATTTCTTTTGTTGATGAGCTGGCTGATTTGCTTAGCATTAGTAACGACAGTGCTTACAGAAGGATTCGTGGTGAAACGGCACTTAGTATAGAGGAAATAGCCTTATTGTGTAAACATTTTAAATTTTCTTTTGATGCATTTATTAGTGCCAATACTACAAGCAACAGCGTTAGTTTCTCCTATCAACAGTTGAGTTCACACGTGAATACCTTTCGTGAATACCTCGAAAACATGAGAAATGACCTTGCAAACATGCTCAAGTTCCCGGAAAACGAACGAACAATAATATATGCAGCAGAAGACATTCCCGTTTTTCAACATTTTGCTCATTCCTATTTAACCGCATTTAAAATTTTCTATTGGAATAAATCCATTTTAAATGCTCCCGGCTTTGACGATAAAAAGTTTGACACAGTACATGTAGATAACGATCTGTTGAAAATTGCTCGGGATATATATGATTGCTACTCGAAACTGAACTCCATTGAAGTTTGGTCGGATGATACAGTTACCAGCACTTTAAAGCAAGTAGAGTTTTATTGGGATGCGGGAGCTTTTCATTCTAAAGCAGATGCATTAAAAGTATGCGAAGAGTTAAATTTATTATTTGCTCGAATAAACAAAGAGGCAGAAATGAACGTAAAGCTTGATTCCAATGACAAACCATCGTCCTCCGAAAACAACTATGCGCTTTACCACAGTGATGTGATGATAGGAAACAACTGCGTGATGGCACAAATGGGAAACATGAAAGGAGCTTACATTTCTTACCACACCTTTAATGTAATGCTTACTACCAACCCAGGATTTTGCAACGAAACCGATTTGTGGCTAAAGAATTTAATTAAAAAATCAAACCTAATTAGTGGGGTTGCTGAGAAGCAGCGATATCGCTTCTTTAAGAGAATTGATGAGTCGTTAAAGAGATTGGTTCAGAAGATTGAGAACGACTAATACTCAGTTTGCATAAGATGACATTAATCCCATCCGACTTAAAAGACTTTCTGGAAGAAAAATACGACAAATACAATCGTATTGATTTTATAGACAGTGATCCCATTTCCATTCCACATCAATTTTCAAAAAAAGAAGACATTGAAGTTGCAGGCTTTCTGGCTGCTACTATTGCTTGGGGACAAAGAGTCACCATCATCAACAATGCAAATAAGATGATGAAAATAATGGGGAATAATCCTCATGATTTTGTGATGTCGGCTAAAGCAAAAGACTTGAAACGTTTTGATGGTTTTGTTCATCGCACGTTTAATTCGACAGACGCAATATTTTTTATTCAATCCTTACAAAACATTTACAAGAAACATGGAGGTTTGGAAAAAGCCTTTTCAAAACCCGATTGCCAGCAAGCCATTTCCAATTTCAGAAGTCTGTTTTTTTCAATTGACTATCCTCATCGTACAGGAAAACATGTTTCTAATCCTGCTGAAAACTCCTCTGCTAAACGCTTGTGCATGTATTTACGCTGGATGATAAGAAACGATAAACGTGGCGTTGACTTTGGGATTTGGAAATCCACATTGCTTCCCTCCCACCTCATGTGCCCGCTGGATGTACATTCGGGAAACGTTGCACGAAAGTTAGGATTGTTAAAGCGTACGCAAAACGATTGGAAGGCTGTTGAAGAACTGACAGGAAATCTCAGAAAATTGGATATTTCAGATCCTGTAAAATATGACTTTGCGTTGTTTGGGTTGGGAGTATTCGAGAAGTTTTAAAGATAGAATCACTATGGTTATAATTAAATTAAAAAGTCAATCTTTGAGTGTAAAAATATTTGGCTGGACATTGTTCCTTTTTGGAATCCTTGCTTTTTTAATTTCCCTCTCATTTGCTTCGTTTATTCTCATCATTCCGGGGTTATGGGGTGTTTTTTATTCAAAAGGAATTCAATTTAATGAAACGGCTAACCAGTTTAGGAAATATCAAGTCGCATGGGGATTTAAAACGGGAGGATGGTACGCGCTCTCAAAGTATAATCATATTGCCATTACAACGCGTTCGCAGGATAAATATGGTAAAATACAAAATAGCGATCGGACTTATTCCCTTCGTTTTAGGAATAACACCAAAACGGAATATGTGCATATTACAAAGCTCGATTCTCATGCTGATATTGTTGTTCTTGCATCAAAGCTCGCAGAGAGACTCAATCTACCTATAAAAGATTTCACACTTAATTAAATGGGTCACATCATTTTTTTTATTACATTTGTCCTTTGATGAGCTTCACCTATCCAGCTTTCTTATTTGCACTTTCTGCAATAGCAATACCAGTCATCATCCATTTATTTAACTTCCGAAAGTTTAAAACCGTTTACTTCAGTAATGTTCGCTTTTTGAAAGAAGTAAAACAAGAAACTCAAGCTAAATCCAAACTAAAACATTTATTAGTACTTACTGCAAGAATTCTAGCCATCACGTTCCTTGTTTTAGCTTTTACACAACCCTTTATTCCTGCACAAAACAATCAAAAACCAATTGGAGATAAAACCATCAGCATTTTTATTGATAACTCTTTTAGTATGGAAGCCATCAGTAAGAATGGTGCTTTGCTGGATGAAGCTAAAAAGCGTGCTCTTGAAATTGTTTCTGCTTATAAACCTACCGACCGTTTTCAGCTTTTAACAAACGATTTTGAAGGAAAACATCAGCGCTTAGTAAATAAAGAAGAATTCATAGAATTGCTAGATGATATAGAGATTAGTCCGAGTACAAGGTTGCTCTCCGAAATTGTATTGCGCCAAATAGATGCTTTTCAGCAAACAGAGAAAAATAAAGTTTCATATATCATCAGTGATTTTCAAAAAAGCACAATAGATATAGATAAATTAAAAAACGACACCTCTATTCAGTTTAAGTTTATTCCACTTATTGCAGCTGAAAAAAGTAATGTGTACATTGATACCTGCTGGTTTGAAAGCCCTATTCGACAATACAATCAAATAGAAAAACTGCATGTTCGGATAAAAAACGTTTCTGAAAAAGTATTGGAAAATAATTCTATTAAATTATTTATTAATAACATCCAAAAAACACCTGCAAGCTTTAATGTAGATAAGAATAGTGAAACAGAAATCACACTTTCTTTTGCATCGAAAGAAATAGGAATACAACAGTGTAGAATAGAACTAAACGATTATCCTGTAACATTTGATGATAAATTTTATTTCAATTTTGAAGTAGAACAAAACATTCCTGTGTTATGTATTGAAGGCGTAGGAATTGAATCGAGCGCCTCAGCTCTTACAAAATTATTTGGCTCCGACTCATTATTTGTTTACACAACTCTTGCGGAAAACAAAATGGATTACTCAGCATTTAGTAAAAACAAGTTGGTTGTATTAAATGAATTGAAAAGTATTTCATCGGGCTTGGGACAGGAGCTAAAACGCTTTATGACAAATGGCGGAAGTGTGATTATTTTCCCTCACAATAACATCGAATTGAATGCATATAAAGAGTTTTTGATTTCCGTAAGAGCAAATTATTATGAACGTTTGGATACCGTAAACAGCAAGGTTGATAAAATTAACTTGGAACACATTGTTTATAAAGATGTTTTTGATAAAAAAACATTTAGCGCTACAAACCTTGATTTACCGAAAGTGAGCGAACATTTCGTTCTTTCAAAAACCACTCGCAGTAATGAACAGTATTTGCTAAAACTCCAGAACGGAGATTTGTTTTTGAGTGCTTACGATGTAGAGAAAGGCAAACTTTATGTCTCAGCAGTTGGTGTTTCGGAAAGCTTTAGCAACTTGACAAAACATGCCATTTTTGTTCCCACATTGTATAAAATAGCAATGCACAGTCAGGTTTCACAACCTCTTTTTTATACTATTGGAAAAGATGAAGGAATTGAAAGTAGCAAAGTGATTAGCGGAGAAAACGTATTTCACATTAAAAATGTCGCAAAAAAAATCGATATCATTCCTGAGCATAAGTTACAGGATTCAAAAACAGTTATTCTGGTTCACAATCAAATAAAAGAAGCAAACAATTACGACTTGCTTGCCAATACCGAATTAATTGGCGGTGTTTCTTATAATTTCAACAGAACAGAATCCGATTTAACTTGTTATAAAATAGATGAACTGAAAGAAAAAATAACAGAAACTAATTTAATGAATATGGCTGTTTTGGAACTGGACACAACCAATATTACCGAATCGCTAATGGAATTAGAACAGGGCAAAAAACTATGGAAACTTTGTCTTATTTTAGCACTGTTATTCTTAGCGGTAGAGGTTTTGTTGCTCCGATTTATGAAATAACTACAGTTGGCAGTTGGTCGCGAGGTTTCACTCGCGATGGAGAGCATAGCCTCTCCACAAGAAAAAAACAAAAAATGGCAGAATGAAAATCATTTAGAATAAGCATCGCACACCAATGAACTAATAATCTGATGAACAAATGAACATTTTAATAAAATCAGCGCACATTATTGACTCTAAGTCGGCACACAACGGCAAAGTGATGGATGTATTAATTGAAAATGGAACTATCAAATCCATTAAATCAAAAATTGTTCCTGAAAAAAATGTGAAAGTGATAGAGTCTGAAAACTTACACCTTTCAACAGGTTGGTTGGATATGCAGGTGAGTTTTTGTGACCCCGGTTTTGAGCACAAAGAAGACATAGAAAGTGGAATAAAAGCTGCTGCCAGTGGAGGATTTACAGGAGTTGCAGTTGTTTCCTCTACCAACCCAAGCATACATTCAAAAGCCGAAGTACTTTATATAAAAAATAAAACAGCCGATTCAATATTGGATGTATATCCAATTGGTACTTTATCTTTTAAGCAAGAAGGGCAAGACATTTCAGAGATGTATGATATGAAAATGGCAGGAGCCGTTGCCTTTTCTGACGATAAAAAGGCGATAGGAAATTCGGGTTTACTGCTACGCGCCCTACTCTACGCACAAAATTTTGATGGATTGATTATCACACATTGCGATGAAAAATCCATTTCCAACGATGGTAAAATGAACGAAGGAGTGGTTTCTACACAGCTTGGTTTAAAGGGAATACCTGCACTTGCAGAGGAGCTAATGGTTGACAGAAATATCTTTCTGGCAGAATATACAAATGCAGCCATACACATCTCCAATGTTTCCACACACAAATCAGTAGAGCTAATCCGGCAGGCAAAAGCAAAAGGATTAAAAGTAACCGCATCAGCAACTATATACAATATTGCTTTGGAAGATAGCTTGCTAAATGGTTTTGATAGCAATTACAAGCTAAATCCGCCACTTAGGACAAAAACTGACATTGAAGCACTCAAAAAAGGAATTGTAGACGGGACTATTGATTGTTTAAGCTGCGATCACCGTCCTCAAGACATAGAATCAAAAGAAGTAGAATTTGACTATGCTTCTAACGGAATGATTGGCTTGGAAAGCGCTTTCGGACTGCTAAACTCAAATAAGGGAAAGATAAAACTTGAAACTCTTATTGAAACAATCACTTCGGGACCCAGAAAAATATTAAAGCTGAAAGAGATTAAAGTTGCGGAGGGTGAAATAGCCAACATAACACTCTTTAACCCTAATAAAGAATGGGTTTTCGAAAAGAAACACATTCAGTCAAAATCAGCCAATACTCCATTTTTAGGGACAACATTTACAGGGAAAGTGATAGGCATAATTAACAACAAACAATCTCACTTCAATAAATAACAGAAACCTTAATGTTTATTAAGATTTTTGCAGATTGATATTTTTTTGTAGTTTAGCCTTCGAAAAATTTAAACTAAACAGGTATTAACCAATAATTAATAAAAAAATGCTTTTAAAGAAAAAATCACTTGCATTAAAAGGCGCACTATTCATTGCAGCTAGTATGGTTATGATAGCTTGCGGCAGCGATACTGCAACTGAAGACACCGTTACAACTCCAACAGATTCTGTAGTGGTGGAAGTAGAAACACAGGATGTAACTTACTCGCTTCCTTCTCCATTGCAAATTGCATCCATTTTTAAAAAATCAGGCTTGAAATACAAAGCCGGTGTTACCAGTGATTTAAAAGATCCAGCTAAATACACTTCAAACTTATCTAAGGCTATTAACTTAGGGGTTTACAGTGCTGATTTATCTTATGCTGTTTTAAATAAGCAAAATCAAGAAGCAATGACTTATATGAAACTTAGCCGTCAGCTTGCTGATAACTTAGGCATGGGAACTGTTTTTGACCAAGGAAACTTATCAAAGCGTTTTGAGAAAAACTTAATCAACGAAGATTCATTAGCTTACATCATTGCTGAATTGCAAATGGTAACAGATATGTATTTAGATGAAAACGATCAACAACAAATTACTTCAATCGTTTTTTCTGGTGCTTGGGTTGAAAGTATGTACATCGGCTCTAAAGTATACGAAAAAGGGAAAGATAAGTCGTTGAACAACAAATTAGCTGAGCAAATGACTATCTTAGGAAGCATTATCAATGCTTTGAAAGCTGAGGAGAAAAAAGATCCAGCTATTGGAGGGTTAATCGCAGACTTAGTTGTTATTAAAGATATTTATGATGCTCTTCCTTCAGTAAAAAACAATCCTCAAGGAGAAGAAGATACAGAAAAGGAATTAACACTTACAGATGATGAAGTTTCTCAGTTGACTACTAAAATTGAGGCATTGCGTGTGAAATTCATTAATGGTTAATTCTAAAAAAAGTATTAAAAAATAAAAAGCAATATTATGAAATAGACAGGCGCTAAAAAATTACCTTTTTACAAATGCCTGTTGTATTCCATATTCCGATAAAAAAATAAAAAAACAATAATATGAAAAAAGCATTTTATATAAGTTTAGTTGGTTTAGTATTCGTTTTTGGATTCACCACTATTCAAACAGCAGATAACTGCGATAAGAAAGCACTAACAACTAGCTGTAAGAAAAAACTTGATCCATATAAATACGATAGCCAAAAATTTACGAAAATTAATTTCACTAAAAAAACACAACAGCTAGAAGTTGAGGTTCCAATTTTTATTGGTGAAAAATACCGTTTGGTTTTTAATACGTCAGGAATGCCTAAGGGAATTAAGATCAACGTTTATACAAAAGACAAAGAAGCAAAAAAGAGAGAAGCAATTTTTTCAAATAAAGATGCTAAGCCAGAAGACAAAGAATTAATTTTCGATGTTCCTCGTGCTCGTAAAATGTATGTTGATTATGACGTTCCTGCTGATAGCACTAACCAAAAAATAACTGGTTGTATGATTTTTATGGTTGGATACAAATAATTTTCATGAGAAAAAATAAATTCATTTTTATATTACTGATTATGGTTAGTGCGCTATTGTGTACTAACCATAATAGTTTTGGGCAATGCAAAGCTAAGCAGATTATGAAAAGCTGCAAGCCGAATGTCCCAAAACCCTATAAATACGATGCGTATGTTGTAACAGAATTTACATTTGACGATAAAGCAAAAAAACAAGAAGTTGTTTTCACTGCTTTTCGCGGAATGAAATACCGGTTAATATTTTGTTCATCTGGATTTGAAGAGGCTGTTAAAATGAACATTTACGACAAGAGCAATAAAGTAAAAAAAGGAAGAACCAAAGTATACGATAACGGTCAAGGTGTAGATAATAATTTTTGGTCGTTTCAACCACCGAAACCTGGCAACTACTATATCGAGTACGAAGTTCCTAAAAGTATAGATGGCAAAGTAAAAACAGGTTGTGTTATCCTTTTAATTGGCTATGCTGGCAAAGAAGAATTAGCAGAATAATTTCCCGCCCTTCGACTGCCTGCCTCCCGACAGGTATGCAGCTCAGGGCAACAACTACAAATAATAATGATCAACCGACTCACTTGCTCTTTAAAACTACTCCTGCTTTTTTTATTTCTAGGATTTTCTTCTTCCGCCTTTTCTCAGTACAAAATTTCTCAAATTATTGAAGAAAACAAAGTAAGTATTAAAAAACCCTATAAATATGATGGTTTTTTAATGAATGAATTTTCATTTGATCAAATCAACAAGAATATTCCCATTGAATTTGTTGCTTTCAAAAAACAGAAATACAAATTAATTTTCTGCACTTCTACATATGAAGAATATGTGTTGATTCGTATTTATGACAAAGCAAATCCTAAAGTGGTAGTAGCCGAACAAAAGATGGATTCAGAAACACCAACTTGGACCTACGAACCAATAACTGATGCAACGTACACCATCGTTTATGAAGTTCCTCCAAGCAATACCGATGTCGACCATAAAGCTTGTATTGTGATGTTGATTGGTTTTAAAACGAAATAATCACAGCATTTCTTTTGGAAGTTATATTCCTTTCGAAACGTCATTGCGAGTCCCGCATTTTCGCGGGATGTAATCTATCATGATGTGAAGAATAATATAGTCCTGGAAGATTCATTTTCTTCTTACGAAGATTCGCATCAATCTCCCTTTCCCTCTTTTCAAAGAGGGAATTGATTCCGCTCCAATTTCTAACGAATGTCCGTAATTTGAAATTTTTAATAATTTTCTCGTTTAATCAATTATATTTGTGCCCTTATTAATTCCTGCGTCCGTTTGTTTGGATGTTTGGCAAACTAAAAAAAATGATTAAAATTACACTACCCGATGGTTCTGTTCGTGAATACGAAAAAGGAACTACTGCGCACCAAGTTGCGTTATCAATCTCTGAAGGTTTAGCGAGAAATGTTTTAGCAGCCAAAGTTAACGGTGAAGTTTGGGATTCGTCCCGGCCAATAAACGAGGACTCGAAACTGGTTTTGCTAACCATGAACGATGAAGAAGGAAAATCAACATTGTGGCATTCTTCTGCTCACTTGATGGCAGAAGCATTGGAAGCACTGTATCCCGGAACAAAATTCGGAATCGGTCCGCCAATCGATAGTGGATTCTATTATGATATCGACTTAGGTGGAAAAACAATTTCACAAGAAGATTTCAAAAAAATAGAAGACAAAATGCTTGAATTGGCTCGATTGGGAAGCGAATTCAAACGCACTGAAGTTTCAAAAGCAGATGCCATAAAATACTTTACAGAAAAAAACGATGAATACAAACTCGATCTTTTAGAAGGTTTAGTTGATGGACAAATCACGTTTTATCAGCAAGGAAATTTTACAGATTTATGTCGCGGCCCACACATTCCAAACACTAGTTTCATTAAAGCGGTAAAGCTGATGAACGTTGCAGGAGCGTATTGGAGAGGCGATGAAAAAAACAAAATGTTAACTCGTGTTTATGCAATTACATTTCCTAAGCAAAAAGATTTAACAGAATATTTGGTGCTTTTAGAAGAAGCAAAAAAACGCGACCATCGTAAATTAGGAAAAGAATTGGAACTTTTTGCCTTTTCAGAAAATGTTGGAATGGGCTTGCCATTGTGGCTTCCAAAAGGTGCTGCACTGCGTGAACGCTTGATTCAATTTTTACAAAAGCAACAATTAAAAAGCGGTTATTTACCAGTTGCAACTCCGCACATTGGTAATAAAAAGCTATACATTACATCCGGTCACTATGAAAAATACGGAGCAGATTCATTTCAGCCCATCCGCACTCCCCATGAAGGAGAAGAGTTTTTCTTAAAACCGATGAACTGTCCGCATCACTGCGAAATTTATAAAACATCACCTCGCTCTTACAAAGATTTACCACTTCGTTTTGCTGAATTTGGTACTGTTTATCGTTATGAGCAAGCAGGCGAATTGCATGGTTTAACTCGTGTTCGTGGGTTTACACAAGATGATGCACATTTATTTTGTCGCCCCGACCAAGTGAAAGAAGAATTTTGTAAAGTAATTGATTTGGTATTGTACGTGTTCAATGCATTGGATTTTAAAGATTATACAGCACAAATTTCGCTTCGTGACCCTGAAAATAAAACCAAATACATAGGTTCAGATGAAAATTGGGCATTGGCAGAAGCAGCCATTATTGAATCGGCTGCTGAAAAAGGTTTAAAAACGGTTGTAGAATTAGGTGAAGCGGCATTTTATGGCCCGAAACTCGATTTTATGGTAAAAGATGCGATCGGACGTAAATGGCAATTAGGTACAATCCAAGTAGATTATAACCTTCCGGAGCGTTTTGAGCTTGAATACACAGGCAGTGATAACATGAAACACCGTCCGGTTATGATTCACCGTGCTCCTTTTGGCTCTTTAGAGCGTTTTATAGCCGTTTTGATAGAGCATTGTGCTGGAAAGTTCCCATTGTGGTTGACTCCCGACCAAGTTGCAGTACTTCCAATCAGTGAAAAATACAACGATTACGCAAAAAAAGTTTTAGAATTGTTAAATAATTACGATATTCGCGGGCTCGTAGACGACAGGAACGAAAAAATAGGGAAGAAAATACGAGATACAGAATTGCAAAAAGTCCCTTACATGTTGATTGTAGGGGAAAAGGAAGAGGCTGACAACAAAGTAGCAGTGCGAAAACAAGGAGATGGTGACATTGGAACCTTTAGCCTTGAAGAGTTTGCGGAGATTATCAATAAAGAAATTGAAAACAGATTTAATAAATAGAGTATTAACAAATTTAGGAGGAACAAGCTATAGCAGCTCCATTTAACAACAATTCAGGTAATAAATTTAATAAGCCTGCACCAGGAAAATTTGTAAAACCCGGAACATCTTCTACAGGAACAGCTCCTGCAGCAAACGTTGATAGACGTTTTGGAAGAGGCGGACAAAGAAGAAGAGAAGAACTTCACGCCATAAACGAACGTATTAGAGCGAAAGAAGTACGTGTAGTTTTTGATGGAGTTGAACCAGGTATTTATCCAATTGATAAAGCCTTGGCAATCGCTAAAGAAGCAGGATTGGACTTGGTGGAGATATCTCCTACTGCAGTTCCACCGGTTTGTAAGGTAGTGGATTATAAAAAGTTTTTATACGATCAAAAGAAAAAACAAAAGGAACTAAAAGCGAAAGCTGCTAAAACAGTTATTAAAGAAATTCGCTTCGGTCCACAAACAGATGAGCACGATTTTAATTTTAAGAAAAATCACGCCATTAAGTTTTTACAAGAAGGTTCAAAAGTAAAAGCGTTTGTATTTTTTAAAGGTCGTTCAATTTTATTTAAAGAACATGGAGAAATTTTATTACTCCGCTTTGTAAATGAATTGGATGAGTACGGAAAGCCAGAGCAAATGCCAGTTTTAGAAGGAAAAAAAATGATTATGGTGATTGCACCTAAAAAGAAGTAGACAATAAAGGCAGTTGGCAGTCGGCAATTAAACTCCTGTCAGTTCGAGCGGAGTCGAGAACAAGTGAGTTAAGAAGACGAATTAAAGTAGGCAATAAAAAAGTAAAAGAAGAAATAAATTTTAGAAAAAAATAAACAATAAATAAAAATCAGTACAATGCCAAAAATGAAAACGCATTCAGGAGCGAAAAAAAGATTTTCGTTAACTGGAACAGGGAAAGTGAAAAGAAAACATGCTTTTAAGAGCCATATCTTGACAAAGAAGACAACAAAAGCTAAACGTGCTTTAACAGGTACAACTTTAGTGGATGTTACAGATTTGCCACGCGTAAAAGCAATGTTAACGATCGGTAAGTAGTAATTGCTTTGATTGCGTCATTTCGAGCGTAGTCGAGAAAAAGCAAAAACGAATACTTGTTAAAAAAGAAAACACAGTTCAATTAGTAATAAACCAGGTAATCAGCAAAAAGTTTCTTTTATAAGAGCGCTGCAACCAAAAAACAAAACAACATGCCTAGATCGGTAAACTCGGTGGCTTCAAGAGCCAGAAGAAAAAAAGTATTAGCACAAACAAAAGGGTATTGGGGAGCAAGAAAAAATGTTCTTACAATTGCTAAAAACGTTTTAGAAAAAGGTTTAACTTACGCATACCGTGATAGAAAACAAAAGAAACGTACTTTCCGTGGAATCTGGATCCAACGTATTAACGCTGGTGTTCGTCCTTACGGAATGTCTTACTCCGTATTTATGGGTAAAGTACACGCTAAAAACATTGATTTGAACCGTAAAGTTTTAGCTGATTTAGCTATGAACAACCCGGATGCTTTTAAAGCAATTGTTGAATCAGTAAAATAGTGCCTCTCCCGCCCTCTCCAAATGGAGAGGAGATATCGGAAGAAAACAATTTTAATTAATAAATTAATTATTTAATGCTACGACAGAAAAGGTTTCACAGAAATGTGAGACCTTTTTTGTTTATTTTTACTTCATGAGCAAACGTTTTCAAACACTACTCTTTCTTGTTTTAGGGCTCTTCGTTTGTTTGTTGCTAATGCTTTGCTATTTCAATCGTTTAGCAACAGATGACTATTATTTTATTTGGGATGTAAGAAATCACGGAATCATTACTGGCGTTAGTTCTCAGTACATGGAATGGTGTGGACGTTTTGCCGCAACATTTGCAATGGATGTTTTTTACTATTGGTTTGATGTAAACCATGTGTACTATAGTTTTATACCCTTTGCCTCTGCTTTGCTTCTATTTATTGGATTGTATTTCTTGACGAGTAACATCGGAAATAGACTGGAATTATCTGTTACTAAATCTCAGCGCCTACTTATTTCAGGAACTTTTACTGCACTACTGTTTTTTTTAAGTGTGGATATTGGTGAATCCTGGTTTTGGTTTTGCGGACTTAGCTCCTATTTGTGGAGCATCATTGCTTTTGTTTGGGCATGTGTCTTTTTAACAAACACCAATCGCCTTGTGTTTTCAACTATTGCAGCCGCTTTCTGTTTTATATATATTGGCGGTGCTTCAGAAGTTTATTCAGTAATTTACGGAGTATTCTTCACCGTTTTTCTTCTAATTAAGTATAAGGAAGCACAAGACGTAAATGCTTTTATCACCTCAAACAAACGACTACTTCTGATTTATACTTTGTTTGCTACTTCTTTTTTAATATTTCTAATTGCTCCAGGCAACTACATGCGTGATGGGCTTTTTCCGGAGCACCAATTCTGGTATTCATTTTTTATTACAGCAAAATCGTTTGTGAAATTTGGCATTTTTTATCTTCCTTCAAAACTGCCTTACATCATTCTATTCGGTTTTCCGTTTTTATGGTTGGGTGATGAACTAAAAGAACATACAAAGGGAATTTTTAATCAAAGCTTCAAATCATTTTTCTTTAAACTAAGTGGAGTTTTTATTCTTGCACTATTTGTTTTTTTCTTTTTAGTTGCCTTTGTGATGGTGGAAACAGGGCCTCCACGCATTTGGTTATTTGTTTCATTCATGTCAGCCATCTATTTCTCTATTCTATTCTTTTATGCAGGTTGCAAAGACTCACTTAGTTATTGGAATAAGAAAAATTTCACGACTATTATCTTGTCTCTAGGAATTGTATTACTTGTGTTCTCAATCATCACACAATATGTTACTGCGTCAACTTATTCAAAAGCAAATGATGAGCGAATAAGTTATTTATTAGATTTGAATAAAACGATCACAAATGATACCTTAATATTACTAAGTCCTCTTCCGCCCAGCGGAATGCTTTATTCAACAGAAATTTCAGTTGATACAAGCCACTTTACTAATAAAGAATTGAGGTTGGGATACGACTTGAAATTTCATGTAGCACTTAAACGATAAAAACTTATTTTTACACTAAATTTAAAATCTTCTTATGACCAAAATATTAGTTGCAACCGAAAAGGCATTTGCCAAAGCTGCCATTGAAGGAATAAAAAAAATAACTTCGGAGGCAGGATTTGAAACTGTTCTCTTAGAAAATTATACAGATGCGAACGACTTGATAAAAGCTGTTGCTGATGTAGATGCCTTGATTATTCGCAGTGATAAAGCCACCAGACAAGTAATTGAAGCAGGAAAAAATTTAAAACTGATTGTTCGTGCCGGAGCCGGTTATGACAATATTGATTTGGTTGCCGCAACTGAAAAAGGAATTGTAGCAATGAATACACCTGGACAAAACTCAAATGCTGTTGCGGAGTTAACCTTCGGGATGCTAGTGTTTATGGCAAGGGGGAATTTTAAAGGTGTTTCAGGAACTGAATTAAAAGGAAAGAAGATAGGAATTCATGCTTATGGAAATGTGGGCAAGAATGTAGCACGCATTGCGAAAGGTTTTGAAATGATTGTATACGCGTTTGATCCATTTGTACCTAAAGAAGTAATTGAAAAAGACGGTATACTAGGCGTTAATTCTGTTGAAGAATTATATAGTACTTGTCACTATATTTCATTGAACATCCCGGCAACGGAAAAAACAAAGAATTCAATCAATTTAGAATTGCTTTCAAAAATGCCTTTAGGTGCTACAGTTATTAATACAGCTAGAAAAGAAGTGATCAACGAAGCGGAATTAAAACAAGTATTTATTGCTCGTCCTGATTTTAAATACATCTCCGACATTATGCCAGATTGCCACCAAGATTTATTGCAATTTGAAAATCGCTATTACTGCACTCCTAAAAAGCAAGGAGCGGAAACGTCTGAAGCAAACATCAATGCAGGATTAGCAGCAGCAAATCAGATTGTGAAATTTTTCAAAAACGGGGACAAAACTTTCCAAGTTAATAAGTAACATGGCGAATATTATTCCATTCAAAGGCATTCGACCCGCAAAAGATAAGGTGCATTTAGTTGCTTCTAGATCCGTTGACGGCTATAACACAGCCGAATTGCACGATAAACTAGCAAGTAATCCTTTCTCGTTTCTGCATGTGATTAGTCCGGATTTCAGTGATGGTAGAAGATCAAAACCCGGCTCACTTGAACGATTGCAAAAAGCAAAAGCAAAATATTTAAAATTTGTAGCAGAAGAAGTTTTTGTGAGTGATGAAAAACCAAATTACTATATCTATCAGCAATTAAAAGATGGGAATATTTATACAGGAATCATTGGTTGCAGCAGCATTGACGATTACTTTAACGGAGTTATAAAAATACACGAACAAACATTAACGGATAGAGAAGAAAAATTAATGCACTATTTAGAAGTGTGTGATTTTAATGCAGAACCAGTTTTGTTTAGTTATCCCAACGATTCAGTAATTGATGAATTAACAGCAAAATCAATACAAACAGAGCCTGTTTACGATTTCACAACTACTGATAGAGTGCGACATAAATTGTGGTTGGTGAACGATTTAAATACTGTTGCAACCATTCAAGAACGTTTTGCAAAAATTCCCGCAGTATATATTGCTGATGGCCATCATCGTTCGGCTTCCTCTGGACTGCTTGGCAAATCACGTAGAGAAAAGAATCCAAGTTTTACTGGAAAAGAACCTTACAATTATTATTTAGGTGTTTTCTTTCCTGAAACTCAATTAAAGATTTTTGATTTTAATCGTGTGGTGAGAGATATTAATAATTTATCTGCAGAAGATTTTATTAAAAAGCTTTCTGAAAAATTTATTATTGAAGAAAAGGAAGAATTATACAAACCTTCTAAAAAGCATAATTTCAGTATGTATTTGGAAGGAAAATGGTATTCACTGGATGCAAAAAAAGAAATCATTCACAACGAAGAACCTGTTGGAAGTCTGGATGCATCCATATTAACAGAACACATCCTCTCTCCTATTCTAAATGTACACGATTTAAAAACCGACAAACGCATTGGTTTTGTATCTGGAATAAAAGGAATGAAAGAATTGAAGCACCAAGTGGACAAATGGAATTTCAAAGTGGCGTTTGGATTGTATCCAGTAGAAATGGAGCAATTGAAACACATTGCAGATACAAATAATATTATGCCTCCGAAAACGACCTGGGTGGAGCCTAAGATGAGAAGTGGTTTGGTGATTTATAGTTTGAGTGAATAGGTTACGGATAGCGAATCAAAACGAATTTACGAATCTGATTAGTTAAATGTCTATCAAAGAAAATCTTCATCGCATCAAATCGTTACTTCCTAAAGAAGTAACCCTTATTGTTGTTACCAAAACTCAACCTATTGAAAAACTTCAAGAAGTCTACAATGCAGGTCACAAGATCTTTGGTGAGAACAAAGTACAAGAGTTGGTGGATAAATATGAAGTGTTGCCCAAAGATATTCAATGGCATTTGATTGGACACTTACAAAGCAATAAAGTGAAATACATCGCTCCTTTTGTTTCTTTGATCCATTCGGTAGATAGTTTGAAGTTGCTTCAAGAAATCAACAAACAAGCAGAAAAAAACAATAGAATCATCAATTGTTTGTTGCAGATTTATATAGCAAAAGAGGAAACGAAATTTGGTTTGGACTTTCAAGAAGCTGAAGAATTAATCGCTTCAACGGAACTGAAAGTACTAAAAAACATAAAAATTGTAGGTT
>Ga0163151_10001621_pt1 | contig 37280 bp, 28 predicted proteins | sample OliLakLV19MP5IB2_FD_145596 | JGI IMG/M metagenome (GOLD analysis project Ga0163151, IMG submission 145596) | Freshwater microbial mat bacterial communities from Lake Vanda, McMurdo Dry Valleys, Antarctica - Oligotrophic Lake LV.19.MP5.IB-2 | ecosystem: Environmental > Aquatic > Freshwater >... | reverse complement strand
AATCCATGTGGCGGTAGTAGTAGGATGCCAATTTATCCCATGGTAATATCTTAGAAAACGTTACCCATCTGTTTTCTGAATCTAAATGTTCGTCAAAGGGATTGGGAAATAATACATACTGATTATGGTTTTTAGCTGTTATCATCTGCAAGGGTTTTGATACATTTCCTGCAAATGTCATGCATTTTTATTTGCACGCTGCTCTCTGTTTAGCTACACTTTTCAACAAAATAACAGGTTTGAGTGAACCCTAAATACAAATATTCCTACTTTCGTACAAGTATGATTAAAGGGATAACCTCAATTTTATTTTTTTTCTTATTCCTCTCTACTTGCATAGCGCAGAAACCTCCGGCTAAAATCATTATTAAAGGTCTTCCCGTTGCTGCTGATTGTGAGACAGCAATTTTGCTAAAAACTGCCAGCAAGATAACGTATGGACCTACTGTGCCGCCAAGAGGATATGGCAAAACCATGGAGATTAAAGCATGCGATGATCAAGATATTTTCACTTTTCAAAGAGAGAGAAATTCTTCGTGGTACAAACTGTTTGCAAACGAAGATGGCGATTTAGTTTTTGAAATTATTTCGATAAATCCCAAAAATGATTATGATTTTATGCTTTATAAGTGGACTGACAGTACTTTTTGCGATGAATTAAAGTCTGGAAATCTGCTTCCTATCAGAACTAATTTGTCGCACACTGATAATGCCAGAGGAGTAGAATTAACTGGTCTTTCAGCTCAAGCTAACAGCAACCATGTTCCGCTTGGAGTCGGCCTTGAATTATCCTATTCTCTTCCTGTAAAAAAAGGTGAATTATATTATTTAGTAGTTGATAATGTTCAAAATGCAGGGCAAGGTCATACGTTAAACATTTACTATTTTAAAGAAATTACGCTTACGGGGACAGTACTTGACGAAAAAAAACAACCTGTCTCAGGTGCTACAGCATGGATTGAGTCTAGGGATGGTAAAATAATTGATGTAACAAAATGCGATGAGAATGGCAGTTATTCATTAAAAGCTAAAATAAAGGATGATGAATTTTACAGTGTCTTGTTTACCAGCGATCAGTCTTTTATTGAATGCAGGCAAATTCTTCAGAAAGAATTTGATAACACAAATTTTATTCAAACCGAAACCAATACTACCCTACGCTCTTTGGAACTAGGCAAGAAATATGTACTTCATGGAATTTCTTATAATAAAAACACTAAGAGACTTCATGCTGCATCTTATCCAACATTAAACGCACTGGCTAGTTTAATGCTAAAAAACAAAAGTCTAAAAGTTCAAATTGAAGGTCATGTAAACAGCCCCGCTGTAGCTGCTAATACAGGAGAAGATAAAATAAGAGGCCAGCGCATTGCAGACGAAGTATATAATTATTTACTTAATAAAGGAATTGCCAATACTCGGATAGTACCCACTACCTTTGGGAGTCTATATATGATTTATCCCAAGCCTAAAAACCAAGTTGAAATTGATGCCAACAATAGAATCGAAATATTTTTTCTTCCAGAAAAATAAGAACTTTTGTAGAGTGCAATCTTTTTTACAACACTCCCTTTTCCTGTAATAAATATATTTAGAAAATATACTCCTTTATGCTTATTAGACAAATCGATTTCAGCACTATTTGTTGAAATTGTTTTATTAAAATAAATGCTTTGCCCCAACTGATTTTTTAATTCAATCTTTTCTATTGTATAGCTAAATGTATTTATCTTAAATTTTTCAAAAGAAGAATAGAATCAATTATCTGAGATAAAATTTGTGCAGTTGTATTTAATGATGTAACTAAAAAAATGAAAATAAATATTGTATTTTTCATAGCACTATAGACTATTGATATAACGAACCACGAATAATAAAAGATAAAATTAATTATTCTTTTGCAGGAGCAGTAGCCTCGGGTACCAGTTTAATATCCTTGGTGATTTCAGGAATGAATGAACTTTTACCCAGAATTTGTATTGATTCCGAATAAGGAGCAAACCCCGGCATCTCTGTATTGATTTTATACTTGCCCGGTGGCAAAATAATTACGTATTTACCAGAAATTGGATTAGGCATGTAATTTCCAAATTCCTCGTTAGTAGTTTCATTTATTACAGATATAAATACATGAGTAGAGTCTACAACATTATCTGAAACACTACTTTTTACCGTTCCTGTAACTACGGTATATTCAGGATCAATATCTAAAAAATTTACTCTGTAGATATCTAAATCACCAAATCCATCTTTGCGCCTAGCTGATAAATACCCGTATTTTCCTGTAGCAGAAACTCGAAAGTTCATGTCATCTTCAGGGGTGTTAATTGGATATCCAATATTTTTTGCTCCAGAAAATTGTCCTTCCTCCTCATTCCATTTTGCAACAAAAATGTCATAGCCTCCCATACTGGTATGCCCCATGGATGAGAAAAAAAGAAAGTTTCCATCCGGGGAAATGTTTGGAAAATCCTCGTTTTGAGGAGTGTTTATTTCACTCCCTAAATTTTGTGCTGGCCCCCAACTTCCATTGGGTAATCTTTTACAGGAATAGATATCTGAACCGCCTAATCCACCATTTCTTGTACTGGCAAAGTATATTGTATTGCCATCGCCAGTAATGGACGCAGAAATTTCCTGCCCTTTCATAGAATTAATTTGTTCGTCCAATAAAATTGGTGATTTAAAATTTCTGCTCCTATCCGCCTTAGAAATATAAATATCTCCAGTTCCTTGCATGTTGTCGAAATAAATTAATAAATAATCTCCACTACTTGACAATCCAACAGCTTCTTCATCGCCATAAGGAGAATTAATTACCCTGCCAATCGGTTTTGCTTTGTAGTATTCTCCTGCTTTTACTTTTGCAAAATATATGTTTGCAGGCCAAGTTCCATCTTCATAGGGCAATCCACCTGACTCAGGTCGCTTCGTATTAAATATCAGAAAAGATTCATCCGCAGGTACGAAAGGAAAATAATCGGGATATTCGGAATTAATATATCCACCAAGGTTTTCAAAATCTACATTCAGAGGGTATTTAATAAGTTCTTTAGCATTTATACAATATTGAATTTGAATGTCGGCATCTTTAATATTGGTTGATGAACCTTTTCCTTCTTTTTTATATTCATCAAAAAGCCGTATTGCCTCATCAAATTTTAATCCAAACTGGTACGCTCTGGCAAGTAAGTATTTGATTTCATTTTCTGAAAATGTGTTTTTGATTTTTTCAAAATACTTTACAGCAGAAGGCTTGTCAATATCGGTATTTAAATAACAAACACCAATCCGATAATTAACTTTTACATTGTCAATGTCTTTTCCAATTAAAACAAGATACTCATCCAATGCACCTTCAAAATTTCCATTTTTAAAGTAATCATCCGCAGCCTTTAAATCGCCAGTGGCAATGGGCTTTGTTTTTTTAGCCTGACTAAAAGAGGTTCCTGTTGCGTAAAAAAATAACAGAAAAACACATATACAAAATCTGAAAATCATAGCCTGTTTTTTTGTAATGGCAAATATAAAATATTTACATGCAAAATGGTATACTATACTTGTAGGAAATTTGTCACTTATCAACATAAGTAACTGTCATAAAATTCAAATTTATCATACCTTTGCCTACACTAGAGTTAAGGTTTCAAATACATCAATTAATTATTTTCTCATGCGAATTAAAAATCAAATTATTACGATCATACTTGGGCTTTCATTTTATGTAGCTTCCGCTCAAGATACAGTAAAGGTTTCTACACTTTCCAATGAGGATAATAAAGCAGAGTCGCTCTACAATAGTGGAATATCTAAATTTTCAAACAAAGATTTCAATGGCGCTATTGATGATTTCAATCAAGCGATTGCATTGAAAGAGAATTTTTATAAAGCTTTTTTCAATAGAGGAATTGTTAAGTATGAAGCCAAAGATGTAAAAGGAGCCATCGCAGATTATACTCAATCTATTACATTAAATGACACCTGCTCTCAATGCTATTTTAGTAGAGCTATAGCTAAATATTCGCTAGGAGATAAAGTTGGCGCCACAGGAGATTATGGAAAAGTAGTTGAACGAAACCCACTGCATGCTCAAGCCTATTATTACCGTGGAGGAATAAAATTTGAAGAAAAAGATTTTAATGGAGCTTTAGCTGATTTCGACAGAGCCATACAAATAAAAAAGGATTACGCATACGCATACAATGACCGGGCAAGCGCAAAGAAAGAACTCAAAGATTTAGACGGTGCAGTATCGGATTATAAAAAAGCTACCCAACTCAATTCAGATATGGCCTTTTCGTATAGTAATTTGGGAAGTGTTTTAAGAAAAAAAGAAGACTACAAAGGTGCCATAGCTGCATACGATGCTGCACTTCGTAAAAAAGAAAGTGCATTAACTTACAATAACCGTGGAAGCGCTAAGCATGATGCAGAAGATTATAAAGGCGCTATTGAAGATTTCACAAAATCAATTAAAATGAATGTGGATTATTCCATTGCTTACAATAACAGGGGTGCTTCTAAGTTTAAATTAAAAGATTATCAAGGAGCCATCAGCGATTATAACAAAGCAATTCAACTAAATGCAAAATATGGATATGCTTATTTAAACAGAGGTATGGCTAAGGAACTTATTCGCGATCAAGTTGGAGCTTGTGCAGATTGGAATGAGGCTGTAAAACTAGGCGTTGAACAAGGCAAGAACTACATAATAGATTGTAAAAAATAATTTTGATGAAGGTATTGCTATGTATTGTTTTTTTCTTTGTTCAAGCTTTTGTTTGCATTGGTCAGAATGTAGAATTTTCAAAAAATAATTTTGTAGGCAAGGAGGCTGAATTAAAAGAGGCACTTAACAACATAAAAAAAGGAGATGCTAGTTATAAATTCGGCCCAAAAATGTATAACAAAGCGTTGGAATATTACTTATCAGCAAATCAATTAAACCCTAGCAATGCACTTCTTAATTTCAAAATTGGAACTTGTTATTTATCTTCTCCTTTCAAAAACAATGCAAACACGTATCTTGAAAAGGCGCTTAAGTTAGATCCAAATGTAGATAGTAAACTAAATTTAACCCTTGGCATATCTTACCACTTAAATATGCAATGGAATGCAGCGATTGCTCAGTTTGAAATCTATAAAAAAAGCATTAAAGCTGACGATTTAGAAACGCTGAAAGAAGTAAATAAAAAAATTGATGAATGCAAAAACGGTGTCGATTTAATGAAAGACACGCTTCGATTCAATAAGCTACCCGACTCATTAAAATATAGAATTGAAAATATGGGCGCTAACATTAATTCCCCATATGGTGATTACCATCCGGTAATATCAGCAGATGAATCTGTATTAATATTCACATCCAGACGATCGAATACCACAGGAGGAGGACTTGCAGAGGATGGAAAGTATTATGAAGATATTTATATTTCAAATAATGAAAATGGAAAATGGTCTGAAGCTAAAAACCTTTCCGAATCAATTAATCGATCTAACCAACACGATGCTTCCTGTGGAATTTCTGTTGATGGCCAAACATTATTTGTTTACTTGGATGATTTATACGATGGCACAGGAAATATTTACGAGTGTAAGCTTAATGGTCACGATTGGTCAACAGCAATACGAATGCCTCGATCTATTAACTCTAAATACCACGAATCATCAGCCAGCCTATCTCCCGATGGACAAACGCTCTATTTCTGTAGTCAAAACCCATTAAACAACAAAGGAATTGGCAAGCATGATATTTTTAAAGTTCAGCGTATTACTTTGGATGGTAAATCACAATGGAGCGAGCCAGAAAATTTGGGCGATGTAATTAATACTGAATATGGAGAGCAAACTGTATTTATTCATCCTGATGGAAAAACGCTATACTTTTCTTCTGAAGGTCATAATACGATGGGAGGATATGATTTATTCAAGTCCGTGTATAATGACTCATTAAAAAAATGGTCAAAGCCAGTTAACCTAGGTTACCCTATTAATTCTCCTGACGATGAGCTAGATTTTGTAATGGCTGCAAATGGCAAGCACGCCTACTACGCTACCATCAGAGCTGATGGATTAGGGGAAAAAGATATTTATAGAATTACATTACCTGCAGATACTACGCCACAGCTAACCCTTGTTCGCGGCAATGTAATGGATGAAAGTAAAAACGCTGTAGGAGCAAAAATTGAAATCATTGATAAAAAATCTGGTAAAATAATTTCTACTCAAGAGTCAAATTCGGCTACCGGCAAGTTCTTAGTTTCTCTTCCATCAGGAAAAAATTATAAAATGAATGTTACGTCTGATGGATATTATGCGGAAGAAAAAGAGTTTAATATTCCCAAGGGGGAAAAATTTACAGAACTTGATGTGAATGTAATTATGAAGCGAAAAGCTCAGCTAGTTTCATTAGAAGGCGACATATTGGATGAAAACGGAAAGCCAATAGTGGGTACTATTGAAATAATAAATAACGCTACGGGCGAAGTAATATTAAAAACCACAACAGATAAATTAGGTAAATACTTATCTAAATTACAAGCTGGTAAAAATTATGGCATAGTGGTATCCTCGGATGGCTACTTATTTCAATCCGTTAATTTAGATATCCCTCCAGATAAAGATCGCATTCAAATACCGCCCATTAAACTTAAAAAGATTGAGGCAGGAAAAAATATTGTTTTAAATAATATATTTTTTGATTTTGATAAAGCTACGTTGCGTGCTGACTCTAAATCTGAGCTTGACAGAGTTTCAAAAGTGCTTCGTGAAAACCCCAGCATGAAAATTGAAATTTCGGGACATACAGATAGCAAAGGCTCAGCAATATATAACTTAAAACTTTCTGAAGAAAGAGCTAAGTCGGTAGTTGATTATTTGATTAATATAGGGATTGATAAACACAGACTCTCTTTCAAAGGCTACGGATTTTTAAAACCTCTTGCAACTAATAAAACAGAAGAAGGAAGGCAACAAAACAGAAGAACGGAATTTAAAGTGTTAGAGATTGATGCATTGGCAAGACCTATTAAATTAGAGGAGGAAACTATTAGTACTAAATTGCCTGCCAACATTCAGTATGCTGACAATAACAAAGACGGAAAAATATCAGCTGACGAAATAATTTTTGTGATAGAGAATTTTTTTGATGGAGAAAGTGATTATACATTTGAGAAAATTAATCATTTAATTGATTTTTTCTTTGAGTTTGAATAATATGCAAAAAACTATAATTTCAATATTGAAATATAAAAAGAAATATTATTTTTATATTGTATTTATACTTTCTGTTTTCTGTTTTTTTACTAATAATACTGTTTTTTCACAGTCAACAACCGAACTTGAAGCACAGTTGAAAACTGCTTCTTCAGAAGAAAAGCCTGCTATTCTCAATAAACTTGCTGAATCATTATTAAAAAATAACACCTCAAAATCTATTGACTATGCTGAACAAGCATTAAAGGCATCACGTAAGTTATATGATATAGAAAACGAGTCTGTAGCGCTAATAAATTTAGGAGATGGGTATACTGAACAGGGTAATCAAAAAAAAGCTGTTCAATATTATAAAGATGCTATTAAGTTGTTTGATAAATATGGGCAGCCTCTAAGTTCGGCTTATCTGTGGAATAAAATTTCTGACTCCTACCTAACTTCAGGGAACTATGAGGATGCCATCGCAGCAAATTCAACAGCCTTAGAAATATTTAAAACGGTAAATAATAAAAAAGGAATGTTATCCATGTATATTGATATTGGCGATATTCAATTCAAGCAACAGAAATACGAAAGCAGCATCCCTAATTATAAAAATGCGTTAAAAATTTATGAAGAAATGAAAGACCCTACCGGGCAAGTTGTCGCTTTAAATCGAATTGGCACATCTTATTCTCAATGGGGGAACTACGATGAAGCATACATTTTCCTAAGTAGAGCGTTAGATATCTCAAATAAAAATAATTTAACCTCTCAAGCAAATGCCATCACTCAAAATCTTGAAATAGTAAAGAAGAATATTAGTAATTGGCAAAAGTCTCAAACTGAATATGCAATTCAAGCACAAAAAGACCAACAGGATAAAGTAAAAAATCAAGAGCAACAAATAAAAACTAAAGAGACTCAGATTAACTCGCTAGCATTTCAAAATATTAAATCAATAGAAGAAATTGAACAGCTAAGTGTTGAGGCTCAATTGAGTGAATTTAAAATAAAAACACAACAAGAAGATATCAGAAGAAAACAAATGGAGGCCGATGCTCAAACAAAAGCAAACGAGTATTTAAAAAAGGAAAAAGAATTCGCTGATTCTGAACTCAAAACTCAGCGCATTATTATATGGGGCGGCATAGGCTTTTCTTTGTTAGGTCTCATTTTAACAGGACTTGTTTTTTCTGCCTACAGAAACAAGAAAAAGGCAAATTCTGTTTTGCAACAAAAAAATGATATTATTTACAAGCAAAAAGATCAGATAGAACAAAAAAACCTACTCATCACAGATAGTATTGATTATGCTAAAAGTATTCAGGAAGCCATACTTCCACTGGCTGGCACATTAAATAAACATTTTCCTCAATCATTTATTTATTACAAACCTAAAGATATTGTAAGTGGTGATTTTTATTGGATTCATGAAGCGGATGACAACAACTGTGTGTGCTTAGCTGCAGCAGATTGTACCGGTCATGGTGTTCCGGGCGCATTTATGTCTCTTCTTGGATTTATTATGTTGGATGAAATATCCAGAAGAAATTCTCAAGTCACTCCAGCCGATATTCTAAAACAGGTAAACACTCAATTATTAGAGGTGTTGCATCAAAACACCGAAAACAAAACTGGCAAATTTGGTATGGATATAGCGTTAATAAAATTCAACAAAATAAAAAATGAAATAATTTTTTCTGGCGCTCATAATCCATTAATAATTGTAAATGATACTGGACTAACGGAAATAAAAGCTGATCGAATTTCAATCGGATCGTTTACTGATCGTTCTTTTACAAATCATACAATTCAACCTAAAAAGGGCGACATGATTTATATGTATTCAGATGGGTACCAAGACCAAATAGGAGGAGAAAAAAGAAAAAAATTCTTTGCTCTTAATTTTAAGGATTTATTAAAGGAAATACATTCCTTACCTACCGAAAAACAATTGGAAGTGCTAGATAAAAAACATACTGAGTGGAAAGGGAATAACGACCAAACGGATGATATCATAATCATAGGAATCAAAGTTTAAAATTATAAATCATGAAAAAATATTTATTACTATTTGTATTTAGCTACCTATTTGTTAGTACTACCCTACTTGCTCAAAATGTCGAGTTCGAAAAAGCAAACTTTCCGAACGACAAAGCTGGCTACAAAGAAGCAAAACGTTCCATCGATGATGGTGATGCCTACTTTAATAAGTCTCAAAATGAAGGTTACCGCTTGTATGGTGATGCGTTGGAATTTTATCTTAAAGCAAATAAGTTTAACCCTAGCAATGCACTATTAAATTATAAAATTGGTGTCTGCTATTTAAACTCTGCTTGGAAACAAAAAGCGTTGGAATACCTCGAAAAAGCATATAAGCTAAATTCTGCTGTAGATAAAAATATTAGATATTATTTAGGAAGAGGGTATCATTTAAACATGGATTGGGACAAAGCTATTCAGGAATACCAAACCTATAGACCAACCATTAAGCCCGATGATCAGGAAACGCTTAAAGATGTAGATAAAAAGATAGCAGAATGCAGAATAGGAATTGAACTTGTAAAAAATCCTGTTTTAGTTTTTATAGATAATATAGGTTCTGAGATAAACTCACCCAATCCTGATTATGGTCCGGTAATTTCTGCCGATGAATCTATCATGATGTACACTTCCAGACAGCCCAACACATCAGGAGGAGGAATTGATCCCAATGATCAACAATACTATGAAGATATATACATTTCTACCAGAGAAAATGGGAAGTGGCTTCCAGGAAAAAATATGGGAAAGCCGGTTAACACAGATAACCGTCATGATGCAACAGTAGCATTATCTGCCGATGGACAAAAACTATATATCTATTTAGATGATATGACCCGTGGTAGTGGAAATATTTACGAATGCGTTCAAAAAGGTACAACATGGGAAAAGCCAGATAATTTAGGGGATAATGTTAATTCTAAGTATCATGAATCATCTGCTTCTGTAACTGCTGATGGAAGCACCCTTTATTTTGTAAGTAATCGTGAGGGAGGATTTGGAAGGCATGATATCTACAAAAGCACTTGGGATACCAAAAAACGCAGATGGGCAGAAGCTGAAAACCTAGGCCCTACTATCAACACGCCATATGGAGAACACGGGGTATACATACACCCGGATGGAAAAACGCTATTCTTTAGTAGTGAAGGTCATAAGACCATGGGCGGTTTTGACATATTTAAATCTACTTGGGATGATAAAAAGAAAAAATGGTCTACTCCTGAAAATTTAGGATATCCAATAAACTCACCAGACGATGATATAGATTTTGTATTATCTGCAAGTGGTAAACATGCCTACTATTCAGCTTTCCGTTCGGATGGTTTTGGCGAAAAAGATATTTATGTAATAACATTTGTTACACCTAAGCATCCTATCTTAAATACCGAAGATAATTTATTGGCCAGCGTTGCTGAACCTATTAAAGAAACATCCATCGCGCAAAAAGTAGAAATACCTGTGGTGGCTGTATCCATTTTAAAAGGAAGTATTTTTGATGCTGTAACAAACAAGCCTTTAGAGGCAGATATTGAGCTGGTTGACAATAGTTTAAATCAAGTAATTGCATCTTTTAAATCAAATAGTGCAACAGGTAAGTTTTTAGTTTCATTACCTGCAGGAAAGAACTACGGTATTGCAGTTAAAAAAGAAGGCTACCTATTTCATTCTGAAAATTTTGACATTCCGGCTGCTGCTGAATACCAAGAGTATGTAAAAGACATTCCTTTAAAAAATATTGCTGTTGGAACAAAAATTGTGCTTCGCAATATCTTTTTTGACTTTGATAAATCAACCTTACGTCCAGAGTCAACTTATGAATTAGAACGATTGATTAAACTATTAACAGACGTGCCTTCGATGAAAATTGAAATTGGTGGGCATACCGACAGTAAAGGTTCGGACGAGTATAACATGAAGTTATCTGCAAGCCGTGCTGAATCAGTCGCAAATTACTTAGCAACGCATGGGATAGACAAAGGACGTTTAACTTCAAAAGGATATGGGGAAACTATTCCGATGGCTACTAATGACACGGAAGACGGCAGACAACTAAATAGAAGAACTGAATTTGAAATTAAGAGTAAGTAATACTGCTCTTAATCTAACACTTCTCGCTTATTTGTATTTATATTTTCATCCAATGATTATTTATATGTTTACCGTATAATTTGAATCATTCAAAACTACCACCAGAGCAAAAATTTATAGATCTATCGGATTTCGGCAGACCTATAGCACAGGTAATTGCTAATTCTTTAAAAAAATCTTTTGCAACACCTATACATCTTACTATAGCATTTGTAATTGCAGGACTTATTGCTATATATTTTATTCTAATTAAAATCTTCATAGTAGCTTTTATTTTTTTAATACTAAAATCGATATTAGATGCAGCAGATGGTGAATTGGCTAGAATAAAAAACACGCCTTCTTACACTGGAAGGTATTTAGATTCTGTTTCGGATTTTATTTTGAACTTCCTCATTTTGCTTGCTATCGGACATGTATCAAACACTTCAATTATATATACAGTAATTGCTTTTTTTGCATTGGAATTGCAAGGCACTCTATACAATTACTATTATGTTATACTTCGCAGAAGATACAATGGCGATACAACCAGTAGAGTGTTTGAAAATGAAACACCCAATGCATTGGAAGGTGAAAAGCAAAGCCATGTAAACACACTTTTTAAGCTATACAAATCCTGCTATGGCATGTTTGATAGAATAATATATGTATCAGATAAAAAAGCAATAGATGATAAACACTTGCCTAAATGGTTTATGTCTTTTGTATCTATATATGGATTAGGCTTTCAACTTTTGTTAATTGGCACTTTACTTGTGACAAAAAAAGAAACATTAATAATTCCTTTTCTAATTTCATATTCTGTATTTATTTTTATCTTTATTTTCCTTAGAAGATTAATAAATTTTAATAAATGAACGCACCTATTTACTTCTTAGACTAAAAAATGTAAAACTAACTTAGTATGATTACCCTTCTAAAAAACTTCTTGGTCTTGGAAACTCTCCAGATATATCTTTACTCCTAAAGGAAGGAGCAGTTATTCTTGATGTTCGTTCCAAAGGGGAATATGCATCAGGACATGTTAAAAAATCCTTGAACATCCCATTACAGGAGTTGACGGCTCAGTTAAATAAGTTAAATAAATCAGATGTAATAATTATACCGATGCTTCATATCTTTTAGTCCAAGTATAATTTGTACTTGATCGGCATTATACCAAATGTTATGGACTAATATATAATCAGTAATGGTATTACTTGTTGTGCCTCCGGCATGCGTAGTGCATCGGCTAAAAGCATTTTAAAGTCTAATGGCTTTGAAAACGTACACAACGGTGGTGGCTGGGCTAAAGTAGATAGAGTGCTTAAGCAATAATGCTTAGTAAAAAGTCTTATTTTCTTTAACCATTTTTTTAAGAAGCACACTGGGACGGTAGCGGTCTTCGTTATATTCTGTATATAGCTGTTCTAATTGAGATAAAACGCTCTTGCACCCTATTTCATCTGCCCACTTCAATAAGCCTTTGGGGTAATTTACACCTTTGGTCATAGCCAGGTCAATATCCTCTTTTGTTGCTACGCCATAATATAATGCATCGGTCGCTTCGTTGATAAGCATTACAAGCACACGCATCAATATTTGTTGCTTCAGCACAGCATTATCTTCAGTTTTTCTATTTAAGATATTTTCTTGAGAATAGTCGTAATACCCTTTTCCAGATTTCTTTCCAAAATGACCAGCTTCAACCAATCGTTTTTGTGTTAATGAGGGTTTGTATTTGGGGTCATAAAAAAATTGCTTCCAAACGGTTTCTGTAACTGTATAATTGATGTCGTTGCCAATCAAGTCCATTAATTCAAATGGCCCCATTTTAAATCCACCTAACTCTTTTAATGCCGCATCAATAGTAGCAAAGTTCGTAATACCTTCTTCATAAATACGTATAGACTCCCCGTAAAAAGGTCGCGCCACCCTGTTTACAATAAAGCCGGGAGTATCTTTAGCAATTACCGGTAATTTCTTCCAGCTTGCAATTGTTTTTTTTACCTCAGCAAGTTTCACTAAATCCGTACTAAGCCCTGGAACAATTTCCACCAAGGGCATGAGCGGTGCAGGATTAAAAAAATGCACTCCCATCACTCTATCGTTTTTTGTACATGCCGAAGCAATAGAAGTAATGGATAACGAAGAAGTATTCGAAGCCAAAATACATTCAGGAGAAACAATTTTTTCCAAATCAGAAAACACCTTTTTTTTCACTTCTAAATTCTCAATAATTGCCTCTATAACAAGGCTGCAAGCAGAAAGTTCAGAAAAAATACTTGTATATTTAATAAGACTAAAAATATTTTCAGACTCGTCTAAATTTATCTTTCTCTTTTCAACCAACCTACTCAAAACCGATGATAGATTGGATTTTGCATTCGCTAGTGCCTTTTCGTTAGTATCAAACACCACCACTGAGCAGCCGGCCGTTGCTGCCACTTGAGCAATTCCACTTCCCATAGCTCCCGCTCCTATTACTCCAACTAGCTGCATCACTTTCTTTTATAAATATAAATGAAACTACCTCCGAAAACTATTACATAGTACGATTAAAACTTACAAACCTGTATAATTAAACGGAGTAATCTTTTTAATTTCCTCTTTTACTTTTTTATCCACCTTCAGTGAATCAACAAAACTGGCAATTTCTTTTTTTCCGAGAACGGTATTGGTGCGCGTTAAATCCTTTAGTGCTTCGTATGGATTTTTATACCCTTCCCTACGAAGGATGGTTTGAATCGCTTCAGCTACAACAGCCCAATTATCGCTCAAATCTTTTTCAATGGTTTTTTCGTTTACTATTAATTTACCTAACCCTTTTAAAATTGATTTAAACGAAATGATGGTGTGTGCAAATGGTACTCCCACATTCCTCAACACCGTAGAGTCCGTTAAATCCCTCTGCAGGCGTGAAATTGGTAGCTTACCTGATAAATACTCAAACATAGCATTTGCCATACCCAAATTACCTTCTGCATTTTCAAAATCTATTGGATTCACTTTATGAGGCATAGCCGAAGATCCTACTTCTCCTTTTTTAATCTTCTGTTTGAAATAATTCATGGATACATACATCCATATATCTCTTGAAAAATCAATTAGGATGGTGTTAATTCTTTTCATCGCATCAAACTGAGCTGCTATGTTATCATAGTGCTCTATTTGCGTGGTATATCTAGATCGGTGAAGCCCTAATTTAGTTTTTAAGAAATAGGTAGCAAACTTGGTCCAGTTTATATTTTTATATGCTACGTGATGCGCATTAAAATTTCCGGTTGCACCACCAAACTTCGCAGAATACGGAATGCGCAAAAACATTTTTCGTTGCATTTCTAATCGCTCAACAAAAACCAATATTTCTTTGCCTAAGCGAGTTGGTGAGGCTGGCTGTCCGTGTGTACGAGCAAGCATGGGAATATCGCCCCACTCCTGGCTCATTCTCCGCAATGCTGTAATAATGTTATCAATAATAGGAAGATATACATGATGCACTGCGTCCTTAAAAAGCATTGGGACCGCAGTGTTATTGATGTCCTGAGAGGTTAATCCAAAATGAATGAACTCCTTATATTTTGAAAGCTTCAGTGCTTCAAATTTTTCTTTTAAAAAATATTCAACAGCTTTTACATCGTGATTGGTTATAGCCTCTATTTTTTTAATCTTTTCTGCATCTTTCTGCGAAAAGTTGGTATATATCCTTCTAAGCTTGTTGTAATTGGATTTGTTAAAACCCTTTAATTGAGGCAGGGGCAAGTCGCATAATGCAATGAAATATTCTACTTCTACAAAAAGTCGGTACTTGATAAGGGAATATTCAGAAAAATAGTCCGAAAGCTCCTTGGTTTGCCCCCTATACCTACCATCTATAGGGGAAACTGCGAATAAAGGGGTGAGATTTTCACTCATATTTTGATTTTAAAGGGGATATCGAAGATACAAAAATTCATCCGCCTGACTTGCATTATTTTTTTACTTTTGCGGACTATTCATCCAAATAGGATGATACAAGCGGAAGTAGCTCAGTTGGTAGAGCACTACCTTGCCAAGGTAGATGTCGCGAGTTCGACTCTCGTCTTCCGCTCTGCAAAAGGTCCCCTCTTAGAGGGGATTTTTAATTTTATAAAATGTCAGAAGAATTAGACTCCTCTTCATCAGAAGAAAAAGAATTGTTTGAGCACCATAAGTTTGTGGTTGATCCAGGACAAGAGCCTGTTCGGATTGATAAATTTTTATTTGCCCGAATTGCTAATTCGACTCGTACTAGAATTCAATATACAGCCGAAGCAGGAAATATACTTGTGAATGGGAAGCCTATAAAATCCAGCTACAAAGTTAAGCCTGGGGATGTTATTGCGATAGTACTTGCTTTTCCGCCAAGGGAGATTAACATCTTGCCCGAAAATATTCCCATTGACATTGCCTATGAAGATGATGATTTAATTGTAGTAAATAAAAAAGCAGGAATGGTTGTGCATCCTGCTCATGGAAATTATACCGGCACACTAGTAAATGCCCTACTCTATTATTTAAATGGAAAGGATGCTTCATTGAAAGCAAAGCTGGATGATCAGAACTCTGTAAGACCAGGTTTAGTACACCGTTTAGATAAAGACACATCGGGATTAATGATTGTTGCTAAAAATGAATTGGCACTTGCGAAGTTGGCTAAAGAAATGTTTGACAGAAAAATATCCCGCAGATACCAAGCATTGGTTTGGGGAGAACCTAAAGAAAAGGCAGGCACTGTAAATGCAAACATTGGGCGTAGTTTAAGCGACAGAAAAAAAATGGCCGCCTTCCCCGAGGGAAATATGGGCAAGATGGCTATCACTCATTATAAAGTGTTGGAAAGCTACAAATACACTTCGTTAATTGAGTGTAAGCTGGAAACAGGACGTACACATCAGATACGTGTACACATGAAATTAATTGGCAATACTATTTTTGGAGATAAAGATTACGGAGGTGATAAAGTGCTTAAGAATTCTGCTAATTCAAAATTCAAGCAGTTTGTAGAAGGGTGCTTTGCGATTTGTAGTCGGCAAGCACTTCATGCAAAGTATCTTTCATTCACCCACCCTACTACCAATAAAACAATGGAGTTTGAATCGGAACTGCCAGAGGATATAGGTGCAATTATTGAAAAGTGGAAAGCACACGCTTAGTGTTACTTACTTCTTAAAACTCCTCAACCATTTAAGTGCAGATGCTACGGTTGGAAATAGTTTGAATGGTATTTTGGGTTTAAAAAAACTCAGGTAAAAATCGAACAGAATACGTATTGCTAAAGATTTGTTTACCAATGCAGATGCAATAAAAAAGTGTACCGATTGTTCAGTGGCATATTTTTGAGCAGGTTTGCTCATAGCATAAAACTTACCTCCTTGCATCAATTGTAGCACATTATTTTTATCACAGCCCCATTTTTTGTAGATAGCAAAAGATTCTTTGGCATCTTCTAATTCAACTTGCATTCCATCTTTAATATGAATGTGAAGTATGCCTTCTTCATCTATACTAATTATTGATGAACGTGTTTCTATGGGGGCTTGCATTACATAAAGTTGATTTAGATAAATATCTTTCCTGGGTTTATAATTCCGTTAGGGTCAAAGATATCTTTAATTTTCTTTTGAAGTTCTATTGCCTTGGGATGAAATACGATATCCATATATTGTTTTTGAACCCAACCTATTCCGTGTTCACCAGAAATAGTGCCATTTAACTTTTTACAAAGTTCAAATATTTCTCTTATGCCTGCGGTTAAGTCATTGTTCCATTGTTCATCTGTTAAATCCCCTTTGATAATATTTACATGCAAATTCCCATCTCCGGCATGACCATAACATACAGATTTGAAACCATATTTTTTTCCAATCTCCTTAACGCCTGCAAGTAAAATTGGAAGCTCAGCACGAGGAACCACCGTATCTTCTTCCTTGTAGATAGAATGTGACTTTACTGCTTCTCCAACACTTCTGCGCATTCTCCATAAATTTTGCTTCTGCTCTTCGGTATCTGCAAATAATATTTCGCCACAACCGTGCACTTCCATTATTTTTGAAATACCTTCTGCTTCTTTCATAATAATATCTAAATCATTTCCATCTACCTCAACCAACAAATGCGCTTGAATATCATCCTTTATGTCAATGGTGATGCCACTAACATATTTTAATGCCCAATCAATGGCATCCCGCTCCATAAATTCCATAGCCGATGGGGTAATTCCGGCTCTAAATACTGCCGATACAGACTCGCAAGCTTTGGTAGCCGATGTAAATGGAATCAGCATTACCACATTTTTTGATGGATACGGTAAAAGCTTAAAAACTATTTTAGTAATTACACCCAAGGTTCCTTCGCTGCCTACCACTAACTGCGTAAGATTATATCCAGTAGAATTTTTTAATACGTTGGCACCCGTCCAAATAATTTCGCCAGTAGCTAACACCAACTGAATATTTAAAACATATTCTTTGGTAACGCCATATTTTACTGCCCTAGGCCCTCCGGCTGATTCTGCCAGGTTTCCGCCTAAAAAGCAACTGCCTCTGCTGGATGGATCCGGAGGATAGAACAAGCCTTTTTCTATTACAGCTTCCTGAAATACTTGTGTAATTACTCCTGGCTCAACAGTTGCTTGTAAATTACATTCGTCAATTTCAATTATTTTGTTGAGCCTTTCGGTAGATAATATCACTCCACCATAAACTGGAAGTGCACCTCCACTTAATCCAGTACCAGCACCACGCGGAGTTAAAGGAATAATTTCTTTGTTGCAAATTTTAATTATTTCTGAAACCTGCTCAGGCGTATTGGGCTTTAAAACTATTTCGGGCATGAAACTTAAATCTTCCGTTTCGTCATGTGAATAATGATTCAATGTTTCTTTATCAACATGCACATATTCATTGCCCACAATTTTTTGAAAGGCAGCAATATGCGTGTTATTGATTTTAGTAAATTCCATAGATAGCAAAGTTAAAATTACTGATTAATCAAACAAGTTAATAACCGATTAAAGTACATGTAAATAATTTGTACTTTCAGCCATTAAATTTAATACCATGAATAAAATACTCCTATCTCACTTTTTAGTTTTTAGTTTTCTAACTCCTCTTCTAGCCCAACAAAAAAAATCTGTAAAAGCAACGCCAGACAATAATATCCAAACAGCTACAACCAACAAAGGGGGTAAGGAAATTACATTGGAAGACATTTATAAGAAAGGAACATTTTCGCCCAAACGTATTTTTGGGATTCGATCTATGAAAAATGGAGAGCATTACACTACGATGAGTACAAATAAAGTTGGACAATATGTAGTAAAGTATGAATATAAAACAGGCAACGCAGTTGATACTATTCTTAAAAATGAGTGGCTAAAAGTAAAAGGCAAGGAATCGGGAATTGCGTTTGAAGATTATGCATTTAGCGATGATGAATCTAAGCTTTTAGTAACCAGCGAATCGGAACAAATATATCGTCATTCTACTAGGGAAGATTATTACATCTATGATATTGCTACAAAAACTACCACTTATATTTCGGCAAATGGCAAGCAGATGTTGGCAGAGTTTTCTCCCGATGCAAAAAAGATTGGCTTTGTGCGGGATAACAACCTGTTTGTATATGATGTTGCTTCAGGGAAAGAAAGCAAAATCACTACCGATGGAAAGTTTAACGGTATTATTAACGGATCTACCGATTGGGTGTATGAAGAGGAGTTTAGTTTTTCCAAAGCTTGGTATTGGTCGCCCGATGGAAAAAAGATTGCTTACTACCGTTTTGATGAATCCAACGTGAAGGAATTTTCGATGAATAAATATGGCACACTCTACCCTACCGAGTATAAATTCAAATATCCAAAAGCCGGAGAAGAAAATTCAAAAGTTGAAATATTTATTTACGATATTAAAACAAGCAGCAGAGCAAAAGCAGATTTAGGTACACAATATGAATATGTTCCAAGAGTAAAATGGACAAACACTCCTAATACGCTTTCCATTCAACGGATGAACCGCTTGCAAAATAAATTAGAGCTACTTTTTACGGATGCAACCACTGGGAAATCAAGAGTTGTACTAACAGAAACTAGCAACACCTATATTGAAATTTCGGACGACCTAACTTTTTTGCCTGCCGGTAATGATCCAGCAGGATTTATTTGGACCAGCGATAGAGATGGATACAACCATATTTATCTTTTTGATATGAACGGAATCTTAACCTATCAAATTACAAAAGGCAAATGGGATGTGATGAGTTTAATAGAATACGATACTAAAGCAAAAGTGTTTTACTACACCTCAACCGAAATATCAGCAACTGATAGAAGTTTATATTCAATTAATTTAGAAGGTACCGACAAGAAAAAATTATCGCCATTAGCAGGATGGGATGCTGCCGATTTCAGCACCAACTACACCTACTACATTCATACTCAATCCAGCGCAAACAGGCCACCCACTACGGTGCTAAGAACAAAAGATGGACAAGAAGTTAGAACGCTGGAGGATAACAACTCCTTGCTACGTGTAACTAATGACTATACCCTTGTAACTAAAGAGTTTTTTAATTTTAAAACCAGCAGTGGCGAAACGTTAAATGGCTGGATGATGAAGCCTGCTTCTATAAAATCCGAAACAGATGCTAGCAAAAAATATCCAGTGTTAATGTATGTTTATGGTGGTCCGGGTTCCAGCACAGTTAATAATACTTGGGATAGAGATTTTTTTTGGTACCAAATGCTTTGTCAGAAAGGATATATTATTGTTTCGGTTGATAACCGCGGTACTGGCGGCAGAGGTGTTGAATTCAGAAAATGCACCTACAAGCAGCTTGGCAAATTGGAAACTGAAGATCAGATTGAAGCTGCCAAGTACTTGGGAACCTTGCCCTTTGTAGATAAATCCAGAATTGGAATTTGGGGTTGGAGCTACGGAGGGTACATGAGTTTACTTTGTATTACCAAAGGAGCCGATTTTTTTAAAATGGCTATGGCTGTAGCTCCCGTTACAAATTGGAGATACTACGATAATGTATATACAGAAAGATACATGGGCTTACCCAAAGATAATGCCAGCGGGTATGACGAAAACTCCCCTATCAATCATGTAGATAAATTAAAAGGAAAGTTTTTGTTGGTGCACGGCACAGCCGATGACAATGTGCATTTTCAAAACTCTATAGAAATGATTACTTCATTTGTTGAAGCCAATAAGCAATTTGATTTTTTTGCCTATCCGGATAAAGCGCACAGTATCAGCGGCAAAAACACCAGCTTGCATTTGAGGAATATGCTTACTAATTATATTTTAAATAATTTGTAAGGAGCAACATAGCATTTGCAACTTAGTCTCAAAGACGCTAAGCAACACATTGTAATACTGAATTCTTAGCACGGTTTTGAGCCTTTGCGTCTTTGTGGCAAAACGTTGCATTATTGTACTGCCACAAAAATGATCTATATCATTTTTTAGTACTCGTTAAATTTATTACCTTAGACGTATAAAATAAAAAACTCTCAATTATGAATAACGTAATTAAAAAAATACTAGTCCCTATAGATTTTTCAGAAATCTCCAGCACGGTATTTTCAAAAACTACCACGTTGGCAAAACTTTTAAAGGCAGATTTGCTACTTATCCACGTAGTGCCCCATACCGGCTATGGCTTTTCAATAGTTCCTGAAAAAAGAAACGACTTAATGAACATTCAGGAAATTCAAATGGCAGTAAGCCAAAAAATGGATGAGCTGCAGGCCGAAATAAAAAACCAATATCACATTACGCCCGAAGTGTATGTATCCACAGGCAACATTGATGCTGAGATAATTGATTTTGCTAAAAACAAAAAGATTGATTTAATCATCATGGGAACCCACGGAGCATCGGGCTACAAGGAACTGTTTATTGGAAGTAACTCGCAGCGTGTGGTAACGCTTTCAGATATTCCAGTACTAACTATGCAGCACGATACCAAAGGTCTAGGATTTGAAAATATATTGCTGCCTATCGACAATTCTGTTCACAGTAGAGAAAAAGTAAACTTAGCAACATCTATTGCCAAACAATTTGGCGCTAAGATTCATATACTGGGACTTAATGATTCTAGCGATCAAACAGAGATAAATAAGTTTAACTATAAAATTAAATCTGTAGAGGAAAATATTGCTGCACAAAACTTGCCTTTTAAAACTACCTTGGTAAAAGGCAACAAACTTGCTGCCTCCGCCATGGAATATGCCGATGCAAACAAATGCGATTTAATTGTAATTAACACCGGACATGAATCTGAAATTACAGGAATATTTTTAGGCGCTTTTGCGCAGCAAATTGTAAACCATTCCAAAGTGCCGGTACTTAGCATGAAACATTTAGCTAGCCACTACTCTATTGATACCGTTGGATATGGTACTTCGTGATCTGGGAAGTTGTCTGCATTTTGTTCGAATGTCTCCCTTGCATTTTTAGAGAGAAATTTGCCATCTCTATAGTAAATTATTAACTATCTAAAGCTAACTAACAGATTAAAGTATATTAGCTTATTGTTAGTTATGCACATCCAACAAAACCATATTAAGCAGAACCTTATTCCAAACGTGATGTTTGTGGATATGAATTCCTTTTTTGCTACCTGCGAGCAGCAGGTGAATTTCTATTTGCGTAACAGACCTGTTGCAGTATGTGTTTACCCTGGCAAATATGGCTGTGTGATAGCACCCTCCATAGAAGCTAAAAAGCTAGGCGTTAAAACTGGCATGCGCCTTAACGAAGCTGTTCAGCTATGTCCTGATTTGATTCCCTTAGAAACACACCCCAATCGATACCGTGAATTCCATCAGCAGATTATGAATGTGTTTAGAAAATACTCGGAAGATGTAATTCCTAAAAGTATTGACGAGGCCATGATAAATTTTGCATCCTACAAGCTGGTGCATAAAGATTTGATAGAGGTAGCAAATAAAATTAAAGAAGATATACGAAAGGAAGTAGGCGATTATATGAAGTGTTCCATAGGTATAGCCCCAAATGCTTTTTTGGCTAAGCTTGCTTCCGGCATAAAAAAGCCTGATGGACTCACGCTCATATCTCCTGAAAATATTGATCAGGTGCTGTCCACCCTTTCACTTACAGATTTGCCAGGAATTGCCAAAGCCATGGCCATTCGCCTAAAGCTATCGGGCATAGATACTCCTTTGCAGCTCAGGCACACGCCACCAGAGAAGATAAAGATTGCTTGCAGAAGCATTGTAGGAACGTACTGGCATTATCGCCTAAATTTTTCGGAAGTAGATTTTTCGACCAGCGATTATAAAAGTATGCAGGCCATGCGTCATGTTTCGGCAGCGCAGCGTAAAGAGGTTAACGTGCTAGACGATTTATTGGTTTCGCTTTGTACCACCCTCGAAAAAAGAATGGTTAAGCAAGAGGTGTATGCAAAAGATATTGCCTTTTCTGCCAGGTATGAAGATGGCATGGAGTATAAAACGCACATAAAATGCGAAAAAAATCCGGTGCAGGATGCCATGAAAATAGTGCAATACATTAAGAGCAGAATGCTTGCTTATGAAAAGGCTAATCATTGCGAACCGGTTATTAATACAAACCTGGTAATGATGGGCGTGAATGTGTTTAATTTTATTCCTGATTGTGCGCTGCAATTTGATATGTTTGAAAATAACGTGCAGCAACATCATTTACGTAAGACTATGTATGATATAAAAAAGAAATTTGGCAACGATAGCATTATTAAGGCAGCCGAGTTGCATGAAACCGAAGTGTATAAAGACGCCATTGGATTTGGATCAGTAAAACATTTATACTGACAAATAGGTTTTTATGCCGCAGTATAGGCGTAAATATTTTTAGCCGCCAAGACTCAAAGTGTTCTAGCCCCTGCTAATCGTAGCGCGTGTATTCCTTCAGCGTTGCGTCCTCGCTACGCTGAGCTGTTAGGATAATATCACCCTTTCAGGTTTTTGTTTTATCTATAATGATATGTTATAAATATTCCATCCCTTTGGGATTCAAAAAAATGCTTCACACATAATTATAGCTATGAATATTTCACCCCTTTGGTATTTTCAAAATTGTTTTACACATAACTATATCCTACAAATATTCTATCCCTTCGGGATTTGAAAGCTGTTTTACACATAACTATATTTTATAAATATTACATCCCTTCGGGATTTTAAAAACGGTATGCAATCAAATTTTTAACACTAAAACCATCACTTCAAAAAATCCCCATCAATAATAAAAAGCTTGCAGCCTTTTTTGGTTTTAGTTTTGTGGGAGCTTTGCTTATCAGAAACCTGCCAGCTCATGCCTTGTTTAAGAGTATGAATAGTGTTGTTTGCTAAAATAGTATCCATCTCCCCTGCTATGCAATACATGATGTGGCCAAGCGCGCACCAATGGTCTGCCTCGTAGTTTTCAGAAAATTCTACCATTCGTATTCTCAGCCCATCGTATTGTTTTGTTTTCCAAATGGCATAGCCTGTGGTTCCTTCATGCCGCTCTGAGGGTATGGTTTCCCAGTCGGTGGTGCTAAAAGGTATAATCATTGTGTAAAAGTAGTGAATAGCATAGCTTGTATAATGGATTCAAGGTATGAGTATTTTTCTATCTTCGACCATTCTTAAAACCCTTAAAAAATGACTGAAATAAAACCGGGACATCCCAAAGGATTGTATGTACTCTTTGCTACAGAAATGTGGGAGAGGTTCAATTTTTATGGCATGCGTGCATTGCTTACGCTATTCATTGTAAGTGCCTTAATGATAAGCGAAGAGCAATCATCCATTATTTATGGAGGATTTTTAGGTCTTTGCTACTTAACCCCTATGCTAGGTGGTTTTGTATCGGATCGTTTTTTAGGAAACCGCTACTGCATTATGTTGGGCGGTACTTTAATGGCTATTGGTCAGCTAACCTTGTTTTTTAGCGCTTCTATATTTGATTCTAACCTAGAGCTTGCAAGAACCTTGCTTTACATTGCTTTAGGAGTTATTATTTTAGGTAATGGTTTTTTCAAGCCAAACATTTCCAGTATGGTTGGTAGCCTTTATCCAAAGGAGGAAAAAAACAAACTGGATACTGCTTTTACCATTTTTTACATGGGTATAAACATTGGTGCTTTTTTGGGTCAGTTTATTTGTCCTTTTGTTGGCGATCATGTGGATGCTGCAGGTGTGCGCGATATTTATGTTTTTAAATGGGGCTTTCTTGCTGCCGGTTTAGCTATGATAGCGGGAACTCTTACGTTTATAGCGCTTAAAGATAGATATGTAACCACTCCTGATGGCAGAGCCATTGGAGATCTTCCATCTAAAAGTGTTTCTTCAGATTTTGAAGAGGGCGAATCGCAAAAGGCAAATTTCTCAAACATGGCGCTTGCCGTTTCGGGTGTTGCGTTTTTTGTTCTAGCATTTGTGTTCAATCATTTTTTTGGACAAAACTATATTTACTCTATCATCTATGCAAGTGGCTTAACGCTAGCAGGACTTATTCTTTCAGATAGCTCCCTTACTAATATAGAAAGAGATAGAATTTTAGTTATCTACATCGTATCGTTTTTTATCATTTTCTTTTGGGCTGCCTTTGAGCAAGCGGGTTCATCATTAACCTTTATTGCAAATAACCAAACCGATCGTGATTTCTTTGGTTGGAACATGCCACCATCCATGGTTCAAATCTTTAACGGGATATTTGTAGTAATGCTTGCTATTCCTTTTAGCATGTTGTGGGATAAGCTTAGAGCGGCTGGCAAAGAACCAATATCGCCTGTTAAGCAATCCATTGGTTTAATGTTAATTGCAATAAGTTACCTAATAATTGCCTTTAATGTAAAAGATTTAGGAAATTCGGGCTTACTTGCAATAAAATGGCTTGTACTTCTTTACTTAATTCAAACGTTGGGTGAGCTTTGCTTATCTCCTATTGGACTATCATTAGTGGGTAAGCTTGCGCCAAAGCGTTTTGCTTCACTTCTGTTTGGTGTATTCTTTTTATCTAATGCTTCGGGCTACGCGCTTGCAGGAACTTTAGGTTCTATCATTCCTGCTACAGGCGATAAGTTTACTAAAGCACAAGAGCTTGGAATAGATTTACAGGCGGTGCTTGATAAATCCATCACCTTGGATGCGGCACAAATTGCCATGCTAGCAGAAAATAATATCAGAGCCGCATATCCTGTATTTGCAGGTTATACCATTCACAATTTATTTGAGTTCTTTATGGTGTTTGTGATATTGTGCGGAGTGGCATCCATCTTGCTTTTTGCATTAACACCTGTGCTTAAAAAAATGATGCACGGAGTTCGCTAAGTGATGAGTCAGGAAAACACCAAGCACCCTAAGGCATTACCCTTCCTGTTTCTCTCTGAGATGTGGGAGCGTTTTGGGTTTTACTTAATGCTAGGCATTTTCTTTTTGTACATGACAGATACCCAGCGGGGTGGTTTGGCCATGGATAACAAAACAGCAGCCGATATTTTTGGAACTTTTATTGCGCTTGTTTATCTAACACCTTTTATTGGAGGCTTGTTGGCCGATAGAATTTTAGGATACAAATGGTCCATCACCATAGGTGGAATTGTTATGGGCATTGGCTATTGCGGTTTAGCCATTCCTGGCATGACAGCATTTTGGGTTTCTCAGTTTCTTATTATCATCGGCAATGGTTTCTTTAAACCCAACATCTCTACCATCCTTGGAAACGTGTATAACGATCCTAAGTACAAACATTTAAAAGATGCTGGCTACAATATTTTTTACATGGGTATTAATATTGGTGCGTTTATATGCAACTTTTTTGGCGCTTACCTACGCAATACCTTTAGCTGGGGACACGCATTTATGGCAGCAGGTATTGGAATGTTTGTGGGTGTTGCTATTTTTTGGATTGGGCAGAAACATTATGCCCATGCAGATGTACGTAAGCCTACCAATCCGGAGGACATGTCGTTGGCTAAAATATTTGGCATTGTATTATTGCCAGCTCTAATTGCAGGTTACATTGGATGGATTTTGCCGGGTAATATTTTTGGAAGCGATAGCACCGATGCATTTATTTTAGGAGCATTGCCTGTTGCAGGATTTTATGTTTCCTTACTTGTTCGATCCAATGCACAGGACAGAAAACCATTATCTGCCTTGTTAGCGGTATTTGCTGTGGCCATTGTATTTTGGGCAGTCTTTAAACAGAATGGCACAGCACTTACCACTTGGGCCGATAAATATACTGATAGGGAAATACCAACCATGTTGGTTCCTCCGGCAACTGTTTTAGGAATGGTGCAAGAAAAACCTTATGTAAAAGATTCTGTTCCTAAGGCAGATGCGCAGTTTCGTATTGCCAGAGACGAAGCCGGAAAACCTATTAAAGAATTTGATTACCCACTCTACTATAAAAATTTACCTGTTGAAAAACGCCCGGCCGAAGGCGAAAGCTTAAAACTTATCTCTACGGAACTGTTTCAGTCTGTAAACCCACTTTGGGTTGTCGTCTTAACTTTTCCTGTTGTTATGTTTTTCTCATTTTTGAAAAAGAAAAACAAAGAACCAACTACACCTTGGAAAATATTTTACGGCTTTTTGATAACAGCTCTATCTACGCTTGTTATGGTTGGCGCAACTTTTGCCTGTCATAACGGACTTGAAAAAAGTTCTATGATGTGGTTGGTGGGTGCTTATGGAGTAATTACTGTTGGAGAATTGTGCCTGAGTCCCATGGCGCTTTCTTTAGTTTCAAAACTATCTCCTCCTCGCTTAACGGCCTTAATGATGGGCGGTTGGTTTCTTTCAACTTCTATTGGAAATAAAATGAGCGGTGTGCTTGCTTCCATGTGGGATGGCTATGAGCATAAAGCAAATTTCTTTCTAGTAAATTTTATAATTGTTTTAGCAACAACATTAGTTATTTTACTAATGATAAAATGGCTAAATAAAATTGTGAAGGAGCATGGAGCGTAATTAATTCTATTCGTTTCCCGGAGAAACGTTTTCGGTAATCTTATTATACTTAACTGTATTGGCTGGGTCAATATCGTTTAGCAATTCCAGCAACTTAGTTTTCTCTGCCGGCTCAGCAAGTGTAAATAGGTTTACTATCTCATCTGCTTTAGCTAAAAAAAATAATTGCATGGAATAAGTTCCGGGTCTTCGGTCGTGAACTTTGTTTAATTGCAACAGTGATTTCAATACGATTGCCCTACCCGCTTCTAACTCATCAACCATAATATCAAAACCCAAACGGTGGTATTGATACATGCAATCGCGCAAAGGCTTAAAGGTTGAGTTTAATATATTTTCCACTATCCAATATCTGTTTTGATCATCTTCGGATGATTTCCATCCTCTATCGTTGCCGGATTGTGCATTGGCTACAATGGTTTGCGCTTTTTGAAAATAATCAGAACCGCCTTCTAAAGCATAACTGTCGTAATCTGTTCCTAATATCACGTATACGTAATAGCTTAAAATGGAAGTTAGGTTTGAAAGATTTGTAGTTTCAGAAAATTCCAAGGGCTGGTACTCAACGTAGGTAAAAGATAAATTTTTATCAAGAACATTTAACAGCAATGAGTTGTATGCCGATTTATAGATTGGCCTTCTTGCTTGCACTTGTATGCTGCCTTTAAAATCATTTAAGCTTCTTTCGGTTACTGTGATTATAATGCTGCACTCAATACGTTCATCTTGCTTAACTACATCGTTGGTCCACTTGCGGTTATTTACAAATTCAAAAATAGATTGCTGTAAAGTTTGAAATATTTTTTTATCGGCCGAGTTTTGAATTTGCGGAGCTAACACCTGTACTGCGCAATTAAGTTCTTGAGCATGTACATATGTTGTTTGCAGGATGCTTATTCCTAATCCAATTATCAAGCACAAGGTGAATTTCATTTTCGTTTTACTTTACGGATAACTTCTTTTACAATTTCCACAGCACATAAATCCTTGCTCATTAACTCAAACTTCTTAGTTTCTTTTTTATCAATAATAGTTATTTTATTTGTGTCGTGACCAAAAGCGCTGTTTTGATCTCGCAAAGAGTTAAGAACGATAAAATCAAGGTTTTTATTGTGTAGCTTCTTTTTAGCGTTTGCTAATTCATTATCTGTTTCCAGTGCAAAGCCAACCAATAGACTTCTATTTTTATTTTTTCCAAGCTCCGAAAGAATATCCTTCGTGGCAACCAGACTAATTTCATTCAGGCCTTTCTCTTTTTTTATTTTCTCCGCTTGTTTTTTTGCTGGCTTAAAATCCGATACTGCCGCAGTCATAATGGTGATGTCCGAATCTTTGGCGTATTTCATACACTGGGCGTGCATCTCATCCGAAGAAACAACATCAATACGTTTTATGCTGCTGCTATTACTACGTAAATTATTGGGTCCACAAACAAGTATTACATCGGCTCCTTGTTTTGAAAGTTCGGCTGCCAAGGCAAAGCCCATTTTTCCGGAGGAGTTATTACCAATAAATCGAACAGGATCTATCGCCTCGTAAGTAGGCCCTGCAGTAACCAAAGCTTTTTTACCGATTAAAGGAGCTTTTTTTTTTAATTGAGCAGAAAGAAATTCAACGATATTGTCAGGTTCAGCCATTCTTCCCTCGCCTATTAAACCACTTGCAAGTTCGCCATTCTCAGGAAGAATTATAGTATTTCCAAAGGATGCTAGCTTTTTTAAATTAACTTGGGTTGTAGCATGCTTGAACATATCTAAATCCATTGCAGGAGCCACATACACGTTGCACTTTGCAGAAAGATAGGTTGCAAGTAATAAGTTATCACAAATGCCGGTTGCCATCTTGGCAATGGTATCAGCAGTGGCAGGAGCAATTAATATTAAATCTGCCCACAACGCTAACTCAACGTGATTGTTCCATTCTCCAGTATTGGAAACTGAAAATTCTGAAAAAACTGGATTTTGAGAAAGTGTAGATAAGGTAAGCGGGGTGATAAACTCTTTTGCTGCTGGAGTCATTATTACTTTTACCTGTGCACCAGATTTAATTAACTGACGCACCAGAAAAGCACTTTTATAAACTGCAATACTCCCAGTTACACCAAGTAGAATATTTTTTCCGGATAACATCGTAAGAAAAAAATTTAAGAAAGTAATAGGGAGAACTAATCTCCCTATTACAAAATGCATTTACAAAAACTTAAAAAGTTTTTGTACCCTTTAGCGGGTTACGGTAATAAATTTTATCATCCATGAATTCCTGAATGGCAATGGCGTGAGGCTTAGGCTGACGCTCATAATATTTGGAAACTTCGATTTGCTCTCTGTTTTCAAAAATTTCTTCCAGGTTATCAGTGTGAGATGCGAATTCAGCTAACTTGTTAGTTAACTCTTCCTTCACTTCTTGATTGATTTGGTTTGCACGCTTAGCAACCACCACAGTAGATTCGTACAAGTTGCCAGTCTTGGCTTCGTACTCTCTAAGATCGCGAGTTACAGTGTTGGTTTCAGCGTTTGATTTTTTGTAGTCCATAGTGTTGATGTTTATTATTGGGAAATAAGTTCTAATTGTTTTTTTGCTGTTGCGTAATATCCTTCCACTTCTTTGCTGTACTTATTGTTTTCAGGAAAGTAACTGACAAATTTGTTGTATGAATCTACTGTAGATTTATATCTATCTTTTTTCTTAGCTAAGGTGCTTTTGGAGGCGTAAATATAATTTGACTTCACAATCATGTACATCGCCTCTTCTCTATATTTAGTATCCGGATAATCTTTTAAAACATTTTCAAACGATGTAACTGCCGCTTGATAATCATCCAAAAAGTAATACTGCTTTGATATTCTATAATATTTTTCCTCAAGTTTACCTCTGAGTTTTGACATGATAGAATTACACTCCTCTTTTCTTAAGCTTTCTGGATATTTATTCAAAAAATATTGCATTTCTTTAATCGCATTTTTTGTATCCGTTTGATCCAGACTATACCTGGGAGATTCTAAGTAATAGCAATACGCATACATGTAGGCGCATTCTTCCGTTCTATCGCTGGCAGGAAACGTTTTTACAAAATTATTGAAGTGATAGCCAGCTAATAAATAATCGCCTACAGCATAAGTAGCGTAAGCATAATAGAACATAATTTTTTCTCCCTTCGCAGTTCCGCGATACACACTTACTAACTCCTGCAAAAGTCCCAATGCCTTGGTGTACTCCTTTTGCTCATAAAAAGCAATGGCCGCATCGTACTTCTTATTATAATCTGTACTTTTAAGTAGGCGCGTATAATCACTGCATGATGACACAATCATCGATACAAAAATCAAGAGAAATATGATAGGTTTTGCTAACTTTTTCACCTTACTTTATAGGGTCGCAAATATAGCTAATTAATGTTAATTGTTAATTTGTTGGCAATTTTTCAAAAAAAATTACATTTACATTCATTTTCTGATTAATTTTAGATTAAATATCAACTCGAATATGAGAGATTTATTTGATAAAATCAAAGAAAACAGAGGTCAACTTGGTCAATATGCTAAGATAGCTCATGGCTATTTTGCTTTTCCAAAATTAGAAGGAGAGATTAGCAGTAAGATGAATTTTAGAGGCAAAAAGCAACTTGTTTGGAGCTTGAATAATTATTTAGGATTAGCTAACCATCCTGAAGTTAGAAAAACAGATACTGATGCAGCTGAAAAGTATGGATTTGCTTATCCTATGGGTGCAAGAATGATGTCGGGCAACACAAATTTGCACGAGCAGTTCGAAGCTGAGCTAGCAGCTTTTGTTAGTAAGCCAGATGCTATCCTTGTAAACTTTGGCTATCAAGCAATGGTTTCTGCCATTGATGCCCTTGTAGATAGACGTGATGTTATTGTTTATGATGGTGAATCTCATGCTTGCATTGTTGATGGCGTTAGACTACATATTGGAAAAAGATTTGCCTACTTGCATAATGATATTACCAGCTTAGAAAAACAGCTGGAGCATGCTAAGAAAGTGGTTACTGAAACAGGTGGTGCTATTTTAGTAATTACCGAAGGTGTTTTTGGAATGCGTGGCGATCAAGGGAAATTAAAAGAGATTGTTGAATTGAAAAAGAAATTCTCTTTCCGCCTATTTATTGATGATGCACACGGAGTTGGCATTATGGGAAAAAATGGTGGAGGAACTGGCGAGGAACAAGGATGTCAGGATGGAATTGATATATATTTCGGAACATTTGCAAAAGCATTTGCTATGATTGGTGGATTTATTGCTGCGGAAGAAACTATTGTAGAGTTTTTACGGTACAATATGAGATCACAGGTGTATGCAAAGTCGTTACCTATGCCGTTGGTAGTTGGAGGACTTAAGCGCCTTGATTTAATGAGAAAACATCCTGAATTTAGAGATCAATTACATAATATAACTAATGCTTTACAAAGTGGATTAAAAAAAGCTGGGTTTGATATTGGTGATACAAACACCTGTGTAACTCCCGTTTACATGAAAGGATCTATTCCTGAAGCAACAAACATTGTGATTGACTTAAGAGAAAATTATAACATCTTCTGCTCTATCGTAGTTTATCCAATTATTCCAAAGGGAATGATGATATTACGATTAATACCAACAGTGATTCATACCATGGAAGATGTGAATTACACCGTAGAAAGTTTTTCTAAAGTAAAAGAGAAACTAGAAAAGGGAGAATATCAATCTGAAAGCGTAGCAACAATTAATCAAACAATAACAACATAAACAAAACAATTATGCAAAAGTACGAAGCACTAAAAACAATCATTTCTGGTATGGAAACCGATGTGCAAAAATTTTACAACGGTAACAATGCAGCTGGAACACGTGTTCGCAAACACCTTCAGGATTTGAAGCGTGCTTGTCAGGATATGCGTAACGAAGTGCAGGAACTCCGCACAACCAGAAAGGACGCGTAATATTTTTTAAGTAATAGGCTAATCGTAAACAATAAATATGCCATTCATCAAAATTTGATGAAGCTGGTGCATATTTTCTTTTGCTGTTTACGATTAGTTTTTTTACTGTAATTACTTAAATCTATGAAAGCAGATGTATTGCTAGGTCTTCAATGGGGCGATGAAGGCAAAGGAAAAATTGTTGACGTTATAGCTCCTAAATACGATATCGTTGCACGCTTTCAAGGAGGGCCAAATGCCGGTCATACCTTGGAGTTTAATGGTATAAAACATGTGCTTCACTTAATTCCATCCGGAATTTTTCATGAAGAGATAATAAATATTATAGGAAATGGGGTGGTTATTGACCCCACCATTTTCCAAAAAGAAATTCTTGCTCTTGAAAAACTAGGAGCTAAGCCTCAGAAAAACCTTTTTATATCAAAGCGCGCTCATCTTATTTTGCCAACTCATCGCTTACTCGATGCAGCAAGTGAAGCATCTAAAGGAAAAGAAAAAATTGGCTCTACCTTAAAAGGTATTGGTCCTGCCTACATGGACAAAACCGGACGAAATGGTTTGCGTATAGGAGATATTTTCTCTCCAGATTTTAAAAAGAAATATGACTTTCTGGTCGAAAAACATAAACAGCTTTTAGGCCTATATGATGACTTTCAATATAATTTATCCGAGTTTGAATCAGCTTGGTTTGAAGGTATAGAAACAGTTAAAAAATTCAAATGCATAGAAAGTGAGCAATACATGAACGATGCGTTTGCAAATAACAAAACAGTTTTAGCTGAGGGCGCGCAAGGGTCTTTACTAGATATTGATTTTGGCTCCTACCCTTTTGTTACATCCTCCAACACTGTTTGTGCTGGCGCTTGCACCGGCTTGGGTATTGCACCCAATAAAATTGGAAGAGTGATTGGTATTTTTAAAGCATACTGCACCCGCGTTGGTAGCGGCCCCTTCCCTACTGAACTAAATGACGCTACCGGAGAAGCATTAAGAAAGGCAGGAAATGAATTTGGATCCACTACAGGCCGGCCCAGACGTTGTGGTTGGTTAGATTTACCTGCCTTGCGTTATGCAGTTGCTATAAGTGGCGTAACAGAACTATTTATGATGAAGGCCGATGTGTTGAGTGGAATTGATACGCTAAAAGTTTGTACTCATTATGATATTAATGGAGAAAAAATAGATTTTCTTCCATACGATATAACTACTAGCCCTCCTGGCATTATTTACAAAGATTTTAAAGGCTGGAAATCCGACCTTCAAAACCTGGAAGAAAATATTCCTGAACAATTAGAAGCATATATTCAGTTTATCGAAAAGGAAATTAAGGTGCCCATCACATTAATTTCTGTAGGTCCTGATCGTAAAAAGATTATTTACCGCTTAAATAGCACTACTAAATCTGAAAAGAAAAGTGTATTGGCTTGATATTGGATACCGTCTTAGTTTATACTTTTTCTGATTCATGCTGAAAATTTTAAAATATTTTTTCATTATTTCTGTATTTTTTTCTTCCTGCGATTTATTTGCACAGACCAATACGAAAAAGGTAGAAATTTTACATGCCGATGATCTGTTGTTTGATGAAAAACTTGGCAATGGAGCAAAGCGCTTAATTGGCAAAGTGCAATTTAAGCATGGCGATGCCTTACTCTTTTGCGACAGTGCTTATTTCTATTCTAATAATTCGCTAGATGCTTTTGGGAATGTTCACATTCAGCAGGGCGATTCAGTAAATATTTATGGAGACTTTCTAAACTACAGCGGCAACACACGTATGTCTGAAATACGGAGAAATGTTAGGCTTATTCAAAAAAGTTCTACACTACAAACAGAGCTCCTTTATTACAACATGGCTACCACCTTAGCTACTTATCCCAGCGGAGGAACCATTGTAAGTAAACAAAATGTACTTACTAGCCGCGTTGGTTATTATAATCCACGCAAAAAACTTTTTTCATTTAAAGACAGTGTAGTGCTTACCAACCCGCAGTATGTAATGCGTTGCGACACATTAAATTATAATTCAGGAAACAACACAGCTTATTTTTCAGGACCAACACATATTACAAGTTCGGGCGATAAAATTTATTGCGAAAGTGGCTGGTATAACACAACAAATGACATTGCTAAGTTTAGCAAGAATGCATACGTTGACACCAAGCAACAAAAAATGAAAGGCGATTCTATCTTTTTTGATAAAGTAAAAGACGAAGGTCGAGCTTATGGGAATGTTTCTATAATTGATTCCGCACAAAGTATTATTGTTTCTGGAAATAAAGCAGTTAGAATTGGAAAATTAGAAACATCAACCGTTACCGGCAATGCGCTGTTAAAGCAATTTTATGGTGAGGATACACTATTCCTTCATGCAGATACCCTACGCGCTGTTGATGAGCACCCTATAAGCAGAAAAGGTGTAAAAGACACCTCTATCACTTGGCGAGTTTTATATGCTTATAAGAAAGTTAAATTTTACAGAACCGATATGCAAGGAAAGTGCGACTCCTTAGTCTACTCCGGAAAAGATTCCATCATGCGCCTTTTCAAAGATCCGGTAATGTGGCAAGAGGAAAATCAACTTACTGCCGAAAAAGTAGAAATGAAAATCACTAGCGGGCAAATTAAAAATCTATACTTACAAAATCAGGCGTTTATTATCTCTGAAGAGGACAGTATTAAGTACAATCAAATTAAAGGCAAGCAAATGACCGGCTATTTTAATGAAAATAAACTGGTAAGAATATTTGTGGAAGGTAACGGGCAAACTATATACTTTGCAAAAGACAAAGACAAATTAATAGGTATAAACAGGGCGAACTGCACCAACCTGATGATTTATATAAAAGATAATTCTGTAGAAAAAATTACTTTTTTGAAAAAGCCAGATGCTACTTTATTCCCCATGAGTGATTTTATCCCTAAAGAGTTTTTACTAAAAGACTTTAACTGGAGACAGAAAGAAAGACCTTTGTCGGTAGCAGATATCTTTCTTAAATAATAAAAAATGCTCTACTTAGAATTCCTTATTTTTGCCCTCCCAATATTGAAAGTTAATGCCCGGATGTTGGAATTGGTAGACAAGTACGCTTGAGGTGCGTATGCCGTAAGGTGTGGGGGTTCAAGTCCCCCTCCGGGTACAAATATGTATATGAAAAAATTTACAGGGGGACGGCTGGGTGACAGGTTCTCCCCGCTTTACCCCTTCATGGGCTTTTGATGAATCTATTGAACTCTGGAGGACTTAACCGGGCAAGGTTAAAGATCAAACAGTTTAGAGCAAATCAAAGAGGAGTTAGAGAAATAAAATGCTTCCTATTCCGTCTTGAAAAACTATTTTCTTAACCTGTTACTCCCCAACTTTTAGCCTTGACCCAATTTGATTCACTTTTCCCAACTTTATATTTTCATGCCCCAATGCAAATCTTTGGTGTGAATAAATTCATCCAATTCATCCACGCTTTTTCTGCCAACATTTCGGAGCGACATAAATTCTCTTTTCGTTAGCTTCACAATATCACCAACTGTGTTGATTTTGCTCAACTGGCAAGCGTTCAACAAGCGAATTGAAAAATCAATATCTGCCAGTTTTACTGAAAGTAATTTCCTTCTGTTCTCAGGCAAAGCATTTATTTCTCTTTCGCGTTCTTCGTATCTTCTAACCCTTTCCATCAGGGAATCTATTTTTTCTTGCATACTCCCTCTCATTGAAAACTGTTTATCGAGGGTGATTAACTTAAGTTTAACCCTGTGAACAGCATCCACTAAGATTTGTTTCACCCTGAAGGTTGTCAGCTTAGTTATCTCTGCAACTTCTTTTGTTGTTTTATCCTGAACAAGAAAAGCAGTTAAAACCTCTCTATCTTTTTTATGCAATAAAGCTGAATCTAAAAGTGCAGAAAGTAATTCCGATTTTATTTTTTCCTTTTCCATTCTTTTATTTTTTATTCGCCATACTTACTCATAAATTCTTCCACTTCGAGATGTAGCGATGAAGCTAATTCTTTGGCAGAATATTTATGAGCGTTTTTATATTTTGTAATTAAATCCCTCATCAATTTTGGTTTCTCTATTGGGAAATCCAGTTCAGGAGGTTCGCGCCTGCGTATATGTAATTGATTAAATTGTGCAAGCAGATATTTTTTCTGATTCTCCGTAAGAAATCCTAAATCAGCAGAGCGGAATAAGAGCGATTGCATAGAAACTTTCCATTTCCGTTTCAGTTCTCCGAGCAAAGCAATAGTAATACCCTTCTCAAAATCTTTTTTGATTTCACTTTCAGGCAAAAGGAATCCTGCCGCAAACATATTTGCCTCATGGGAAATATCTCGCTCATGCGAAGGCAATGTTTGAGTGTGCATAACCAAGTGTCCAAGCTCGTAAGCCAAACTGAAACGCTGACGGTCTGCATGGTGAAGTTTATTCACTACAATAATCGGTTGCTTATCCTTTGTGAGAATAGTTCTACTGTCCACGCGCTCCGTTCCGAAATCAAAAGAAATAATAATGATTCCATTTGCTTCCAATAGCTCTGTAAGATTTTTAATTTGTCCTTTCGGCATTTTCCAAAACTTGCGAAGTTGTTTTGCAACCTGTTCTTCCGAACCAAGTTTTTTCAAATCCAAATCAGGGATATTTATAGTAGGGAATTTTAATTTCTGTGAAAGCATTTCAATATTGAGGCGGTATAAATTCAAATGCGCTTCTAAAGGAACAATGACTTTTGCCGAAACATGGTCGCGCTTACGGTAGTTCAAACTCATGGGCAGGAACGCTTCGCTTTCCTGATAAAAGAATTCAATAGGGTATTTCAAGAGCTTGCTCATCTTCTCTAAAGTTTCTTCCGGTAGAGATTTATTATCCGTCTCCACCTTGCAAATGAACCCCGGAGAAGTATTGAGTTTCTCTGCAAGTTCCTTTTGGGACATCCCTCTCGATTCCCTTGCAAGGACAACCATCTTTGAATTGATTTGTATTTCAGTAGTAACCATATTCATTAATTTAGTATTTCAAATGCAAAGGAAGTATTATTT
>Ga0163151_10001619_pt1 | contig 37302 bp, 28 predicted proteins | sample OliLakLV19MP5IB2_FD_145596 | JGI IMG/M metagenome (GOLD analysis project Ga0163151, IMG submission 145596) | Freshwater microbial mat bacterial communities from Lake Vanda, McMurdo Dry Valleys, Antarctica - Oligotrophic Lake LV.19.MP5.IB-2 | ecosystem: Environmental > Aquatic > Freshwater >... | reverse complement strand
GGACAGAAGAGGCGATTTATCTCCAGCTAAGTTATCTGCCTAATCTCGATCTTCGTGGCTTATTGCTCGGCGGGATTATTATCGGTGCCTTGGGTGTGCTCGACGATGTGACCACGGCCCAGGTGGCGGCTGTGGAAGAGATTGGTCTCGCTAATCCTATGTTGGGTGTGGGTGAGCTATACAGGCGAGGAATTTCGGTGGGTCGTGAGCATATCGCCGCCCTCGTGAATACCTTGATCTTAGCCTATGCTGGCGCTTCATTTCCGTTATTCTTATTATTCGCATTGCCAGATCACCCACCACTTTGGATCATCCTCAACAACGAAAATATCGTTGAAGAAGTGTTGCGTGCTCTCGTTGGTGGCACGGCCTTGATGTTGGCAGTACCCATTGCCACAGCTTTAGCCGCAGCTGTTTTTGGATCATTACCTAAGCCTGAGCATCCGTCCTCTAAGCGCTTAGCTCATCGTCACTAATATGCTCGATTTTCTCGATTACGATTTCATGCAACGTGCTTTGATCGCCGGACTCCTGATTGGGGCGGTGGCACCGTTGCTTGGCATGTTTTTGACGGTACGTCGACAAGCGCTCATTGCCGACACGTTGGCTCACGCGTCTTTAGCTGGTGTTGCTCTAGGTTTGCTTTTGGGAATTGATCCGCTCTTGGCGGCTGGAGCTACTTCGATTATTGCAGCCTTGTTTATCGAACGCCTTCGTACCCTGGGCTGGTTTACTAGCGATTCGCTCTTGGCCCTGATCCTGTCAGGTAGCTTGGCCTTTGCGGTGGTGGGCATGAGTGCGGCAAATCGGTTTAACGCCGGCATCCTGCAGTATTTGTTTGGTGGCATTACCACAGTGAGCACTCAGGATTTATGGTTGATCGGGGGAGTATCGGCCGCTGTGCTGATACTTTGCATTCTTTTATTCAAAGAGTTCTTCCTGTTGTCTTTCGATGAAGATATTGCCAAGGCGCAGGGAGTGCGCACGGTCATGCTCAACACCCTCATGGCGCTTATGACGGCCGTCACTGTAGCTGTTGGTATGCGCGTAGTCGGAGTTTTACTGATGGGCGCACTTATGGTCATCCCGGTACTCGCGGCTATGCGTCTTGGTCTCAGTTTCCGAGCCACGAGCGTGATAGCTGTAGCTATCTCCTTACTCTCTGTCCTGCTTGGTTTATTGCTATCCTATTACCACGACCTGGCCGCTGGGGGAGCGATCGTGCTTGTTGCGATTAGTATTTTTGGAGTAACGAGTTTGAGTTCGTTGCGGCGGTCTTAAGGCGTATTTCATGCAAATAAAAAATCCCTGGCTGCAGGAGATACGGCACTGCCGTGTCTCTAACAGTAGGGATTTTTTGGCGGTGGGGGCGAGATTCGAACTCGCGAGGGCTTTCACCCTGAAGGTTTTCAAGACCTTTGCCATAGACCACTCGGCCACCCCACCCTTATTAAATTGAGTTCTTGATTAGATCTACTTCTGTAGGTTTCACAGATCGTCTGCCGATATAGCATTGCTTGATCAAATATTCGTTTCCTTTTTGGTCTAGGATATATAACCAATCATAGACGCATTTCTTAATTTTTTTGATAACGTATCCTTGAGAATTCGAATGGATTCTTCTTAGGTCAACTTGCCCGATGCTGGTGTAGCGTACCTGAACTCTTTTTAAGATACCGTCTTGATCGACGACTAAGTCGTAGGCTGCAGACTCTGTAATCGGGAGTAGGATATCGAATCCGAGTTTCGTAAACGTTGCCACTGCTTGAGCGACTGCTATATCGCCTTTTCGTTGGGTTGATCGCATACCCGTACACGATGTCACGGTATGGGCAACCGTTTCACTTTTCAGTTGATTTTTAAGACTTAAAAATCAACTGGCGGAGAGGAGAGGATTCGAACCTCCGGAACCATTGCTGGTTCACAGGTTTAGCAAACCTGCGCCTTAAGCCACTCGGCCACCTCTCCGGGCTCGCTTGCCGGATTGACTCTCATTCGGGCATCTCCGTCGGGTTACCGCCAGATTTGCCCTCACTTACGTCAATCCGCCGCTCGCTTTGGCCATCCCCCTCACTTTCGTTCGGGGTCGGCCACGGCTTATTCGCTCGCCTTAGCCCTCGCTACGCTCGGGCCACTGGCTCGCGAACTGAAACTCGTAAACAAGCTTGCCAAAGGGTACATGATTTTGCTGAAAGATTCAAGTACACCATGGTATACTTTTTCCTGAACTATGGAGAATGATGAGTCCCAAATCAACGCCTTTGAAGACGGTATCGATGTCGGTCGAGTGCTCTTAGCTTGGGAAACTTGGGAGTTTCCACCGGTCGAGCGGTCTACGGGCTGGTACGTTATTTCAGCCGCAATAGGCCTCGGCATGCTTATTTATGCCCTCCTGACGGCCAACTTTGTCTTTGCCCTCATTATTGTCATGTTTGCGGTCATTTTTCTGATGCGGGACTTGCGCAAGCCGGCCCGAATTCAGGTAGCTATTACCACCGACGGCGTTGCCTTCAATAATGAGTTTTACCCTTACGGTGATATTAAGGATTTCTCGGTTATTTACGAACCTCCAGCCGTGAGCAACCTCTACCTCGCCTTTAATAGCCGTCTGTCTCCTTTGATGTCCATTCCTCTGGATGACGCGGATCCAAATGAGGTCCGTGCCCAATTGTTGCCTTTTGTTTTCGAAAACCTCGATCGCGATGGTGAAAGTTTGACAGATGCCCTGTCTAGGGTGTATAAGTTATAACCGTTAGACACGAAGTTACAGGTTTTTCAACCACAATTTGCGAGAGCATTTTGCAAAGAAAACCTACTAAGTTTGCTGTATCGGTTAACAACAAATCTGATTAAGTTTGTATCGCAAAGATAAGCTACTAAGTTTGTCAGATACGAGACGCGGGGAAGATTTTCCTGAGGCGTAGGTAAATCCTACGGTGAAGAAAAATAGGGGCGCCGCAACAAAGTAGCTGGCAAACTTGGGTAGCTTATCTATAGTGCGGGCGTAGCTCAGCTGGATAGAGCATCAGCTTGCGGAGCTGAGGGTCGGGGGTTCGAATCCCTCCGCTCGCACCATCAAAATACGATAGCTACGGCTATCGTATTTTGATTTTGTACTGCAGGCCAACTTCTTGGCCTGGGCAGGGAATTCGAACGTCGGAGTCCTTCGAATCCCTCCGCTCGCACCACAAACGAATCTACTTCGGGAGGCGCTTCCGTTTTATGCTAAGATCCTTGTTAACAACTTATGTCGACTAAACAAAGAGATCGCTATCAGGTATCGCTTAAAGCCCTCGTGACCAACGAGCACGGAGAGGTATTGGCATTGAACGCGGTACAGTCAGGGTCATTCGCTGGTTATTTTGACCTGCCTGGTGGACGGATCGATGTGAGTGAATTTACCGTACCTTTAGTCGATATTTTAAAACGCGAGATTCAGGAGGAGCTCGGCGAGATTGTGGTCGAAATTGATCCGGTTCCGGTCGCGGTTGGCCGGCATTTGATCGGGGCCGAGTCAGACAAGAGTGAAGGCGAATCGATCCACGTCCTTTATCTTTTCTTTGTGGCCCAATTTAAGGGCGGTAGCATTCGTACTAGTGACGAGCATTCAGGTTTTCGTTGGCTTAATTTGCATAAACATAAGTTACCCGATCTGTTTAAATCCGGTTTGCTTGAGGGCGTGCTCATGTACACAAAAAATCACCGCGAATAACCACCTGCATAAAGCAAGTAAAAAATCAAGTCCATCCGGGTCCGGATAGACTTGATTTTTTTCGAAAACATGCTATTCTCGGTCGAGCGTTATTTGCCGCTGATGAAGTTATGCCTTCCCATTTAAAAGACTCAATCAGCTCAGTTATAGGCATCGGTGCTAGCAAGGCGAAAGACTTTGCTCGGCTCGGCCTCATGTCCTTGCAGGACACACTTTTTGATTTTCCATTTCGGTACGATGATCTTTCTCATGCTGTTGCTATCGTCGATGCCAAGCCAGGTGGTAAGGTGACTATTCAGGGAACAATCTACTCCATCGAAACTCGTCGCAGTCAGAAGTCATGGCGCATGATGGTTACCGAAGCTATTATTGAAGATGGTACAGGCGCCATTAAGGCTGTTTGGTTTCATCAAGGTTTTTTGACCAAAGTCCTGAAACCCGGCCAGGTTTTATCTTTAGCGGGCAAAGTTGACGACAAGTACGGTCTATCCCTAGTGAACCCTGTTTACGAAATCATTGGGAATGCCAAAGTTACTAAAGATACTGGCCGGATCGTGCCCATTTACCGTTTGACTGGCGCCTTGACTCAGAAAATCCGTCGTAAGGTTGTTGAGGCTTCGCTTGGAGCTATCAAGGAAGTTGAGGACTGGATGCCGGATCACATTATTCGTGAAGTTGAGTTGGTACCTTTGCCGGAGTCAATTTCCGAACTCCATTTCCCATCTTCAACTGAAACTAAAGAGAAAGCCCTGCGTCGTTTAAAGTTTGACGAGTTTTTCTTGCATCAGCTCTTGCACGCCAAGTCACGCCGCGAGTTAAAGATGCAGAAGGCTCCTAAGGTGCCGTTTGATGAAGCTGCCGTTAAGAAGGCTGTAAGCGATCTTCCTTTTGTGCTTACCGGAGCACAGAAGAAAGCGATTTGGGCGATTATTAAGGACATGAATCGGCCTGAGCCCATGAACCGTTTGCTTGAGGGTGATGTAGGTAGTGGTAAAACGGTCGTAGCGGCTTTGGTAGCTCTTAACGCTGCTCGTGATGGTTGGCAGACGGCCATGCTCGCACCAACAGAAATTTTGGCTGAGCAGCACGCTCAAACACTTCAACGTTTGTTTGGCAGTAAGCTCACAATAGCCCTATATACCCGTACTAAGCGCCGTGTAGGCAATAAGGAGGTTACTAAGGCTCAGTTACTGACAGCCTTGAAGAATAATGCTGCTCAAATTGTCATTGGCACGCACGCTCTGTTGACGCAGGACGTACTTTTTGACCGTTTGGGTCTGATTGTGGTTGATGAGCAGCACCGTTTTGGTGTTCGCCAGCGCCAGGCCTTAAAAGATAAGCAGGGCGATCTCGACGGCATGCCGCACCTGCTGTCCATGACAGCTACACCAATTCCACGTTCGTTGGCTTTGGTTTTGTACGGTGACCTGGACCGTTCGATTTTGAACGAATACCCAGCTGGCCGAAAGCCGATCGAAACGCAGGTTGTTGAACTCGGTCGCGAAGAACCGATTTACGCTCAGATGCGTAAAGAGATGGACTCTGGCCGTCAGATTTTCGTGGTCTGTCCGTTAATTGAAGAGTCTGACGCTCTAGGTGTAAATTCGGTTTCACAGGTGTTCAAGGAGTTCGTGCTCGAGCCTTTCAAAGGCTATCGGGTAGTGATGTTGCATGGTCGCATGAAGACCAAAGAAAAGGATGACGTCATGCGCAAATTCGCCAACGGTGAAGCAGACATGCTGATTTCGACCACGGTAGTTGAGGTTGGTGTAGACGTACCAAATGCCACCATTATGTATGTTGAGGGTGCTGAACGCTTTGGTTTGGCTCAGCTCCACCAGCTTCGTGGCCGTGTTGGCCGTGGTGAGCATCAGAGCTATTGTTATTTGCACCCCTCTGGCGTGCTCGGCGAAGTTGCTCGCGAGCGTTTGAAAGCCATTGAAAATAGCCAAGACGGTTTCGACTTGGCCGAAAAAGATCTCCAACTCCGTGGTCCGGGTAACATTTTCGGCACTGAACAATCGGGTTTTGAGCAATTCAAGCTTGGCACCATGCATGACATCGACCTCATGTCATTCGCTAAAGACTTCTCCAAAGAAGTCCTGGACCAGAGCCCAGATCTCTCCACTTACCCTAAACTTCGCGATCGTTTGTATAAGTACGTGGACGAAGTGCACTTCGAGTAGTGCCCGCACGGCGGTAAGCGGTGGTTTGCTATCCCGCCGTAGGTCTGTCGAGGGACGCCAGCTAAGGAAGTTCGGCGGGAGTGAAGGAATAGCAAAACAATCCCATGGGTTTTGTTTTGCCCGGAACGACGACGAACTTCAACCTCGACAGACCGAAAGGCGGGCAGTTTTCTTTGGGTACTTTCTTTGTCGGACAAAGAAAGTACCTCCCCCGGAAGGGGGCACCAGCAGAAGGCTGAAAAAGCAATATCGTGAACAGCCTCGGAACCTAATCCTTCGTCGTCACTCAGGATGGTGAGAGACTTTACTTGAGAACGTCACGCACGCTTTTAATTTCTTTCGGCGTCAAAAACGTCTTCATACCCAATCGTTCGGCTTCCTTGAGCCGACGTTCCAGGAAGGGGACTGAGCGCACTTCGCCGCCCAAACCCAGCTCTCCGATGACCACAGCGTCAGCGGGGAGCGGTTTGTTTTCAACGGCAGACATGACTGCGGCAGCTACAGCAAGGTCAGCTGCATGCTCGCTTACTCGCATACCCCCGACAACGTTTACAAAAACGTCTTGGTCGTAAATCTTGATGCCAGCGCGTTTACTAATAATCGCAAGCAACATTTGTAAGCGCCCCGCATCGAATCCCGATGTTCGACGAACAGGATTGGGAAAAAAAGTTTTGTCGACGAGCGCTTGGATCTCAACTAGGAACGGCCGGCTGCCTTCCATGACGCAGGTGACTACCGAGCCAGGGCCAGGGACGCGTTCTTTTAAGAAGCGGGCGGAGGGGTTCTCGACAGTAATGAGGCCTTTCTCGGTCATCTCGAAAACGCCAACCTCTTCCGTGCTGCCAAAACGATGTTTGGAAGCTCGCAGAATACGGTAGGCCGATTCGGGATCGCCTTCGAGGGTGAGAACAGTATCAACAAGATGCTCGAGCGTCTTCGGGCCGGCCACTGAGCCTTCTTTGGTAACTTGTCCGATAATCAAAACCGGAACGCCTGAAGTTTTGGCATAGCCGATAAGCTCCGAAGTCGCTGCTCTAACAGCTGTAGGTGTACCGGGAAAGGCATCGGCTTCGGACGTCATCATGGTTTGAATGGAGTCTACAATAACCATGCTAGGGTTCATCTGCTGAGCTGCCGAGATAATTGCGGGGACATCGACGGTATTTGAGAAGGCGATGTGCTTGGGCTCAATGCCGAGGCGTTCAAAGCGTAATCGCACCTGACCTTCCGACTCCTCACCTGAGGCGTAATAGGCGCTGCCTCCTCCAGCCGTGGGGGAGTTAGAGGGGGCGCTCATTTTACGCGAGAAGGTATCGGCAAGTTGGGCCACGATCGTCGATTTTCCAATGCCCGGTTCTCCTGCCAATAGCGTTACGGATCCTGGCACCAATCCGCCGCCAAGTACCCGATCCAGCTCGGCGAGATCGGTTGAGATATGTTTGGTTTGCGCGGCAGTAGCAGTAGAGAGTGGCAAAACGGGAGCGGCTTTGACTGACGATTTTTTCTTCGAACCTAAAGACGGCGTTTGACCGCCGTCTTCCAAAATCGTGCCCCATTGTCCACATTCGGTGCAGCGGCCTGTCCACTTCAGGTGCTGAGTATCGCAGTGGGAGCAGGAATACATAGATATTCACAAACTACCGTATTGCGTGGGCCTCTGCAAGAAACTAGCCCCCACCGCAGCCACGAGCGTAGGTGAAATGCATATAGTCAACGGCCCGCGTCCAGTCTCCACCCCACGCAAAGCCATTGTTCTCAAAGGCATCAATAACTTCTTGAGGTAAATCGTAGGTTTTTGTTTGGCACTGCTGTACACAGGCTGGTTCAGAAACACAGGTGCACGAAGTGGCGGCGTCAGTATCCTGGCAGCCTACCGGACAATTAGGATTTTGAGCTGGGTTAATGTCGATAGCTGTCCCCCAAGAATGAGGACTGAGTGCCTTTGGAGAATTTTTATTGCAGCGCCAATTATATGTTCCACCAGCCGGATCAGCGGTGATATCGTAATCAACTCCAGAAGCGTCGATAGCCGCAAAGGCTGCTTTAAAATCATCGGCCGCTAATGCATTTACCTGGTAATCACGTCCGCGGTAGGCGATATTCACAAGCTTAACTTCCGTTTCTGAGGAGCCGTAAGTCTTTAGCATGCAATCCTGGAAAGTGTTGACTCCATACAGATCCTTCCCCGAGCTCGTACACGAAATGGCGTCGTTACCGAGGGGGGAGAATTGGTTTTCCACCGGCAGCTTAGGGACGGTTCTGAGACTTAAGGATTCGAAGGTGGTGGTGGCTGGATTGATTAGGAAGGCAATATTGTAGGCAAGTAGGAGGAGAATAACTCCAGCCACTGCGTTACCAATGCGTTTTTTAGCCTTCTCAACCTGTTGGGAGTTGCCGCCCGAGGCGGCATATTGCAGGCCCCCAATCATGATCATGGTGACGGCGATGATTGAACCGGCAATGAGTAGGTAGGCGTACACCGCTTTGATATACGAGCCCAGCAGATTGCTGGTATAGACACCATCGTCAATGTTGTTGAGCGCGCCCTTCCAACAGACTCCATTCTCATCACACAAGCCAGGAATTTTGACATTGAGTTCAGGTAGCAAGGGGTCTTTGACGGGTGTGGTGGGGAGGGGCTCCCTAATGATCTTAACCACTAACCCTGAATCACTTAAGCATTGAAATTCTCCAAAAAAATTAGCCCTCGTTTCTTCCGGGGTCACATAAAGAGAAGGGGCACTTAAGGCTTTATCATCGCATAGGGCCTGGCACTCAGCATCTGTCTTAACATCCGGGTTCCGCCCCCAAATATTGCCCCCATAATATCCGATGGTTTTGCACTGGCAGTTTACGCTAAAGCATTCTGAATCAAGGTATCCCTGTGAGGCTCCGCCAGCATCGGCCAAAGCTAAACGTGGCGCTAGACTAAAAAAGGCAAGTAGTAGGGTAATGAGTATTTTCACAATTTCCAAGCAAGGTTTATTTCAAACAAGCCAAAATTTTGCTAGTAGAGTTTTTCATGGTGACATGAACGTGAGGACCGGTGGTGTTACCCGCCTGAGCAAGGGGCTGGCATTGGCAAGGGGCTGAACTGTAAGGGTCAGTACAGGCGGTTCCGGGAGCATCGCATTTGGTAACGTAGCCATTCGGGGCAGATGGCCCGCTGCAACATTCGCCACCTAAGTGGCCTATGACTTGACCTTGGACGACTTGTCCGGTGATGAGCTTCCCACTGGCGTCCGTCAGGAAATCTTTGACGTGGCAAATGGAGATGGTAGTACCAGAACCCTCTAGGATAATTTGGTTCCCACATTTGTTGACACTGTTGCTGGGCTTATAACTAACTGTGCCGTTAAAGGGCGCCAAGATTGGTTCGCCCCAGCCAGCCGCCCAATCGAGCATGGTGATCTTATTGAAGTCGCCGTTTGCTCCCTTATCATACCAGTGATGATTACCCTGATTGGGTAGGACTCCAGGGGATTGATTACCAACCGGAGAGGCGAATCCTTCCTCGATGTAGCACTGCCCTTGTTCATGAGCTTTAGTGGCAATTTCAAGGTAGGTTGACTTGAGATTAGTCCAAGGTCCAGGGCCGCCATAGTGCGAAGCGGATCCCTCGGGGCCCGCCAGTTCTTTATCCATAGCGATGTTCTCTACGGTTTCTATGGACAGTGACCGGAAGGTAGTTGTGCTCGGGTTGAGGATAAAGGCAATGTTAAAGGCTAGGAGCAGCAGAATAACGCCTACCACGGCGTTGCTGATACGTTTTTTGGCGTGTTCAACTTGCTTGCTATCACCGCGGGCCGTGGCGTATTGCAGGCCCCCAATCATGATCATGGTGACGGCGATAATGGCCGCGGCAATGAGCAGGTAGGTGTACACTGCTTCGATGTAAAGCCCTAGGAGATTGCTCTTATAATAGCTCCCTTGGATGTTATGGGTAGCGCCTTTCCAGCAAATACCCCCATCATCACATAGGCCAGGAATTTTGACATTAAGTTCAGGTAGCAGGGGGTCTTTGACTGGCACTGCCGGAGCATCAACTACCCCTGGACAATCAGCATAAGTTGCCGTGATTAAGGCGGGGTCATATGTCGCGTAGGTGGCGACCACGGTATCGGTACAAGCCGCGGTGCAGGCTGCTTGGCTGGTCGGGTTATCGCTGGAGGTGCGGGTAATCGCCCTATTTTCATAGGTGCAGTTACAGCTATCTTGCGTACAGGTATTGGGAACCGTGTAATTACCATACGCTCCATAGCCCAGAGCTTGCGCTGGGGCTATGGCTAAGCTGGCGAATAAGATGGCGAGGATAAGTTTCCTCACAGTCCGGCTATAATTTTGTCGATCTGGCGGCGTAATTCAAGGGTAGTTACAGCTCCAGTGTAGCGCTCACCATTTACAAAAATGGTGGGGGTGGCGGCGATACCAAGAGCTAGGCCTTCATCAAAACCTCGTTGTACAAGGGGTAGCGTGCTTTGATCTTCCAGGCAGCGATTAAAAGCGCGAGTATTTAAATCAAGCTCAGTTGCGATCTGGCTATACAGCTCCGAACCAAGATTTGCCTGATTGGCCATGAGCAACGTGTGGTACTCCCAAAAAGACTTTTGTTCACCCCCGCAATGGGCGGCCACCGCCGCGTTAAGCGCTTCACTATGTTGTGAGGTATTAGGCATGTCTTTCCAGATGACACGTAAGCTATCCGGATATTCAGCCCGAAGTGCCGTCAGACTCATCTCCAGCTGAGCACAGCCTCCGCACTGGTAATCGCCAAAATTCACTAGGGTGACGGGGGCTTTGGCTGAACCAAGGCTGGGATCTGCAATAGTGATAGTTGGTTCGGTTAGGCCGGTGTCGTCAGTGAAGGTGATGTGGTCTTTGGTGCTCAAGGAGAACGAGAAAAACAAGACGATAAAGATTACCGTGATGGTCGCGCCTACAAGGAAGTGCCAGAAATACCGCATAACTAATCGAGTTGAATGAGGTTAAGCCGACCTTGAGCATCAGAGAAATATAGTTCATTACCATCGTCCGAAACACTTAGGTCAAACATTTTTGTAGTTTGGGAGGGGATCGCTACCAAGGTTGTTCGTCCAGTCGGGAGCGAGATGCTGTAAAGATGATCGGGGGCGGTTACCAGTAGCGGAGACGTGCCGCCGCCTGATGGCATTTCAAGTGGTACGCCGCAGTAGGCCAAGGAATTTGAGGCAAAAGTACATTTATTAGCCGTAGTTTTTAAGCTGATTCTCAGGCGCGTGTCCCCGGTGCGGTCGCCGGCAGCATCTCCGTACCATAGGCTAGCGCGATAATCATCGCCGGCGTCAGCGACTGAGTACAAGATATTCGCGCCGTCAGGTGACCAAATATTTTTGAAGTTTGAGCCGTTAACGATCAATACTCCCGAGGCTTCGCCGTCTGCACCGATAAGATAAACTTCATTTTGGCCAAAAGCGCTTCCGCCTGAGCCGGTTTTTGAAAAACCAAGGACATTACCGTCAGGAGACCAGCTGACGTCAACGAGATTATCGTTAAAACCAAGCGGAGCAATGGCTTGAGCCTTTGAACCATCGGCTGCGGTAACTATCAGGGCCCGATTTGACGGGTCTGTTCCTAGGCTCTTGGTGGCAATTTCGCTACCGTCATCAGAGAAGGAAAACTCCTCCCAGTGTGAGGGGAGAGTTGTTTGCGTGCCAGCAAGAAAATCGTAAACAACATTGCTTCCATCGGGGAACTCAATGACGGCTGACTCGGCATTTTGCGAGAAAACAACGCTTTCTGCCGATGGAAAAGTTCCTTGAGACAGCAGGACTACGTTGCCATTGGCGTCGATAGTATAAAATTTTCCATCACGCGGATCGTAATAGGCTACGCTGCCATTGCTTGTGATGGTTGGCTGGAGTACGCCAGCGGTAGTGAGAAGCGTAGTAGTGGTAATGCCGCCATTGGCAATTGGAGAAGATTCCAGGGTGCCGGGCCCGTTGGGGGTGGCGCCATTGTCTCCTGGGGTTGGCGTACCCTGGCCAGCAGTTGGCAGGCCACTTCCCGGTCCGGTTGCATTAGGCTCTGAAGACGGGGGCGAGATGCTTGGCCCGTTGCCGCCAAAGATCATGAAATATAGGGCTAAACCCATAAGGCCAGCCACAGCTATGAGGCCAACGATTTTGAGGGCTATCTGTTGTTTTTCGGTCATAAGCTAAAGTCCAGCCAGGGCACGGAGACCAGCCCAGATTGAAGTTAATGGGTTTTCCCAAAGGTTATAGGCGGAGGAGATGAGGAGAATGATGACTGTCAGTAGGATCATAGCAAGGCTAAGGACGAACCATTGGAAGATGAAGCCCAAGATACCTGCAATGCCGCCCATGCTTGTAATCGAGAGGCGAGGGATGAACAGATCGAGCCCTTTTTCTAGGGCTTGAGCAGGGATGTCTTGCACGCTCGACATCTCATCAATTGATGGCGGAGCAGGTGACAAAATAGTCCGAGAGACTTGGAGATTACGTTGAACGAATACAGCCACTTGGCTCGTGTAAAAATCTTCGCCTACCGCGTCGACGCCGATTACGCCATCACCAAATAGGTTGACTCCCAGTTTGCCGATCTCTTTTTGCACGGCGTTTTGCACAGCCTTCACGCCTTCGTCGAGGCCTGACTTCTGCATGGCGTGCCGGGCGGCGCGCTTAGCAGCACTTGAGCGCGTGTCTAGACCTTGCTGATTGTTTTGCAGCATTTCCGCTTCTTGTGCGGCTGTGTCTTGCTGAATCTGCTCTAGCTCTGAGGGGTTTTCGTTACTGGCGCTACGGTTGAAATCTAGTCCCACGGAGTTGCCAATCTGATGGTTGATTTGGCGGCTCCGAAAAGCTTTTTGATAATCTTCACGAGCTGTGGTGGATTCAGCCGTCTGCGTTTGTGGTTCGGTCTCAGCTGGCTGGGCGTTGTTGAATTGCGGAACAGCACCAAGCGCGGCCGAGCGCGCTAGTTTCGTGCCCGGCATGTTGCGCAGAATTCTTCCCTTGGCCCGCTTCTGTTTTTCCGCTTCTTGGGCAGCTCGAAGCCTGGCCCGGGTATCGGTGGGGCGTAAGCTTGTGGTCGCAACTCCAGCTGCCATACCGCCAAATTATAGCACGAAAAAACGAGCCCAAGGCTCGTTTTTTCCTAACTAACTGATCTGGATTGTTCCGGTTTTTGCAGCCTTGATCTTGTAGGTCTTCTTAGTCTTCTCGCTGTGCTTAAGGAAGAGTTCCGCGAGCGGTTGTTCGATATGTTCTTCAATGACGCGTCGGACATCTCGAGCTCCGAACTTAGGGTTGATCGATTTAACTAGGGCTTGGGCAGCTGCGGCCTCGGTTTTAACAGCGTAACCGCGCTTCTTTAGGCGTTGGCTGAGTTCGGCCAGATCTCGTTTGACCACTTGCAAAAGATCTTTCTCCGCCAGGCGCTGGAAGACTACTACTCGGTTGATTCGGTTCAATAACTCTGGTTTGAAGTGATCTTCCAGGAGTGGACGTAGGTCGAGAGCGTTCGGGAGGCCTGACGTGGCGCCTCCGAAGCCTAGCTCTCCACGATCAAAACGCTCGCGCCCAGCGTTTGTGGTGAGAATGATGATGCTGTTGCGGAAATTAATGGTTTGTCCGGTGGCGTCAGTGAGAATTCCGTCATCAAGCACTTGCAGGAGCAGGTTATGGACATCGCCATGAGCTTTTTCGAACTCATCAAACAGAATGACTGAGTGCGGACGGTTTTTTACGGCATCGGTGAGTTTAGCGCCCTCACGGAAGCCAACATAGCCAGGCGGCGAACCCACGAGCTTACTTACGGCGAAACCTTCAGCAAATTCGCTCATGTCCAGACGAATCAGGGCTTTGGGGTCATCAAAGACCTCTTTGGCAAGCGCCTTAGCGAGTTCTGTCTTACCAACTCCGGAAGGACCAACAAACAAGAACGAGGCTAAAGGCTTGCCTTCGCGTGAAATACCAAGCTTGGCTCGGCGGACAGCATCGGCTACGGCTGCAATGGCCTGTGGTTGGGCGACTACGTGTTTTTCAAGGCGTTCTGACAGGCCACGGAGCTTTTCAGTGTCGTTAGCCGAGAGCTTTTCAAGCGGCACGCCGGTCATGCGTGAGGCTACCCGCAGGATAAGACCTGAGTCGATCAAGGTTTTTTCACGCTTGGCGCGTTCACGTAGTAAGCGTTCGATGTCTTTATTGAGTTTATCTTCGGTGCTCTTGAGACCGATAGCGTCTGGAAAGTGTTCGGAAGCCACTGCTGCGGCTTTTTCACGCTTAATTTTTGCGAGCTCATCTGTTTTAGTCGAGAGTTCGTCGCGTTCGCGACTGATGTGTTTGCCGGATTGGGCTGCGGCTCCGGCTTCATCAAGCAGGTCGATAGCTTTGTCAGGGAACTGGCGACCAGGGACGTGTCGAGCAGTGAGTTCGACGATGAGATCAAGCGTACCAGGAGCAAAACTCACGCCGTGATGTTCTTCGTAGCGAGGTAAGAGGCCTTTGAGAATGCTCAAGGTCTCAGCAGCGGTTGGTTCGTGAACATTGACCGGAGCAAAACGTCGAGCTAAGGCGGGATCAAGTTCAATATGCTTTTTGTATTCGTTGTGTGTGGTAGCGCCAATACAGCGAAGTTCGCCGCGTGCCAAGGAAGGTTTTAGGATATTGGCGGCATCAAGCGAGCCGGTGGTTGCGCCGGCACCAACGATGGTATGCATTTCGTCGATAAACAAAATAGCATTCTTCATTTCGCGAACCTCTTCGAGTACGTCGTTTAAGCGGCCCTCAAAGTCACCGCGGTACATGGTGCCAGCAATCAAGGATCCCATGTCGAGCGCAAAGATACGGCGACCTTGGAGGGTGGCCGGAACGTTGCCGCTGACAATACGCTTGGCCAGACCTTCAACAATGGCGGTTTTACCTACGCCTGGTTCACCAAGGAGCAGGGGATTGTTCTTGGTGCGACGCGACAAGACGGCGGCCAGGCGGTCGATTTCGTGTTCACGGCCAACGAGGGCGTCGAGCTTATTGACGCGTTCCGGGGCAGTGAGTTCAGTGGTGAAAAACTCTAGGGCCGATTTCTCTTCAGCGTGTTCGTGCTTGTCATGAATCTCTCCGCATTCTTCACAGGGTTGGAGATTTGGTTTAGCAATTTCGGTTGGGCGAGGGAAGTCCGGGAATTGAGCGGTGGTCTTAAAGACGGTGTTCAGGTGTTCGTAGAGGGTATCGGGGTTAACACTCTGGCCAGTTAGGAACTGGCTAATTTCTTGCGTACGTGTCTGCAGTAGCCCAAATAACAAGTGTTCGGTGCCAACATAGCGATGCTCATGCATGCTGGCGGACAGGACGGCTTTCTCGACAGCCTTTTTTGAATCTTCTGATAAGAGCGGGGTGGCACCCGTGATGTTCGGTAGCTGGGGGAGATCTTTTATTTCTTGAGGTCCCACGAGATCTTTCAGAATCTCGTTCGAGAGTCCGGCCTTGGAGAGGATTTCAGATCCAATTGAACCTTGCTGCATGCCGAGAGACCACAATAAGTGGGCCGGAGAAATGGCTTCTCCTCCAGTTTCAACGACATACACTAAGGCTCGGGTGAGGACGCCCTTGAGATGGTTGGTGAATTTATTCAGAATATCATTCATATGTTCAGAATGCTTCTCAGTGTCACAGACAAGTAGAGATCAAGAGGGGTCTAGCGGCCCATGTCACGCAGTCTTCGAACACGTTCTTCCATTGGGGGGTGCGTCGAGAAGAGCGCAGACAACGAGGCTCGGTGTTTACGTTCATTACCAAAAGGATTGGCAATGAACAAGTGGGCAGTGGCGTGATTGGCTTTTTGCATGGGTCGGGCTGCCAGGGAGATTTTTTCTAGTGCCTGAGCTAAGCCTTCCGGATAGCGCGTGAGCATAGCTCCGGAAGCGTCAGCTAGGTATTCTCGGCTGCGTGACACAGCAAGCTTAATCAGCTGAGCAAAGAGCGGTGACAAGATCGCGAGCACAATACCCACAATTGCAAATACCGCTGTTGAGCTGCCGCGTTCATCGCGACGACCAAAGTACATGGTACGGAGCATGATGTCAGCCAAGAGCATGACGGCACCAACGAGGACAACAACAACAGTCATGACCCGGATATCATAATTTTTGACGTGCGAAAGTTCGTGGGCAGTTACGCCTTCTAACTCTTGCTTGTCGAGAATCTTGAGAATTCCTGTGGTGAAGGCGATGCTGGCGTGCTCGGGGTCGCGTCCAGTTGCAAAAGCGTTCGGGCTCTCGTCCTCGATAATGTAGATGGCAGGTACTGGCTGGCCATTTGCGATACACAGGTTCTCTACGATTCTATAAAGTTCGGGGGAGTCCTGCTTTTTAATAGCCTTGGCACCGCTACTCATGAGCGCGATTTTGTCAGACCAGAAATAACTAATCATGGCATGAGCGCTGGCAATCACCGTTCCAACTAGAATGGTGGTCGCAGGGTTGATGCCTTGAATATAGCCGTAGAGTGCCGACAGGCCTACGATGATTACTGCTACGAGAACGATCAGAAACCAAGTTTTACGTTTGTTGGCGGCGATGTGGTCGTACATAGTCAGGTACAGCTATTCCGCTGCAAGGACACGGCACGGCCGTGTCATTTAGAACTGAACTTGCGGCGTAGCGTTAGCGGCCTCAGGAGCGTCGTAGAAGTCAAAAGTTTTGAAGCCAATCACGCCGGCGATCATGTTGGTGGGAAATGTTTGAACAGCGGTATTAAAGCGACGGACCAAGCCATTATAGAAGCGGCGAGAAGCTTGGATTTTATCTTCGGCATCAACTAATTCAGTTTGGAGATGAGCAAAGTTTGAAGAAGCTTTGAGATCTGGGTAGGCTTCAGCAACAGCAAACAGCGACTTCAAGGTCTGAGACAACTGGTTTTCGGCCAGGGCGTGATCGTGGGGAGTGTTAGCAGACATGGCGGCAGTTCGAGCTTCGGTGACTTTTGTAAAGACACCTTCTTCGTGCTTAGCGTATCCCTTTACGGTGTTTACCAAATTAGGGATCAGATCATAGCGACGATTGAGCTGGACTTCGATGTCTGACCAACCTTCTTCAACGCGAGTACGACCACGAATCAACATGTTATACACACCAATGACCCAAATGAGGATCAGAACCGCGATGCCTGCGAGTACCAAGCCAATTATTGTGGCCATAAGACAGTTATAACAATCTTTGCTAGGCTAATCGTACGTTCTTTGGGTGAAGATGTCAAAGCAACTATTCATTTATTTGGCTAAGCTATGAAGAAAGTTGCCCTTATTATGGGTGGGCCAGGTCCCGAGCATGAAGTTTCGCTGGCAACTGGTCGTCAAATGCTGGAAAATTTGTCCCCTGACAAGTATGCTGTTAAGCCGATTTTGATCGGTAAAGATGGGGGCTGGCGTTTTGGGGAGAGCACCAAGAAAGTAGCTTTGCCTAAGGCGTTAACACGTTTACAAGATTTCGATGTGGCCGTTTTGGCACTCCACGGAACGTTTGGTGAGGACGGAAAAGTTCAGGCGCTGCTTGAAGCGATCGCATTGCTGTATACAGGTTCAGGGGTCTTAGCTTCAGCGCTGGCGATGGACAAGGTGATGGCGGCCAGTGTTTTTCGCGCTCACGGGTTGCGTGTACCAGAGTCGATCGTTATAACCAATACTGACTGGCAATTACGTAAATCAGCTCCGAAAGCCGAGTGGCCGGTAATCGTGAAGCCTGTCAGCGGGGGTTCGAGTGTGGGTGTAGCGAAAGTGAGCTCAACGGCCGCACTAGTAAAAGCTGCTGACGCAGCTTTTACGTGGGACGACCGGGTGCTCATTCAAAAATGCATCCAAGGCCGAGAGTTCACCTGTGCTATTTTAGAGCGCGGTGATGATATCGTGGCGTTGCCACCAACCGAAATCATCCCCAAGTCAGCCGAGCTTTTTGATTACGCTTCGAAGTACACTGTGGGCGCTAGTCTAGAAATCACGCCGCCGAAACTTTCAAGTAAACAGATCGCCAAACTTCAAGACCTAGCTCTAACAGCTCATCGTGTGCTTGGATGCCGAAGCTACTCGCGCACAGACTTTATGCTTGATGCCAAGGGCTTCGTGGTCCTTGAAACCAACACCTTGCCAGGTCTGACCGAAACGAGTCTGTTGCCTCAGGCGGCCGCTGCTGCTGGGCTGTCTTTTCCTCAGCTGCTTGATACTTTGATTGCAAATGCTTTGAAATAATCTATGACTATTCCTCGTCACATCTTTAAAACCTACGATATCCGTGGACTCGTCGATAAGGACATCACTCCGGAATTTGCTTACAACTTAGGCCGGGCCTTCGCGACGTTTATTCGACGAGAGCTTGATGGCGTAGCGCCAACTATTGCCGTTGGCTACGACATGCGCCCAAGCTCGATCCCTTACGAGGCCGAGGTCGTTCGTGGTCTAGTAGCTCAAGGCGCTCGGGTTATTCGCATGGGGCTACTCTCGACACCAGGATTTTATTTCGGCGTGAGTCATGTTGACGCGGACGGAGGTATCCAGATTTCTGCTTCCCACAACCCAGCTGCCTACAACGGTTTCAAAATGGTTCGTGCCCGAGCGGTGGCTATCAGCGGTGAGACGGGCATCCAAACCATCGCCGACATCATGGAACAAGAGGATTTTGATGTTGCCGTAGAGGCAGAGCTCGGCTCTGCCGACCCTGAAGGCACAATCGAAACCGTCACCGGTATCGCCGAGAAGCAAGTCGAGGCCGAAATTGCTTTTGCCGAAGTTACTGAACTTCCAAATTACAAAATCGCCGTTGACTCTGCTAACGGCATGGGCGCGCAGTATTTAGATTTAGCTTTTGCGAAATACGGATTCGACATTACACGCATGTATTGGGAGCTTGATGGCACTTTCCCAAACCACGAAGCCGATCCATTCAAGGCTGAGAATACCGAAGCTCTGTGTGAAAAAGTTAAAGAGTTGGGAGCCGATGTCGGCATTTCAACCGACGGCGACGGTGATAGGATTTTCTTTGTTGATGATAAAGGTGAGGTAGTTGAGCCAGCCATCATCAGAGGTTTGGTGGCTCGCGCTATGTTGCGCCGTTTCCCGGGAGCAACTATTTGTTACGATATCCGACCAGGTAAGATCACTGAAGACATGATTTTGGAATCCGGCGGCAAGCCAGAAGTTACCCGCGTAGGCCACGCGCTCATTAAAGAAGCCATGATGAAATCCGGTGCAGTGTTTGCGGGTGAATCGTCGGGTCACTTTTATATGAGCATGCCAGAAGGTGTGTATGAAGCTCCAGTAGCCACCATGCTTGTGATGCTGGCCGAGATGGCTCGTGAAGGTAAGAAATTATCAGAAATTGTGGCCCCGCTTAAAAAGTATGCTCACTCGGGTGAGATTAACTTTAAAGTTGAAGACAAAGTAGCGGCGATTGAACGCATCAAGCAACACTTTCCCAATGGCGAACAAATGACCTTGGATGGCCTGTCGATCACTTATCCAACTTTCTGGTTCAACGTTCGTATGTCGAATACTGAGCCTTTGCTCCGGCTTAACCTCGAGGCTGTCGATGATCAGACTATGGCTGAGAAGCGTGGTGAGGTGGCAAAAATAATCCAAGGTTAAATTTTGTTATGGCAAAATCATCGCAGCTGCAAATGACGCTCGGACTCGGATCACTGGCTTTTCTTGGGATTTTAATTTTGCTTCCATTGGCCTATTTCATCATTACGAAAATTGAGTCGACGAGTGACGTGGTAACTGGTGAGGCCTTGACGTATGTCTGGGGGCCCTGGGATATTCGTTTTGACGTTCCGCCTGGAATGAAGGTTGGGAAGGTGAATGACAGAATGTTAGTCATTAATGAAACGGGAGTATTGCCAGATGGTGACCTTCCGCAGATGAAAGTGTATTTGCGCGATAATACTTCTGTGGCTGCGATTGTTTCCACATACAAAAAAGAGGATTATTTCAGTAGCACAACAGCAACCATGAATGGCAATGCCGTAACAACGGTGGATTACGATGATGGCTTTGCGGGGCCCGACACCGTCTATCTTGTGCAGATTGGTGACGATGTCATGGAGTATCGATTGGCTCATGCAGTCGGCACTACCGGCTCTGAATACGATGAGCTGGCCGCTGGTATTGTTTTGTCGAGTCTCGAGTTTTAGGTGAAATAAACCTGGTTCTTGGGAATGGTGAGTTCAAGAATTCAATGCATCACTTTTAGCTTCAGGAGATGGTTAGCGAGGGCCTCGTTCGGAGTTAAATAATTGAGCTTTTTCCTGGGCCTATTGTTGAGCTTATTTTCTACCCAAGCCACATGTTCAGGAGTTATGGTACTCATATCCGTGTCTCTCGGGAAGTACTCTCGGATGAGACCATTTAGGATCATGGTTTTGGTGATGAAAAACAGTTTGCTGATATCGATATCTTCACCGACCGCGACGCGAACTTCAGCTACGGCTATAAAGTGATCGGATACAGAAATGTGCTATGGGTTTACGCTCACGAAAGATTTGAGATCACAAGTTATTACTTTGAAGATAGCGAGTAGGTCCATGTCCTCTACACACTTTTCTCTAGCGACACGAACCTTGAGCTCATGGAGTCAATGATCGAGACGGCAGAGTAAGTAGTTTTGGGTATTGACAAGTGACTTCCAGGATGATGAACTATTAATAACCTGCTGGGCTAAACTCCATCCAAGGTGACGTAAATACAGACTCCCCATTTATTTGGCGGAGTTTGTATTTATTTTTATGCCGGGAACGTTTGGGCTCGTGGGGTTAAGGGTAACCTAGCAGGTTCGTCACCTTGAAGATGCCGGTTCGACTCCGGCCGAGTCCACCATTGGGATCAAACCCCGTTCCCGGCCAGATTAGCTTTTCATGGGCAACAGAATGAGCTACACTAGGCCGGTATGATTAGCACCATTTTACTTTTCCTTGTCCTCCTGTCTGTTCTCGTCTTAGCCCATGAGTGGGGTCACTTCTCGGCCGCTCGGAAGTCGGGTATGGTCGTTGAAGAATTCGGTATCGGTTTTCCGCCAAAATTGTTTTCTTGGAAGGACAAAAAGGGCACCGTGTGGTCCGTGAACTTGATTCCGATCGGCGGTTTTGTGCGTATTCAGGGGGAGAGCGGCGAACACCGTTTTGAGGCTGGAAGTTTTGCTACCAAGAGTTATTTGGCACGTTTTATTGTGCTATTTGCGGGTGTCTTCATGAACCTGGTAGTGGCAGTCTTATTGTTCTCGATCGGTTTTGCTTTCGGGTTGCCGTCAGTCATTGAAGGCGGTGTTGATGCTCGGGCGATCGTTTCCGATGAAGCTATCAACGTTGTTCAGGTGTTGGCGGGTTCTCCAGCTGAACAGGCAGGGATTACAAATGGCGATAAAGTTCTAACGATCGACGGCGAAACATTTACAAGTGGTGAGACTGCTCGTGAAGCCTTGAGACCAAATGAGGATGGTTCACCGATTGAGATTGGTATTGAGCACTCGGGTGAGGCTAAGACGGTAAAAGTCGTCCCAGCTTACATTGAAGACATCGGTCGTGATGGCGTGGGCTTGGCGCTCGTAGAAACCGGAAAAGTTCGTTACCCTTGGTATTTCGCTCCAGTAAAAGGTGTTACCACTACCGTCGGCATGACGGTGCAGATCGTCGAAGCTTTTGGTGGCTTGATTAAAGGCGTTTTCACTAAAGATTCAAACGTCGCCGCTCAGCTTTCTGGTCCGGTTGGTATCGCAGTACTGACCGGTCAGGTAGCTGATCTCGGTTTAGCGCATTTGGTCCAGTTTGCCGCTATGCTCTCAGTAAATTTGGCGGTTTTGAACATTATGCCGTTCCCGGCCCTAGACGGTGGCCGCATCTTCTTCCTAGCCGTTGAAGCAATTCGCCGTAAGCCGAATAGTCAGAGTTTCGAACAAGCGGTTCATGCTGCCGGCTTTGCTCTGCTGATCTTACTTGTGGTATTTGTCACGTATCGCGATATTGTGAAGCTTTTTTAAATCGGACCTCGGCATTTGGCCCATTTTGGCCTCACGGGAACCCTGTTTTGACCTCACCGTAGGGTTACCTACGCCTCGGCCAAAACATCCCGCTCAACCAAACTGGTCACAAATGACGAAGTCCTCTTGCCAGGTCTCGTGACTCAAGAATATGCTCGATCAACTCAAACAACTCGAAACTGAAGCTCTTAGTGCCTTCGCAGCTACGCAAAACATGCAGGACCTTGAGGCTGCTCGTGTAGCTTATCTTGGTCGTAAAGGCCGCATGTCGGACATCATGTCGCAGCTGCCTTCGCTCTCAAATGAGGAGAAGCGAGCTGCTGGTCAGATGGCTAATGAAGTGAAGGCCGCTATCGAAGGCGCCTTCATCGCCGCTCAAGCTCGTATCGAGAGCGCCAACTCAGCCGCCAACTCCGAGCGCGCTTGGATCGACATGACCTTGCCGGGCAAGCAGCCAAGCGTCGGCCACGTGCATCTGACCACCCAGGCCATTGAGGACATCATGACGATTTTCTCGAAGCTCGGTTTTAACCGTCAGCGTCATCCCGAAGCTGATTGGGATTATTTCGCTTTCGAGTCTTTGAACATGCCCAAGGATCATCCTGCTCGTGATGAGTGGGAAACGTTCTTTATCGCTGATCCAGGTAAAGATGCGGTGCAGACTGGGGATATGGGCAAAGTTGTCCTCACTCCACACACAAGCAACGCCCAAGTTCGTGAGATGCAAAAGGGCAAACTTCCGATTCGCATGATCAACATCGGTAAATGCTACCGACGCCAAGCCACCGCCCGTCACTTGCCGATGTTTCACCAATTCGAAGGCTTGATGATCGACGAGAATGTGTCTATCACCGATCTCCGTGGCGTCTTCGATTTCTTCGTGAAGCGTTTCTTTGGCGAGAACACCAAGACCCGCTTACGCCCGTTCCACTTCCGCTTTACTGAGCCGAGCTTTGAGCTCGATATCTCGTGCACAGTCTGTAGCGGCGAAGGCTTCGTCAACGGCGCCAAGTGTAAGCTCTGCAAAGGCGGTTGGCTTGAACTCGGCGGCGCCGGCATGGTGCACCCGAATGTTTTGAAGGCCGGAGGAATCGATCCTAAGAAGTACAACGGTTTCGCTTTCGGTTGGGGAGTTGAGCGCACTGCTATGATGCGTTCCGGCGTGAACATTGATGATATCCGCATCATGTACCGCAATGATCTGCGTTTCTTGAAACAGTTCTAGTATGAACATCCTCGCAAGTTATAAGTGGTTGAAGGAATACGTAAAGACCGATCTCTCGGCCGAGGATTTTGCTCGTGAGATTAGCTTACGTTCAATGTCGGTTGAGTCCATCGATAAGGGCGCTGACAAGTTTGAGAAAATGGTTGTTGGTGTTGTAAAAGAATTGAAGGCTCACCCTAAGGCCGATCGTTTGCGTATCGCCGTCACCGATGTTGGATCGCAAACCGTTGAGATTGTGTGTGGAGGTACTAACCTCGAGCTGAACCAGAAAGTTTTTGTTGCTCTGCCAGGATCAAAAGTTCGTTGGCATGGGGAGGGGGAGCTCGTCGAGCTTGCTGAGACTGAAATCCGCGGCGTGAAAAGTGTGGGCATGATTTGTGCTCCCGCTGAAGTTGGCTTTGAGAAATTGCAGGGAGCTGAGAAAGAAATTTGGGATTTGACCAAGCTTGTCGACGCACCGGCTGGTACGCCGATCGCTCAGGCACTTGATCTCGACGAAACACTTTTCGATATCGAGATCACTACCAATCGCCCTGACTGCATGGGCATCATTGGTCTTGCACGTGAGGCTGGCGCAGCTATTGAAGCTCCGTTCACCGCGCCGACCACAACGTTGCCAAGCGTTGGTCCTGGTATCGAGGTTTCGCTAGAGGCCAAGAAACTCTGCCCTCGCTACATGGCTGCGACCATGAACAATGTAAAGATTGCTCCATCTCCATGGTGGTTGCAGAAGGCTTTGTTATTGGCAGGTCATCGCCCTATTAACAATATTGTCGACATTACTAATTACATTTTGCATGAGTACGGCCAGCCTTTACATGCTTTCGATGCTGCAAAAGTGAAGGGTCGCATCGTGGTCCGTCCAGCGCAAAAAGGAGAGTCGCTGAAGGCACTCGATGGCAAAGATTACAGATTGACGAGCAAGCATCTTGTTATCGCAGATAGCGAGCAGCCACTTGCTGTAGCTGGTGTCATGGGTGGCCTCGAATCCGGAACCACCGACGCTACGACGACCGTTATCTTCGAAGCCGCAACTTTCGATGCCGTTTCGATCCGCAAGACATCACGCGATCTGAATCTGTACTCCGACTCCCAGCTTGTCTTTGAGAAGGGTCTATCGACCGAAGCTCTTCCGTCCGCGCTTGCACGAGCAATCGAGCTCGCGAACGAGTTAGCCGGCGGCAAGCTTGAAGGCATTACCGACGTTCGTCTTGCTGAGCATAAGTCTGAGAGCTATCCAGTTCTGTTTAAGAAAATTCGTGCACGTATCGGTGTGGAGATTTCCGATGATGAGATTTCCTCAATCTTGACTCGTCTCGGTTTTAAACTCGACGACCCCTCTTATTCCCCCCTTAGGGAAGGGGGGAAGTCACGAAGGGTGACTGCGACTGTGCCGTATTGGCGTGAACACGATATTGAGGCCGAGGTTGACCTCACTGAGGAAGTGGCGCGTATCTACGGCTATCACAAGATGCCGCTCACTTTGCCTTCAGCTCCGCCGCCAGTCCTGGCTGATGATCAGACTCTGGTTTGGGAGGCCTGGGTTAAGCGTTTCTTGGCGTCGGTTGGCTACACCGAATTTTTCGGCTACTCCTTCATCGACGTAAAGTCACTTGAGAGGTACGGCATCTCACCACTCGACGCTGTACGCGTTTTCAACCCACTCGCTGAGGATCTCTCGCACTTACGCCCAAGCTTAATGCCAAGTTTGCTGCGCGATATTGAGCGCAATCAAGCTAACGTACCAAGCGCTAAAGTTTTCGAGTTGTCACGCGTGCATATTCAGAAGCCCGGTGATATCCCAGAAGAGCGTTTCCGTTTAGTGATCGCTGATTACGGTCGCGAGAACGCTGAGCAGGCTTACATGGACTTGCGCGGAGTGCTCGAACTTCTCGGAGAGCGTACCGGTGTCACATTCACAATTGGCGGCAACATTGACGACATTCGTTGGCACCAGTCGCGCAGCGCCTTCATCTCGACGGCTCAAGGTGACAATCGTAAGGTTGTTGGTGTGATCGGCCAGGTGGCTGATGCTAATCAAGAAGCCTTTGGTGTTGTCCGTCCGGTATTTGCTATCAACCTCGATCTTGAGGCGGTGATGCCACACATGCGTAAGGCACTGACTTACGTCCCGGTTTCAGAATTCCCGGTTGTTACTCGCGATATTTCCTTTGTAGTTACCGAGCGAACAGAATTTGCCGCGCTCGAGGAAATGATCAAAGAACAGAATATTCTCGTCCAAAAAGTTGAGCTGGTGGACATTTATCGGGGTAAGGGAGTAGAAGAAGGTAAGAAGAGTGTTACACTGTCGGTAACCTTTGCCTCTACAGATCGAACCCTGACTTCAGAAGAGGTGGAAGAAGTCATGATCACAATAGGTCATAAACTCATGGGTGCTTTCGGTGCAGTTTTAAGAAGCTAAACCCTAGAATACTCGATTACTCGAATACTTCTATGCTCGGATCACAAGACATTCTCTTCATCGTGCTGGCCTTCTGTGCCCTGTGGTTTACAGCCTTCTTGTGTTGGCTGATCTATCAGGCAGCTACCTTGCTTCGTCACGTTCACGGCTTAGTTGATGAGATTAAGGAGCGTGTAGCTAATCTTGAAGAGGCGGTCATGAGCATGAAACGCAAGTTCGACGGGAATATCACCATGGTAAGTAGCATGGCTGAGGGCGTGCGCAAGATCATCGATGCTATGCGTTCAAGAGACCGTAGCGACGACTAAAAGATTAAACAGAAAAGCCGCAAGTTTGCGGCTTTTTTGATATTTGAGTGCAGTCTGGCCGCACTCAGTCCCTGCTGGTCTCATGACCAGCCGCGTACTGTTTGTGGATCGGCTGCAGACAAGCGTCGAGGCTGCCAGATCAATCCTGTGTGTCGATCTCAAGCTTGACTACAAGCAAATCGAGCGAGTTCATAAGAGCTTAATGAGATATGACTCGGCAACTCCTGAGGGGCAGCTGGAGCTGTACGAGCGTTTCAGTGAACGTGCCGTGGTCGGCGTTCCACTCTCGATGGCCGCGCCCCTTCCGCACCAGAAGGAGCCGGATGGGGTGGGTACCTTCGTAGTCAATCATCCTCACTTGGGTCAACAGGTGCGGGCTATGTCCGACGGTACCAAGCTCATGGAGTGGGAGCACAAGGCGATCGAGATCAACGAGCGGGGACGGGCCGTTCTTGGTCAGAGCGGCGCTTCCAATCTGGGTGTGTGCGTGACGGCCACTACGCGGGAGTTCGCGCGCATGCGCGAGCTCTTGCCGGATGCCTGGTTTCTGGTAGAGGAGCGTGACGACAAGTTTCTCGCGGCCGTGGATGCGGTTCTCGGGGTCAACCCCAAGGGTAGCGGCGTCCTCGTTAGCTACTCGCGCAGCGTTCTTTACCGGTCGACGGATATTCGCGGCCTGACCGCTGGGGCGAACCTCAGTCTGAATCACGGTCTCTCGTTTGCTCTGGAGTATCTCAAGACCATCTAAATCAAACCTCTCTAAACTCAAAAATCCTGACTCTCGCAAGACGGCAACAGTCGCGGCGGGAGTCTTCTTTATTTTTGAGCTAAAACAACCCCGCAACGCGCAGCGAGGGGGCTGCGGAGTGCGGGGTTGGCGATGGCCGTCGGCACGCGAGGCGAGTCTAGGTTTCGTTCGGTAGTTGCAGCCGGCTTACTCCAAAGAGGGTCGCAGTCTGGACGCAGGACTCGAGCGTAAGCGTGGGCAGAATCATGTTCGGCTCGGTGCTCAGCATCTTGGTTTCGAGGTCCGCCAGCTGCTGCTCTTCGTGAGCGATGAGCTGGTCGAAGATCTCGATTCTAGCGCGAATTACTCGCATGGCGGCTTCGCGCAGACGGCGCTGCCTCTTGGTCTTCGGGGCATTGACCTCGAGTTGGGCCAGTCGGAACTTGTGGACCTCGCGATCGATCATGATGCCTTCACGAGGCATGATGAAGGCGCACCGGTTCAAGTCGTTGCGGTAGGCGCTCGGAATGGCACCGTCGATTTCCTGACCGGAAGCCACTGCGGACAACCAGATGAGCAGGGGAACCATGCGGCACCTCTTACTGCCAGGTCGCTACTTTGTGTAGAGTTAGCAGTAATCCAGCTTAGGCACTTCTCGAGTTAGCGTCAATCGACGAGGTGGATGAAGTGCGGAAGCAGGGGATTTCCTGTGCAAATCATGGGGACGACGGCCCTCGCGGAAAGCAGCCATTTTTGCTAGTGTTGCCTTAGCCCTGGCAGAGATAACTGCATAAAATCGACAAATCCGAGTCGCGGGAAAGTCGAGGCGTAGGTTAATCCTACGGAGAGGCCGAGACAGGGACCCGCAACAAAGGAGTTGGTGATTTTATGCGGTTATCTGATCTATGGATGCTAAGGACTTCGTATACCTCCACGTGCATTCGCACTATTCCTTGCTCGAGGCTCTCCCCAAGCCAAAGGCCTTAGTTAAGCGTGCCAAAGAGTTGGGTATGAACGCTTTGGCACTGACAGATAATGGCGCTATTTACGGAGCGGTAGAGTTTTGGAAGGCCTGTAAAGATGCCGAGATCAAGCCAATCATTGGGGCTGATATTTACGTGGCTCAGCACCGCATGACCGACAAACGCGCACGTTTGGATGACAGGCCTTTCCGTTTAGTTTTGCTTATTGAAACGGAAGAGGGTTACCGAAATCTTTCGAAAATTCTCACGGCTGCTTTCTTGGAGGGCTTTTACTACAAGCCTCGCGTTGATCATGAGTTTTTGAAAGCTCATTCCAAAGGCTTGATCGCTTTGTCTGGGGCGGTGAGTGGCGAGATTCCGTCGGCTGCCGCTAACGGCGAGCTTGAGCGTGCAGAAAAATTGATCGCTACTTACCAAGATATCTTTGGTAAGGAGAATTTTTATCTCGAGCTCATTCGTCATCCTGACATGCCGCGTCAGGTTGAGATCAACGAAGCTTTCAAGAAATTGTCAGAGAAAACTGGTTGTCCGCTCGTAGCTACGAAAAATGTTTTCTATCTCAACACCGAAGACCGAGAAGCTTACGAAACGCAGTTGTGTATTCAGCGCGGCCGTACGCTTGAAGAATACCGACGCACGAGCACTGACGATGTCGATTTATCTTTTGATTCTCCCGAGGAGATCATGGAGTACTTTGCAGATGTTCCTGAGGCCCTGTTGAATACGCGTCGCATCGCTGACCGAATTCAATTCCAAATGGAGCTGGGAAAGAATTTCTTACCGCACTTTCCTTTGCCGGAAGGTAAGACCGACAACGAGTACATGCGTGATCTATGTCTCGATGGTTTAAAAGAACGTTATAGCGATCCCATCCCAGCGCATGTCATGGAACGTTTCGAATTCGAGTACACCACCATTTGTAAGATGGGCTTCTCGTCTTACTTCTTGATCGTGCAGGACTACATCAACTGGGCCAAGGAACATAACATCATGGTGGGGCCGGGTCGTGGTTCGGCGGCTGGTTCAATTGTGGCGTATTCGTTGCACATCACTGACCTTGACCCGCTTCGCTACGGCCTGCTGTTTGAGCGTTTCTTGAACCCTGATCGTATTTCCATTCCAGATATTGATACCGACTTCGCTGACCGTGGTCGTGGCAAGGTGTTGGAATATGTGACCCAGAAATATGGCGCTGATCGCGTCGCGGGCATTATTACCTTTGGAACGCTCATGCCGCGAGCTGCGGTACGTGATTCTGCTCGCGTGCTCGGTTTGTCGTACCAAGAAGCTGATCAAATCGCTAAGAACGTGCCCCCGCCTGTTCAAGGTAAACACACGCCACTTAAGGAAGCTATCGTCGAGTCGCCAGACCTACGCATCATGTACGAAAGCAATCCCATGGTTCGCCGTGTTATCGATCTTGCTATCAAGCTCGAGGGTAACCCGCGCCACGCTTCACAACACGCTTGTGGAATCGTGATCGGAGACCGTCCGCTTGTAGAACGCGTTCCGCTTCAAGCCGGTCAGCACGAAGACATGGCGCTTGTAACGCAATACTCGTTGAACGCCTCAGAGGCTGCTGGACTTGTGAAGATGGACTTTCTAGGTCTGTCCAACTTAACCGTCATCGAAGATGCTCTTGAGATTATCAAGGCGGTAACGGGTGACGTGGTCGACATGGATCATTTGCCGCTTGATGACGCTAAGACTTTTGCCCTGCTTGGTCGCGGTGAAACCACTGGCGTCTTCCAGTTGGAATCTGACGGCATGAAGCGCTACATCAAAGAGCTGCAGCCCTCGGCCTTCGAGGACATTATCGCTATGGTGTCTTTGTACCGCCCGGGTCCGATGCAATTTATCGACAGCTACATTCGCCGGAAGCATGGGGTTGAAGAGGTTATTTACGATCACCCGCTCATGGAAAACGCTTTCCGTGAGACGTATGGTATCCCTGTTTATCAGGAGCAAGTCATGCAACTCTCCAAAGATTTGGCTGGTTTCACGGGAGGTGAAGCTGACTCTTTGCGTAAAGCCATGGGTAAGAAGATCGTCGAGCTCATGACCAAAATGCGCGCCAAGTTTATTGAAGGCGCCATCAAGAATGGTGTGGGAGAAGTTTTGGCTGGTAAGATTTTCCAAAAGCTTGAAGACTTTGCAGCGTACGGTTTTAACAAATCACACGCCGCCTGTTACGCCTCAATCGCTTATCGAACGGCGTATCTCAAGGCCTACTATCCGGCCTGCTTCATGGCTGCGCTCATGAATTCAGACTCGGGGAACATTGACCGTATCACCATCGAGGTTGAAGAGTGTCGCCGCATGGGCTTAAACGCCTTACCGCCGGACATTAACGAATCTTTTCCAGGCTTTGCGGTGGTGAGAGGCACGAACAACATTCGTTGGGGTTTGCAGGCCATCAAGAACGTCGGTAGTGAAATTGCTGACATCATTGTTAAGGAACGTAAGCAGGGTGGAGCTTTTGTTGATCTTTCCGATTTCTTGACGCGCGTGAATTCCCACGCTTTCAATCGTAAAACTCTTGAAGCCCTGGTGAAGTGCGGAGCCTTGGACCGTTTCGGCGATCGTGTGACGCTCGTTGGCAACCTCGATCAGCTGGTCATGTACAACAAGCAGGCCCAAACGGAGAAAGATCGTAATCAGTCATCGTTGTTTGAAATGACGCCCGAGATGGCTATGCAGAAACTCGAACTTCGTCCGGCTGACCCAGTTTCAAAGAGCGTCTTGTTGTCTTGGGAAAAGGAATTGCTTGGTTTGTACGTCTCAGCTCATCCGACATCTTTGTTCTACGAAAAGTTTGGCGAGCATATCAGCTCACTAAAAAGTATTCCCACCAAAGCTGATGGCGACGTCGTTCGTGTTTCGGGAGTGATTACCAATATTAAGCAGATTTTCACCAAGAAAAAGAACGAGCCCATGGCCTTTGTGCGGATTGAGGATCCGACGAGCATGCTCGAGACCGTGATTTTCCCGAAGATCTACGTGAAGGTTCGAGATAAGCTTTTGCCTGAGGCTTTTGTGTTACTGACAGGTAAGGTTTCGGTGCGTAAACGTGAAGAGTCTGAGGTCAATGAATGGTCGGTGCTAGTGGATTCGTTTATTAGCTTTGTAGAAACGGACATTCCAGACTTGACTCGGATGCTTGTGGCGGGAGATTGGCAAGAAGACGTGGCTAAGCGCCAAGTTATCGATAACACCCCCAAAATTCAGACTATGAACTCGGTGAAGAAATCCGAGGGCTTAAATATCGTGGTTCCCGAAAAGCCTAGCAATGATTTGATCATGAAATTGCGCGATATTTTTAAAGCTACACCAGGAACTACGCGCGTTTATCTGCTGGTAAATTCAGGTGGGGAAGATAAGAAAATTGCTACAGAATATAGCGTCATGGCTACTCGCGATACTATCGGCAAGATTGCGGCCGTGGTGGGGGAGGCGAATGTGAAGTACTAGGGTAGATGGTTAATAGTAGATAGTAGATGGCCGTGAAACGGCTATGTTTTTTGGTCCAAGGTATTTTGCTCATCTATCTACCATCAACCGTCTACTATCTACTTATGTTATAATCCATCCATCTATGGCTAAAAATGCACCAAAGCGCGAGGAGCGCGTCGGCGCAGGGAGGAAGCCATTGTCACGTTCGCTGCGCATGTACCAGCACATCGCGGTAGCCTTCGTTGTCATCACTTTCCTTCTCCTGCTCTGCGTCCTTTATCTTTCTGTTTCACGGGCTACCATCCGCATTATCGCCGACCCCAAGGTCATCGATGTCGAAGCGGAAGTCGATGTTGTCGCCGAACCTGTCGAAGACGGGCAGGTGGCAGGTATCGTAGTGGAGACCACGATCGATAAAAATCGTGTCTTCACCTTGCCATCAGAAGGCGCTACTCCCGTTGAGGAGAAGGCCAGTGGTTACGTAACGCTGATTAACGAGTCAGCTAAGGAGCAGCCGCTCGTAGCTACAACTCGCTTGATTTCTCAAGAAGGTGTCTTGTTCCGTCTTCAGAATTTTGTAACTATCCCTGCCCAGGGCCAGGTTGAAGCCTTTGTGAAGGCCGATGTGGCTGGCAAGGGTGGAGAAATTGGCGCTTCTAAGTTCACTGTTCCAGGCTTGAACGCCACCCAGCAAACTCAAATTTACGGCGTTAGTGTGGCTCCAATGACCGGTGGCGTGCAGTACGTCCGCGTTTTAACACAGGCCGATATCGATGGTGCCATCGCCTCCTTGTCCGAAGAAGTGTTAGCTGAAGCCAAGCAGGAGTTGAGCACCAGCATTGATCGCACTAAGCTTGATGGTGAGTCCTATGAGGTCGAAACGCTCACCCAATCGACTGATGTGGCTGTTGGAGCGGAAGTCGGATCGTTCACCTTAACGCTCAAGCAGAAAGTAACGGCTGTTTACTACCCAAAAGCGCTAGTCCAGAATTACGCTGAACGTCTACTTGCTCAGCAAGTACCTGATGGATTCCGCGTTTCGCTTATCAACCACCAAACCATGCGCTCGGAGGTGGAGGATATCGACACCGTTAATGCTGAAGCGGTTATCACGGTGTATTTGGATGGACTTTCGATTATCTCAGAAGATGCGCAAACACTCGACAAGGATCGTTTCGTGGGCCGAGCCCCGCACGAAGTTCTGACTTTGCTCCGAGCCTCCGAGGCTATCCAGGACGTATCAGTGTCCTTCACGCCTTTTTGGCTGAAGCGTGTCCCAACCCTTCAGGATCACATCAAAATTGTCATTGAAGAACCTAAAGAATAAGCTGTAGAGACGGGGCTCGGCCCTGTCCTGTGCTTTTGCATTTGACCCCGATCGAGCCTCTAGCTATAGTTAGACCATTCGCAGTGATCGGACTACCAATCCGGGAGCGAAAAAGAAAATTTGATATTAAGTGCCCAAAATTTTCTGTAGGGACACGGCCATACCGTGTCGCATCGGCAAAATACGGGAATTCGGGTGGAACCGTCGAGCTCAGGCTCGACCCCGACCAGTGTCCGTTAAGGGCTTTGGTCGGTTTTTGTTTAATCGACACGGCTGTGCCGTGTCCTTACAATAATATGCAACCTCAAGAACTCGAACACTATCGCCACTCGTTAGCTCATCTTCTCGCCGCCGCTGTGCTCGAGATGTACCCAGATGCTAAGCGTACTATCGGTCCCGCGATTGAAGATGGTTTCTATTACGATTTCGAATTCTCAACGCCGATTTCTGAGACTGAGCTTCCAAAGATTGAAAAGCGCATGCGCAAGATTCTGACCACCTGGAAGTCATTTGAGCGCATCGACGTGAGTGCTGACGAGGCTCGTAAGGAGTTTTCTGATAATCCTTACAAGACTGAGCTCATTAACGAGTTCTCTAAAGACGGCCAGAGCCTTACCTTCTACAAATCTGGAAACTATCTCGATCTCTGTCGCGGCGGTCATATCGAAAATCCTAAGGACATCGATCCAGAGGCTTTTAAACTCACCAAGCTCGCTGGTGCATACTGGCGTGGCGATGAGAACAACGCTCAGCTTACCCGTATTTACGGCGTAGCGTTTGAGACCAAAGAGCATCTCGATGCACACTTAACGATGCTTGAAGAGGCTAAGCGCCGTGATCACCGTAAGCTTGGCGTTGAACTTGATCTTTTTGCTTTCTCGCCACTCGTTGGCCCAGGTCTGCCACTTTTCACGCCGCGCGGAACGATCTTGCGTGAGCAGATCGTAAACTTCGTGTGGTCACTTATGAAGCCGTATGGTTATGCTCGCGTGAATATCCCACACATGGCCAAGAGCGATTTGTATAAGACCAGCGGTCACTGGGACAAGTTTGCCGACGACATCTTCCATGTCTCAAGCAAAAAGTCAGACGATGCCTTCGTTCTGAAGCCGATGAATTGCCCGCACCACACCCAGATCTACGCTTCACGCGTACGTAGCTATCGTGATCTTCCCCTCCGTTTCAGCGAAGTAACCACCGTGTACCGCGATGAAAATACCGGACAGCTCCAGGGCTTGTCGCGTGTGCGCTCAATTACTCAGGATGACGCCCACGTCTTCTGTCGCATGGACCAGGTGAAGACCGAGGCTCTGGCTATCTACGACATCATTACCAAGTTCTATAAGGCTTTCGACATGCCTTTGCGTATTCGATTGTCGGTAAACGATCCTGAGAAGCCTGAAGCCTATCTGGGTGGCGCCGAGGTTTGGGATAACGCCGTCGGCATGCTAAAGGAACTCCTCGGCGATCTTGGTCAGGATTACGAGACCGGTGTCGGTGAGGCCGCTTTCTACGGACCGAAGATCGACTTCATTGCAAAGGACGCTATCGGCCGCGAATGGCAGTTAGCTACAATTCAGCTCGACTTTAACCTGCCAGAACGCTTTGAGCTTGAGTATGTAGACTCCGATAACGCTAAGAAACGCCCGGTCATGATCCATCGTGCCATCTTGGGTTCGGTTGAGCGTTTCATTGGTGTCATGATTGAGCACTACGCCGGAGCCTTTCCAATGTGGCTAGCTCCAGAGCAGATTCGCTTAGCCACGGTCTCGGACGCTTTCATTCCCTTCGCTTCAGAACTCCGGGCCAAGCTCGACGCCGCTGGCTTACGCGTTCAGCTTGATGACTCGAGCGAGAAGGTTGGTAAGAAGATCCGCAACGCCGCTATCGAAAAAGTCCCTTGGACGATTGTAATTGGTGAAAAAGAGGTTGCCGGTGAGGATATCCAGGTAAAGGTCTTTGGTCAGGAGGCGGCCCTTGGCCTAAAACAAAGCGACCTCATCGAGGCCGCTTTGAACCAAGCAAAATTCCAGAGTTAGCCGTGTTGGCTATCGGTTGCTAGGGTGTCGATATCGTCAGTAATGGCTTTGAGAGAGGCGATGGCCAATTCGGCTGCCGCCTCTTCTGCTTCCTCAGCTCTCTTATCAAAGCGAACTGGTTTAGATTCATTAACAATAACCGCATCCGCGGTTATCTCTTCCTCGGGTATGAACCCATGGAGTTCCTTCTCCATAGTTTAAGCCTCGGCTTTAGCAGATTCAACCACAATCTTTTCAAGATGTTTGAGATCTTCCTGAATGTCGGCGGCTAAGCGATCAGCCTCCGCTTCAAGGCGTTTCATGGTAGCGGCGTATTTTTCGGAAGCGTTCTGCAATTCGGTCTGCATTTTTTCCTTAGCGGCGTTCAAGGTAGGATCGGCTGGGTCAACTTCTACGCCCATATCAACGGCGACTTGGTTCTTTACGGCGCGGAGAAGCTCGCGTAAAGCGATGACGTTCTCTTGCGTGGCTCCTTCCTTTTGCACTTTTTTGGCAAAGAAATCCTTCGTGGTAGCAGAAAGGGGGGAGTCCTTGATGATCTGGACCAATGTTTCTTGAGAAGTCATATGCAGGCTTAGGCGGTGGCTGACTCCTTACGGACATCAGGTGTCAGATTATCGAGTTTATCCAGGTTAGACATTATAAATTCATATGAATCCATTTTGGCCTCGAGTTCACTCATCTCTTGCTTGATCATTTCGCGGGCCTTGCCTTTGATAAGCGCTGGATTCTTTAGAAGCCGGCTGCGTTCAGTGAGTTTTGTGTTGGCTTCGTCGAGCATGGCCTGGTAATCGACCCGTGATCCGGGGGCTTCTAGGCCAGCTATCTTGTCCTGGTAGTCGGCAATTTCACGCTCAAGTTTACGCTTCTGCATTTTAAGTAGCTCCACGCCGTAACCGCCGACTTTATCTTTAGCGATTTGGCGGGTGAGGAGAGCGGCCTTTTCTTGGACGTCATCAAATGTTTTCAAATATGCTTCACGCTGTACAATCACGGTTTTGAGTAGGGTCTTTTTTGCGGCTTCAGCTACGGCGACGCCATCCGATACTTCCGCGCTAAAGGTATCAAGCCGTTCAACGGTAGCGGGGATAGATAACCGCGCTATTTCCGCCTGATGATTTTGTTCGATGCCTTGGCGGGGCAAGGATTCAAAATGCCGATATTGTTCAGCGATCCAGGGGAAGACTTGGGCGGCATCTTTTTTCCAGTCCTTGAGTCCATCCAATAAGAAATTACTAATTTCAGCTGTACCGGCGTAAGCCTCAAGTAGCACGTGTTTCATTTTTCCCTCAGGAGATGTTTGATCGGCTTCGGCTAGCGCCTTAAGGTCTTCCTGCAAATCGAGCTCTTCGCTTGAGTCTACGTGTTCGCTTACATTTCGATCTACAACATTCTTGTTCATTGAATGCGCCAGGGCGCTAAGGACCTCAGTGACGCCGGTCCAGGCTTCGCCCGGAGTACCGCTGATCTTTTCACGGATAGCCTTGATACTTTCAAGGGTATGCCCGGCAACGCTAGGTTGAGCAGTGGTTTCTTGCCAGTGTTCGGGAGTGTAGGCATCGAACCAGGTGTCTTCGGTTTCGGTGGAAAGGTTGACGTATTCACCTTTCTTGCCACGCATACTTAACATTCCGCGGGACCAGTCCACGAGACCGAGGTGGCTGAGGTCGTCGGCATGGAGATCGAGGGCTTTAGCTGCCTCAGTGAAAAGCTCCCGGGCATTCGTGGCCACCTTTTTAGTTCCCCGGCTTATGGCTTGGAGCCAGCTGGTGGTAGCCTGTCTTTCAGCTTCAAGGGTTTTCACAAGGGCGGCTTCCAGAGCTTCTTGTTCAGCAATTTCAAAATCGGCTTGGAATTCCTCTTTGGTAAGTTTATTTTTCTCTCGTTTGGGTTTCGGGAGATTACGATCTAATTGTCCTAGCGACATCGAGGGCTCGCCGGACACCGCAGGTTTCTTGCCTGTGGGTTCGGCAATAATCACGCGGGCACGTCCTATCTTTTTTACCTCTGCCTCTTGATCGTCCATGACTTCGGCGTCTTCTTCGATAGCCGCATCGGCATCACGACTAATATAGCCTTTCTCTTTAACGCTAGGCGACGTTTCTGGAGGGTTTGGCTCTGAGTAGTCATCCATTACAGCCGAATCCTCAGTAGCGCTGCCGCCGGGGCTGTAGCTACTTTCTATGACTTTGAGTTCTGATCGCTTGTTAAATTCTTGTGGCCCAGGTCTTGGTCCGCCCGTTTCCGGGTTTTTAGTATAAACGTGGCGCATAGATGAAATCAATTTTAAAATCAAACAAAGTATAGCAATTTTTTGGCTATTTTCGTGACTTCATGGGGATAGCTTAGAGTCCTAGCCAGTCGGTGATTTTATTGATAAAACGTGCTAAGCCACTGGGTTCTCGGGTTGTTTCCGTCTCGGTTGGATAGGGGGGTTCAGGAGAGGCCTTCTTTGAGTTAGGTAACTTATCAGGGAATGTCGGTTTACGGGCCGGTGTTTTGGCTGGTCTGTCTTTGCGCCCTGCCGCAACCCCGGGTTTGGCGCGCCATTCAGTGGTTGCCTTATTCCAATACTCGACCTCATCGAGGGATATTTCGCCTACGCCCTTCTTGTCCGTTCGTACTCGGACGTCGTTGAGGGCAATTTCAGCTCGGAGGGCGCTTTCGTAAGCCTCATCAAGTGCCTCTGAGATGGCTAGCATCGCGAAAGAGTTTTCGTCTTGGTAGGTGAGGCGTTGTTTGGCAGAGGATTCTTTGACGTAAAGATCCCGCCAGGCCGAATCAGCAACTTCTTTGGCTTGGGTATAGGTGCGGTCTTCGTGTGATTGGGCGGCGTCGGGAAAAATTACCTCATCGAATTCCACGTCATTTTCAAGCACCGCTATCTTGGCATTAAGCAGTTCTGAAG
>Ga0163151_10001617_pt1 | contig 37329 bp, 37 predicted proteins | sample OliLakLV19MP5IB2_FD_145596 | JGI IMG/M metagenome (GOLD analysis project Ga0163151, IMG submission 145596) | Freshwater microbial mat bacterial communities from Lake Vanda, McMurdo Dry Valleys, Antarctica - Oligotrophic Lake LV.19.MP5.IB-2 | ecosystem: Environmental > Aquatic > Freshwater >... | reverse complement strand
CTGTTTATCTAATTACAAACGCATAGGCGAAAAACACGGCATTATAGTAAATCTTAGTGACTACCCACCTGAGTTAGCTCGTCTTGCGGAGTTTATTCCTTAATTTTAAAACCAATTGCTCGAAGGATTTCACGAGCTAAAGCCGCTGCTTGTACATTTGAAGAATTAAGCAAAGACTTAAGCTCTTCAATAACTAATGGGCTTTGGGGTTTAATTTTAAGTAGCGCAAGCTTTGCTTTTTTTGCCACCGATTCATATTTATTTACAGTGGTAAAAGTATTTTCTTCATCCAATTGTTTTTCTTTTGGTAAAGAAAGATCATTCGCACCCGGGGCATCAACCTCAGAATCAAAAAGCTTTCTAACAAGTAAAACAACCAGATCGTCGGGAAGCTGCTTTTGATTACCCAAAGCCATCACCACAGTAGCTCGAATTATTTTTCGTTCATCTTCAAGGCCTAATGCCAATGTTCTAAAAATTAATTCTTTATTTTCATTTTTTTCTGAAAGTGGATTCCAAAAAGCACGGGCGGCAAGATATCTAAGAGTATCGTCTTGTTCTGAAGCTACTGTCTGCGCAAAAGTCATGGCGACATCAAAGGTGACCAACTTAGAATAAAGTGCACCGTGAGCTGCTTGACGCACATCTAAACGTGGGCCTCTCAAACTTTCACTGATAGCTGAATAAAACATTGAGGAAAGTGGTTTATTTTTATTTACGATATTACTCTGAATTGAAAGTATCGTTTCAAGTTTTATTATTGGATCTGCATCTTGCAATAAATTATATATATCTATATCGAATGTTTCAAAAGTTTTATCATCAAAAATAAATCTTAAACAAGCGACTCGCTTAATTAATGGATTAAGCCTGGTATTGGCACAATTGAGAGCGGCGTTTCCCAACCAATAAATATGTTCGGGGTCGGTAAAATAATTTTCAATTTTGAGATAATGACCAATTCGAGAAATAATTTTATTTCTTTGAAGTTTAGTTAAATTTTTAATTATAAAATATTCGTCAGACTCTGAAGGCTCTGATCGCATCAAATTTATTATTTGAAGCCTACAAAGATACTGCACTTCCTCCAGCGAGGCTTTTTCGTCTTTTCGTTTTTCTTGTTGCATGCAAAGAATTGCAAAACGCTCAACCGCGTCGTGGTCACCACCCGTGAGATCTTCAACAGTATCTTGAGTTTTAAGACTTGGTTGAAGCGCAAGTGCCGCAGGGCTAAACACATAACTTGAAATAAATATGAGTACTAAAAACAATACTTTCATAGTAACCACAACTACTTACAAATATTATGCCCATCTATTAAGCTAAAAATTACTGACTGCACCTAGCATATTGGCTTTAACGGCTGTGACAAACACATTGAGATTAGGCTTATGAAGAACTTCTCGTCAAAAGTAACCAATAACGGCCCAGCAAAAATCAATTGTGGTATACGCGCACTGACGCGCTGCTAACGAAAAAGGTACCGGGTACCGATCAACCGATCAAATCGCTTGTTTGGAGTTTTTCTTTAAACGATCGCGCCAACTTTTGCCTGCGCGTGCGCGGACATCCATTTGAAATTTTTTGACAGCGTTATTGTGCTCACCGTACGTCACGCTAAATTGATGGGTGCCGTTATTCTTGCTCACAAAATATATGTATTTTGATTCTGCAGGCTCTATGACAGCGAGCATGCTTTCTTTACCAGGGTTTGAAATGGGTCCAACGGGTAAACCTTTTCGGGTATAGGTATTATAAGGTGTTTTTGCGCGAATATCTTCTTTAGTAATGTTTTTTCTCTCAAGGGTGTGTTTGCCATACAGAATTGTTGGATCACTTTGAAGCATCATATTAATTTTTAATCGATTATGAAAAACACTGGCAATAAGTGGTCGCTCTTCAGGGGCACCCGTTTCTTTTTCTACAATGCTCGCAAGAGTTACTACAAAGTGCATTGAGTAGCCCAACTTTTCAGCGCCAAATTTAATTTCACGATTATAAACTTCTTTAAATTTATCCACCATGGTTTTAATAATTACTCTTTCACCAGTGAAATGTTCAAAGCTGTAAGTTTCAGGGTATAAATACCCCTCGAGTGTCGGCTCATCTATACCAAGAAGCATTGCCATACGTGGGTCACGCGCTAACTTAATAAATTCATTTCTATCTACAAGATTACGACGGGCAAGATCATCAGCGATTTGATCGATGTTAAACCCCTCAGGAATATGAACCGCATGTAAAACACTTTTACCTGATGTAATAACTTTTAAAAGTTCATGGGGAGACATATTTAATTTAACTTCGTATTCACCGGCTTTTACTTTTCCCGTTTTTCTTAACAACCTTGCCATTAATACAAATCTTTTTGCATCTTTTATTAAACCTTCTTTATAAAGTAGATCAGAGGTTTTACTAAATGACCCGGGTGAAATGAGAATAACCTTAAAGGCTGGATCATCTGAATTTTTTGAAAACCAAAAATTTATATCTCGCACAACCTCAAAAGTTAATGCAAATCCGGCTAAGCAAAAAATAACAATGAATAGTTTTTTCACAAGTTATCCCTAATGGTCATACCGGTTCTTTTGGATCAAAATTCATACCTGGTAAAGCCTTACTTGCATTAAAAGGTAGTTCGTCTTCAAGGCTCGCAACAGGGTATGTTACAGAATAGATGGCGAACGTTCCAGCAGGTTGGCTATTACCCGATTTACCCATTCCACCAAACGGCAAACGTGAACTTGCGCCCACTGTGGCGCGATTCCAGTTTACAAGACCCACACGTGAATACCGCAAACATTCTTCATAAAGTTTTCTATCGTTTGAAAAAACTGACAAAGCCAAGCCATAACTTGAACTGTTTACGATCTTAATTGCCGATTCAATTTCTTCAACCATGTAAATGGCAACGTTGGGGCCAAACACTTCTGTTTTTTGATAAATGCTTTCTTCATCGAGTTTTGGTACAAGATTTATACTAGGAGTGACATAGTACCCTTCACGCTTAAGCTCTAAAATTTTTCCGCGCATGATCGGTTCACAATTTTCACGTTTTGCAATTCCTTGAAAGCGTAAATATTTATCTACACTGGCGCTGTTAATCAATGGGCCTGAAAATGGATTCTCTGTGAAATAATTAATGCTGAGTTTTTTTGCATTATTATGAAAGTGCGAGATGAATTTATCAGCTATGGATTTACGCACAACAATACGACTTGTAGCACTGCAGCGTTGGCCAGTGGTAACAAAAGCTCCCACAAGATTTTCGTAAACGGCCTTGGTGATATCACAATCATCCCAAACGATAGATGCGTTTTTTCCACCCATTTCAAGTGCGCATATTTTCCAAAAATGAGGAAGTGTGTCTTGCTTTATTCGATACCCAGTTTCGTATGAACCTGTGAAGAGTATTCCCTCAACGGTTTCATGCATCGCAAGTCGTTTACCGACTTCACCGTTGCCCTGAATAAGGTTAAAAACACCTTTTGGAAAATCAGCTTTATCAAAAAGTTCAGCCATATATTGGCCAACAGCAGGCGTAATTTCACTGGGCTTAAAAACAACTGTATTGCCCGTAATTAAAGCGGGAACAATATGCCCATTGGGTAAATGACCTGGAAAATTAAAAGGCCCAATCACGGCCATAACACCACGGGGTTTAAAACGTAAATACCCCGGTGTGACGCCCACAGCATTTTCAATTTTTTTATCTTCAACAAGTAATAGCGCTTCATTTAAAGTGACATCAATTTTATTAATCATCGTTTGAACTTCTTGTTGGGCTTCCCACAATGGTTTTCCAACTTCACGACTAATAATTGTGGCCAATTCTTCAGCGCCAGAAATATAGGCTTCTTTAAGACGAAGCATATGATTTTTACGCTTATCTAAACCAAGTTCTGCCCACGGACGAAACGCGCGGCGAGCCGCTTCACAGGCTCTATCAACACTGTCGAATTGAAATGTGCAGGTTATGATTTCTTTTTTAATATCACCTGGATCATGTTTTTGAAACTCACCTTGAGGGTGAGTTGCCTTTATGAATTCGCCATTAATATAATCACCAAGAAATGGAATGGTTTCAAAAATTTTCTGGCTCATAATGTACCTTCAGACAGTGGAGTGAGATATATTTTATCATTAGCAGTCACATCCAATAGAACTTTTGTTGTGTCTGGCAAAATTACTTTTTTCTCTTTAATACTAAAATAAGATAATACAGCCCTAAAACCCTCCGGATGATCATGACCAACGAGAGCAAGAGTGGTAAAGGCTGCAACTTTGCCATCTAATACTTCAAAATGTTTTGCTTTTTTAACGAGAGTAATTTCATCAAGCTGAGCACCGTAATGAGGGCCGCCATCAAAAGGGTCAATTTGATTGAGATATTTAAATCCAATTGATTCTAGCAAATGTTTCGCGGGCATCGTGGATAAACCTACTCGACCAATAACGAAACGAGCGCGTGCATCTAAAATACAAGTATAGATATCTTCTTCAGGAAATAAGTTTTTTATAAACTCTTTGTTTTGCCCTGAAAGATAATCCGCTTCCATATAAGGTAGACCTGTAAATTTTCGCCCCAGAGCTTCCCAAAATTCGCTGCGTCCATCAGCACTTAGAGGGGGCGTGAGTTCACAAAGAATTCTGCTTTCAAAACGTTGACGATGCATGGCCATATAGAGAAAACGAATCAGACTAATTTGTTTTCCTAATTTTTCAGGACGCCTGCGGTATTGATCATTGATAAGTAACCCACCGATTTCTGTGGGGCCGTCTGTATCGTAACAAAGTTTTAAAACCTGATGGATGAATCCAATTCCCAATTCTTTTGAATATTTTTCTTTTTTCGTCACATCAAAATATGTATGAGGAGATTCTTCAGTACCGTGTTTTGCTAAAATAAGTGATGTTCCAATAACTTTCTTTTTTTCAACATCTTCTATAACGAAAAAATATTCACTCTCATCAAGGGCTGTGGTTTCTCCACGAAATGATTTTTGACTGCGTTCAATTTTTTCTGAAACAATACGCTCATCTGCGGGCAAATTTAAAAGAGAAAAACTTTCGGCAAGATCCATGATTGACTTAAAATCACCACGCTTTACTTCTCTGATTAAAAAACTCATATACAAAACCTCTTAACCGCGCCGGCATAAAACTCTGTGGCCTGATCCAGTTGTTTTAAAATGTTATATTCATTAGCAGTATGACTATTACCAATGCTTACGCCTGGGCCAAAAACGATGCATTCAATACCATATTTTCTATAAACGCTGCATTCTGTACCTGATGCCTTCGTGATCGGTTTAACAGAAAGCTTTAATGACTTTGCAATTTCGATTGCGCCGCGCACAAGATCACTCTCAAGTGGGGTCAATGCTGATGGAGAAAATCTTTCAGGTTTAAACTCTGTTTTATTAGCAGTGGAAAAATTTTTCATTTGAGTTATCCACTTTTCCACTTCCGCTTCGCTGATCTGTGGAGTGATACGAAAACTCACTTTAAGATCTACTCCCTCAGTCGTGGTATTAAGAATTCCTGTATTTACTGTCGGGTGTGATGGCGAAAACTGCTCATCATTAAAACTCATAAAATCGCGTTCCATCTTCTGCAAATACTTAACGACTTTAATTAACCGAGAACCTGTTGAATTATTAAACGTCGTGCTGCCGTCTACTTCAACATGCGCATCAGCCGGAACTGTATTCACAGCCGAGCCCCCTCTGGCAGCAAGTACTGCGATACCCTCAGGCATTTTTTCTAAGTACGAAATAAGTTTATAAATGGCATTATCACCTAAATGCGGTGTGCTTGAATGTGCTGCTTTTCCATGAAATATTTTTTCTTGTGACATAATTGTGTCACCACCATTATGGCGAACAAGAAAGTTTTTCTCTTCTTGCGTAAACGGAACATGAAAATCAACTACCAAATAACCATTATTTGCATAAACAATTTGAAGTTCACTTGGTTCGCCAATAATAGCCTTTGATGCATCAATAGCCTTTGTAGTCATTAGATGTTGCGCTCCATGCATACCAACTTCTTCACCAAAGGTACCAACTAAAACAAATGGTGATTTCATCTGAGTTTGTGCAAATTCTTTAACGGCTCGAAGTTTACATAAAAAATCTAATTTAACATCAGCAGTTCCTAAACCATAGATCTTGCCATCTTCAATATGCGCCTCAAATGGGTTCAACCCCGTTTTTGTCCAATTCCCCATTGGGCCTGGCTCGACAGTGTCAAGATGGGTTTGAAAAAGAATTTCCCTTTTCTTCGACGATGACTTTGGCCTGGCCAATAAATTATATTGTTTTTTACCTGAAAGTTGCCCCTCTTGAAGAGTGACTTCAAGGCCCACCTCTTTACAAAGCTCTGCACAAAACAATGCCACAGCTTCATTACCTTCAGTGGGAGAAGAATCAATTCTAATTATTTTTTTACAAAGATCGGTAAATTCCAAATGACTAAGCCTCAGCGTTTTGTTTAAGTGATTTTTCTAAAATCCCCTTGATTTCACCAATGTGCTTGGGCTCAAGAATCGCGGGTAGTAAAAATCGCAATTTATAAGGGCCATGACCACAACTAAAAGAAATCAATCCATTTTGAAACAATGTTTGAAGCAGCTTCATTACTTTATCTTTACTGCCATCATAGGGGGTCAAAGACATCATTAGCCCAATGCCACCAAAATCTTGAATAAGACCTTTACACGAACCGTGTTGTAAATCTTGAAGCATTGACGCAAATTCATAGTGAATTTTATGAACCCGTCCATCATTACCAAGCATTTTAGGATTATCAGCCATCATCATCTGAAGTACTTTTGTGCCGGTAGCGAGTGAAACCGTACTTGCTGTAAATGTTCCCGCAATTAAACCTGGCTTGGGATTATACTCTTCTGTGTATAAAACGGCGCCACACTGCGCTGTTTTTGCAAGTGTGACAATGTCAATATACTCACCCAACCCTAATGTTTGAAACGCAAAAAGTTCACCCGTCCGGCAAAACGTTTGAATTTCATCAGCCCACACGGCAATTTTATTTTCTTTGCATATATTAAATAGTGCTTTGAAAAATTCAGGTGGAGCAGTGTTAAATCCACCTTCTCCTTGAACAAGTTCAAACATAAAACACGCAATATTTTCTGGGTTAGCGGCAATATGTTTTTTAAGTTCAGTTACTGTTTTTTCAGTCGAAGCCGGATCTTTTTTATCATAAAAAGGAAGATACAAAACTTCATTATACACCGGCAAACCAACACGATACTCAGGGTTGTCAGTAATCTCAGCCATTAAAGTTGATCGGCCTGCAAAACAATCTTTAAACGCTAGAATTTTTCGAGCAGGTGAGTTTTTTTGCCGACAAATTTTCAGTGCATTTTCGTTAGCGATAGTGCCGCAAGTTCCGATCCAACCTCGTTTTATGCGTGAACCCTTACTCGCACCCGCAAGTAAAATATTAAGAAGCTCACCGTACTCGCGATTGGGCTGCAGATTTCCCTGCATGATCACATCTTGCATAGATGCTTGAATGGCAACTTCAGTAAGTTCAGTGTGACAGTGACCAAAAAGTTGAATACCGATTCCGTTAATCAAATCGATTTTCACTGAACCATCGTGAAGTTCCACATACGGGCCATGACCCATTCCACTTCCAACATATGGATAAAAAAGATTGCGCCCACGAATCGTGTTGAGTTGATCAAGATAAGATTTGTAATTTTGCACACGCTCAGGATCAGGCGGCTTCACACCGTTTATTTTTTTTTGTGTAACTTGTAGCTCCGCTTTCAAATCTGATATGAGTTTTTGAATGCGCGATGAGCCATAAAATTCTTCAGCATGTGTTGTCATATAAGTCCTTATTATTTAATGATATCCTGGCTTATGACGATTGCCAATCCTGCCTGTGTAAGTTTAGACTTTCTACTATGTTTAGCAAAAAGCAAACAGCCTTAAAATTTCTCATTTTTGCCACTATTCTGTTTTCCACGACCATGGCAAAAGCTGAGCCTCGCGTGCTTTTAAATGAGGGCATTAACGCCTATCAACAAGGCCAGTGGGATCTCGCCCGTGAAAAATTTAGCCAACTCCTCGGTGATAAGCGTTGGGAATTTGTGGGGCTCTACAATTTGGGCAATGTCGCAACGCGACAAAAACATTTTGGTGAAGCACTCGGGTATTTCCGTCGAGCCCTCGCACTTAAACCCCAAGATAAAGACACCTGGTTTAACTATCGTTTTGTTTTAAATAATACTCCCAATCAACTAGCCCTTGGTCGAAACCTTAGTAACTATGAGTTTATCAGAAATGAATATCTTAATCGGTTTTCGTTTACCCAGTCTTTGATCGTGCTTTTTTTTGCATCACTCTTCATGCTTTGGAATTTGTACAAGTACATTCGAAATTATAAATTCAAAGGAGAAGAAGACAAAAGCCTCGGTGTTCCGCCACTACTACTTATTATTTGGGGAATTCTATTTTTGGTTTCTATTTCCAGCTCTACTCTTAAACTCATTGACACCTTCACAGAACGCGGAACAATTGTTGTAGCAAAGGTTGATTTGCGAAGTGGACCCAGCGAAACCAACGCCTCTATGTCAGAACTCACCGAGGGACTCGAAGTACTCGTTCAGTCTGATGAGAAAGATTGGAAGCAAGTGACACATCCTAATGGACTCACGGGTTGGGTGCCAAAAAATTCTATTATGACCACGACAGGCTGGGGGCCTTGGTGAATTTTCTTTGGGATAATATTTTTAAGCGTTTAGAAAGAGAACAAGATATTGGCGCCATCTTGGCCAACAATATTCTTTTTAGAAATCTTTCTAAAAGTGAATTGAAATTCATCGAAAAAATTATTCACATCAGAAAATACCGAGCAGGTGAAACCATTTTTCGCCAAAATGAAAATGGCGTGGGAATGTATATCGTCGTTAAAGGTCGCGTGGATATCAGCATCATCGACGAAATTTTACTCGAGCCAAACACAGAAAAAGAAGTGGTTGTCACTCGTCTTGAGCCTGGTGATTTTTTTGGTGAACTTTCCCTTGTTGAAGAAATAAGTCGCCGCTCTGCAACCGCAATTTCTAGTGAAGACACCGTACTTATTGGTTTTTTCAAACCTGATTTATTAGAAATTTTAGAGAGAAGCCCCTCTATTGGAGTAAAAGTTGTATTTCGCCTCGCAGAAGTCTTAGGAAGAAGACTTAAAGAAACCACGGAAAAAATCTCCCAACTGAAGAAGGAAATTCGACTTCTCGGGGAGCTTCATGAGGTTCAACATGACACCCGATCAGCAACGCCAGAAAATCGTTAAACGCGAACGCTGGATAAAACTCACTATCGTCGCTGTTATTCTCATCAGTGCGCTGGTTGTTCTCTTGGCAATCCCAGGCATGTTGGTTTCTTTTCTCATCGCCTTTGTCATCACTTATTTATTTAAACCGCCAGTAAATTATCTTGAGCGTATGGGAGTCGGCCGAACTATTGCGATATTAATTCCCTTTATTGTTTTGGGCGGAATCATCGCCACCTCTTCAAGCATTCTTATTCCTAAAGCGGCTGATCAAATTTCAGCTCTTCAACTCGAACTTCCAAAATACATCAAAGGTGTGAGTGACATTACGATTAGGCATACGAAAAAATTCAACTCCGCATTGTCACAATTTTCTAGCGTGAATTTATCTGAAAAAATAGAACTCTGGCTCCAAGGTGCATCTGGGTCATTACTCATAAGCATTCCAAATTGGGTCACTCAACTCTTTACGACCATGATACTGGCTCCATTTTTTGCTTTTTTTATGCTTCGTGATGGGCGAGAGATCAGCCGCCAACTCTTAGGCTTTGTACCGAATCATCTATTTGAGCTGTCGTTAAATCTCATGTACCAAATCAATCAACAACTTGGGGGGTTTATTCGCGCCCGCCTTTTAGAATCAGTTATCGTTGGCGTAGTTGTGTGGCTGGGTTTATCTATCATGGGCTTTCCCTACAGTGCTATTTTGGCAGTATTTGCCGGCTTAACAAATCTCATTCCTTATATTGGCCCCATCATCGGAGCAGTTCCGGCCATCATCGTAGCCATGGTTAATCAAGAGGGGGGTACTTCCACCATAGCCCTCGTGGGCTTGGTTTACCTCATAGCTCAAATTGTCGATATGCTCGTAATTATTCCACTTGTTATTGCTAAGATCGTCGATCTTCACCCTGTAACGGTCGTTATCGTTATTATTACTGGGGGGCAATTTATGGGGGTTTTAGGAATGATTATTTCCATACCCGTCGCCAGTATTATCAAACTAACCTTTACGGTCTTCTATAACCATGTTGTAGACTTTCGCAGCTAATTTGCTATAGACTCTGGCCATATGTTTAACCGCGTCAAAAAAACCTATGTTATCGCTTTTTGTGTAATGAGTCTCATGGCTTCTGTCATGGGCTGTTCATCTGGCGATCTCTCTGAAAGCGCCACACCCGAAGGTGCATTTAAAGCAGCTGAAGAATTTGAAAAAGACGAACGATACGAAGAAGCCATCACTAAATTTAATGAAGTTAAAAACAAACATCCTTACAGTCGCTATGCTGTTGAGGCTGAACTCCATGTAGCCGACATTCATTATAAAAAAGAATCCTATCTAGAAGCTCAAAATGCTTATCAATTATTTAAAGATTTTCATCCCAAAAATCCAAAGATTGATTATGTCACTTATAGATTGGCCATGAGTTACTATTTGCAATTGCCCGACACAACTGACAGAGATTTATCTCCGGCGTACAAAGCTGTTCAGTTTTTTGATGAAGTTATAAATTCGTATAGCACTTCACAATATGTGAAAGAATCTACAGATAAAAAAAATGAAGCCCTTCGAATGCTTGCTGAAAAAGAAGCATATATCGGAAACTTCTATTACATACGCAACATCTATGACTCAGCAATGAAACGCTATGATGAATTAGTTAAAAAATACCCCGATCGAGGTTTTGATGAAGAAGCCCTTTATCGTGCAGGTGTTAGTGCTTTTGAAACAGGCAATAAAGATTTAGGCAAACAATACATTCAACAGTTATTGGCGAAATATCCCAATGGCAGTTACGCCAGCAATGGAAAGAGCGCTCTCGAAAAATATGGCAATCGTTGACGAACGTGAACTCCTAGAAACAGCCCGAGAGAAGTTTCGCAATGGTCAAATGGCCGTCGCCGAAAGACTCTTGCAACAACTCATATTGCTTAATAATAAAATTCCTGAAGTTTATCATATGCTCGCCACCATTTATTATGATCAAGGCAAGTTCACACGCGCCATTCAAACATTTAAACGCGCCCTAGAAATTGATCCTGGATACACCGACGCAAGTGTAGGTCTCTCAATTATTTATAATGACCTTGGAAAATACGAAGAAGGTAAAGCTGTGTTTTTAGAAGCACAGCGCGTACTCGCTCAAACAAAAACTAAAGGTGATCCCTATATTGAAGAGCGATTATCAGCAAAACATCTTGAGCTTGGTGATTTGTACTATCAATATCATCGCTATGATGAGGCACTCGAGCAGTACTACAAAGCCGCCACACTCACTTCACGAAAACCAGATGTGCAAATGAAGGTGGTGGAAGTTTACCTACGTAAAAACCAAGGTAGTAAAGCCGTAAAAGAACTTAAAAAAATTGTTGAAACATATCCAACCTATTTGCCAGGTAAATTAAAATTAGGCGTAGTGTATTACAATTCAAATCGTGTTGTTGAGGCCATTCAAGAATGGGAAACTGTTCTTATGCGCGATCCGATGCACGCTGATGCACTCAATTATATCAAGCTCGCACAAGAAGTCGGCGTTACGAGTCTTTGATGTTTAAAGAAAAAGCACTCCCCTATATCTCTGCCTCTGAAATTTCAGAAATCTGCAATCGCCTCGGCAAACAAATTGAAAAAGACTATACCGGCAAAGAACTTGTGGTTATTTGCATTCTCAAAGGTAGCATTATTTTTACCGCTGATCTTATTAGATGCATTAATCTCCCCATGAAAATTGAATTTGTAAGGCTCTCAAGTTATGGCAACTCAACTGAGAGTTCAGGTCATGTACGAATTTTAAAAGATGTTACTTCAGATATTCGAGACAAAGACGTTTTAGTTGTAGAAGATATTTTAGATACAGGTCACACACTTAGCTTTTTTAAAAACCATCTCGCCGCCTCAAAACCTCGTTCACTCAAAATCTGCACACTTCTTGATAAACCCGCAAGGCGTTTGGCAGAAATTGAAGCCGACTACTGTGGCAAGGCCATTGAAGACCGATTTGTTGTAGGATACGGATTGGATTATTCTGAGAAATGTCGCAATTACCCTGATATTCTATACGTCAAAACTTAATTAGCCCCCAATCATGCAAATCGAAACTAAAAGATTAATTTTACGCGATCAAGTTTTTGAAGATTGGCGTGATATTCACGAATACGCTAAAGACTCTGAATTTTCTAAATACGAGCACTGGGGCCCAAACACTGAAGAAGACACAAAGAATTTTGTTCTCAGTAATATTGAAAGAGCAAAGGGTACTCGGAGATATAAATTTGATTTCTCAGTGGTAGATAAAAAAACTTCAAAAGTTATCGGAGGAGTTGGCCTTAGGCGAGAGAGCGAAACAAGCTCAGTGGGTAGTATTGGCTATGCTATACACCCGCTTTATCAAAACCTAGGTTTTGCAACTGAAGCTGTAAACGCATTATATGAATTTGGTTTTAACGCTTTAAAACTTCAAGTGCTTTGGGCAACTGCTGACGTTTTAAACAATGCCTCTTATAAAGTCATGGAAAAATCAGGGATGAAGCGTGTAGGTCTTATTCTTAGACATAAAGAATTTAAAATGGCCTGGCATGATAGTTATCGTTATGAAATCACATCGGTAGATTATTTTAAATTAGCGGGTGTAATTTAATGTACCAAAACGTTCATTACAAAAAATGCTATTGCTGACAAAATAAATGCTACAACTAAATTTCCACTCATGCTTCCTTGCCTCTTTCTTATGTTGCTAAATCTGTGCTGTTTTTGCTTATGAAGCTGCGTCATTTGCCTAAAACAAATGACAGCACTATTAGATCGAAACTATTCGAAACCGTCAACCTACGATTTCACCAACTAGATCATAGTCGTGACTATCAGTAATTTTCACATTTACGATTTCACCAATTTTAGCATCACCAGAAGTGATAAGTACAATCCCGTCAATCTCGGGAGCTTGTTCTTGAGTTCGACCTTTTAAGAGTAAATCTGTCTCTTCAGAAAGACCTTCAATCAAAACCGGAACAATGCGCCCAACTTGCTTTTGATGTTGTTCTCTACTGATATCAGCTTGCATTCGCATGAGTTCATCTTTGCGACGATTTTTGGTCGCCTCATCAATCTGATCAGGCATCTTACCCGCGGCAGTTATGTCTTCTGGACTATATTCAAAACATCCTACGCGGTCAAAGCGTTGTTCTTTTACAAAAGCCTTGAGTTCTTGAAAATCTTCTTCAGTTTCACCAGGAAATCCTACGATAAATTGAGTTCTAATGATGGCCTCGGGAATTTCTTTTCGAATCATTGCAAGAATCTCAACGATCTCTTCTTTGGTCATCTTACGATTCATACGTTTAAGTACTGAGTTTGAGATGTGCTGTAAGGGCATATCAAAGTACTTAGCAAGATTTGCACGCTCTTTAATGAGCCCAACCATCTCAGGCGTGATTCCATCAGGGTACAGATACAAAACTCTGATCCAATCTAAGCCCTTAACCTTTGAAAGCTCATCAAGAAGTGTAACGGGAGATTCTTTCGCATTTACGTCTTTACGTCGTAAATCCCAACCAAAATCAGTGAAGTCATGGGAAACAACGTTGATCTCACGCACACCTGTTGAAACGAGGCGCTCAGCTTCTTTAATAATATTAGGAAGCGTTCGTGATTGAAGATTGCCACGGATCTTTGGAATAGCACAAAAAGCACATCGCTTAAGACAACCCTCAGCAATTTTTAAATAGGATGTATAAAATGGCTGAGTATTAATACGCGGAGCATTTTCTTCTTGAAGATAAGTCGGAAGATTAAAAAATGATTTTTGAGCCTTTAGTTTATCCGCCTCATCCAAAATTTCAGTGATCTTGTGAAATTCACCTGTTCCGATAAAAAGATCAGCCTCTGGAAGGCTTTCAATCAACTCATCTTTGTAACGCTGAGTAAGACAACCAGCAACAACCAGCTTCATATGCTCTTTGCCTTTGGTTTTATATTCCGCCATTTCAAGAATGGTACTGATTGACTCTTGTTTTGCTGAGTCAATAAAACCACAGGTATTAACAATAATCGCGTCTGCTTGTTCAGGTTTTTGGGTGATTTTGTATTCAGCACCCACCAAGTGACCCAACATGATTTCGCTATCTACAAGGTTTTTAGGGCAACCAAGACTTACGAAATGAACAAATTTTTGCTTTTGATTTATTATAGGCTCTAACATTTAATTACGACCTCATATTTACAAATTGCAGAGGAACACCAACATCTTTAGTTTTTAAAACCTGCATCACTGTTTGCAACTCATCAATGCTTTTGCTCGTAACGCGAACTAGATCATCTTGAATAGCGGGGTTAGCTTTATACTTACCCTCTTTAATAACAGCACATACTTCTTTTGCTTTTTCTTTAGTGAGCCCATTAATGAGTTTTACCTCTTGACGAAGAGCACCCATTGAAGCCTCTACTTCTTTTTGATAATCAAGCGCCCGTAGACTTACTCCACGCTTGATAAGTTTTGACTCAAGAATTTCCTTTAGCGCTTTAAGTTTGTAATCGTCATCCGCCAAAAGTTTGATTAAATCTTTTTCCAATTGTATTTCAGTTTTTGATCCACGAAAATCATAACGCGTTGAAATTTCTTTACGCGTTTGGTTGATGGCGTTATCTACCTCTTGTAGATCTAACTTTGAAACAACATCAAATGATGGCATCTAACAAACCTCTATTAGTCAATAAGTGTAACGTCGGAATTCTTGGGTGGAATAAATTTAAAAAGTTCATCTTCCATAGGAAGATCAAATTTAATATCAGAAAATTCAAGAGTCGTTGTGTTACTGATAGTGTCTTCAAACATTATAGTTTCGATAGTTTTTGTTTTTTTATTTACAACCACGGTTAGCCAAATTACTTGGGCTTGTTTATCTTTTGGTTTTAGGTTGTATGAAACACTATCCCCATTTGTAGTTTCACTTTTACTTACAAAGTCACTGGTAATGTGGCCCTGCCCCATTAAAAAAGCAACCAACGCTTGGGGCTGACTTTTCTTTGGTTGTTGCGCTTTTAATACTGCGATTTTTTCATCTTTTTCTGTCGGGAAATCTACAAGCCATACCGCATCTTTATTTACAACGATAAGTGAATGATCAGGCTCTGTGGTTTCCCAACGAAGTCTGCCACCTTTTTTAACTTGAATTTCACCTTGAGAAGTTTTTACTTTATCTAAGAGTTGTGATTTTACCGTTTTGGAGACATGCATTTTAACAGTTTGAGTATTGCGATAGCGATCTTCAACTTCACGCAAGTGTTTTGATGTTTTTGCCTGAGCATTGGAGAAAAACAGAACAGTCATAACAACAGTTGCAATGATGATCGTTAATTTTTTTGCAATAAATATGGAGAGGCTTTTCATTCATTATATCTACCAGATTTTAGGCATATTTTCAACCAAGCGAGGGGTAGATGACAGAGTAACCCCTAACGCTCTAGGTCTACCTAACGCATGCCAGGCTTGAAGAAGCGTCGAACCTGTTGTTATTACATCATCGACCAAAAGTAGTACTCCCGATTGATGGCGTTCTTTCGATCCAGCGATCGTCCCACCAGAAAATGCAGTGCGCATATGAATTTCAACGCTCTGCCTTGCTTCAAGGGGCTTGAGTTTTTGAGCCTCAAAACCTTTGCGCTCAAGATGTTGGTCAAAGTATGGGGCACGAAAATAGTTGGCTAAATGTCTACCGATCCTCGCAGCATGATCAAGCTCACCCCAGTTTTGCGCAGGAACAGGAATTACACAGCCCACATGCTCAAACAATTGAGGACTAACTTTTTGAGCAAGACATTCAGTCAGAACAGCTGTGAGATTTTTTAAGTTCCCACCCTTTAAACTTCGAACAAGGCGCCCAGCTTCACCTATGTATTGAAAAAGCGAAACCACTGGCAGTATTTCACCGTTTTTATCAGTTAATTCACGATAAATGAGATCACTTTGCAGAAAACTCTCTTGGCACTTAACACACAAAGAATCATGAAGGCGCCAAAGAATTTTATGACAAAGATGACAAGAGTCGATGAGCATGAAAGAGAGGTCTGCAAGATGCGCCTCAGGGCAGGTTTGATTTTATTAAACACCCGCTAAACAAAAACGGCTGTGCGTTCATATGCCGGACAATATCAAGCTCAAACCCTTCTGAGTTTCTTCTGGCACGGATCAACGTTATGCTTTGAAAATTACTAAAGAAAATGTTAAATTCTTCTTAAAGAAATGGAAGCTCTGGCATGAATCAAATGGCTAAAAATATTAATTCTCATCAAATTGCAATTTTGAAAATTACTATTGAAAATAATAAAATTACTGCTGATTTGAATGACGGAAGAATAGTGTCTATTCCCATCGCTTGGTTTCCCCGACTTGTTCAAGCAAGCGCTCACCACCTTCAAAATTTCACCCTCGGGTTATGGAGTTCATTGGCCTGACATTGATGAAGATATCAGTATTAAATCTTTTCTCGCGCCCTAATCACGTTATCAACGAATGCCCCGTCATTTCCTTAGGCTGTTCCCACCCATATATTTTTAAAATTGTTGGGGCAATATCGGCAAGAATTCCATTTTTAAGTGTTTGTTTTGTAGGTGTTTTTGACACCCATACTAATGGAACCGGATTTGTCGTATGCGCTGTGTGGGGCTCACCAGTTTTAGGATCAACCATCATTTCTGAATTTCCATGATCTGCAGTTATTAAAACATCATAACCATTCTTAAGTGCAGCCTCACATACCCGGCCCACACACTCATCAATAACTTCAATTGCTTTAACAGCTGCGGGAATAATACCTGAATGCCCCACCATGTCGCTATTGGCAAAATTTAAGACGATAAGTTTGTAATTGGTAGAATCCATTTTTTTAATCAACTCATCGGTTAATTTACGAGCCGACATTTCTGGTTTTAAATCATACGTGGGTACATCTTTTGGCGAAGGTACAAGAACTCTATCTTCACCTGGATAAATTTTTTCTTCTCCACCGTTAAAAAAATATGTCACATGCGCATATTTTTCAGTCTCAGCAATGCGCAATTGTTTTTCTCCCCGACCAGAAACAAGCTCACCTAATAAACTTGTATATTGCACGGGATGAAACAAGACGGGAAACTTAAACGCCTCTTCATAACTTGTGAAGGTCACATAGTTTTGAGTTTCAATTTTCACATGTGACTTAAATTCTTTAAAATCTGAAACAGCAAGTGCCCTTGAGATTTGGCGCGCACGATCGGCTCTATAGTTAAAAAATAAAACAGAATCACCATTTTGAATACGTGCCCCACCTTTAATAAGGCGTGGCTTTATAAATTCATCATTTTCATTTTTCAAATAAGCATCGTTAATAGCCACGGTTAAACCGTCAAACTCACAAAGAGCTTCACCCCCAGGAGTTTTTCCTAAAGCCAGCGCATCATAGGCGATTTGTGTTCGCTCCCAACGCTTGTCGCGATCCATCATGTAGTAACGACCACCTAATGTGGCGATTGTTCCGACACCCGTTTTTTTAATCACCAGCTCTAATTCTTTTGCATATTGAAGTGCACTTTTTGGTGGAGTGTCACGACCATCAGCAAAAAAATGAATGTAGATCGGCCGCTTTGAATTTACTCTGGCAGCTGCTTCAAGAAGTAAAAACAAATGCACTTGATGTGAATGTACACCACCATCGCTGATTAAACCCATCAGATGAAGTGCACCGGTGGTCTCGGTAAGTAATCGTTTTACGTCAGGTAGACCTTCAAAACCTTTTTGTTTTGCAAACTCTTCGATCTTTGTAAGCTCTTGTTTAATAACACGGCCACCACCAATATTAAGATGTCCGACCTCGCTATTTCCCATTATACCATCGGGCAATCCCACCGCATGCCCGGAAGTTTCTAATTGCGAATGCGGACATGTTTTAAATAGACGATCAAGATTAGGTTTTTTTGCAAGGTAGATGGCATTATTCTCAGTGTTCTCACTGCAACCATAACCATCAAGAATCATAAGCAAAACCCGTGAATCTTTACCCATTATGATAACTTGTTCCTTTCAAAATCGTCATGGCTCGATAAGTTTGCTCACAAGCAACGGCTAAAGCCAAATGATGAGTTATTGTGAATTCAGAAAGACATAATTGCAAGTCTGCTCGTTTTTTTACTTCATCATTTACACCATAAGCGCCGCCTATAACCACAATGATTCTTTTCTTACCTCCGCCCAAGATACGCTCTAATCGCTTTGAAAATGCTTTGGTATCTAGACGCTGTCCTTTTTCGTCGCAGAGCAGTACGAAGTCATCTGGTTTTAAATAATTAAGAATTATTTCTGATTCAGATTTAATTTTCTTATCTTGGGCATCTCGATCATGAGATGGAGAATTAAGAACAATACATTCTGTTTCGATCCAAAATGATATTTTCTTTTTATAATCAAGAGTGAGCTGTTCAAGCCAAGGGGGAAGTCGTGAACTTATTCCTACAAAACAGAACTTCAAACGGGTAAAGAAACGCCCTTTTCACGGGGGGCATTTGTTTTTAGTTCGCCTTGGATTTGTTCACAATCTTGCCAGAGGCCCTCGATATTATACTGACCACGAACTGCGTCTTCAAAAATATGAATAACAACCGCACCGTAATCAATCAAAACCCAATGACCTTCGCGCAAGCCCTCAATACTGATTGGCGCAAGACCGAATTCTTCTTTAACTGAACTCATAATGTTATCTGCCAATGAACTTGCATGTTTTGTACTAGTTGCACTGCAAATAATTGAGTAATCAGCATAGGCATTTTTAGGAACCATGTCGTAAATTTTTAAAGCTAGTCCCTTTTTTTCTAGAGCTTGCATTGCACAATAAAGCGAGAACTTACGGTAATCGTCAACTAAAGGGGATTTTCGTTTATAAAGCCCTTTATCGTTAATGTACTCAAGCACTGATGGAACTAAAAATTTCTGAGCATTGTGGCTATTACGCAAAAGTTTTCTAATTTCAGTAGAAGATGTATCGACATCTTCAATCTCTACAAGATTAATGGTGCGTCCGCTTGAGAGAATAACAATGTTCGTATCAGACGCCTTAACATAGTTTTCAAGCCCGGATGGTAAATCAACAGCACCCAAAGTCACTGTAGACCCAGGTCTTGTTGTGACTACAAAATTACTAAGAGTTAATAATTTTGAAAAATCTTTCCAGTGCGGAAAATCTAAAAAATTATCAGCACCCATAATAAAATAGAGATTTTCTGATTTATACATCTGAGAAAGTTCTTTGAGTGTGTCGACAGTATAACTTACACCGCCACGACGAATTTCTCTATCATCACAAACAAGATCGTTTGAGTAATTTTTAATAGCTAGTTTGATCATCGCCACTCGATCATCGGGATTTTGCGCACTCGATGTGCGATGTGGGGGTGTGAAATTGGGGATAATCAAAACTTTATCTAAACCCAAACGTTGTTTCACGCTTAATGCGGCATTGAGATGCCCAACATGTATGGGGTTAAAAACACCGCCTAAAATACCGATACGCTCATCAGATGTAGGTTGAACTTTACGAGCTACAGATTGCTTTGATGATTGCTTAACAGCTTTTGCAGCTTTAACTGCCTTAGCTGCTCTTACAGTTTTAACAGCTGATTTAACTGCACGCTTAACTGTTTTCTTAACAGCTTTTTTGCTTTTTACTTTTTTAGCTAAGGTTAACGCCTTGGCCTTCACCTTTGTTTTTAGCTTTGCCAATGACTTTGCTAGTTTTTTTAGCTTTGCTGGCTTTTTCAACTTCGATTTGGACTTTTTCATTTTCTTCACTGAGTAACCTCGTCATTTTATCAATAAGTTCGCGGATACCTAAGCCGGTAACAGCTGAAATTAAATGTACGTTCACGCGTTTTTTGCGAAATTTCAATACTAATTCTTGTCGTGTTTTTTCATCGAGAAGTTCAACCTTATTTAATACTACAATTTGGGGCCGTGTGCCGAGCTCAAAGAAACCCTCTTCTTCATTGCGATCTTTGTCATAATATTCAAGCTCACGGTTAATATCTTCATAATCTTCAACTGGATCACGCCCTGAAAATGCCGAAGCATCAACGACGTGCAGAAAAAACCTTGTTCGTTCGATATGACGCAAAAACTTTATACCTAATCCTGCACCTTTGTGAGCGTCTTTAATAAGACCGGGTATATCTGCCACAACAAAACTTTTAAAGTCTTTCGCCTGAACAACGCCCAAATTTGGAACCAAAGTTGTAAACGGATAATCTGCAATTTTTGGCTTTGCTGCTGAGATACGTGAGATCAAAGTAGATTTTCCTGCATTTGGAAAACCGATAATACCAACATCAGCTAAAAGTTTTAATTCTAAAACAACTTGTGCTTCTTGACTATCTTCACCAGGTTGAGCAAATTTTGGAGCTTGATTTACACTGTTTTTAAAAAATTGATTACCTTTGCCCCCGCGTCCACCCCTTAAATAAACGAAACGCGAATTTTCACCACTCATGTCACAAATAACTTCACCATCGGGTGATTTAATTAAAGTCCCCTCAGGAACTTGAATGACCATGTCGTTTCCTGCGTGCCCCGTCATATTCTGACGCTCACCAGGTTTACCGTCTTCTGCTAAAAATTTTCGGACGAATTTTAAATCAAGGAGAGTTCCTAATTGGCGACTCACTTCAAAAATAACATCGCCACCTTTGCCGCCATCACCACCGTCAGGACCACCGCGAGGTACAGATTTTTCACGGCGCCAAGATATGATTCCGGGGCCTCCATGGCCTGACTTTACTAATATTTTAGCTTCATCTACGAACTTCATGAACGCATTACCTACAAAAAAACAGGGTGAGGAAATCGCTCCTCACCCCAGGAACCTTATAATAATTCAAATCAAATTAAGCGGGATACACGCTCACAGCTAAACGAGTTCTGCTTTTACGCTCAAACTCAACTTTACCATCTACTAAAGAGTAGATTGTGTGATCGCGGCCCATTCCAACGCCGGAGCCCAAATGAAATTTGGTTCCACGTTGACGAACAATAATGGTTCCCGGTTGAACAACTTCGCCTGCAAATCTCTTAACGCCTAAGCGTTTACCTGCAGAATCTCGACCGTTTCTAGTACTACCACCAGCTTTTTTTGTTGCCATTTTCTAACCCTCAATTACTTTTTTGATTTCGCTTTGGTTGTCTTTTTCACGCTAGATTTTTTCTTAGCAGATGAAGACTTTTTCTTAGCCGTATCTTTTGACCCGGCTCCCTTTGCTACTTTTTTAGTTTGTTTTTCTTCCACACCTTCAACTGAAGCTTTGCGCTCAACTACTTTCTTTTCGCGATTTGCGAGAAGAACATGGGGCTTGGTTTCAGCTTTTGCACTTCCAGATGAAGTTAAAATCTCAGTTACAAAAAGGCGTGTTAACTCTGATCTGTGGCCTCTCATGTTGCGGTATTTCTTACGACGCTTTTTCTTGAAAACTAATATTTTTGAGCCACGATATTGTTGTTCAATAACAACTGTGACTTTTGCGCCTGATACTGTCGGAGAACCAATTACAGTTTGATCTCCTCCGATCATAAGAACTTCTGTTAAATCTAATGTTGCTCCTGGTTCACCTTCAAGCTTTTCAACGGTGAAAGAGAGACCTGGCGTAACGCGATACTGTCTACCGCTTGTCTTTACAACTGCGTACATTTTAGGAACTCCTCTGAACTTAATCGTGTTGCGCCTTTTTCAAGCGCATCAATTAGAATTTTGCTTAAATTAAGAGTCTTTAAATGCCATAAAAGACAGGGTTTTGTCAAGATAAGCGCTTATGCAATCGCTGTTGGGAGAGGTTTTGGTGGAGAAACGTCAAAGCTTAGCCAAAAATCACAAGGGGTTGTTTAATTTTCATGGTGCATACGACGGCTGCCACCCGCTAAATCACGCTCCGAATGCCATTCACACTCTTAATGCTTAAAAAGCAATGACCCGGCTTGTTTTGTTAATGTTTGGAAAATACCTCGAACTGCTCTAAATGAAAGGCTTCTTCAGTTTTAATAACAATACGACGACCCAATGATTCTTCTGTCTGTTCAAGCATTTCGCGCTCTTCATCATATAGCCAGTCCGCCAAATCAGGATGTACGTGAATTTGTGTGACTTGAGCCTCTTTATCGCGACCCTCTCGCTGAAGTTCGCGAAAAATTTCATAACAAATCGTCGTTTTACTCTTAATAAAGCCTTTTCCGTCGCAGTAGGAGCAGGGTTCGCAAAGTGTCTTCACTATGCTTTCACGCGTGCGCTTGCGGGTCATTTCTACAAGACCTAATGCGCTCATGTTTAGAACATTTGTTTTTGCTCTGTCTTTTAGCAGTTCATCTTTGAGTGCAACGAGAACTTTTTCGCGATTAGCTTCTTTCTCCATATCAATAAAATCTAAAATTATAATACCGCCGCAATTTCTAAGGCGCATTTGATAAGTGATCTCTTTTACGGCCTCAAGATTTGTTTTAATAATCGTATCTTCGAGATTTCTTTTTCCCACATAGCGACCTGTGTTCACATCAATCGCCACGAGGGCTTCTGCCTCATCTATAATGATATAACCACCGCTCTTGAGCCAAACTTTTCGGCCAAGGGCTCTAGAAATTTCAAGTTCAATTCCAAAATGATCAAAGATCGGGTCTTCACCAGTGTAGATTTCAACATGTGCTTTAAGCTTCGGCATAAATTGATTTACGAATTTTAAAACTTTTTTATGGGCTTTTGCGTCGTCGATTACCAATCGTTTTACGTCTTCAGTGAAAAGATCACGCACAGCTCTGAGTTCAACATCTAGATCGGCGTGGACTATTCCACTGCCAGATTGTTTTTCATAATTACGCTGAACTTCTTTCCAAAGTTTGGTCAAAAAATCCATGTCACTTTTAATATTTTTTTGGCTTGCTCCCTCGCACGCCGTACGCACAATGAACCCCCCCTCAGGTGGTCGCGCGGTTTTAACAATTTCTTTAAGTCTTTTTCTTTCTTCTTCTTTTTCAATGCGCCGAGAAATTCCGATATGTGAAACAGTAGGCATATAGACAAGGTTTCTACCGGGAAGACTGATATGCATCGTGATGCGGGCACCTTTTGTTCCGATAGAGTCTTTTGCCACCTGAACCAAAATTTCTTGGCCCTCTTTTACAAGATCTTGAATTTGAGCTTTTGGTGCTGGTGGGCGGGTGATTTCTTCATTTTCATCGTCGATAATAATATCTTCCGTAGAAACTGAATCATCGCGAATATCGCCAACATATAAAAACGCTGCGCGATCAAGACCGATATCAACAAAGCAAGCTTGCATGCCGGGTAATACCCGTAAAATACGGCCTTTATAAATACTACCCACGAGACCTTTGTCACGCTCACGCTCAATGAGTAAATCGCTGATCACGCCATTATCTAATAGCGCCACGCGGGTCTCTGCTGAGGTCGAGTTTATGATGAGTTCTGAGGCCACTTTCTAATTTCCTTACGACTTTTCAAGTATCTGCCGATAAATATTCTGAAGGAAGTGTCTATGGCGAAACTTGATCAACTATTTGTATTGATGAAGCAACAAAATGCTTCCGATCTTCATTTGACGACCGGTTCGCCACCGTTTTTCCGCCTTCATGGTGAGATGGTGAAATTGAACTATCACAACCTCACGCCAGAAGAAACACAAGCTCTTATTTTTGAACTATTAACTGAAAAACAAAAGCGCCAATTCATTGAAAACTGGGAACTTGATTGCAGCTACACCCTTGAAGGCACGGGGCGATTTCGCTGTAACGTGTTTATGCAAAGGCGCGGTATTGCAGCGGTTTTTAGAATAATTCCTGAAAAAATATTAACCGTTACTGATCTTGGGCTTCCCGATTCACTTTTAGATTTAATCAATGTGCATAAAGGCTTAGTGCTCGTGGTTGGGCCAACGGGTTCTGGTAAATCAACAACCCTTGCTTCATTAATTCACCACATCAACTCAACTCAACAATCGCATATTATCACCATTGAAGACCCGATTGAGTTTGTGCATGCGAATTTAAAATCACTCATCAATCAAAGAGAAGTTTCAAGTCATACAAAATCATTTGGCAATGCTTTAAGAGCAGCACTTCGCGAGGACCCAGATATTATTCTAGTGGGTGAGATGCGCGATCTTGAGACAATCAGTCTTGCCATGACTGCTGCAGAAACAGGTCACTTGGTGTTTGGAACTCTTCATACAAACAGTGCACATAAAACTATTGATCGAATCATTGATGCCTTTCCACAAGAACAACAATCTCAAATTAGAGTTATGCTTTCTGAAAGTTTAAGAGGTGTTATTGCTCAATCACTTTTGCCTAAGGCCGATGGCCAAGGTCGAATTGCCTGCTTAGAAATGCTTATCAACACGAGTGCCGTTTCAAATTTAATTCGAGAAGGAAAAACGTTTCAGATTCCGAGCGCTATGCAGACGGGTCGAAATGAAGGAATGATTACCTTTGAGTCTTATGTACAAGATTTATTGAAACGCGGAATGGTCACACAAAAAGAGGCCAATGAATTTGTGGGTAAAAAACCTTTACTCAGCACGAATTCCTCATTTGCTGGTGGCGGAGCTGGTGCTGGTGCTGGCTCAGTACCGAGTCCTAATCCCGCAATAAAACCACCCATCAAAAAGTCTTCATAAATTTTATAATTATTAAAACTGAATGGCTATTTGGCCACCTAGAGATGTGGCGGTGTTGTCTGCTGACTTTTGGATAAGTGGCCCCCATAGAAGTTTAGGTTCTTTGATTTCAACGTTGAGATCAGTTGAAATTTCGGGTGCTAATTTTTTCTGATCTAAAAACACACCGCGAGGGGAACCGTCAGAATTAGTAACCGGGCCTTCATAATATTCACGAGTAGTGGCTGAACGAAACGTAACATAGACAGTTCCAACGATTACACCTACGGCAAAACCAATAGCAATATTTGAAAGCTGTTCTTGGGGGCGTCCGTAAAAACTTAATGTTGAAAGACCCATGATTGCACCACCAAGACCTGCGAACACAATGGTTGCAAGTTGTCTGCGTGGGCCGCTTGGTTTTTTGCGCATAGCTTGTTGGCCAAAGGCGCTGCTCCCAACAAAAATCATGATCAATAATGTAGCGATAAATTTTTTCAAAATTTAATCCCCCCTATTTCGTACTTTCACGGCGAATGAAAAACAACTCCTTGGGAATACCCTCTTTTACATCGTGTATTTCAACATCCTTCACTTCGGCAGTAGCGGGGCCTTTACGCGCCCATTTAATCATTGTGTCGACGTGCGCCTCTGTTCCAGCGACGAGTATTTCTACTCGTCCATCGGGCAAGTTTCTCACCCATCCGTTAAGCGCTAATTTTGTACCCATTTCATGAGCATGAAAACGAAAACTCACGCCTTGAACTTTCCCTGATAAAAACACGCGTTTACAAACCATGAATCGATGTTACACCCTTCTAAAGTAGATAATCGTATACTTTGACAATAACGGTACGCGTTGCTATTTTATAGTGTTTTCTTAGGAGCCCCCATGAAACAAGCCCAAAAACATGACTTGGAACGCCTGGTCGAAATTGTGACATCAGAAGTATATCGAAGGCTAGATCCTTCAGCGCCTGCTAACACAACCGTTGAGCCAAAACGCGACACGCAAAATACTACTGAAGTCAAATCACCACCTACTCGTCAGCAAATTGCCTCAATGATTGACCATACGATGCTAAAACCAGATGTTTCTCATGAACAAATCAAAAAACTTTGTGAAGAAGCAGCTCAATATAAATTTGCTACCGTTTGCGTGAATTCAAGTAACGTTGGTCTCGCAGCAAAACTTTTAGAAGGCTCAGGTGTAAAAGCCATCGCCGTTGTTGGATTTCCATTAGGGGCCAGTGCCCCTAGAGCGAAAGCATTTGAAACATTAGAGGCCATTCGCGCAGGTGCTGGTGAAATCGATATGGTTATTAATATCGGCTCTCTCAAAAGCAAAGACTACAAACTAGTTTATGACGACATTCGCGGCGTAGTTGATGCCGCGGGAAGTATTCCGGTAAAAGTCATTCTTGAAACTTCAAACTTAAATACAGAAGAAAAAATAATTGCATGCGGACTTTCTAAAGCAGCGGGAGCAGCGTTTGTAAAAACAAGCACTGGTTTTGGAGGCGGCGGCGCTACAGTTGAAGATATTAAACTTATGCGAAAAATCGTTGGCCCAGATATGGGAGTAAAAGCCAGTGGCGGTGTGCGCACTTATGAAGATGCTTTAAAAATAATTAAAGCTGGTGCAAATCGCGTTGGAGCATCTTCAAGTGTTGAAATTGTCACGGGCCAAAAAACAGAATCAAAAGGTTACTAAAAACTCTCATGATTCCAGCAGAGATAATCAAATTAAAACGAAACGGTTTTGAACTTTCAGAAAAAGTAATCCAAGAATTTATTAAAGGTTATGTTGAAGATTCAATTGCTGATTACCAAATGTCAGCACTTCTCATGGCCATTTACTTTCAAGGTATGACAAAAAAAGAAACCTTCGCTTTAACTTCAGCCATGCTTCACACGGGCCTTGTTATTGATCTTTCTGATATTTCAGGAATGAAAATTGATAAACACTCAACCGGTGGCGTTGGCGATAAAACCAGTATTGTTATTGGCCCTATCGTCGCAGCAGCGGGTGTGAAAGTGCCCATGATTTCTGGGCGTGGCCTTGGTCATACAGGCGGAACACTTGATAAGCTTGAAAGTATACCTGGTTTTAATACTCAGCTTTCACTATCAGAGTTTAAAAAACTCGTTAATGAACACGGGGTTTGTTTTATAGGGCAAACAAAAGAAATCTGCCCCGCTGATAAAAAAATGTATTCGCTAAGAGATGTCACAGGCACCGTTGAATGCATTCCATTGATTTGCGCTAGTATCATGTCAAAAAAATTAGCGGAAGGAATCGATGGTCTTGTACTGGATGTAAAAGTTGGCCAAGGCGCTTTCATGAAAAATAAAAATGAAGCGCAAAAACTTGCTCAAGGGCTCATTGAAATTGCAAAACTTGGGGGAAAATCTGTAACAGCCCTTTTAACAGATATGAATCAGCCCCTAGGGTACGCAGTTGGCAATGCATTAGAAGTTAAAGAATGCCTTGAAGTTCTTGATAATAAAGGGCCTGATGATTTACGCGAACTTTGCCTTGAGCTTTCTGCTCATATGATTTTACTTGGAAAAAAAGCTAAGAATATTTCTCAGGCAAAAAAAATTGCTGAAGAACTTTTGGTTTCCGGTCGAGCAAAGAAGGTTTTTGTTGATATCGTGAAAGCACAGGGCGGAAGATTTACTCTGCCCACTGCTGATAAAACACAAACACTTAACTCACTTAAAAACGGTGTCGTTAAAAAATTAGACGCCGGCAAAGTTGGTCTTGCCAGTTTAACACTTGGTGCAGGAAGAAAAAGATCTGAAGATACTATCGACATGGCTGCAGGAATAATTCTGCATAAAAAAATAGGCGATAAAGTTAAAAAAGGAGAGCCCCTTGCGACTCTTCATTACAGCAATAAACTTCCAACTACTTCTCTCAACGAGTCACTCAACTATCTTAAAGACGCCTACGAGTTTAGCTTGCAAAAAAGCAGTCCTCCCCGTCTTATTATTAAGGTGATGACCACTCAAGGATCTAAAAAATGACCAACATCCCAGATCAGCTCAACGATGCTGTTTCATATATAAGATCGCAATGTCAGATGAAGCCTCGAATAGGTCTTATTTTAGGAAGTGGCCTGGGTAATTATGTTGATACAATCAAAGCTGAATGGAGTAGCGAGTATTCGCTGATTCCTCATTTCGGTACAACCTCAGTTGAAGGTCATCGCGGAAGACTTGTTTTGGGTCACATAGAAGATGTTCCCGTCGCTGTCCTTCAAGGTCGTCTTCATTTGTATGAAGGGTATTCAATTTCTGAGGTGGTGTTTCCAACGCGCACCCTTGCCATGCTTGGAATTGAAGTGCTTTTAGTTACAAACGCAGCTGGGGGTTTAAGTAAACGTATGGTGGCTGGTGATTTTATGGCCATTAATGATCACATAAATCTCATGGGCGATAATCCACTTAAAGGGCGTCAAATGGAGCGCCTTGGCCCGCGCTTTCCAGATATGACTGAAGCTTATGATAAAAAACTTATTAAAATTTCTTTAAATGCGGCAAAGAAAAATAAACTGCATATGCGTGAAGGTGTTTACATCGGACTTCCTGGCCCCACATACGAAACTCCGGCCGAAGTTCGTTATCTTCAAAAAATTGGTGGCAATGCTGTCGGAATGAGTACGGTTCCTGAGGTTATAGCTGCAAATCACTTGGGTCTTCGTGTTTGTGGCGTGAGCTGCATAACAAATCTCGCTGCGGGATTATCTAAAAACAAATTAACACATACTGAAGTGACTGAGACCGGCAAGCGCGTTGAAGGTAAATTTCAAAACTATGTGACTATGCTTGTGAAACAAATTGCGGAGCATCTTGATGGAACCACTCGATAAAGCTTCAAGGGCAATGAAAAAAGCCTACGCCCCCTACTCTGAGTTTCAAGTTGGCTGTGTTGTTGTTGGTAACTCAGGTCAAGAATACATCGGTTGCAATATAGAAAATGCAAGTTATGGAGCGACAATTTGTGCCGAACGCATTGCCATTGGCCAGGCTATTGCCCACGGTGAAAAAAAGATTAGTAAAATTTATCTTATTAATAGTTCAAAAATGCCCGTCACCCCGTGTGGAGTTTGTCTTCAGGTGATGTCAGAATTCGGAAAAGACTTTGAAATTACCTCAGCCTCTAAAGATCAAAAAATAGTACGTGAGATGCATTTTAAAGATCTATTTCCCATAGCATTTGATAAAAAATCTCTTCCTAAAAAAACTCGTTAGATTTAGACCTCTTTTAACCTATAAAACTAAGGCTCAATTTGCTATATTACTCCCCAGAGTTAGATTTTTTTACTCAGGAGTAGTTCATGCAGTACCGTATTTTTTCTTTTTTGCTTGTTGTCCTGTTTAGTCAATTAGCTCAAGCTCAATTTTATCACAAAGATCCCGCTCGAGGTCTTAATGTTAATATGATTACATCACCAAGTGGAATTGTTGAAGAGTGTATTTTGCCTAAAAGATTTCCAGGAATCGAATATTCTGACCGAGATCTTAAAATGGAGCAAAAACTCTGTGGCCTTGATTTTTACAATCACCCTCAGCTTGCAGTTTGTCCAAAACTAAAGAGCACAAATCCTGGCATCGAATTACATGTTGTTCCTGAAGGTTCTACAAAAGCAGCGATTGAATCAGCCAACTGCCAAGTCCCCCAATTAGGTAAAAAAATTGCAAAATATAAAAACACCATCACGTGTAGCTACACACCTGCGGCGCTTGGTTATTATCATGTGTCTCGCATTTTAGGTGGTGTCGGAAATGTGCCACAATCTGTAGTTCGCACAATGAGTAAAGAAAACCACTTAGACGTAGTTAAAAAAGCAATTGCAGTCACTCGCGCTAAACACACACCCGGAACAATTATAAGAATCGCTTGGGAAAGACTCTGGCCTGCGGCACATGGGGCTCCCGCAAAATTTCCTAAAATTTTTGATGTCGATTTAACCTCAATTTATGGCGCACTCTCTGTAAACGTGACCGATGAAGAAAAGTATTCTGAACTTAATGGGAAGGGTTCTTACGAATCTCGTTATGTTCGCTTTAAAAATTCATCTGCCTATAATGAGGTGCAATCACTTAAACCTATTTCAGAAATGGTTGGCCCCAGCCTTCAAGAATCAGCTCAGCAAATCATTCGCATGAAAGATGTGAGTGATATGATCTTGTTAGATTATTTACTCAATCAACTAGACCGAATTGGAAATATTCATTTAAAATATTTTTGGGTTTATGTTTATCAAAACCAGTTGATCAAAGTTTCGCTTAAAGGAACACCCGCACTGCCCGACCCGGAACAAAAAACACAAATGAATTCTGTTGGCGCAGTTTTAGTTAAACAAATGATTTTGCGAGATAATGACTGTGGTGTTGCAAAAGATAATATGGCCAAACTCTCAGGCCTTTTAGACGGGGTTCATCATTTAAGCCCACAAACATACAGACGGTTTTTATGGTTTACTTCTCAACTTCAAAATCCTGAATCACAAGAGTTTTTCAAACGTGAAACCCTTTTTACTGATAATGATCTCAAGGGTGTTGGCCGAGGACTCATAACAAATGCGCTTTTAGTAGCAAAAACCTTACAAAATCGCTGCAAACAAGGGCAATTACATTTGGATTTAGATCTAAAAGCTCACGTACAAAGCCAAAACATTCGTGATAGTCGCGAACATTGCGATTTACCCGCTAATTATAATCCCAATTTAGATAATTGAATTATCTGATTACATTCTTTACCTGGTAGCGGATAACCCGCTTCCGGTACCGTGTATTTCCACGACCTAAGCCCATGTCAAAAGATAATCGCTGACGGTACTAACCCTAGACCCACCCTCAAGTGTTATTCTTTATAAGAAGAAGCAAACGTTCGGGGGAACGCGCTTTTTCTAACTAATGGGGGAGTTGCATGGATGCAACCACACGGGGCTTTTTTCTTTTTTTCACCATTCTCTATCTCACAGCTTGCGGCCAAGAAAATGCAGGAAAAGTAAACACGACAAGCTTTGATTGTGCGGGACAGGCGATTTCTGACAGCTTTCTCATTCAATGGAAAGATGACGTTCCACCTGAATTTGCAGCCTATAAACTAAGTCCCGACTCAAAAGTGACCCGCTTTACTGGCGTTAACAAAACACAAATTGAAAATGAAATTCTCCATAAACATCGCAATAACTATAAAACGGCTGAACATGAATTCACTTTAGACGTTGAGGATATTCAACCCCATGCGGCCGCATGTAATACCAATCTTTCAGAACTGCCCGATTCTTGGGGCCCCATTGATATAAATGCCAGCCAAGCGTGGACAACTCTTGGCAAACAAGGCGAAGACATTATCGTAGGCATTGTAGATTCAGGGGTGGATACCCGGCATCCTCTTTTACAAGATAATATCTGGATCAATACTGGTGAAATTGCTGGAAACGGAATTGACGATGATCAAAATGGCTACATTGATGACCACAAAGGCTTTAATTTTGCTGGAATGAATTCTGATGTCATTAGCGGTTCTACCCACGGCACCCATGTGGCAGGAATTGTCGCAGGTAAAACATCTGCTTCAACGAATAACTTCACCGGTGTTGCGCCAAAGGCGAAGATTATGCCGCTTAAATTTATCCATGCTAATTCTGGGTCGGTAGGTGATGCCATAAAAGCGATGGAATATGCCCGACGCCATGGCGCTAAGATTATTAATGCTAGTTGGGGTGGGGATTTATGCAGTGATGTTTTAAAAGACGCCATTGTGGCCGCAACTGTATCCGGTACCGTGTTTGTTAATGCCTCCGGAAATGCTGGTAAAGATTTAGTTCGTGCACCTGAATGGCCCGCTGTTTATCAGCTAGCAGGTAAAATTACAGTAGGGGCTTATAATCTGAATCAACGCTTATCTGGTTTTTCAAACTACGGGGATTTAGTAGATCTTGCGGCACCAGGGGAGAGCATCTTAAGTACTGTGCCCCCTCAAGTAGGTACAGCACAAGGTAAGATGTGCGCCATGAGTGGAACAAGTATGGCCACCCCATTTGTCGCAGGTGTATCAGCACTCTTATTTTCTTATAAACCTTCAGCCACACCCACTGAAATTGCAACAGCCATCAGCGCAAGTGTTGTAACTGGCCAGTATGGCGTTAGAACCAAAGGCAAGCTCAATGCACTGGGTGCAGCCCAATACTTAATGAGCCATTAATTTTTTAGTGGTTTTTAAACCAAGGGGTTTGAACTATGGCGGAAAGATCTTCGCAGTAAACCTTTTCATCTACTGCGGCATTACACATTCCCTTATTATTTCGAACAGCCTCTAAAGTCGAGCGTGCCACGTGGAACTCGTGGCGACGATAATTATCTGATTCAAGTCGCAACAACAAAGGACCCTGTGGATCACGCCTTAAATAGTTAACTAGCTGACGCATGCGAAAGAGATCTTCAGATATAGAATCAAAATAATAAAACTGCGCTAGAGAGCTCCACGTAACTTCGCCGCCCTCGGGTAATTCGATAAAACCCAAAAGATTTGAATTAGCAGCTTGTTGAAAATATGTTCTTGAACAGTACTTATCGCCCATTTTTAAACAAAGCGTGCCGAGCATAAAGGCCTTTTCACCTTGCGACCAACCCCATTTTTCAACAGCCTCTTCTTTAATTTTTCTAAATAGAAAAATTCTTGTTCCAACTTGAAAGTCATTCATAAAACCTTCACCTGGATTTTCATAATTTAATTTTGCTGGCGAACTTTCACACGATTCGCTTTGAACCCGAGCTTTGTCTAATAACTCGGTGTTTTCAGGAATTCCCGCTAAATGAAACGTCTCGTGCAAAAGTGTGTCACCAAGTTCACTTCCGCAGCGACTTAAAGCTAAATTTATACGAGGTTGAGTTACAAAAAAACCCTCATTAAATGGCAATGACGACATTGCACACGCATCGGCATTCATTGATGGGCGTGCTCTACAATCAATAATGGGTTGTTGTAATAGCGCTACTAATAATCTTGAAGCTTGGGTTTTATTTTGCTCCATCCAACAAGTCAGTTTGGGTTCAATTTCAGCCAATGCATCTTCAATTTTCACTCGTTCATTAAAGCTGCAATTGGTTGCATATTTAAAATTAAGAGCACTTCCGTTAAAATCTGAGATTTGAGCAACAGATGAAAGATCTCGCGGCGTAATTTTTGATTCTAATCCCTTTGATAACTTTTCAAGCAACGTAGAAATCCCCTCAACACTCCACGCGGGAACTTCACGCAACTTTAAACCTGCGGCGGGAATTGCGATTTTTCCAAAATTTATTTTCATAGGCTTTGAACTTCGACTACGCCTTCGCTTCTTTTTAAATTCTACGATCTTTTGAATGGAACCATCACTCCAGGTGATTTTTTCGCCATCTTGTATGACACCCGTGCGCGCTTTTTCTCCGTCAAAATCTACGATACGCCTATCGGCTAAAACCAAAATAGCTCGTGTTGGCTTACCTAAGCGATCGGCTTTGAACCCCGCCCAGCGAGCACCAACTGAGCGTTCTAGGATTCCTGTGGGGGCTTCATCAAAATCGTCGTCTGATCTTTCCCAAATTTCTACCCAATGACCGGTTTCGTCTTCTTCGGTCTCATGGGGAAGTTCTAATGATGATTCAGGCAAAAACCACCAACTTAAAGTGGCGGGTTCTGCCGTGGCAACGCTGGGTGTCAATATGAGTAAGAAAATAAAATGAATCATGTAATGAACAACTACATCAGGGGAAGTACTTAGTTTCAAGTCGTAATCGAAAAAATGTTGGAAATAAGAGGGGATACCATGCTACGCAAGTGAATATGCCTAGTGAAATTAAACGTACCTATATCAACGATCTGTCGCAACATGTCGGTCAAACCGTAGAACTTCGCGGTTGGGTTTACAACAAACGTTCAAGCGGCAAAATCAAATTCCTATTACTTCGTGATGGCACGGGCCTTTGTCAGTGTGTTTATTTTAAAGGCGAGTGTGAGGAAAGTTCATTTGTTGAATTTGAAAACCTCACCCAAGAATCCTGCGTTTATGTCACAGGCGTTGTTAAAGAAGAAAAACGTAGTCCTGGTGGTTTTGAACTTTCTGCTAGAACTTTACATATTCATTCAGGTGCTGTTGATTACCCCATCGGTCCAAAAGAACATGGCACTGATTTTTTAATGAACAACCGCCATCTTTGGTTGCGCTCAAATCAACAACACGCAGCTTTAAGAATTCGTGCTGAGATTGTAAAAGCCATTAGAGATTTTTTTGATGGCCGTGGATTTACCTTAGTTGATGCGCCGATTTTTACACCCAGCGCTTGCGAAGGAACATCAACACTTTTTGAAACAAAATATTTTGATGAAAAAGCTTATCTCAGTCAAAGCGGTCAACTCTACATGGAGGCCGGTGCTGCAGCTTTTGGCAAAGTTTATTGTTTTGGGCCAACCTTTCGAGCAGAAAAATCAAAAACACGCAGACATCTCATTGAATTTTGGATGGTAGAACCCGAAGTTGCCTTTAATGACCTTTATGACAACATGGAACTTGCAGAACAATTTGTTGAGTACATTGTTCAACGTGTAATTAAAAACAAAGAAGCTGAGCTTAAAGTACTTGAGAGAAACACCGAGCAACTTGCAAAAGTGAAAGCTCCGTTTCCAAGACTTCACTATACAGAAGCTGCTGATATTATTTTAAAAGAAAATCCTGCCTTTATTAAGGGGGATGATTTTGGCGGAACTGACGAAACAATCATTTCATCAAAGTTTGAAAAACCCGTTTTTGTTCACCATTATCCACAAGCCATCAAAGCATTTTACATGAAAGAAGATTCTAGCGAGCCCGGCTCAAGTATGAGTTGTGATCTTTTGGCAACGGAAGGCTACGGAGAAATCATTGGTGGTGGGCAAAGAGAAGATGATCTTAATAAACTCTTGAAAAAAATTGAAGAACATAAATTAAATGAAGAAGATTTTAACTGGTTTTTGGATTTACGTCGTTATGGCTCGTTTCCCCACGCTGGCTTCGGACTCGGTGTTGAAAGAACCGTTAGCTGGATTTGTGGACTCAGTCATGTTCGTGAAACAATACCTTTTCCACGACTCTATGGTCGCTTAAGACCATAATAGGGGATCAATCATGCCAGAAATGACAACCCACGAACGCTTACAAGATTTAGAAGCGCGCAACGATAAAGCCATGCTGGGCGGTGGTAAAGAACGTTTACAAAAACATAAAGAATCAGGCCGGCTTTCTGCGCGCGAACGCTTAGAGATTCTTTTAGATCCACAATCGTTTGTTGAATTCGATAGATTTGTTACACATCGCTGTAGCGATTTTGGAATGAAAGATAAAAAAATTCCTGGTGATGGCGTTATCACTGGCTACGGTCGCATCAACGGAAAACTCGTTTATGTTTATAGCCAAGACTTCACAGTTTTTGGCGGAAGCTTAAGCGCAACTAATTCTCGAAAAATTTGCAAAATACTCACAATGGCAATGAAAAATGGCGCACCCATCATCGGTCTTAATGATTCCGGGGGTGCCCGCATTCAAGAGGGCGTTGAAAGTCTTGGCGGTTATGCTGATATATTTTTACGAAATACTTTAGCAAGTGGTGTGATCCCACAAATTTCTGCCATCATGGGACCCTGCGCCGGTGGAGCCGTTTACAGCCCCGCGATCACTGATTTTATTTTCATGGTTAAAGACACAAGCTACATGTTTGTTACTGGGCCAGATGTTATTAAAACTGTAACTCACGAAGAAGTGACGAAAAAAGATTTAGGCGGTGCACTCACGCACAGTTCAAAATCTGGTGTCGCTCACTTTGCTTGTGAAGATGACAAACATTGTCTTTTGATGATTAGAGAGCTTTTAAACTTTTTACCTTCAAACAATGTTGATGACCCACCTGTTTTACCCGCAAAAGATGCGCAAGATCGCTTAGAAGAAAAATTAAACTCACTTATTCCTGATAGCTCAAAAAAACCTTACGACATGAAAGATCTCATTAAGATTATCGTTGATGAAGGTTATTTTTTAGAAGTGCAGCAACATTACGCGCCCAATATTCTCATTGGCTTTTCAAGATTTAATGGTCGAAGTGTGGGCATTGTCGCAAATCAGCCGACACATCTTGCTGGTTGTCTCGACATTAAAGCCTCGGTAAAAGCTGCGCGCTTTGTTAGATTTTGTGACGCATTTAATATTCCACTTGTAACAATTGTAGATGTTCCTGGTTTTTTACCAGGAACAGAACAAGAATACGGCGGCATTATTAAACACGGCGCAAAACTTTTATATGCTTATGCTGAAGCAACTGTTCCAAAGATTACTCTCATCACTAGAAAAGCTTACGGTGGCGCTTATGACGTTATGTCTTCAAAACATCTTCGTGGTGATTTGAATTTGGCTTATCCAACGGCTGAAATCGCAGTTATGGGTCCTGATGGTGCTGTTAGTATTATTTTTAGAGAGCAAATTCTAAAATCTGGCGGCGATCAAAAAATAAAAGATCAACTCACCGAAGATTATAGATCTACATTTGCTAATCCGTATAAAGCAGCAGAGCTTGGTTATATCGATGAGGTCATTGAACCCTCACAAACACGCCGACGAATTATTGACGGCCTTGAGAGTTTAAAAAACAAGCGCGACTCAAACCCACCCCGTAAGCACGGGAATATTCCACTCTAAGGGAGGCTAGGAAAATGTTTAAAAAAATTCTAATAGCCAACCGAGGTGAAATAGCAATTCGAGTACACCGCGCGTGTAAAGAGTTGGGAATCAAAACTGTAGCGGTATTTAGCGAAGCTGATCGTAATAGTTTACATGTGCTTTTGGCTGACGAAGCTTACTGCATTGGCCCAGCACCGAGTCGTGAAAGTTATCTTAATATTCCAAAAATTATTGATGTGGCTAAAAAATCTGGCGCCCAAGCGATTCACCCTGGATATGGATTTTTATCTGAGAATGAAGACTTCGCTGAAGCCTGTACAAAATCTGACATTGTTTTTATTGGCCCCACACCCCACGCGATTAGTAGCATGGGTGATAAAATTTCTGCCCGCAATCTTATGGAAAAAGCCGGGGTTCCGATTGTACCCGGAACAAAAGGAGCGGTAACTGACCCCGTTGAGATTAGAGAGTTTGCTAAAAAAGTAGGCTTTCCTGTTTTGATTAAAGCCGCAGCAGGTGGTGGTGGAAAAGGAATGCGCCTTGTTCACACAGAAGCAGAACTAGAGAGCGCTGTTAGAGGTGCCAAATCTGAGGCTCTCAATTATTTTGGTGATGAGAGCGTATATATTGAGAAATATATTACCA
>Ga0163151_10001616_pt1 | contig 37349 bp, 30 predicted proteins | sample OliLakLV19MP5IB2_FD_145596 | JGI IMG/M metagenome (GOLD analysis project Ga0163151, IMG submission 145596) | Freshwater microbial mat bacterial communities from Lake Vanda, McMurdo Dry Valleys, Antarctica - Oligotrophic Lake LV.19.MP5.IB-2 | ecosystem: Environmental > Aquatic > Freshwater >... | reverse complement strand
GAGCCCTGAGGGCCCGTCGCTGCGCTGCTGTTGAAGGCATGGGGCCCGAGCCCCGCGATGAGGGTCGGGGTCGTGCACAGGTCCGCGCCCTGGGCGAACCCAGGGACAGCGAGGAGGATCGGGGCGAGAAGCCTGAGGATGCGCATGGGTCGAGTGGCTTTGAGGGTCCGAGGGTTGAGAGAGCGGTCCACTTCGAGACTACCAAGCCTGTGCGATCATGCTGTCGGCGCCTCGGGAATCCGGGCGTTCTCGCGCGCCGCGCGCGGCTTTCCGCCGAGTCGGCCGGGTAGGATCCGCCCGCTGCGATACCCCTACCGCTCCTCGGCGTCCTCCTCCTCCTCGGCATCCCGGTCCAAGACGCCCTTCCGGAGCACGTGCTCTTCGACGGCCGACGTCTGGAGCGTGCACGCTTCGAAGGTCCGCCCGGGAATCGGACGCCGCGAGGCATCGAGTTCCAGGGACCGGGCACTCGACTCGCGAGCGATCTGGAGCTCGGTGCCGGCGACACGGGTGTGTCCGCGCGCCTCGCGCTGCACGATCGCGGCGCGAGCGGCGCGTGCTTGCGCATCGGCGAGAGCGTGTTCGGCCTCGACGGCGAGAAGAGCGCGCTCACACTCGACGGACCGCTCTTCGGCAACGCGTTCGCTCGTCTCGACGACGGCGCGAAGTGGTTCGCTACGGGGAAGCCCTTCGAGCTCTCGGCGCGCCGCAAGGACGGACTCCTCGTGCTCGCGATCGACGGAAAGGTGGCCTACCAGGCGCAGGTCGGCACGGCGCGCCTCGGCGCGGTCATGCTCGAACCCGGAAAGGGTCGCATCGTCCTCGAACGCCTCGTGCTCGAAGGCGCCGTCTCACCGCGCACACCGGTCGAGCGCGACGAAAGTCTCCAAGCGCAAGTCGAGGCCTCGGTCGCGCGTGCCGGGGATTGGTTGCTCGCCGCGCAACTGCGCGACGGATCGTGGCGACATCTCCAGTACGGATTTCGCGGCGGGCAAACGGCCCTGTGCGCCTACACGCTCCTGCGCGCGGGACTGCCGGCCGATCATCCGTCGTTGCAGCGCGCGTTCCTGTTCCTGGATCGCGTCGAACCGACGGAGACCTACACCGCGGGCTTGCTGGCGATGGCCTACGAAGCACTGCGCGATCCCGAGCGTCGACAGCGCATCGAGCGCATCGCGCGCACGATCGCGAGCTCCAACGAGGGCGGCGAGTGGGGTTACCCGAACGCGCACGAGAACGACTTCGGACGCTGGCTCGATCTGCCGAGCGAGAGCGACCTCTCGAACACGCAGTACGCCGTATTGGGGCTGCGCGCCGCGCGGCACGCCGGGATCGACACGCCGGAAAAGGTGTGGGCCGAGATCGTCGATCGCACGCTGACGATGCAGGAGAATCCAATCGAAGCGTCGATCGCGACGAAGAAGGACACGCGCGCGCCCGCCGCGGGCTTCAGCTACCGGCCCGGGAGCGCAGTCTCGCTCTCGATGACGGCCGCGGGCATCTCCGTCCTCGAGATCGCGCGCGAGGCGCTGGGCAACAAGTTGCGCGGTGAGAGACTCGCGAACGCCGAGCGCGCGATTCGCTCCGGGATTGCGTGGCTCGACGCGCACTACACGCCCGAGGACAACACGGGCGGCGCGAAGAGCTGGCACTACTACGCGATGTACGGCGTGGAGCGCGTGGGCACGCTCCTCGACCTCCTGGAAGTCGGGAATCGCGATTGGTACGCCGAGGGCGCGCGTTGGTTCCTGAAGAGCCAATCCGACAACGGCTCGTTCGGCACCGCGAAACAGTTCGGCGTCGGCGGCTTCCACTCGTTCCAGGACGAGTCCGACACGTGCTTCGCGATCCTCTTCCTGAAACGCGCCTCGCGCCCGACGGTCGCGACATCGAGCGCAGCCTGGAGTGCGCGCAAAGCCATCGACCCGACCGAGGCGATCCGTTTCCGCGCGTCGGGATCGGCCGCGACGGTGCTCTGGATCGACGGGTTCTCCGACGCATTCCTGGCCGAGCGCGGCGGCACGCTGGGTTTGCGCGTGGCGCGCGTCGAGTACCGCGCGGGCGAGCGCACGCTCGCCACCGTGCCCGGAGATCCGACCCGCGCGTTCGAGGGTGAGAACTACTCGGCCCGACACGCTTTCGACACGGCCGGGACGCAGGGATTGCGCGCCCTTTTGACCTACGTGGATCCCCTCGCCCCCCTCGGTGCGATCGAGCCGCTCTTGACCGTGGAATCGCGTCCGGTCGAAGTGCGCAGCGCAGGCGCGCTCGTTCCGTGGATGCGGGAAGCAGCGGTAGCGCGCGAACGCAATCTCCTCCTCGGGAGCTCGCCCAGGACGTCGGCGAGTTCGGTCAACGGGACCGAGACGCCCGAGAAAGCGCTCGACGGCTTGGAATCGACCCGTTGGGTCACCGCGGAGGGCGACGCGAATCCCTGGGTCGTCCTCGAACTCGCGAAGGCGCTGAAGGCCGACACGTTGGTCCTCGGCCAGGGCGGAGCCGCGCGCGACATCACCGGCCGCTACGACCGCATCGAGGCCGTCGAGGTGCGTTTGAACCGCGAGAAGGACCCGCTGCGCCTGCCCTTGAACGTGGACGAACTCGTCCCGAGCGTCCTTCCGCTCGGCAAACTGGCGACGATCTCGCGCCTCGAGATCCGCGTGACGAAACGCGTGGTCGGCACCGAATGGAAGGGACGCATCGCGCTCTCCGAGATCGCGCTCGAGAAGCGCGGCGGCTGACCTCGCCTGAGATCGCCGCCTGCCTCACCGCGGGGCCGGTGTGGTCGGCAGTGGACACGGCGCGAGGCGCTGAAACGGCCGCGGAGGCGACTTCGCGGCGCGCAAGGTCGTGGCACGCCGCTCGCATTCGAGCGATCCGACGCGGCGCTCGTGCCGCGGAGGAGCCACCCGATGTACGCCCACCCCATGTTGACCCGCTCGACGTTCTTTCTCTCGACCCTCGCCGCCTTGACCCTCATCTCCGCCGACGCCGGCGCCGGTGGGCTCTCGATCGGCTTCTCGAAGCACGGGAAGCACTCCTCGGTCGGCGTGCAGATCGGCTTTCCCGCTTGCTCGCCGCGCCCGGCGCCGCCGCAGTACGGCGGTCACTGGGAAACGGTCGTCGAGCGCGTGTGGGTGCCCGGCTCGTGCGAGCGCGTGTGGATCGCGCCGGTCTACGAGACGCGCTACGACTCCTGCGGCCGCGCGTTCCAAGTCTGCGTGCGCGCCGGTTTCTGGGACACGATCCAGCATCCCGGTCACTACGAGGACCACTCGCGCCAAGTGTGGCGCGCCGCTGGCTGGCGCCGGCACTGGAACTGAGTCGCGCCGATTCGAAACACCGGTCAGGGCACGACGGATGGGGGTCCTCCGGTTTGCGCCCGTGCTGCAACGTGCAGCGCGGGCGCTCTCTTTTTTCGTCGTCGCCTGTGCTGAGCCGACATCAGCGCGACACGACGCGCGGGCCCGGCGCTCCCTCTACGTCGGCGCGAACATCACGGACAAGAACTGCCCCTTCGCATCGGTGTACCGACTCATCACGCGCAGGCCCGACGCGCGCGCCAGTTCCTCGATCTCCGCATCCGAGTACTTGTAGGAATCCTCGGTGTGGATGCGTTCCCCCTTCGTGAAGGCGACGTCGAGCTCGAGCGCTTCGATGCGCACGGTCTGATCCGCCAGACTTTCCAGGTGCATCTCGATGCGGCCCACGACCTCGTCGTAGACCGCGATGTGTCGAAACGCAGCGCGTCCGAACGATCCACCGAGTTCGTGGTCGATGCGCCGGAACAAATTCTGGTTGAAGCGCGCCGTGACACCCGCCGCGTCGTCGTAGGCCCGCTCGAGGACGTCCTTCTCCTTGCGCCGGTCGACGCCGAGCAGGAATCGATCTTCCGGCCCGAGCCGCGCGCGAATCGCTCCCAAGAATCGTGCGGCCGCGTCACGATCGAGATTGCCCACGTTCGAGCCGAGCCACAGCACGAGCCACGGCCTACGCTTCTCCGCGGCGAGCAACACGATCCCCTCTTGGTACTCCGCCGCGACAGCATCGACGGTGAGTGTCTCGAACACGCCGATGAGCGCGTCGGCGCTCTCCGCGAGAGCGCTCGAGCTGATGTCGACCATCGCGAGCGCCGGATGTCCCCCGCGCTCGAGATGCGCCTCCAGGATGCGTCGCGTTTTCATGGCCGAACCACTTCCGAGCTCGACGACGACCGCGTCCTTCGCCACCAGAGCGACGATGTCACGCGCGTGTCGCGCGAGGATCTCGTCCTCGGCGCGTGTGAGGTAGTACTCGGGGAGCGCGCAGATCTCCTCGAAGATGCGCGAGCCGGTCTCGTCGTAGAAAAAGCGGCAGGGCAGCGTTTTCCGCGCCTGGGTGAGCCCGAACCGGACCTCGCGCGCAAGGTCGACGCGCCCATCACCCGAGGCGAGGACGCGCAGGTTGATCGGGTTCTCCACCCGCGCAGTCTAGAGCCCGGCAAGCAGGCGGCGCCACGCCGCCTGCTCTCGCTCCGGCGCGAATCGCGGCGCGAGTCGTCGGCTCTCGCGTTCGAGCCGGGCGCGGAACGAAGAATCCTTCTCGACGCGCGCGAGAAGCCGCGCGAGCGCACTTGAGTCCCCCACGGCAAAGAACCCCGGATGCCGGGTCCCGAGCATCCCGATGGAACCTGGGATACGCGTCACGAGAACAGGAACTCCCGTGACGATCGCTTCGGAGAGCGCGAGGGAGCCGCCCTCCGCGATCGAGGTCTGCACGAAGAGATCCGCCGACGCGAGGAGCTTCTGTGCACAAGCGTGGCGGCACGGACCGGTCCATTTCCAGCGCGATCCGCGGGCGGACCGCCGACGCGCTTCTCGACGATGCTCATCGTCGAGAGCTTCGCCGGCATGGATGGCCATGACCTTCGAGGTCGAGGGCAGCAACGCACAGGCGTCCGCGAGGACGAACGGGTCCTTGACCGCGCGCAAGTGCCCCAACGACACGACACGAAAACTCGCACGCTTCCCCTTCGCCTTGCGCGGCACCTCGTCCGCCGCTTGGAGGATCGAGGTCGCCTTGGCACGGCTCGCACGATCGAGCTCGCGCAACGCTTCCGTTTGCAACGTCACGATGCACGTCGCCGCCCGCAGCGAAGCACGCGCTTTCACATCGAGTCCGCCGTAAACGTCGGTGCCCGTGAGCACGAGCACGATGGGACGCGACGGATGGGTGCGCCGGAACGCCCGCATCGAAGCGTGCCCTTTACCCGCATGGAGCGCGACGAGAAGGTCGTGTTCGCCGCTCGTCCAATTCTCGACGATTCGAACCGTGTGACCGAGTGCGCGAAAGATGGCCGCGTAACGCAGTGCCGTGCGCCGATTCCCGCGCGTGGTGCCGGGCGGAGCGGGCGTGGCGATGGCGATCTTCATCGCGCGCTCGGGCTTTTGCGCTGGCCTCGATCGCGACGCAGCCGGGGCTGACGACGCAGCCGGGGCTGACGGCGCAGCCGGGCCTGACGGCGCAGCCGGGCCTGACGGCGCAGCCCGGGCTGACGGCGCAGCCGGGCCTGACGGCGCAGCCCGGGCTGACGGCGCAGATGGGGCTGACGGCGCAGCCGGGCCTGACGGCGCAACCGAGCGGGACGTTGCAGCGCAGGTTGACGTTGCAACTCAGCCTGACGTTGCAACTCAGCCTGACATTGCAACTCAGCTTGACGTCGCAACGGCGCACCGATGCGGGGCCGCCGCGCCGCACGGGCGCTCGATCGACGAAGTCAGCGACTGTGCATCGTGGGCGGATGCTACGGACGCGGATACAGCACTTCCAGGCTCGTTGCACGACGCGCGAACTGAAGTCATCGTGCGCGCATGGACGCCGCGCTCCCGCTCTACCTCGCTGGCCAACGCGTGACGACCGAGCGCGCTCTCGAAGTCCGTGACGCCTGGAGTGGCCGAGTCGCCGCGCGCGTGTCGCTCGCCGGCCCGGCCGAGCTGGAGCGCGCGATCCAGTCGTGCGTCGCCGCCGCGCCCGCGATGCGCGCGACGAAACCGTACGAGCGCGCGGCCTTGCTCGCCGCTTGCGCACGCGCCTTCACCGCGCGCTCCGAGGAGTTGGCGCACACCCTGTGCACCGAAGCCGGCAAGCCGATCCGCGACGCGCGCGGCGAGGTGACGCGGCTCGTCGACACGTTCCGCATCGCGAGCGAGGAAGCGACGCGCATCGAAGGCCAAGTCCTCGAGCTCGAAGTGACGCCGCGCGCGCGCGGCTACCGCGGGATGACGCGCCGCGTCCCGATCGGTCCGTGCGCGCTGATCTCGCCGTTCAACTTCCCACTGAACCTCGTGGCGCACAAAGTGGCGCCCGCGATCGCAGCCGGATGCCCGTTCGTGCTGAAGCCCGCGAGCGCGACGCCGCTCGGGGCGCTCGCGATCGGCGAGACGATCGCCGAAGCGGCCGCAGCGCTCGATTTCCCCACCGACTTCTTCTCGATCCTCCCGCTCGCGAGCGAGGACGCCGCGCCGCTCGTCGAGGACGAGCGCTTCGAGCTCCTCTCCTTCACCGGCAGCGGCGCGGTGGGCTGGGACATGAAACAGCGCGCGGGTCGCAAGAAAGTCGTGCTCGAGCTGGGCGGCAACGCCGCTTGCATCGTCGATTCGGATTGGGACCTCGACGACGCCGTCGCGCGGATCGTGTTCGGCGCGTTCTATCAATCGGGGCAATCGTGCGTGAAGGCGCAACGCATCCTCGTGCACGCATCCGTCGCCGACGCATTCCGCGCGAAGTTCGTCGCCGCGGCGCGTGCGCTCGTCGCCGGAGATCCGCACGACGAACGCACGTCGATCGGGCCGTTGATCTCGGAGTCGGAGGCCGTGCGCCTCGAAGGCTGGATCGCCGAGGCCGTGTCACGCGGAGCGCGAGTCCTGTGCGGCGGAACGCGACGCGGCGCCGTGCTCGACGCGACGGTGATCGAGAACGTGCCCGAGGATGCGTCGCTCGCGTGCGACGAAGCGTTCGGGCCCGTCGCCGTGCTGTCGACGTTCACGGACTTCGAGGAAGCGTTGGCCCAAGCGAATCGCAGCCGTTTCGGCCTGCAGGCCGGCGTGTTCACGAACACCTTGTCGCACGCGTTGAGAGCGTGGGACGTCCTGGAAGTCGGCGGCGTCCTCGTCGGAGACGTACCGAGTTGGCGCGTCGACTCGATGCCCTACGGCGGCGTGAAGGAGTCGGGCTTCGGCCGCGAGGGCGTGCGCTATGCGATCGAATCGATGACGGAGTTGCGCTTGCTCGTGATCCGAACGCAGGAGCACAGTTCCTGACGATCTCGCCACGCCGCGTGTCGAGCGATGGTGGCGACGACTTCGCTTCTGGGCGGGACGCGCGGGCTCCCGTCGAGATCTCCATCGGCGCCAACCGATCCCGCTGCGACGCGGCTCTGCCGATCTCGGAAGTCTCGACCCCCGTACCCCCCGGATCAGGGTCGCACGATCGCGACGCCTTGCGCATCGAACGCGATCGCGATGTCTTGGATGCGTTCCGTGCTCCAGTGAAGGCGCAGGACTCGCGCCGACTCCGACACGGCGAGATCGGGGCTCGTCGGCGACTCGAGCGGATAGAGGATCGACGACTGGAACTGGTTCCTTGCCAGTGTGTAGACGTGGAGCTTCTCGCCGCTCTGGTCGAGCACCTCGAAGAGAACGCTGCGAGTCCAAAACGAGCCCAGTTCGACGCGCAGCACCTTTCTCGCCGCCACGGCGAGTCGCAGTGCCGACGGATCCGCGCCTTCCATCGCGAACACGACCGCGGGCAGGATCGCGTCCCCTTCCAGTGAGAACTGCAGCGGCCCGCGAGGCACGTGCTCGAGACGAAACGCCCCCTCTTCGTCCGTGACCGCGCTCTTGCCGAAGCTGTACTTGCTGCCCGTCAACCAGCCCGTGATTTCCTTCGCCTTGCCGTCCGTCGTCGTGACGAGGATCTGCCGGACGCGAACTCCTGCCAGTGCATGCCCGTCGAGCGAAGTGACTCGGCCGGCCACGAACTCGAGCCACGCATCGTCATCGACTCGCAACTCCACATCTCGACGGCCCGCTGGCACGTCGAGCCCGCGCACGCTGACGAGCGACGCCGAATCGAAGGCGATGATGTCGTAGAGCCGATCGTCGAGGCCGTCGATGCGGAATCGGCCCTCGGGATCCACGCGGACTTGCGGATTCCCATCGTTCTCGATCCAACCCGCACTCGACCACTCGCCGATGAGCGGCGTGGGATCGAGCAGGCTCACCCTCCAGTCGGTGAGGTTCCCGCCGTTCCCCGACCGGACGATCCCCTCGATGCTCAAGGCGGGACCACGGAGGACGATGGACACGGGCTCCGGTCCGCGAGCGGCGAGCAGGGAGCGCAGTTCCGGGGCCCGGATGATTCGCGGCACGTATCCCGTTCGCACGACGACGAGTTGCACGCCGGGCGAGAGCTGGTCCGGCACCGCGATCGTGAACGCTCCCAGCCCATCCGAGGTCGCGGCGGTCAGTGCGATTCGTACCGACGCATCGGGCAACGGCACACCCGCCTCGTCGCGCACGATTGCGCGGAGATCGCCGCCCGTTCCACTGAGTGCCAGAACGATCTCGAACGAACCCGTGGACGAATCCGGGACTGCATCGCTCTGTGACCTGAAGCCCGGGCTGGTCGTTTCCAAACGCGCGCCGGGAATCGCGATGAGACCGTCAAATGCGAAGCGGCCGTGAGCATCGCTGACGCAGAACGTGTTCGGGAACATCATGGCTCGGTCGACTCCGCTCCCGAGCCGCGCAATGCACTCGCTAGTCACGAGGTATTCGATACGTGCGCCTACAACAGGATTACGAGCTTCGTCCACCACGCATCCGCCAACGACGACGACCTTGCCGAGGACGAGGGTCACAGGCTCGATCGGCACGCTGTCCACGCGTGCCGCGATCAGCGTGGTCATCGAACCCGTACGGCCGACGAGCGTCGCGGGCGGCCGGAGCGCACAGACGAACGTGCCTGTTCCGTCGGTGGTCGTCAATACGACGTCGCGCAGGCTCCACGGGAAGGTGTCACCTCCTGCGATGCCGACCTCGCAGTTCGGAACGGGGCGCCCCGTGATGTCGAGAACTCGGCCCGACACACTTGTCCCTGTGATGTCAGCGAGCGCCGCGTCATCGTGTAGTGACCCACGTTGACGAGTGGTTTCGACGAGGGAATCCGTCAGCACGACTTCATCGGCTCCTGCTGTGGCGCGGTCGCCCGGATGGAAGTCGGGCGGCCGCGCGATGAAGGCCGATCTCATATTCAGCCACACAAGTGCGCAGCCCACGAGGGCCAAGGCGATGAATAGTCCTAGGATTACACTGCGCCGGTTGCCCGCTTGTCCCATTTGGTCTCCATGCGCCTCGTGCCTAAGTCACCGTTGCTCCACACTGCCTTATCACACAGGCAGTGCGCGGGGTTGTTCGTGCAGGCGCCTGTGCATTCACTACTTCCGCCAGGACACCCACCGCGACAGCCGATGATCACGATGGTTGAACAGTTCGCTCCGCTAGAACAGGAGCAATTCCCAGGCGTGCCGCTGCAAATATTAGGCACGGTACAAGCACTTCCGAAGCAAGTGAGCGCACTACCGAGGCGACAGCAAGCGAAACCTAGAAGATTGTCGATGACTCGACGCCCCCCATCAAGGTCATCACAGTCAAGATAGGCGACGACCAGATGGCCATCGGCATCAATCGCGTATTCGATGCTGTCAACGCGTCGTGCCTCGTCAAACCCCTCGAAACGAAAGAGGTACCCCTCGAGGTCCTCAACCCTGCGTGTGAGTGTACCAAAAGCAAGAGGGCTCGCAACAGTCTGAATGGAACCGTTCTTGGCTTCAAAGGCAACGAAAGCGACTTGAACGAGGCCATCTTTATCAATACCCCAGGTCAGGTCTTTGAGGGTCGCAAGATCCTCGCCTACGTACACCTTCGATCCGATCATTTCGTCAGAGGTCCTCACGATACGACTCAACGTGGACCCCGAAGGGAGTTAAATCGCGGTTGAGTCATGAACGGCGGTGAGAGCAGGGTTCTCAGGCTCAGGTGTCTGGGTTGTTGAACTTTCCGTGGTTGAACCTGACGACGGCGTCACCAGCGCGAAGGTAATCGTTGCAGCCAACGCGATAAACGCCGCCACCGAACACACGTGCATGATGCGGAGCATGGAAATATGAACTCCTAGTACAAAGACTCAATTAGGCGAGCCACCCTGAAGAGAGACAATCTCAACCAGGCGGGCCGGGCCCGGAGTGTGCAGCCTTCCCAGGTCTGTGTGAAGTCAAAAACAAAAACACGAACACAATGACGGCACCCACCTGAAGCCGATGTCGCACCGACAGCTCTGGCGAAGGAAGGGAAGGGGCGGCCATTATCACGAGGAATGAGGATGGCACGCATCGCGGTCGGGAAGATCGCCAAGACCTGACGCCTCAACGGTCATCCTGACGCTGTGAGATCCACCAACCCCATCCGAGCGAGCGAGCAGATTGCCGACCGCGGGGACGGCCTCTGCCCGAGCCTTGAGTGGTACGCCCAGCAGGGTTCGAACCTGCAACCGTCGGTTCCGAAGACCGAAGCTCTTCCAATTGAGCTATGGGCGCGTGAGCCCAAGAGTCTAGCGTCTCAGCCGCCGAAGCGCAGCCACGGGCGCGGTGTCGCCGACCACGGCCACGACGTGCCGAAGAAGAAGAGGAGCAGCGCGATCCCGACGAAGATTGCCGTGCGGCGGTGGCGCACCGAGTCCTTCGTCGCGCGCTTGTTCATGATCTTCGCGGCGTGCACGAGCGCGATGCCGGCGATCATCAGGATCGGGTGCTCGACCAGGAACTTGCGCACCGAAGCGTCCTTCATCGCCGCGCCCATGTTCGAGAACGCGTTCGTCGTGACCGGCGACCACACGAAGTGCAGCAGGATCCCGATCGTCAACTGCACGTCCACGAGGATCATCAGGACGAGCATGCTCCGTCGGTCGCCCGCGACCCACGGTTTGTTGCCGAGCCAGCTGCTGACCGCGCGCACCACGACCCACGCGGATACGACGAGGACGGCGAGGCGCAGGACGTTGTGGATCGTAAGGGCTGTCTCGTACATGCGCGGAGGGTAGCGAGCGCTGCGCGCGCGTGCACGCTCCTCAGGCGAGTTCGAGCAGCACTTGCAGCTTGAGGAAGTCCACGTCCTTGATCTTCACCGCGATCGGATGACCCTCGGTGAACGAGAACACGCGTTTCGCGGCCTTGATTTGGATCGTCGCGCCCTTGATCTCGACTTTGTCGCCGATGGTGCGCGAGGGCAGGAAACCCGTCGCGGTACCGAGTCAGGCTCCCCTCCGCCGTCCTCGCGTCCCGGAGCGCGAAGGTGAGCCGTGGTTCGGGCAGCGGTACCGGAGCGGTACCGAGTCAGGCTCTCCTCCGCCGTCCTCGCGTCCTGGAGCGCGAAGGTGAGCCGTGGTTCGGGCAGAACGGCGGAGGAGAGCCTGACTCCGTACGCGCGAACGGGCTCACGGTGAACTGGGACGTCTGATCGCGGGCAACGAGAGCGTCAAGCGGTACCGAGTCAGGCTCCCCTCCGCCGTCCTCGCGTCCCGGAGCGCGAAGGTGAGCCGTGGTTCGGGCAGAACGGCGGAGGAGAGCCTGACTCCGTACGCGCGAACGGGCTCACGGTGAACTGGGACGTCTGATCGCGGGCAACGAGAGCGTCAGGCGAGCTCGAGCAGGACCTGCAGCTTGAGGAAGTCCACGTCCTTGATCTTCACCGCGATCGGATGACCCTCGGTGAACGAGAACACGCGTTTCGCGGCCTTGATTTGGATCGTCGCGCCCTTGATCTCGACTTTGTCGCCGATGGTGCGCGAGGGCAGGAAACCCGTCGTGTTGAAGTCGAGCAGCTTCACTTCGATGCCCGGAGGCGACACGCGCAACACGGACGCGTTCAGTTTCTTGCCGATGTGGGGTTCGAGGTACTGACAGATCTTGAGGTCGTCGACTGCCGTTTCGACCATCTCGGAGATGTCGGCCTGCATCGAGCAGTGCGAGGCGATGTCGTTCAAGTCGGCAAGGTAGTCCTCGGTCTTCAACTGCTTCGACGCCGCCTCGGCCGCGGACAGCACCTCGTGCAGCCAGCGGTGCACCATGAGGTCGGGATAGCGGCGGATCGGCGACGTGAAGTGCAGGTACGCCTGTCGCACGAGCCCGAAGTGCGTCGCCACGTCCTTGTCGTCGTGGACTTCGTACACGGCGCGCTCGATCAGGCCCATGATCCGTTGGATCAATGCTTCCGCGTTGGCTTTCTTGCGCGCCAGCGTGATCAAACGAGCGATGTCGCGGCCGGTGAGGCGATCCTTCTTCGGCACGCGGATGCCGTGTTCTTCCAGGCTCTTCGCGACCTTTTCGATCTCCTCCGCGTCCTTCTCCGGGTGGACGCGATAGATCGTGGGCAGCCCGCGCTCGCGGAAGAAATCGCCGACGGCTTGGTTCGCGGCCAGCGCTGTTTCCTCGATCAGCGTCATCGAGAAGTAGCGCGGCGCATCGACGATCTTCACGACCTCGTGGCGCTCGTCGAAGACGAACTTCTTCTCGATCGAGGCCATCCGCAGCGAACCCTTCGCGTCGCGGATCGCTTGCTGGCGCACGGTCCAGCGTTGGAAGGACTTCAAGCTGGGCTCGAGCCCCCGTGCTTTCATCTCGCGCACCGCGGGCGAGTCGCCGCCGTCGAGCAACTCCTGCACTTCACGGTACGTATTGCGACGGACGCTCCGGATCACGCTCTTCCCGATGCGGTACGACGTGCGCGTGCCCTTCGCGTCGAACTCCATGAACACGGAGAAGGCGAACCGATCGCGTTCGCCGACCAGCGAACACAGGTGGTTCGACAAGCCCTCGGGGAGCATCGGCACGACTTGGTCGGCCAGGTACACGCTCGTGCCGCGCGCGAGCGCTTCGTCGTCCAGCACGGTTCCAGGCCGCACGTAGTGCGAAACGTCCGCGATGTGCACGCCGATCTCGCTCGATCCGTCGGCTCGATCTTCGATCGAGATCGCGTCGTCGTAGTCCTTCGCGTCCTCGCCGTCGATCGTGTAGATGCACTGCGAACGCAGGTCCCAACGATCGCCGTACTCAGCCGGATCGGGATCTCGCGGCAGCGCAGCGACGTGCTGCGTCACATCGCGCGGAAAGAACGTGCGCACGCGGAACGATGCGAGTAGCTGCATCTCCTCCGAGCCCTCGTCCTTGTACGGAGCGGGCCCGTGCTCCATCGGGCCGAACGCGTTCGGACGTCGCACGATGCGTTGTCGCGCCGTGGCGTCCAACGCTTCGTCGCCGAGCGAGGCGGCCCGCGCAGCGAGTTCTCCGTCGTACGTCACCTCGGGCACTTTCGTCTCGGATTGCGGCGTACCGCCGCGCGAGCGCACGAGGTCCTTGAAACTCCTGAGCGGCTGGGCCGGCTCGTCCTTCTTCTTCGTCTTGTCGTCGTTCTTCGCCATGTCAGGCGGCAGAGCCTACCCGGGAGCGTCGGCTGCGCGCGCGAGTAGCCGCGGGAAGACCTTGGCGACGAGCCAGGCGGCGCACAAGACGAGCACGGGTTCGATCGGCCAGCGATAGCGCTCGAAGACGTGCGTGACGAGGTAGACGGGCGGCACGACGAACAGAGTCAAGAGGTAGGGTCGCGGCGCTCTGGATGCGCGCGCCCAGAAGAGTGCGCCGAGGATTCCGAGGATCCCGATGCCGCCGTGCAGGATCCACTTCGCCCAGGCTTTCGGATCCTCGCGCGCCGAGACTCCGCGATCCCGACGCGTGTCGGTGAACGGGTCCTCGCCGATCCACCACGACGCAGTGCGACGCAAGGTGAGCACCGCGAATCGGCCGGGATTCTCCGCGATCCAATCGGTCGCTTGCGCGAACGCCTCGGCCGCGTAGCGCGCTTCACCGAGCTCGCGATAGCGCCGGAATTCCTCGGGCGAATGACTCGGATGTCGATCGCGCGCGTAGCGACCGTCCGCGCCGTCATAGTTCCCGACGAGAAGCTCCACGCCCAAGTTCGTGCGGATGGAGAACGCACCGACCTCGGCGTGATTGCGCAGCATCCACGGCAGGACGACGGCGCTCGCGACCAACGTGAAAGGCACGAACGCGCCGATCCACAGGGAGAAACGCGGCCTAGCGCGCCACGCGACCCACGCGACGACGGGCGCGAGTACGAGCGGTGCCGGGTTCACGAGCAGGGCGACCCCGAAGAGCAAGCCGAACGTGGACCACGCGCGCGGTCCATCCTTCTTCTCGCAGGCCGCGAGTCGCGTCAGCACCAAGGTGAACGCGAACGCCGCGAACGTCGTGTCCCACACGGTCGAAGCGGCGTACCAGATCGCGAGCGGATGCAGCGCGAGCGCCCACGCCGCGATGCGTCCCGCGCGCGGGCTCCCGAGTCGATTGCCAAGTCCCCACACGAGGATCGCCGTGAAGCTGGAGAGCACGGACTGGATCACGAACAGCATCCACGCGGTGCTGCGCGTGAGCCCGTCGGTGAGTTCGAGGAGCAGCGCGATGAGCCCCGGATAGACGGGGACGAGCCATCCGGTCGCGCCCGACCCCGAACTCCACGGCGCCACGTCGCGCGTCCACGTGTTCGCGAATCCGTGCCCTTCGCGGAGCGACGTCGCGATCGAGCCGGCTTCGTACCCCCACTCCCACATCCCGCGGGCGACTTCGCCGGGCGTGTCGAACGCGAGCACGAACGCGAGCCGCAGGGTCAACGCGACGAGCAGGATCGAGAGGGCCTCGCGTCCGACGAGGGACACGGGTCGAGCGGGGCGCGCATCCACGTGCGCGGACGATAGCGACGGAGCGGGCGCGGAGTCCGTGAAGAAATCACGGACTCCCGCGCCGCCGAGCGACGCGACGAGTTCCCGAGTTCCCGAGTTCCCGTAAGCCCGAGAGCCCGAGAGCCCGAGAGCCCGTGAACTCGTGAACTCGTGAACTCGTGAGCCCGTGAGCCCGTGAACTCGTGAACTCGTGAACTCGTGAGCTCGTGAGCTCGTGAGCTCGATCCTTCACGCGGCTCTCGCGGAGTTCTCGTGCCGCACGAACCGCGCGCACCATGTATCCGAAGAGTCCGCACTCGCGCTGTTCAGGTCCGAAACCTACGAACGCGCGCTATTCGGGCGCGACCGACGACGCCCCCGAGGTCGACGTCTTCACTTCCGGCTTCCCGCGGTAGCGCACCGTGGACGCTCCGCTCGCCTGGACGTCGAGGAGTTCCGAGGCGCTCACCTCGGCCTTCGATGCGCCGCTCAACTCGAGCTCGACACGGGCCGCAGCGAGGTCGAAGGCCTCGACCTTGCAGGCCCCGCTGCTCGAGACGTGCGCTCGGTCGACCGTGCCCGCGGCCCGCAGGTGGCTCGCACCGGAGAGCTCCGCGCGGAAGGCCGCGCCCGAGAGCCCGGTGGCGCGGATCCGGATCGCGCCGCTCGCCTGGACGTTCTCGAGGGCGGGCGTCGACACGCGCACGACGAGCGGCGTCTTCGGCTCGTAGGACCCGGATTCCAGGTGGAGCTCGAGTGTGGATCCCGAAACCTGCGTGACGAAGTGCGTCACGATGTTGTCGTCGCCCTCGACGACGACCTCGGCCGTCTTCGCGCCGGCCGTCACCTGGAGTTCGAAGGCCCCGGAAGCGTCGATGGCGTCGAAGGGCGCGACGCTACGCGTGACCCTGGTGCTCACGCCGGAACCGCGGACGGCGTGGGTGCCCACGTACGTGCAGGCGGCGAAGAGGAATGGAATGAGGATGGCGAGTCGTTGGATCACGGAGACCTCCGGGGGAAAGTGCGCCGGTCGGGCGGTGACATTCTCATCCGCGCACGACGAAGTTGACCAGTTTTCCGGGCACGACGACGACCTTCACGACGTCCTTCCCGGTCAAGTGCGCGGCGGCCGCCGTCCGCGCGGCCGCTTCGAGGACCGCGGCGTCGCCGACGCGCGGCACACGCGTGTTCGCGCGCAACTTGCCGTTCACTTGGACCCCGATCTCGATCTCGTCCTCGACGAGCCAGCGAGATTCGGCGGCGGGTGTGCAGCTCTGACAGCACAGGCCGGGCTCGCCCATGCGGCTCCACAATTCCTCCGCGACGTGCGGCGCGAAGGGCGACACGAGCTCGAGGAAGCGCTTCGCTTGCGAGCGCGTCAGCGCGGAGGGCATGCGCGTCGCGTCGTTCACGAATGTCATGAAGCCCGCGATCGCGGTGTTCAGATTCAACGACTGGAAGCTGTCCGTCGTGCGCTGGATCGCCTTGTGGAGTGAGCGTTCGAGCACGGCCGTGTCGCCTTCCAGCGGCTTCTCGCTCGCACCGCGCGCGAGCGCAGGCCGAATCGGTGCCTCGCCCTGGGGGTCCACGTACACGCGCCACATGCGCTCGAGGAAACGCCGACAACCGGGGATGTCGCGCGGATTCCAAGGCTTCGAGTCGGCCAGCGGCCCCATGAACATCTCGTAGAGCCGGAACGCGTCGGTGCCGTACTCGGCCACGATGTCGTCGGGGTTGACGACGTTCTTCAAGCTCTTCGCCATCTTGGTGACGATCTGCTTCAGCGGCTCGCCCGTCACGGTGCGCGCGTACGCGTCGCCACGCGTTTCGACTTCGTCGCTCGCGATGAGTCGGCCCGTCGCGTCCTCGTACGCGAACGCCGTGACCATGCCTTGGTTGAAAAGGCGCTGGAACGGCTCCTTCGTGTGCACGAGCCCCGCGTCGAAGAACACCTTGTGCCAGAAGCGCGCGTAGAGCAGGTGCATCACCGCGTGCGCCGCCCCGCCGACGTAGAGATCCACGGGCCCCCAGTACCGTTCGGCCTCCTTCGAGAACGGCGCGGAAGCGTTCGCGGGATCCATGAAGCGCAACCAGTACCAACACGATCCGGCCCAACCGGGCATCGTGTCCGTGTCGCGACGCGCGGACTGGCCGCTCGTCGGATCCGTCGTCGCCACCCAGTCCTTCGCGCGCGCGAGCGGCGCGGAACCGTCGCTCGACGGCTTGAAGTCCGTCATTTCCGGCAGGAGCACGGGCAACGCGTCCAGCGGAACGGGCACGATCGTGCCGTCCTCGCGATGGAGCAGCGGGAACGGTTCGCCCCAGTAGCGCTGACGCGAGAAGAGCCAGTCGCGCAGCTTGTAGGTGATCCTCGGGCGACCGACGCCGCGCTGGGTGAGGATCTCGCTCGCCCTCCGCTTCGCTTCAGGTGTGGCGAGCCCGTCGATCGGACCCGAGTTCACGGCGATTCCCTCGCCCGCGAAGCACACGCCGTCTCCGAGTCCTTTCGTCCCCGTCGGCGGCTGCACGACTTCGCGCACGGGCAGGTCGAACTTCTTCGCGAACTCGAAGTCGCGCTCGTCGTGCCCGGGCACGGACATGATCGCGCCCGTGCCGTACGTCGCGAGCACGTAGTCGGCGATCCACACGGGGACGCGGCCACGCGGATCGTCGATCGCGAAGACCGGGTTACGAGCGAAGGCCCCCGTGAACACGCCGGTCTTCTCCTTCGACGCATCCGTGCGATCGACCTCGGACTTCGAGGACGCGGTCTTGATGTACGCGTCGACCGCAGAACGTTGCGCAGCAGTCGTTATCCGACTCACGAGAGCGTGCTCGGGTGACAGGACGAGGAACGTCGCGCCCCACAAAGTGTCGGGCCGCGTCGTGAAGACCGTGACGCTCTCTCCCGGCAATTCCAGGTCGAAACTCACCTCCGCGCCTTCCGAACGACCGATCCACTCGCGCTGCTGGATCTTGATCGACTCGGGCCAATCGAGCCCGTCGAGGTCGGCGAGCAGCCGCTCGGCATACGCCGTGATTTTGAGCATCCACTGCTTCAGCGGACGCCGCACGCACGGGTAGTTCCCGCGCTCACTGCGGCCGTTGATGACCTCTTCGTTCGCGAGGACGGTCTTCAGTTCCTCGCACCACCACACGGCGACTTCGGCTTGGTACGCGAGCCCGCGCTCGTAAAGCTCGAGAAACAGTGCCTGCGTCCAGCGGTAATACGTCGGATGACTCGTGTCGACTTCGCGCGACCAGTCGTACGACAACCCGATGTTCTGGAGCTGCCGGCGAAAGTTAGCCGTGTTCTCGTCCGTCGTCGCGCGCGGATGCTTGCCGGTCTGGATCGCATACTGCTCCGCGGGCAACCCGAACGCGTCCCAACCCATGGGATGCAGGACGTTGAAGCCCTCCATGCGTCGACGTCGCGCGACGATATCCGTGCCGACGTACCCGAGCGCATGTCCGACGTGCAGCCCCGACCCCGAGGGGTACGGGAACATGTCGAGCACGTAGTACTTCGGCTGAGCGGCGTCGAAACCCGGGTCACCCGGGTTCTTCGCCGTGAACACGCCGGACGCGATCCAGCGCTCCTGCCAACGCTTCTCGAAAGTGGACGGCTCGTAGAGTTGCGACACGTGTTCGGAGGCTTTTGGTTGAGACGCGGGAAAGCGCGCAGGATAGCCGAGCGCGACCCTCGACTCGGTCCTCCCGGACACGCGCGCCGGGGAATCGAGGCGGATCGAGCACGTTCCCCGCGCCGACGTTGACAGCCCCCTCGGCCGGGGGCATCTTTCTCCACCCGCTCGGGCGACCGAGCGGCATCCGGGCCTCTCTGCCCGGACCTGGAAACGCGGGGGATTAGCTCAGTTGGTAGAGCGCGACAATGGCATTGTCGAGGCCAGGGGTTCGAACCCCCTATCCTCCACCAGGCCTCCTAGGGAGGGGTGGATGCGAGCGCGAGATCGACGAGGTCGCTCGAATTTTCTGTGACTCGTCGCAGTCCTCTCGACCCATGACTCGGGACGAGCACGGCGTCGAGCGGAGCGAACAGCTACCCCGCAGTCGGCGACGCCACGCTTTCGGTGCGCGGACTCGTGGGCACTCCGGGCACGCGTTCGTACCAAGCTTGGTTCCGGAACAGCGCGAGCTTCTGCACGCTCAGCACGTTCAACCTCACGAACGAGGTGGCCGTCGACTGGTCTCCTGACCTAGATGGACCTGTCGGCCACCGTCGATGGGTTCGTCTGCCGGAGGTGTTCGGGCTCGACCCCTCGCGTTCGACCCCGACGACTCGTGGCGCGTGGAGCGAGTGAGAAGCGGAGCACCACGCGCAACGATCCAATCGGCTACCAGAGTGCCGCGCCGTCCAGTACGGGCGACAGTTGGACATCGGGCAGGGGTGTGACGGTCGGCTCGTCGGAATGCGAACGGGAGATCGCAGCCGCCGGTCTGGCGTCGAGGACGACCGCAGCTCATCGTGAGTGCGCGATGCGAAAACGATTGCGCGAAGCCTGGTCCATGATCCGCGAGGTCGTCGAGGAGCTGCAGGCGGATCAGCCGCTGCACCTCGCGGCCGCGCTCTCGTACTACACGCTGCTCTCGCTCGCTCCTCTCTTGCTCGTGGTCGTGTCTGTCGCGGGCCTTGCCTTCGGCCGCGAGGCCGTCGAAGGCCGACTCGTCGAGGAGATGCGCGGGATGGTCGGGCAGAACGGGGCCGAGGTCATCCAGACGGTCCTCTCCAACGCCGAAGGCCCGAAGCGCGGCTTCGTGGCGCTGGCGATCGGCCTCGTGACCCTCGTGATCGGCGCGACGACGGCGTTGATCGAGCTGCAGAGTGCGCTCAACCGGATCTGGGACGTGAAGACCGAGGCCAAGAAGAAGCGCAGTTTCCTGTGGTCGCTCGTGCGCGACCGGATCCTGTCGCTCGCGATGATTTTCACATTCGGCTTCCTGCTGCTCGTATCGCTCGTGATCAGCTCGGCGCTGTCGGCCGCGGGGTCGTGGCTCGAGGGCCGCGTCGCGTTGCAGCCAGCACTTTGGCAGGTCGTCGACACCGTCATCTCGTTCGGGATCGTCACGGTGTACATCGCGATGATCTTCAAGTTCCTCCCCGACGCGAAGATCCGTTGGCGCGACGTCTGGTTCGGCGCGGTGATCACCTCGATTTTCTTCGTCGTCGGCAAGTACGCGATCGGCCTGTACATCGGCCGCGCGAGCATCGGCTCGGCGTACGGCGCGGCTGGATCCGTGGTGGTCCTGATGGCCTGGATCTACTACGCCTCATTGATCTTCTTCGTCGGCGCCGAGATCACCCACGTCTACACACGACGCAAGTACGGCACGCCGCCGCCCGTCGAGTATGCGGTGCGCGCCAAGCCCCAAGAGCCCGACTGAGCTCGACAAGCGTCGCAGTCCCCCTCACGCGCCTCGTGGTGATCGAAAGCCTTTCGGTCGGCGCTCCGGGAGCACCTGATCCAAAACGGACAGCCAGCAGGCGCGAACGCCCACGGGCTGTTTGACGAATGACCGGCGCTCGGCGTTCGCGGCTCAGAGCGTCGCTTTCAGCCGCGAAAGCGCGTCGTGCGTGCGCTTCTGTTCGGGGACGAGATGCGTCTGTACGAACGCCCGCGTCGCCGGCAAGAGCTTCTCGAGGTCGCCGAGATAGTCGTCGCGGCCGTGGTCTTCACCTTCTTCGAGAGCCGCGATGGCGGCTCCCTTGCCGAAGACCTTGGCACCGCCTTCGACGGCCTTGGCGAAAGCGCCCCAGACTCCCGAACCGTCCGCGGGTTCGCCGCCGAGACGGCGGATTTCGCCCCGGAGCGCGCTGACGCGACGGTCGTGCGACTCGCGACACGCCCGCAGGGATTCTGCGATGGTCGGCTCGCTCTTCAGCTTTTCGATGGCCTGGTCGTAGGTCTCGACGGCGGAGATCTCGCCGCGTAAGAAGGAGTTCAGTTGGTCGATGTCGTCCGTGGTGGTCTTGGTGGCGTTATTCATGTCGTGCTCCGGCGTAAGGTTGGAAGGTGAAGTTGGAAAAGGTGAAGGTGGACGTGGAAGCGGTCGCAGGTCATTGCAGCGCGAGCCAACTGCGCTCTTGTGGTCATTCTCACGTCGCAGAACGCCGTCGTGAGCGTTGCACGTCGTGATCCGCACGTCGTGATCCGCACGTGCTGACCCGCGCGCGTGTGTCTCGTGCGGGCGCACTGCGCATCTTCGGACTAGAAGCGGGACTGCGTCCGCGCGACAGACGCAGTGCGTTGGAAGGAAGCGGTGCAAACCCCATGCCCCGCGTCTCACCACGACGCGCACTCGGCCTAACCCGCGGCGCGCCGCTCAGGACGGTCCGCGCGCCTGCTCCAACAGGGCCTGAGAAGAAGGGGTTCGTGCAAGCGCCGTGTAGTTCTTGCTCAGCACGCGCAAGGACCGCGTGCGACATCACGGACGATGAACTCCCCTGGAACGAGGTCGCCGCGAGTTCGCGCTGCGACTCGCACCGATGGTGCCGATCGGCTGGAGTCCTGCCGGCCTGTCCCAGGAGCACCGCGCAGTTCGGGGAATACGATGAGTTCTCACCCTCCCTCAAAGGACCGCTCAGGCACCTCCGGGTCGAATCCCGGACCAACATCGCCGCAACGCACGAGCGCCAAGGATCGATCGGCCACGAGCACCCCGGAGCGCGCCGATCAAAACATCTGCGCTCGAATCCTCGACCCACCGCACTCCACCGAATTGGCGATCACGAGCGATGACAGCGAGGAAGCATCCCCCGTTCCGTCATGGATGGTTGGCGTCGATGCTTCCGCGCGCTATCGCCTTGACCACCGACTCGACACGCGAGGATCGAGAGCACGCGCGGTGGACCGGGTTCCAACAACACGTAGCCAAGCCTGTCGAGCCCGCGGCGGGTGATCAGTACCGTCCACGCGCTCGCGATCCGCGCGCTGCGAACAGCTGAGGGCCTCGACGGGTCGGTTCCGCGTCGTGGCGTTCGTCTCGCCCACCCGTGCGTCGACGTTCCGTCGAATGGGTGCCCGGCGCGCTCGGGCCGCGTAAGTCGGGGAATGGCAGTGTTGGGGGCTCGGTACGCGGCCGCTACCCTCTCCGGCCGCCCATGACCGACCTTGCCCACCCTGACCGCATCGCGAAGATCGAGGCGCTGCGCGCGCGCGGCATCGATCCGTACCCGGCGCGCGGCGTCAGCGGGACCCCGATCGGCGAGCTGCTCGCGGGTGCCGGCACGCCCGAGGCACCGGGGTCGCTCGTCGGCACCCGCGTCACCGTCGCGGGCCGCATCGAGCTCCTGCGCGACTTCGGCAAGCTCGTCTTCGCGCCTGTCCGCGATCGCACGGGTCGACTGCAGGTCGGGCTCGAGCGCGACAAGCTGGAAGCCTGGTGGCCCGACCGCAAGCTCCTCGACGGTGGCGATCTAGTCGGTGTCACGGGGACGCTCGGTCACACGAAGAAGGGCGAGCCGACGGTCTGGGCCGAATCCGTCACGTTGCTCGCGAAGGCCGTCGCTCCTCCGCCGGAGAAGTGGCACGGACTCGTCGACAAGGAGCTGCGCTACCGCCGTCGTTACGTCGATTTGTGGGCGAGCGAAGGCGTCGCCGACGTCTTCGTCAAGCGTGCGAAGACGCTCACGACGATCCGGCGCTACTTGGAGAGCGAGCAGTACCTCGAGGTCGAGACGCCGACCTTGCACCCGATCGCCGGCGGCGCCGCCGCGCGGCCGTTCGTGACGCATCACAACGCACTCGACTGCGATCTTTTCCTGCGTATCGCGCCGGAGCTCTACTTGAAGCGGCTCGTCGTCGGCGGGCTCGAGCGCGTCTTCGAGATCTCGCGCAACTTCCGCAACGAAGGGTTGTCGCAGCGCCACAACCCCGAGTTCACGATGCTCGAGCTGTACGAGGCACAGGCCGATTACCGCCGCATGCAGGAGATCGCCGAGCAGATCGTGGAACGCTGCGCGATCGCGGTGAATGGCACGACGAAGGTCACGTTCCGCGGCAGTGAATACGACTTGAAGGCTCCGTTCCCGCGCGTCGGGTACACGGATCTCTTCCGTGAGAAGAACGGCTTCGATTTCGACGACGCGACGAAGGTGCGTCGACGGGCAAAGGATCTCGAGCTGCACGACGTTCCCGACCCGTGGAAGCTCATGAACGACGTGTTCGAGGCGACGTGCGAGGACACGCTCTCCGGGCCCGTCTTCGTCGTCGACTATCCCGTCGCGATCTGTCCGCTCGCGAAGCAGAAGCCCGGTGATCCGCGCTTGGCCGAGCGTTTCGAGCTCTACGTCGCGGGCATGGAGCTCGGAAATGCGTTCAGCGAATTGAACGATCCGGCCGAGCAAGAGCGTCGTTTCGTCGAACAGGTTTCCTCGAAGGATCCCGAAGCTCCGGGCCAAGTCGATTGGGACTACGTGCAAGCGCTCGAGTACGGCATGCCGCCCGCGGGAGGTCTTGGCATCGGCATCGATCGACTCGTCATGGTGCTCACGGGCCAGGACTCGATCCGCGACGTGTTGCTCTTCCCGGCGATGAAGCCCGAGTCGCGCGCGTCGAGCGAACCGCGCGCAAACGCCGGAGCGAAGGCCACGTAGTCGACTCGTGTACCGCACCTTCCTCGCTTGGCGCTATTTGTCCGCGCGCCGCACGAACGTCATCGGCATCGTCGGGATCGCCGTCGGCGTCGGCGCGTTGATCCTGATCCTCTCGATCATGACCGGGTTCCTGCACGAGACGAAGAAGAGCCTGCGCGGCACGCTCGCCGATCTCATCATCGAGCCGATTCACATCCCGGATCGAGAGGGCGCGACAGTGCCATTCGATCCGGCACCGTTGCTCGCCGCCGTGCGCGCGGACCCACGCGTCGTCGCCGCGTGCGCGCAGCTCACGTGGTACGGGATCCTCGGCCAGAGCGGGCGCGATGCGGCTCTCGCGAACGTGCGCATGGCCGATGCGCAGTCGGGCAAGTTGTCCGGCGTGAAGATGGTGGGCATCGATCTCCTGGACGAGTTCGCGACGACGAACTTCAAGAGCGCGCTCGAAGCACGACCGCGTTTCGGCGGAACGAAGGTCGCCGACGTGGACGATCCGTTCGCGACGCCGCCGGGGTATTCCCCCAGCGGACGCGTGCTCCCGTCCTGCATCGTCGGCGAGCAATTGGCCGACGCCTGGAACCTGCGGCGCGGCAGCGAGATCGAGATCGTGACCGGCATGCCCGATCCCGCGACGGGCAATTTATCCGTCCTGAATCGGGGCTACGTCGTGGCTGGGACGTTCCGGTCGGGCGAGAACGAGATGGATCTCGAGAAGATCTATTTCGATCGCGCCGAGCTGGCGAACTTTCTGTCGTCGCAGCGCCAGTTCAGTCAAGTCCTCGTGAACTTGAAGGACTACGAGCGCGACGGTCGCGCGCTGCGCGACGAACTAGCGACGAAGCTCGCAACGGCTGGTCTCGTCCACAAGCGCGACTCCGGCGAGGTCCGCACGTGGGAGGACTTCCGCAGGTCCTTGCTCGGTGCGATCGAGAACGAGCGCGTGCTCATGGCGATCATGCTGTCGCTCGTCGTCGTCGTGGCCGCGTTCACGATCTTCGCGATCCTCTCGATGATGGTCACGGAGAAGCGGCGTGACATCGGGATCCTCTCGGCGCTCGGTGCGACGCCGGGCGGCGTGACGAGCCTGTTCCTGTGGATCGCTTTCCTCGACGCTTTGATCGGCGCGCTCGCAGGTGCCGTGCTCGGCGTCCTCGGCGCACTGAACATCGACGCGATCGAGCGCTGGATCTCGAGCGTCCTCGGCGTCCAGATCTTCAATCGCAACGTCTACCTCTTCGATCACATCCCGGCTGTCGTGAACCCGATGTGGGTCGCGGTCATCGTGCTCGGCGCGTTCGTGTGCACGCTGCTCTTCGCCGCGATCCCCGCCTGGCGCGCCGGTCGCCTCGATCCGTTGGAGGCGCTGCGTTATGAGTGACGCGATCGTCTCGGCGCGCGGAATCGTGAAGTCGTTCCAAGTGGGCGACCGCACGCTCGAAGTCCTGCACGGCGTGTCGCTCGACGTAGCGCGCGGTGAGCTCGTCGGTCTGATGGGCGCGTCCGGCGCGGGAAAATCGACGTTGATCCAGATCCTCGGACTGCTCGAGGAACCGACGAAGGGCGAAGTGTTGTTCGAAGGCCGCAGCGCGTGGAAGGAATCCACGCCCGAGCGCGCACGCTTGCGCAACGAGCGCGTGGGCTTCGTCTTCCAGTTCTATCACCTTCTTCCGGAGCTCACCGCGGTCGAGAACGTCGTGCTCCCGGCGATGATCGGCCACTCGTTCGGCGCCTGGCGCGGCAAACGGCGCGAGATCGTGCAGCGCGCCGAAGAGACGCTGACGCGCTTCGGCTTGAAAGACCGACTGAAGCACCGCCCCGCGCAGCTTTCGGGTGGCGAACGTCAACGCGTCGCGATCGCGCGCGCGTTGTTCCTCGATCCGCCGCTCTTGATCGCGGACGAACCGACGGGCAACTTGGACAGCGCGACTGGCGAAAAGGTGCTCGAATTGCTGCTCGAAGAGCGTCAGGCGCGCGGCCTCTCGATGTTGCTCGTGACGCACGACGAGCGGCTCGCCGCGCGCTGCCACCGCGTCGTGACGATGGCCGACGGGCGGATGTCGGGCGAAGCGCAGGCGACGCCGGCTCGCGCCGCGGGTCGCTGACACCTTGCTGGCGCGCGCATCGCGACGCACGCTCTCGGCATGGCGTCCCGTCCGCTCGCGTCCTGGCTCGAGCTCGCGCTGCTGCTCGCCGCCACGGCTGCCGGCGCGCTCTTCCTGCTGACCCGCGACCCCGTCGCGTCTGACCCGCGGGCCGGCGTCGCGCCGCCGCCCGCGGGTGCATGCCCTCGTGCGCATCACCGCGAACGCGCTGGACACGCGCGCGAACGGTTATTCGAGGCGACGTTGCAACCGGACGAGATCCGCACGGGTATCGAGCTCCTGCTTCCCGCCTACGAGGACCCGCTCGCGATCAGCGGCACCGTCTTCGACGTCGACGGCGCGCCGCTCGCGAGCGCGCCGCTCGCGTTCAGCGCAAAGCGCGGCAACTCGTCGTCGGCGGGCTCGCACTCGGCCGGAAAGGACGGCCGATTCCGGATCCCCGTCCGGGAGAGATCGACCGTCCGCGTGACGGCCTCGCATCCGAACGGGACCGCGCGCGCGGCCTCGCGCCGCGACATCGCGCCGGGGACGCACGGCCTCGAGCTGCGGCTCGCGCCGCAGGTGACGATCCCGCTGCGCGTGCGCGCTCCGGGCGGAGCGTTCGTGCCGCGGTTCTCGTTCCGGGTCGACGTGCGGCTCGAGTCATTCACGCAGGGCAGCCCGTCGACCGATTCGCCCGCCGGGACCCCCGGCGAGGCGCAGATCGTCGCCCCGTCCGACCCGTTCGTCGTCCACGTGCGCGCCGAGGGTTTCGCCGCGGCGAGCACGGATTCGTTCGACCCCGACGCCTTGCCGCTCGCGATCGAGGTCGAGCTCGCGCCGCTGCCCGCGCTGCGCGGCCGCGTCGTGCGCGGAAGCGCGCCCGGTGCCGGCGCACGGGTGCGCGCGCACGCGGCGCTCGCCCGTGGCGAGTCGCGCTCCGCCGACGTGTTCGACCTGGCCGTCGCGCTGTGCGAGCAACCCTGCACCGAGGTGACGACGGCCGCCGACGGCTCGTTCGTCCTGACCGTCGAGAACGAGGGCTGGTGGCACGTGCGCGTTGCCGCCGACGGACACCCGACGACGCGCTCCGGCGCCGTCGAGGTCGCGACCGCGCGGACGACGGCGCTGATCCTCGTCGACCTCGAGCCGCGCAGCGCGATCGATGGCCGGGTGCGCGACGCGAGCGGGGCGGCGCTCGCGCGCCACACGATCGTGGCGTCCTGCGGTGACGGCACGCCGGTCACGACCCTCTCGGCCGACGACGGAACGTATCGTTTCGCGCCGCTCGCGCCCGGCGGCTGGCAGGTGCGCGTGTTGGATCCAGAGCGGCCGGAGCGGTTTCACAGTTCCTCGAGCGAGGGCCCGGACGATGCTCCGCCGATCGCGTGGGATTGTCGCGTGTCGGATGCGACGGTGACGCGGCACGACGTCGTGGCTTCGGGAACCTGAGCGCGGCGCGCGCTCCGCGCTACCGTCGCGCCCACGACCGTGGACACAGCGCTCGTCGTCGCCCCCGGAAGCGTTCGTCCGCGCCAGGGCCGATCGCACCGTTCGCTGGCAGCATGAGTTGCGCGAACGGGATCCGAATCGTTCCAGGCTCGCTGCTTCCGCCGAATCGGCACGGGGTGAGCAGTGTCGGCAGAGCGGAACTTGGCAGCGTAGGATTCGCCCGGCCATCCCGGCTGAAGGAGTCTTGCTCGATGGGACGGACGCAGTTGTTTGCGCTGGTGATCCTCGCAGCTGCTCGACTTCTACCGGCGCCTGTGGGTCGAGGGTCAACCGAAGTCGCGCGCCTTGTGGGCCGCGAAGACTCGCATGCGCGAAGCCAAGGACGACGCCGGTCGCGCGAAGTACAGCCTCCGCGATTGGGCGGGTTGGGTGCTGACCGGTGCGCCGGATTAGCGCGGGTGTCGCCCCACATCGCGCCGGCCCGATCGGTGGGCTCCGCGCCGAGCACGAGGTTCAGCTCTCGGAGCGGGTCGTCCCGGTCCGGACCCTCACGCGTCCCGTCTCGACGGTCACGATCGCTCCCTGCTCGAGCTCGTCGGCGTAGACCTCGAGCGCCGCCAGCGCGGCGGGTCCTTGGCGATTCGATCACAGACCGACGAGGCGCACGATCCCCGCATGAGGCAGCGCGCGCACGATCGCGATCTCTCCGAAATCCCGATCGAGCGTCACCAGGATGCGGCGCTCGCGCCAGGCCATCGCCAGGATGGCGACGTCGCCCGGGTCCTCCTGATCGCCGACCCACGCCACGTCGTGACCGTTCGTTCGGATGGGATCCGCCGCCCGACTCCAGACCCAGGTATCCAGCAGCACCCGCAGGCTCACGCCGCGGTACCAGGAAGGGGCGGGTCGTACCGCTCGTGGCCGACGACGAGGCGCGCATAGAGGAGACAGGCGCGGACATCCGCGTGCTCCAGCCAGACGTAACCGGTCAGCACCTCATCGACCGAATCGCCCGCCGCCAGCATGCCGAGGACGTGCTCGACCGCGAGGCTGCGGCCGCGCACCACCGGTTTGCCGCCGAGAACCTGCGGGTCGGTGGTGATCCGGCGCAGCAGCTCCGCTTCCGACTCGTCCTTCGCCAACATGGATGGGCCTCCGCCGACAGCCTAGCACCCACGAAGCAAGGCGCTGCGGCGCAAGTCAGAGCACCCCGCCGTGCCCCGGATCGACCTCGCGCCGCTTCGGCGGCACGTCGTCGTCGGGGAACACGTCGGGCTCGATGCTGCCGCGCCAACCCAGGCGCTCGCGCAAACGCGTGTACGGATCGAAACCGGGTCGCGACAACAGCGGATACGGCGACGCATGACGCTTCACGCGCACGAAGTCACCTTCGAGCATCGGGAAGAATCCCTGCCCGTCGACGACCAGCGTCGTGAGGCCCGACGAACGCGTGACGTGCAGCTCCAACGTCTCCGCGCCGTCCACGACGAGCGGCCGGTGCGAGAGCGCTTGCGGCGAAACGGGTGACACGGAGAACGCGTGCATCGACGGCGCGAGGATCGGTCCGCCCGCGGCCATCGAGTACGCCGTCGAACCGCTCGGCGTCGCGACGACGAGTCCATCCGCTCGATAATTCGTGACCCAATCGCGTCCCACCTTGAGAGCGATGCTCAGCATCCCTTGGAACGCACCGCGCGTGATGACGGCGTCGTTCAGTGCGACGGCGGACACCGTTTTCTCGCCGTGGAGCTCGACGGAAAGCCGCATGCGCTTCTCGATGACGGCGCGGCCTTTCTGCACTTCCACGAGCGCCTCGCGCCATTGATTCGCTTCGACCGACGCGAGGAACCCGACGCGACCGAAGTTGATGCCGAGCGTCGGCACGGGCGTCTCGTGGAACGCGCGCACGGCAGCCAGAATCGCGCCGTCGCCGCCGAGCACGATCATGAGATCCGGCTTCGCGCGCTTACGCTTCGTCGCGGCCGGCGCTTCGTCGTACGCGTAGAGATCGCGCTCGATCTCGACATGCGACGAATTCGCCGTGAGCCACGGTTCGAGTTCTCGCAACAGCCCATCGACGGCCATCTTCTCGCCATCGGCGAGGACGAGCACACGCCCCAGCGAGCGCGCGGGCGAACGAGACTTACGCGCGCCCTTCCCCATGGTCAGGCCAGGCTCGGTTGCAGCAGGGAACGCACCGCGCGCTCGACGCCGTCCGCGTCGAGACCGGCGTCGCTGAGCTGTTCTTCGCGCGTCGTCTTGTGGTCGATGAAGCGATCGGGCAGCGCGAGCACTTTCACGCGCGCCGGCGTCGCGGGCAACGCGTTCAAGGCTTCGAGCACGGCCGAGCCGAATCCGCCGGCACGTTGGTGCTCCTCGAGCGTCACGATCCAGCGCGCGCTCTGCGCGTGGCGCGACAACAGTTCGACGTCGAGCGGTTTCGCGAAGCGCGCGTCCACGACGCCGATTTGGATTCCGCGGCGCGCGAATCGATCGGAAGCCTCGAGCGCCTGGTTCACGAGCGCGCCGTAAGCCCACACGACGACACTGTCGCCTTCGACGAGGACTTCCGCGCGGCCGGGAGACATCTCGCGACGCTCGCTCCGGTGGATGCGCTCCGCGCCCGGGCAGTTGTCGCGCGGAAAGCGCAGCGCGAAGGGGCCGTCGTGTCGCAGCCCGAGTTCCAGCATGCGCTCCAGGTCCGACGCATCGCGCGGCGCGGCCAGCACGAAGTTCGGCAGCGTCCGCAAGAACGCCAGGTCGAACACACCGTTGTGCGTCGGTCCGTCCCCGCCGACGAGTCCGGCGCGATCGAGCACGAGCAGAACGGGCAAGTCCTGGAGCGCGACCTCCTGGAACACTTGGTCGTAGCCGCGCTGCAAGAACGTCGAGTAGATCGCGGCGACGGGACGCAGCCCGCCCTTCGCCATCCCGGCGGCGAGCCCGATCGCGTGTTGCTCCGTGATGCCGGTGTCGTGAAAACGCGCGGGGAATCGTTCACCGAACGCGTCGAGGCCCGTGCCCGACGGCATCGCGGCGGTGATCGCGTGGACGCGCAAATCGCGCTCGGCGAGCTTGATCAAGGCGTCCGCGAACGCCTTCGTGAACGCCGGTCCCGTCGCGGACTTCGGCTCGGCCGACGCGATCGTGCGCGGGGGCAACTTCTTCGTGTCCGAACCCGAATCGCGCGGTTTCTCGGCCGCTTTCACGCCGTGCACGCGCTCCGGATGCGTCGGGGCCTTGGGATGTCCGCGCCCCTTCTCGGTCAGCGCGTGGATGAGGACGACGCCCGTGAGCCCCTTGGCGCGCGTGAAGTGCTCGACGAGCAACCCCACGTCGTGTCCGTCGATCGGTCCGACGTACGTGACGCCGAGTTCTTCGAAGATGTGACCCGGCACGACGGCATGGCGCATGACCTCACCGATCTGCTCCAGCGTGCGATCGACCTTCGGTCCGATCACGGGGATCGCTTGGATGAGGCCCTGCATCTCCTGGTGCGCGCGTTGCACGAGGCGGCTCGAACGAATGCGCGACAGATAGCGCGCGAGTCCTCCGACCGATTTGCTGATCGACCACTCGTTGTCGTTCAGGACCACGATGAGGCGGGCGCCGCTCGCCGCCGCGTGATTCAACGCTTCGAACGCGACGCCTGCTCCGAGCGCCGCGTCACCGACGAGGCTCACGACGTGCGGCGGTTCCGCCTCGTGAGCGCCCGCCAGCGCGAGCCCGAGTCCGAGACTGATCGACGTGCCCGCATGTCCCGTGTGGAAGAGGTCGTACTCGCTCTCGATCGGGTTCGTGAACCCACACATGCCGCCTGTCTGACGCAAGAGCGTGAAGCCCGCGCGCCGACCGGTCAGCACTTTGTGCGCGTACGCCTGATGGCTGACGTCGAAGACCAGCCGGTCGCGTCGGAAGTCGAAGACGCGGTGCAGCGCTACGGTCAGCTCCACCGTGCCGAGGTTCGAGCCCAAGTGACCGCCCGTCTGCTGCACGGTCGCAAGCAGGAACGCGCGCAGCTCGTCGCACAAACGCGGCAATTCCTCGGGCGCGAGGCGCTTCACGTCGCGCGGTGAGTCGATGCGATCCAGGATCGATCGCGACGACGGCACGTCGGCACGGGTCGTTTCGGTCATCGGCGGGTCTCGGTGCGCGACCGGAACGGGATCGCGCGGTCCCTACACGTTCGCACGGGGAGTGCGCGCAAAGAAGCGAGGCCACTGAACTTCCGCATCGAGCTCATGCGCGGCGCTGCAACAGGTGCGTGACGAGGTCGTAGGCGAGGTCACCCTTCACGGCACCCAGGCCCTCGGCCGCCGCGCGTGCTTCCGCGGCCAGCTCCTTGGCGCGCTTCTTCGCGCCGTCGAGTCCGAGCGCCGCGACGAGCGTGGCTTTGCCCGCGGCCTCGTCCTTCCCGGGCGTCTTGCCCAGGGTGGCGGCATCGCCGGTCACGTCCAGGATGTCGTCGACCGCCTGGAAACAGCGGCCGAGCGCGAGGCCGTAACGCTGCGCCGCGATGCGCTCGCTCGCGCGCGCACGCGCAGCGATCGCGCCCATCTCGGCCGACGCGGCGATCAGTGTCGCGGTCTTCAACTCGTGGATGCGCGCGACCTCGGTCGCATCCGCGACGTGATCGGCGCCGCGCGTCGCTTCGAGGTCGAGGTCTTGCCCGCCGACCATGCCCGCCGCGCCGGCGGCTTCGGCCATCACGCCGACGAGCTCGCCCGCGAGCGGCCCCGTGCGCGCGACGAGCGCGAACGCGTGTGTGAGCAACGCATCGCCGGCGAGCACCGCAACCGCTTCGCCGAAAACACGGTGAACCGTGGGCCTTCCGCGACGCAAGTCGTCGTCGTCCATGCACGGCAAGTCGTCGTGGACGAGGCTGTACGTGTGCACGCACTCGACGGCCGCAGCGCACAACGCGGCCTCGCGCTCGGTCCCGCCGAAGTGCGCGCCGACGAGGCGGACGATGGCGGGACGCAATCGTTTCCCACCGCCGAAGACCGCATAACGCAACGCCTCGTGGACACGCCGCGGCTCGGCTCCCGGCGGTGGCAAGAGGCGGTCGAGCTCCCGATCGGCCCACGCGCGCGCTTCGCCGAGCCAAGCGTCGATCTCGGCCGTGCGGGCCGGTGCGAGGCTCAACCGCGACCTCCACCGGCGCGGCCCGATCGATCCGCGGAATCGGGGTCGCCGGGGAAGGCTTCGAGCGCGCCCTGCGCCGTGAGCTCCTCGACGCGCTTTTCCAGGGACTGGAGCGTCGTCCGACACTCGCGCAGGAGCCCCACGCCTTCCTGGTAGCGCTCGATGGACGCCTCGAGGGCCAAGCCGCCCTGCTCGAGCTCGGCCACGATGGCCTCGAGGCGCACCAAGCGCTGGTCGAAGCTTTGGACGGGGCTCTCCGGTGCTTTCGGGCTCGTCGCCATGGCCGGGCAGTCTACCGACCGGCGGGTCGGTCGCGACGGCCCTGAAAAGGGCGCGTGAAGCCCGGAAAAGTCTTCGATGGGATCCGAGGTCTGACGGCCTCTCGGATTGCCGCTCCGGCGGGATCGGGATAGGATCCGAGAACAGGCTCGTGGATCCCGCGCGGATCCTAGGCCCCACTCTCCAGCTTCCGGCAGGGTTACTTCCAGCGCGCAGACTCCGAACCGGTGTGCGCGGCATTCCGCCTCGTCTTCGACCGGCCGCCTCGTCTTCGATCTGCAACCGACTCGCTCGCTTCTTCGATCCGCCTCCGCGATCTCGACACGCAACCAAGACACCGCTCCATGAAGATCGTCCTCATCTACGCGAAGTCGCAGGCCATTCGGCAGAAGGCCGCCGAAGTCTTTGCCGACGAGAACATCACCAAGGGTGAACTCGCCCGCGACGAGATCTATCCCCCGCTCGGGATCAGCATCCTCGCCGCCGAACTCGAACAGCTCGGGCACGAAGTCCGGCTGCACGACGACTCGATCGACGAGATCGACGACATCCGCCGCGGGATGGAGTGGGCCGAGCTCGTCGGCATCTCCGCCTTGACCCCGAACGCGCGGCGCGCTCGCGAGCTCGGCAAGATCGCCAAGGACGAGATCGGCCGCGTCGTCGTCCTCGGTGGGCCGCACCCGACCACGAACCCCGAGTTCTTCCTCAACTCCGGCTCCGCCGACATCTGCGTGCAAGGCGAAGGCGACGAGACGCTGCCGGAGATCATCGAGCACCTGCACGACCGCTCGAAATGGGACGACATCCAGGGGATCACGTTCCTGAAGGAAGGCGAGCTGTTCCGCACGCCGCGTCGTCCGCTCGTCAAGAAGATGGACGCGATCCCGTTCCCGGCCTACCACCTGTGGGACATCCCGCGCTACATGCGCTTGATGGTGAACCCGGGTGTGACGTTGATCACGTCGCGTGGTTGCCCCTACGCGTGCACGTTCTGCGATGCGGAGATGACGCCGCGTCAGTACCGCGCGATGAGCCCGGAGCGCACGGTCGATCTCATGGAGATGATCCTGCGCAAGTACAACCCGCCGCAGCTCGTCCTCTTCGACGATCTCTTCACGATCCAACGCAAGCGCGTGATCGCCGTCTGCAAGGAGATCATCAAGCGCGACTTGTTCTTCGAATGGGTCGCTGAGTCGCGCGTCGACACGATGGACTACGAGATGCTCCGCTGGATGCGCAAAGCGGGCTGCGTGAAGATCTATTACGGGCTCGAATCGGGCAGTCCCGAGATGCTCGTGACGATGAAGAAGGGCGTGACGCCGCAGGGCGTGCGCGACGGCGCGAAGCTGAACCGTCAGCTCGGCATGTACTTCAAGTTCTTCATCCTCTACGGCTTCCCCGAGGACACGGTGCGCGACCACCGCCTCACGGAAGAACTGATCGCGGAGACGCGCTGCAACGCCGTGTGCTGCTCGATCTTGCAGCCGATCCCGGGCACCGAGATCTACGAGCAATTGAAGCCGTATCTCACCCGCGACGTGGCCGAGATGGAATTCCACTACTGGCACTCGACGGAGAGCTTCAAGCACCCGACGTTCAGCCACGAGGAGATGCACCAGGAGCGCGAGCGTCTGCTCAAGGCTCACGCGCGCGCGACGAAGGGCATCGTCCCGAAGATCCGCCGCAAGTTCGAACGCCTGTTCGCGATGATCCGTCACCCGGAACTCGCGGGCGACCTGATCGAGATCCGTGCGCGCCGCAAGCGCTTCCTGAACCGCGTCGCGACGAGCGACTGGGCCTGGACTCACATGCAGCATCGCGACCAAGCCGCGCTGCAGGTGCCGAACGTCACGGCGGACTGAGCCTCGGGCATCGATGAGGCCGACGCCTCGCGCGGATCTCCGCGCGGGGCGTCGGCGTTTTGCTACCGGCACGATGAGCGCGTCGCGCCGAGCACCGCCGACGTCTGCTACAAGGACCGGATGCGCACGATCCTCGTCCTGCTCGCGATCACGCTCCTCGGCCTCGCCTCCGCGTGCGGATCCAAGGGTGATACCGCGATGTCGAGCGGATCCGAGCTCTTCGAGAACCAGTGCTCGATGTGTCACGCGAAAGACGGCTCGGGCTCACCGCTCGCACCGACCTTGCACGGCAAGAAGGTGAACTGGACGCGCGAGACGCTGCTCGCGTACCTCGTCGATCCCGTCGGCTACGCGAAGAAGGACCCGCGACTCGTGCAGCAGGGCGGGAAGTACAGCCAGCCGATGCCGACGTACAAGATGTTGCCGCCGGCGGCGCTCGAGGCGCTGACGGATCACGTGCTCGCGATGCCGTGATGCTCTGATCCGCGCGCCCTGGACCGCGCAGAGACACGCATTCCATCGAAGGGGCTCCTCACGGACCGCGCCTCGATCCGCATGACCATCCCGACCGCGCCGATGGCCGGCGCGAGCCACACCACCGGCCTCACAATCTGCACACTCACCCGCGCTTCGTCCCCACCCACAACCCGTCGCCGATCGGCACGATCAGCGCGCGGAATCGTGCGTCGCGCGCGAGACGATCGTTGAAGGCTTGGATCGCGGGGGCTTCGCGGTCCGCCGGATTCGCGTCGAGCACTTGGCCGAACGCGAACGCGTTGTCGACGAGCAAGAGCCCCGACGGACGCAGGATCCGCGCTGCGTGCTCGACGTAGCCCGCGTACCCGCCCTTGTCCGCGTCGAGGAACACAGCGTCGACGCTCGCGTCGGCAATCGTGCGCAACACGTCGTCGCCTCGGCCTTCGATGACTTCGATGCGTTTCGAGACATCGCTCTTCGCGATCCACGAGCGCGCGAACGCGACGTGTTTCGCCGACAGTTCGATCGTGCGCACGCGACCGCCGTCGGGGAGCGCGCGCGCCATCCAGATGGCGGAATAGCCGGCCAACGTGCCGACCTCGACGACTTCGCGCGCGCGAGCGGCGGTGAGCAAGACCTGCAAGAAACTCCCCTGCTCCGGCGGAACCCAGATCGTCGGGATTCCCGCGGTGCGCGCCGCGCTCTTCAGGTCGCGCAGGAACGCGTCATCCGTCGTCGTGCGCGCCGCGATGTACTCGAAGAACGCGCGCGGAATCCCGTCGGTGCCTTCGGACATGGATCACGCACCTCGACGCGGGAGGACGAAAGGACGCGCAGTGCCGCCGGCGCTGGGCCACGTCCCGTAGTGGAGTCCGCGGCCGTACACGGCCTCCAGCGTCTCGCGCACGAGCACGCGCTCAGGTGAACCGTCGGCGACGACCCGGCCTTCGTCGAGCAGGACGAGCCGCGTCGCGTACTGGCTCGCGAGGTTCAAGTCGTGGCTCACGACGGCGACGGCGCGCCCCGCGCAGGTCAGTCGCGCGAGCAGATCGAGCACTTGGATCTGGTGCTCGGGATCGAGCGCGTTCGTGGGCTCGTCGACGAGGAGCACTTGCGCTTCTTGAGCGACGGCGCGCGCGAGCAAGACGCGTTGGCGTTGTCCGCCTGAGAGCTCCTCCATGGTGCGGCACGCGAGTTCCGCCGCGTCGCAATCGGCGAGAGCGCGCGCCGCGACTTCGCGATCCGTTGCACCGAGTGCAGTCCAGCGCGCGACGTGCGCATAGCGAGCGGACAGCACGAAGTCGGCGACGAGGACTTCGGGCAACGCGGGCAAGTACTGCGGCACGAGCGCAATCCGGCGCGCCCGATCTCTTGGCGTGAACGACTCGAGCGGCGCACCCGCGAGCGTCACGCTGCCCGCCGTTGGCGCGAGGATCCCGGCGAGCAGACGCAACAGCGTGCTCTTCCCCGACCCGTTCGGACCGATCACGAAGACCAATTCCCCCGCCGCAATCGAGCAATCCACGCCGCGCAACGCGTGCACCGGGCCGGGATAGTCGAACGCGAGCGCGGAACCGCCGAGGATCGGCGCGCCATTCATGTGGAGACCGGGACCGCGTCCCACACGAACGTCATCGGCTTCTCGACTTCGGGCGCGAGGCTCTTGTGCACGGGACACGTGTGCGCGGTGCGCTCCAGGATCTCCCGCGCCTTCGCGTCCAGCCCGGTCGGCATGCGGAGCGTGAGCTCGAGCTTCCCGATGCGCCGCACCGGATCCGCGACCATGTGCTTCACGACACTCGCCGTCGCGCCTTCGAGCTTCCAACCGTGGCGGTTCGCGACGATGGCCATCGTCGTGAGCACGCACGTCGCGAGCGCCGTGCCGACGAGGTCCGTGGGCGAGAAGCTGGCGCCTTCGCCCTGGTTGTCCTTGGGCGCATCCGTCGCGAGTTCGGCACCCGAGGGCTCGTGGACGCTGACGCAACGCAAACGACCGCGGTATTCGACGTCGATTCGGACCATGCGCGCGCCCTCCTCGAAGCGCGCGCGCAGTCTAACGCTCGGAGTCCGTGGAGAAATCACAGGCTCGCGCTGCGGAGCAGGCTGACTCGATCCGGGGACGCGGCAGGCGCGATAGGCCCTCGGGCTCGCAGCGAGGGCTCACGCACGCAATCCCGTCGTCGCGCGGTGCAAGGAACCTCAGCGGCAGTGCCCAAGGAACTCGTGAAGCCGACACGCGGCGGCTGCTAGCCCGTGGTTCCTCTCGAACTCGGCGATCGATTCGATGTCCGAGCTGCACGACGCTGAGGCCGCATGGTCGTCGCCTGAATGCACGGTTCGCGATGCAGCGCGGTGGACCACGAGATCTGTGCCATTTCAACCCGGGCGCCGGTGGACGGCACGTGAGGATGGGGTTCGGAGGCGCAACGGTCGTCCCTGGGTACCGCGATTCGTGATCCGGCGAGATCGGATCCCGACCGACGACGTGCGTCGAACCGAGATCGCCCGGACACGCGCAGGGAGCGTCTCACGGGATCGTTTCGTCACCCGCGCAACGCGGGGTGGGCGAGGTGCGCGAGGTGCGCGAGGTGCGCGAGGTGCGCGAGGTCGGCG